>QFCE01000719.1_pt1:0-52500 | contig 288673 bp, 278 predicted proteins | sample 5346091 | NCBI WGS metagenome assembly QFCE01 (sample SAMN09062252, study PRJNA434731) | Human gut metagenome, whole genome shotgun sequencing project. | isolation source: stool timepoint A chromium assembly | host: Homo sapiens | collected 2015 | reverse complement strand
ATTGCTGTACATTTCATCTTTTGTTCTCCCTATCTTTCTCCTAATTTCAAATTGGGAACTGCGTTCAAGTCCCAACCGTGACGAGTGCCTTTTAAATATTCATAATATGCTGCCACACCAATCATAGCTGCATTATCTGTACAAAAAATCGGTGACGGATGATAAAACTTGATTTTATTCTCCTCGCAGGCTTTTTCCATAGCATTTCGCAGAGTCTGGTTTGATGCCACACCGCCGGCAATGGCGAGCTTATCAATTCCATAATCTTTTGCGGCTGCAATGGCATGCTCTACCAATACTTCCACCACACAACGCTGGAAAGAAGCTGCAATATCTGCTTCTACAATAGCTTCTCCCTGCATCTTACATTTATTGATATGATTTAAAACAGCCGATTTTACTCCGCTGAAACTGAAATCATAAGGCGCATCTTCGATTTTTGCTTTTGGAAAGTCCATTGCGTAAGCATTGCCTTCTTTTGAAAGCTTGTCGATTTTCGGTCCTCCCGGATAGCCCAGCCCAATGGCACGAGCTACTTTATCAAAAGCTTCTCCTGCTGCATCGTCTCTGGTTCTTCCCAAAATTTCAAATTCTCCGTAATCTTTTACAACTACCAGATGTGTATGACCACCAGATACAACAAGACACAAAAACGGCGGTTCTAACTCTAAATTTTCTATATAATTGGCAGAAATATGTCCTTCGATATGATGAACCCCTACCAACGGAATATCTTTTGCAAAACTAATTGCTTTTGCTTCAGCCACTCCTACTAAAAGTGCACCTACCAATCCCGGTCCGTAGGTAACTCCTATGGCATCTAAATCATCCAGTGTAACTTCCGCTTCTTTTAAAGCTTCCTCGATTACCTGATTGATTTTCTCAATATGCTTTCTGGATGCGATTTCCGGAACAACACCTCCGTATAATTTGTGTAAATCTATTTGAGAAGAAATAACATTTGACAAAACAGTGCGTCCGTTTTTTACCACAGATGCCGCTGTTTCATCACAGGAACTTTCTATCGCCAAAATCAATACGTCTTCCTTATTCATGGGTTCTCTCCTTATTCTTCAAACATCAGCTCCACAGATTGTCTGTCTCTGGCTGCAATAGTATTCGGGAATATATCCGTAGCTTCCTTTACCGCTTCTTCCGGTCTTACCAGAGAAGGACTGTAATGTGTCAGCCACATTTCTGCTACCTGCGCTTCCTTTGCCAACTGTGCTGCTTCTTTAAATGTCATGTGTTTATATGCCTTTGCTTTGTCGTCCTTATCCTGCTCTCCGTACATACCTTCACAGATAAACAAGTCCGAACCTGCTGCATGGTCTGAAATTGCCTTTACAGGTCTGGTATCTGTGGTATAGGTAAGCTTAATTCCCTTTCTCGGCGCTCCTAAAACCATGTCCGGTGTATAAGTATTTCCTTCGCATACCACTGTTTCTCCCTTTTGCAGAGAATTCCAGCATTTCAAAGGAATATTCTGCGCTTTTGCCCTTTGAGCATCAAACTTCCCTGCTCTTTTAATCTCCAGTGTATACCCATAACAAGTTACATTATGATTTACACGAAAAGCAGTGATACAGTAACCATTCAGCTCATAAGTTTCTTCCGGCTTCGTAAGCTCGATACACTGAATTTCAAATGGAAGCTCCGGTGCAATAACACGAAGTGCAGAAACGACTCTCACAAGTCCCTTCGGTCCGATTAAAGTAAGAGGCTCTGTTCTTTCTGCATTTCCCATAGTAAGCAAAAGCCCCGGCAAACCGCTGATATGGTCTGCATGGTAATGAGTGAAGCAAATCACATCAATGGGTTTAAAGCTCCAGCCCTTCTCTTTTACCGCTACCTGAGTTCCTTCTCCGCAGTCAATCATCAGGTTACTTCCGTTATATCTCGTCATTAAAGATGTCAATTTTCTTCTGGGCAGAGGCATCATTCCCCCTGTTCCTAATAAGCATACATCTAACATCTCATTGTCCTCATTTCTATCTAAGTTATATCATTTCATATCATAGCACAGTTTTTTTCGTGCTACAACATTTCATTCTCTATTTTCTTTTCCACCGGAATTTGAAACCCTGCAATCCATTTATCAAAACAGCTTTCGCATAAATCAAAGGTGTGACGTTCTCCGTCTTTTTCCGAAAAGTATCCCCAGAAAGCCGTCACAGGCAGAACCCCTTCCATAATCATGCCATCTTTTACAGCTAATTTTTTTCCACAACAATTACAGTATACTTCAACAACCTGATTTTCCTTTTTTTCTTCGTATTTTCTCATTTCTTCCTCCTGCTTGTGGAATAATTATTTGACTACGCTGTTTATTATATATGAAGGTTCTTTCAAAACCCAGTGGGAAATCACGCTAAATTTAGAAAAAGATAGCACTTCTGCTATCTTTTACACATAACAATTCCGTTTTCCACAGGTTCTTCATAAAAATTTTTTCTTATACTCAAAACAGAAAATCCACAGGACTCATATAGTCTGCGGGCGTTTTGATTACTTTCACGCACTTCCAGAAAATATGTGCTTATCCCTTTTGCTCTACCTGAAATTTCCAGTTTTTCTAATAATGCCCTGCCGATTTTCTGTCCCTGATATTCTTTTTTCACAGAAACATTGGTGATTTCACCTTCATCCAGCACTGTCCACATTCCTATGTATCCTACCGGTATCTTGTCCATATATGCCACAAGATAGAGCGCCTTTTCATCTTTTACAGCTCCCAAAAAGTCAGCCTCTTTCCAAGGCTTTGAAAAATTCTCTGCTTCTATCTGCGCTGCTGCCGCCGCATCCTGCGCCTGCATTTCTCTGATTTCAAGCATTTTCTGTTTTTGCAAGGCGTTCTGCCCTCTCCCTTTCTGCCTGAGATACCCGCAGATAATCCGGCTGATGCTCCGCAGCAGTCTGAATTCTTCCCTGTGCAAAATAAATACCTGCCAAAGCAGCCACTGCCCCTGCCCTTTGTCGGCTTAAATGAGCAGGTGCAAAGCTATATTCTACTTTGCAGCTTTCTTTTATAATTTCTTTAAAAACAGGAACTCCGTCACCTAAAAAGATGACCTTCTTCCCTATTCCGTTTAATACCTCTAAAAGTTCCTGAATAGATAAAGCATCCTGCTCTTTTACGATTACAAGCTCATGATTTTGGAATTTATAAATACCCGTATACACCTGATTTCTTCTTGCATCCATAATCGGACATACAACAGTATCCTCTCCTGTATCATACAGATTATATGCCAATGCGTCTACTGTGGGCACTGCAATTAACGGCTTATCAAGAGCCAAGCCCAATCCCTTCGCTGTTGCAGAGCCAATACGAAGCCCGGTAAATGAGCCAGGGCCTGCTGCTACGGCAATGGCATCTATACTGTTTAAATCCAACTGGATATTATTTTTAATTTCATCCAGCATAGGCAGCAAAGTCTGTGAATGTGTTTTTTTATAATTCATAGTGTATTCTGCTATAAGCGTATCATCTTCCATCACGGCAACAGATGCTACCAGCCCCGAACTGTCTAACGCCAATATTTTCATGTCAAATGCTCCTTTCTACATTTCTAATTCCAAACCTGTAATGGTAATTCTTCGATAGTCAAATCCCTTGTCCAAATCCTTTTCAATGGTAATGGAAATGATATCAGAAGGTAAAATCTCCTCTATAAGCTCTGCCCATTCAATCAGGCATACGCCTTGTCCAAAAAAGTAATCGTCATATCCGATTTCTTCCATTTCTTCTATGTCGCCAATGCGATACACATCAAAATGATAAAAGGGAAGTCTTCCTTCCTCATATTCTTGAATAATCGTGAAAGTCGGACTGTTTACCGGCTCTGTAATTCCAAGTCCCTTCGCCACCCCCTGAGTAAACACGGTTTTCCCTACTCCCAAATCACCGTTTAAGGTATAAACCTGTCCGGGAAGCGCTTTTTTTCCTATTTTTTCACCTAAGGAAAAGGTTTCCTTTGCATTATATGTTTCTATTATCATCGGTTATCCTCTTTATCTTTACTATAAGTTCAGTACAATAGTATAGCACACAAAATTCCGGCTTGCACCTTTTATTTTTTCCGTTTATAATCAAAGAAACTACTGAAAATAAAGGAGAATTTTATTATGGCAAATCCAATCGTAACCATTACAATGGCAAACGGCGATGTTATGAAAGCTGAATTATATCCTGAAATCGCCCCGAATACAGTAAACAACTTTATCAGCCTGATTAAAGACGGCTTTTATGACGGTCTGATTTTCCACAGAGTTATCCGTGGTTTTATGATACAGGGCGGCTGTCCTGACGGAACAGGCATGGGCGGTCCCGGCTACTCCATCAAAGGAGAATTTTCTCAGAACCATTTTGAAAACAATCTGGCGCACACACCGGGCGTTCTTTCCATGGCTCGTGCCATGCACCCAAACTCCGCAGGCAGTCAGTTCTTTATCATGCACGAAACTTCTCCGCACTTAGACGGCGCTTACGCTGCTTTCGGAAAAATCACAGAGGGAATGGACGTAGTAAATAAAATCGCAGAAACACGTACTGATTACAGTGACCGTCCTTTAGAAGAGCAGAAAATCCAGACCATGACAGTGGAAACCTTTGGTGTGGAATATCCTGCTCCTGAAAAATGCTAATTTAATCATCAAACAGAAGGTACTCTCCTTCTGAAACTGCAAAATACAGTTCTTTTAAGTCCGTGACAGAGGCTCTTGCATTGGTAGCTTCTGTTACGGCCTTTTTTATCTCCTCGACTCTGTTTGCCGGTATAAGCACCTGCATTTTCACAGCCTCCTCATACTGAGAATTCATAATGGGAATTTCCTTTTGTGCAAACAGATATTGAAGCTTTCCCACTCCGTTGTAATCTGTCCCCACCTCTGTCAGTATACCGTGATATTTTGTAATAATTCTGCTTTGTGCCAGCCCTTCCTGTACGGATTTGGAATAAGCTCTTACTAATCCTCCTGTTCCCAGAAGTGTTCCTCCAAAATATCGAGTTACCACAACAGCAGTATTATAGAGCTCTTCTCCCAAAAGTACGTCTAACATCGGTTTGCCCGCTGTCCCTTGAGGCTCTCCGTCATCGCTGCATCGCATAATCTCTCTCCTCTCCCCAATCACATAGGCAGAGCAGTTATGCGTAGCGTCCCAATATTTCTTTTTCATTTCTTCTATAAATTTTACAGCTTCCTCTTCTGTCTTCACAAGACGGACCGTAGCGATAAATCTGGATTTTTTTTCTGTTATTTCTCCCTGTCCGCCTTCATAAATTGTCCTGTATTGCTCTAACATAATATTCCTCATTTCTTTTTTCTTTCCTGCTATTTTAGCATATTCTCCCTGAAATTGGGAATATTTATGACTAAAAAAAGCGGAAATCTTCCGTGCCGGTTTAAAGTTTCTTGAATTAGGTTCTGTCATTTGATATAATGTACGGGAAAAGGAGGCAAACTACATGAATTTTGGAAAACGCGCCACGAATAAGAAACGCAACGCACTTACTTCCCGTTCTTCCATGATGGGGAAAAAGGCACATGTTTCTTTTCTACGTATTATTTTCATCTCTCTGATGGCAATTTTGATTATCGGAGGCTGCATGGGTATAGGTGCTTTTAAAGGTCTGATTGATAATGCACCTGATATTTCAGAAGTAAATATTGTCCCCGTTGGCGAAGCTACCTTTGTTTATGATGCAAATGGCAACCAGTTGCAAAAGCTGACTGCTCCCAATTCCAACCGTATGCCTGTAAGCATTGAGCAAATTCCTCTGGAATTACAGCATGCTGTGGTAGCTATTGAAGATGAACGTTTCTATGAACATAATGGTATTGATATAAAAGGTATCCTGCGTGCAGGTGTCAAAGGTATCTTAAACGGAGGAAACTTTACAGAAGGTGCCAGTACCATTACACAGCAGTTATTAAAAAATAACGTTTTTACGGGCTGGACAAACGAGTCTATTGTACAGCGTTTTAAACGTAAGTTTCAGGAACAGTACCTTGCCATTCAATTAGAAAAGCAGGTAAAGGATAAAAATATTATCCTTGAAAATTACCTGAATACGATTAACCTTGGAAACGGTAACTTTGGTGTACAAGCTGCCGCTCAGGATTATTTCGGTAAGAATGTCAGTGAATTAACACTTTCTGAATGTACGGTCATTGCCGGTATCAGTCAGAACCCAACGAAATTCAATCCCATTACCAACCCTGACAAAAATGCAATGCGCCGGAAAGACGTTTTAGACCATATGCTGGAACAGGAATATATTACCAAAGAACAGTATGACGAATGTCTTGCCGACAATGTGTATGACAGAATTAAAACCGTTGACGAAGAACAAGGTGAGGAAACCCAGACTTACAGTTACTTTATTGATGAATTAACCGAACAGGTTGTAAAAGATTTACAGGAACAGCGTGGATTTACGGAAGCACAGGCTTACAACGCACTTTACAGCGGCGGTCTTCGTATTTATACCACACAGGATCCGGCAATTCAGCTTATTTGTGACGAAGAATATGGAAATCCTGACAATTTCCCTTCCGGCACGCAGGTAACCTTGGATTACCGCTTGACTGTAAAACATCCAAACGGTGAACAGGAAAATTACAGCAAGGAAATGCTTCAGGAATATTTCATTCAGAATGAAGATAAAGATTTCACTTTATTATTTGACAGTCCTGAAAGCGCTCAGGCTCATGTAGATACTTACAAGGCGTCTATTCTGGCAGACGGAAGCGAAGTAATCAGCGAAAACATTTACTTAACTCCTCAGCCGCAATCTTCTATTTGTATTATTGACCAGCACACAGGCTATGTAAAAGCTATTGTGGGTGGACGTGGGGAAAAATCCTCCAGTCTTTCCTTAAACCGTGCAACAAATACTTTGCGTCAGCCGGGTTCTACATTTAAGCCATTAGCCGCTTATGCTGCTGCCTTAAATGAAGGCGGAATGACATTATCCACAACCTTTAAGGATGAGCCGTTTAAATACGACAGCGGACAGCCGTTATACAACTACGATCGCCAATATCACGGAACTGTAACCATGCGTACTGCAATTACAAAATCCTACAATATTCCTGCTGTAAAGGCTATGGTGGAAATCACACCGGAGGTCGGCGTAGAATACTTAAAGAAATTTGGATTTACTTCCATTTTAGATACTTTAACTGAGCTGCCTCAGGGAAGCGGTAATTTCTATACAGATGTGAATTCTGCAACAGCAATCGGTGGTATTACAAAGGGTGTAAGTAATCTGGAATTAACAGCCGCTTATGCTACTATTGCAAATAACGGAACTTATATTAAACCTGTATTCTATACAAAAATTTTAGACTCTGACGGAAATGTTGTCATTGATAACACACCTGAAAAAACAACTGTTATCAAACCAAGTACCGCTTATCTGCTTACTTCCGCTATGGAAGATGTTGTTAAAAAGGGAACAGGTACTCGTTTACAGTTAAACAATATGCCGGTAGCAGGAAAAACCGGTACAACCGATAACTACAAAGATTTATGGTTCTCAGGATTTACTCCATATTATACCTGTTCTGTATGGGCAGGATATGATAATAACATTGTCCTTCCAAAAGGACAGGCAAGAACCTACCAGCAGACTTTATGGCAGAAAATCATGCAGCGTATTCACAATGATTTGCCTGAAACAGAATTTAAAATTCCTTCCACAGTGGAGAAAAAATCCATTTGTAAGAGCAGTGGTCTGTTGGCAAGCTCATCCTGTGATGCCATAACAGAATATTATGACACAGAAACTCTTCCAAAGAAATATTGTTCCGGTCATAAAAAGTCAAAACCGGAGGAAAGTGAGAAGCCAAAACCGGAAGAAAACGTAGATGCTCCGGAAGAAACCACACCGGAGACGCCGGAGACGCCGGAGACTCCACAAACTCCGCAGGAACCGGAAAATCCAACTCCTCCTACACCGGAGACACCTCAGGGGCAGCCGGAAACACCGCCAACCCCTCCGGCAAATCAATAAAACTTTCAAGACAACAAAAAGCAGGTTTTCCATAAGCGAAAACCTGCTTTTTCTATGTCATACTACTTCCGATTTTTATCTGCTTAAAATCAATTTCGCAGCGCCGCAAATACCGGCATCATTTCCCAGTGTAGCCAGCTTAATCGGTGTCTTCTTACATGCGGAAAATGCAAATTTCTCGTACTGCTTCTGTACACAGTCTACTAAAACTTCTCCTGCCTTTGAAACACCGCCGCCGATAACAATCACATCCGGATCTGATACACTGGCAAAAATTGCCAGAGCATGTCCCAAATATCTTGCGAACTTTTCAACAATTTCTCCTGCTAATTCATCCTGCTCTTTATATGCGTCAAACACATCCTTTGCAGTTACTCTTTCTTTTCCTCTTAAAGCAGAAGCTTTCTGGGAAGCTTCCAGAGCTTCTCTTGCCAGTCTTGCAATTCCTGTTGCAGACGCATACTGCTCCAGACAGCCTTTGTTTCCGCAGTTACAAGGAATGGTTTCATGAGGATTTACCAGAGCATGTCCGATTTCTCCGCCTGCACCGTGAGCCCCTGTTACAATCTTCTCGTTGACAATAATTCCGCCGCCTACGCCTGTTCCCAGCGTTGCCATAATCAGGTTTTTCGCGCCTTTTCCGCCGCCCTTCCACATTTCTCCAAGAGCAGCTACATTTGCGTCATTTCCTGCTTTTACATCCATTCCTGTCAGCTCGTTTAATTCTTTTTCAATGTTCTTTCTGCCCCAGTGAAGGTTGACCGCACATGCAATCTCACCGTTTTCTTCAATCGGTCCCGGCAGTCCGATACCAATGCCTTCTACCTCTGCCTTGTCTATTTTCTTTTCTTTCAGCTTTGCTTCAATTCCGTCAGCAATATCAGGAAGAATTCTCTCACCGCCGTTATCTGTATTTGTTTTGATTTCCCATTTATCCAAAATAGTTCCATCATTTAAAAACAGCGCACACTTAATACTTGTTCCTCCTACGTCAATTCCAAAACAATACTTACTCATCCTTATTCTCCATTTCCTCTTTTTTTTGTCATATTTTCCTGCACTCTCCGGTATAATTCCTGAGCTGCATTATAACCCATTTTCTTCTGTCTGTGATTAACTGCTGCCGACTCTACGATAACTGCCAGATTACGTCCCGGACGAATTGGCAGAGAATGGCATACAATTTTATTACCTAAAAATTCCGTATATTCCTCTTCCATTCCCAAACGGTCATATTCCTTATCTTTGTTCCACTCTTCTAATTTAATAACCAAATCAATAGACTGGGTATCCTTTACACTTTCAACACCAAACAGTGTTTTCACATCAATAATACCAATACCTCGAAGCTCAATAAAATGACGGGTAATATCCGGTGCAGAGCCTACCAAGGTAACGTCACTGACACGGCGCAGCTCCACAACATCATCGCTTACCAGACGATGACCTCTCTTAATCAGCTCCAGAGCAGCCTCGCTCTTTCCGATACCGCTTTCACCGGTAATTAAAACACCCTCACCATAAACATCTACCAAAACCCCGTGAATAGAGATACATGGTGCAAGCTGCACATTCAGCCATCGGATAATCTCTGCCATAAATACAGAAGTTGTATTATGTGTCACCAGCACAGGAACATCATATTTCATTGCCAGACTCAGCATATCCTCATCCGGCTCTGTCATCGTGGTAAATACCACACATGGAATTTTGCTGGAGACAAATCTCTCAAAAGCCACGATTTTTTCTTCTCTGCTGAGGTGGAGAAGATAAGTATATTCTACATATCCGATAATCTGTACTCTCTCATTTTCAAAATGCTCTAAATATCCTGTCAGCTGCAAAGCAGGGCGGTTAATTTCCGGCGTATTAATCATTTTCTTTGAAATGTCAACTTCCGGTGTTTTATTATACAGATTTAATTCCTGTACCATTTTCTTTAATTCTACACCATTCATGTTCCATTCTCCTTCTATTCAGTCTTAAACTTCTTGTTTTATTTTATCATATCTATTTTTACATGACAAGCAAACTGCCCGACCTTTATCACTCCTTTTTATGAAAAAAGTCATAGACCTGTCTGGCTGCCTTCTCATTCATAGACTCAATATTGGAAAGGGTTTCCACAGATGCCTCACGTATACCGTCCAGTCCTTTAAAATGCCGCATAAGCGCCTTTCTTCTTGTCTCTCCAATCCCCGGAATATCATCTAAAACAGAATGTACCTGTCCCTTGCTTCGCAGAGAACGATGATATTCAATGGCAAATCTGTGCGCCTCATCCTGTACTCTGGTAATCAGCTTGAAGCCTTCGCTGTCTCTGCTGATAGGAATTTCCTGATTATTATAATACAAACCTCTTGTACGATGCTTATCATCCTTTACCATACCGCATACAGGAATGGTGAGCTGCAGCTTTTCCAAAACCTCCAAAGCAATATTTACCTGTCCCTTGCCTCCGTCCATGAGAATTAAATCAGGAAAACGGGTAAAGCTTCCAAATTCATCTTCCAGCTGCTGCTTCCGTTCTTCCCGCTCGTCCATCCCATGTACAAAACGGCGTGTAAGCACTTCTTCCATACTGGCATAATCGTTTGGTCCCTGCACACTTTTGATTTTAAACTTTCTATAATCGCTGCGCTTTGGCTTTCCTTTTTCGTACACCACCATAGAACCTACGGACTGAAAACCGCTGATATTGGAAATATCGTAGGCCTCCATTCTCTGAATACCGGACAATCCCAGAAGCGCCTCAATTTCTTTCACAGCGCCTATGGTCCTTCCCTCTTCTCTTTTTATCCGCTCCTTATCCTGTCTTAAAACCAATTTTGCATTGTGGTATGCCATTTCTACCAGCTTTTCCTTAGTCCCCTTCTTGGGTACGGAAATACGCACTTTTTTCCCTTTTCTGGACTCCAGCCACTTGGCTATCAGCTCCATGTCTTCCACTTCTTCCTGAAGCATAATTTCTTTTGGTATAAAAGGAGTTCCCGCATAAAACTGTTTTAAAAAGCTGGATAAAATCCCTTTTCTGTTTTCTCCCGGCGCTGACTTCATATAAAAATGGTCTCTGCCAATCAGCTTTCCGTCCCTTACAAAAAATACCTGCACCACTGCATCTGCATCTTCCATAGCCGCTGCAATAATATCCTTGTCTTCTCCCGGATGGTCGGTAATCTTCTGCCTTTCTCCTATTTTTTTCACACTTTGTATCAAATCTCTGTACTGAGCAGCATCCTCAAACTCCATTTTTTCAGACGCTTCATACATTTTCTCCTCCAGCTGCGTGAGAATTTTTTTATGATTTCCGTTTAAAAAATCAAGGAGCTCCTCCACCTGTTTTTGATAAGCCGCTTCTGTAATGTAGCCCTGACAAGGCGCATCACACTGCTTAATGTGATAATAAAGACAAGGTCTCTCTTTTCCGATATCTCTTGGCAGATTTCGATTGCAGGTTCTTAAATGGTAAAGCTTACGTGTAAGCTCAATCACATCTTTAACAGCCCCTGCGCTGGTGTATGGTCCGAAATACTTGGATTTATCCTTCTTCATACTTCTGGCAGTCATAATTCGTGGAAATGCTTCCCCTGCCGTTACTTTGATAAAAGGATAATTTTTATCGTCCTTCAACATGGTGTTGTATTTTGGGCAATGCTCTTTAATCAAATTAGACTCTAACACCAGCGCCTCTAATTCTGAGTCCGTCACAATATACTCAAAACGGGCGATTTGTTCTACCATCTGCTCCTTTTTAATTCCCAGATTTCTGCTTTTCTGAAAATATTGTCTGACCCTGTTTTTCAGACTGATTGCCTTTCCCACATAAATAATCGCATCCTGCTCATCGTGCATAATGTAGACTCCGGGGAGAGAAGGCAATTTTTTTAATTCTTCCTCGATATGAAACATTCTGCTCTCCTTTTGCAAAAAATCCCCCTTCTTTTTACTCTTTCGTAATTAAAAAGAAGGAGGATTTTTATTTATTCTTTTATTTCTATTTCCACAGCCGGCACTTCTTCTGTCTGCTCCTTTATCCCTTTGATTTCATGGAAAATTTTCATAAATTCCTTACCTGTAATAGTTTCCTTCTGAATAAGAAATTCTGCAATTTTATCAAGAGCTTCACGGTTTTCACTCAAAAGTCTCTTTGCTTCATCATAAGATTTTTTCAGAAGCTTCATGACCTCGTGGTCAATCTCCGTAGCCGTAGAGTCACCGCAATTTAACATGCTTCTTCCGTCAAGATACTGGTTCTGACTCTCTGCAAGCCCCATTAATCCAAAGCGGTCAGACATACCATACTGGGTAATCATAGCTCTGGCAATTTTTGTAGCCTGCTCAATATCGTTTGCTGCGCCGGTAGTAACGGTGTCAAACACGATTTCCTCGGCTGCACGTCCACCTAAATATCCCACCAGCATTGCCTCTAATTCTTTTCTGGTATTTAAGAACTTTTCTTCCTCCGGAACGTGCATAACATATCCCAGCGCACCCATGGTTCTGGGGACAATGGTAATTTTCTGTACCGGTTCAGAGTCCTTCTGCAATGCGCTTACCAGTGCATGTCCTACTTCATGATAAGAAACAATCTTTCTTTCTTCCTTGCTTAAAATTCTGTCTTTCTTTTCCTTACCTACCAGAACAACCTCTACGGCTTCTAATAAGTCTTTCTGTGATACAGCCTGTCTCCCGTTCTTTACTGCCAAAATAGCAGCTTCATTGACCATATTTGCCAAATCTGAACCCACAGCTCCGGAAGTAGCAAGGGCAATTCCCTCTAAATCTACGGTTTCATCTAAGGAAACATTTTTTGCATGTACCTTCAGAATACTAATCCTTCCCTTTAAATCAGGACGGTCTACAATTACACGTCTGTCAAAACGTCCCGGTCTTAAAAGCGCAGGGTCTAACACCTCCGGTCTGTTTGTCGCAGCCAGAATTAAAAGTCCCTTGGAAGTATCAAATCCATCCATTTCTGCAAGAAGCTGGTTTAAGGTCTGCTCACGTTCATCGTTTCCTCCAAATCTGGAGTCTCTGCTCTTTCCGATGGCATCCACTTCATCAATAAAGATGATACATGGGGCATTTTTCTTTGCTTCTTCAAACAAATCACGTACTCGTGATGCACCTACGCCGACAAACATTTCCACGAAGTCAGAACCGGACAGGGAAAAGAAAGGAACATGCGCTTCTCCCGCAACTGCTTTTGCCAGAAGCGTCTTACCTGTACCCGGAGGTCCTACAAGCAATGCGCCTTTTGGAAGTTTAGCACCGATTGCCGTATATTTTCCCGGATTATGCAGGAAATCAACAACTTCCTGTAAAGACTCTTTTGCTTCATCCTGTCCTGCCACATCCTTAAAAGTAATTCCTGTTTCCTTCTGTACGTAAGCTTTTGCTTTGCTCTTTCCTACGCCGCCCATCATGCCGCCGTTTTTATTCATACGGCGAAACAGCATATTCAGCAAGAAGAACATTAAAACAATCGGTACAATCAGACTAATCAGACTGAACAGAATTTCCATAACTACATTGGGCTTTTCAGTATAATAGTCATTGACTCCTGCTCTTTCCAGTCTTTTTACCAAATCGGTCTTGTCTTCGGAAAGCACTGTATAAACTTCTTTTTTTGCGCCCATGCGCTGCTGTTCTTTTAAGGTAACTCTTAAAGTTTCTCCCTTAATCTGTACCTCCTGTACCTTGCCCTGTTCCAGTAAATCTACAAACTCGCTGTATTTAATTTCACCGGAACCTCCCTGCATAGTCATTGTCAGGAGATTTACTAAAAACATAACCACCATGACGCAAATCAAAAGCGTCAACAGAGGTTGTTTATTCTTAGGTCCATTCTCATTATTATTATTTTGTGGACTTTGATTTTGATTTTGCTCCATTTTCATCCTCCTCATACTATCTCTTCTATTATAAAGATTACCGTGCTATAAATCAACATTTAGATTGTGAAAAAGAGGACACATTTATTAAACTTTTGTAAATTTATGTTGAATATACACAAAATAAAACATTTTTCTTTTTACCACTGGAATTTTCCCTTGCTTTTGTAGTATACTATCGCAGTGGTTTAAAAAAATAGAGAAAAGGGGCATGAACATGAAAATAGGATTTGATAATAACAAGTATTTATCGATGCAATCAGAACACATTAAAGAGCGTATCAGCAAGTTTGACAACAAGCTGTATCTGGAGTTTGGCGGTAAACTCTTTGACGACTATCACGCCTCCAGAGTTTTACCCGGATTTGCCCCAGACAGCAAGCTTAGAATGTTAATGCAGCTTTCCGAGCATGCAGAAATTGTAATTGTTATCAGTGCCGGAGACATTGAAAAAAATAAAGTACGAGGTGATTTGGGGATTACCTATGACCTTGATGTAATCCGTTTAATCGACGCCTTCAAAGAAAGAGGCTTTTTCGTAGGCAGCGTAGTCATTACCCAGTATTCCGGACAGAACAGCGCAAATATCTTTAAATCAAAATTGGAAAATTTAGGAATTAAAGTCTATATCCATTACCCTATTGAAGGTTATCCAAGCAATATTCCTCTCATTGTAAGCGATGAAGGCTACGGAAAAAATGATTATATCGAAACCTCCCGTCCTCTGGTCATCATCACTGCACCGGGTCCGGGAAGCGGAAAGATGGCAACCTGCCTTTCCCAGCTTTACCATGAGCACAAACGTGGTATTCATGCAGGTTATGCGAAATTCGAAACTTTCCCGATTTGGAATATTCCGCTGAAGCATCCGGTCAATCTGGCTTATGAAGCAGCTACCGCAGACTTAAATGATGTCAACATGATTGATCCTTTCCATCTGGAAGCCTATGGTGAAACAACAGTAAACTATAATCGTGACGTGGAAATTTTCCCTGTATTAAGCGCAATTTTTGAACGTATCTTTGGAAAATGCCCATACCAGTCACCAACGGATATGGGTGTAAATATGGTTGGAAACTGCATCGTTGACGATGAAGTATGCCGTGAAGCTTCCAAGCAGGAAATTATCCGCAGATATTATCAGGCTCTGGAAAGACATCTGGAAGGGGAAGACAACAACGAGGAAGTGTTCAAATTAGAACTGTTGATGAAGCAGGCAGGTATTTCCACAGAAAACAGAAAAACAACCATTGCCGCCCTTGACTGTGCAAAGGAAACAGGCGCACCTGCGGTTGCACTTGAAATGGAAGACGGAAAAATCATCACAGGAAAGACTTCTGACTTATTGGGAGCTTCTGCCGCTCTGATGCTAAATACTTTAAAAGAGCTTGCAGATATTCCTCATGAAGTACACGTTATCTCTCCTGCTGCCATTGAGCCAATCCAGAAGCTGAAAACAGAATATCTTGGAAGCCAGAACCCTCGTCTGCATACAGACGAAGTGTTAATTGCACTTTCCAGTACCGCCGCTACCAGCGACCTTGCAAAACTGGCTCTTGCACAGCTTCCAAAATTAAAGGGCTGTCAGGTACATTCCTCTGTTATGCTTTCTGCTGTGGACAAGAAAGTATTTAAAAAGTTGGGAGTGCAGCTTACTTGTGAAGCGGTTTATGAACATAAGAAATTATACTAGTGTACTGTATTGTTGACATTTAACTAAATATTTATAGCTATTATAGCCGCTTCATGTTAAAATAAAAGAAAACGGCGGTGATTTATATGGCAAGGCCAAGAAAATATGTCATTAAACTTACAGATGATGAATTGAAGACATTAAAATCTATAATTCGCAAAAGTAATACATCTAAAACTATTCGAAGCAGATGCCAGATTATTATTGATTTGGATGAGGCTCATGGGAAAGTATTAACCCATGAGCAATCCGCAAGATCAAATGGTGTTTGCCTGACAACTGTAACGAATACAGTGACCAAATATTTTTCCGGTGGCATTGAAGCGGTTACCGAGTTCAAAAGAAATATCAATTCCGACAATGCAAGGCGTATCCTTGATGGACGCGCAGAAGCGCGTATTATTGAACTTGCCTGCGGTCCTGTTCCAGAAGGTCATTCCAGATGGACTTTGCGTCTGCTGGAAAAAGAAGCCAAAGTAGTGCTTGATACACCGGTTAGCAAAGATGCTATCCGTAGAGCCTTAAAAAAAACAAACTTCGACCTCACAAAAATGAATACTGGTGCATTCCCTCAAGAGAGGACGCAGAATTTATAGCTTGTATGGAGGATGTTCTCGATGTATACGAACTTCCATATAACCCACAACGCCCCGTTGTTTGTATGGACGAAAAACCATATCAGTTACTTGGCGAGGCAAGATCCCCACTTCCTATGCGCCCCGGCAATGACCAGAAAGTAGATTCTGAGTATGTCAGAAATGGTACCTGCAGCATTTTTGCATTCGTAGAACCGCTTGGTGGAGTTCATCATGTAAGTGTTCGGGAACATCGGACTGCAACTGACTGGGCAGAAGAAATCAAATATCTTGCCGATGTCATGTATCCAGATGTAGAAAAAATAATTCTTGTAATGGATAATCTTAATACACATAAACCAGCATCATTGTACAAACGTTACCCTGCTGATGAAGCCAGAAGAATCATGAAACGGTTGGAGATTCACTACACACCAAAACATGGCAGCTGGCTTGATATTGCAGAAATCGAACTTAACGTCATGACCAGACAATGTTTGAACAGAAGGATTGATAATATTTCAAATCTTCGTAAGGAATTATCAGCATGGGAAGTTGAACGAAATACCGTAGCCGCAAAGGTAAACTGGCAATTTCGAACGGAGGATGCAAGAATTAAATTGAATTCCCTGTATCCGACATTTACTACTGCATCTGAATAAGATGCAGTAGTAATGTTAAATATCAACGATACAGAACACTAGGTAAAACTATTCTAACAAACGTATAAGAAAGTCCCCTGTATTTCACGCTCAGTCTGCGTTCCCTTTGAGCCTATGGTCTCAAAGGGTACTCGACAAATTCGCTAAAATGCAGGGGACTTTCTTATACTGTGTTACGATTGTTTTAAAGTATGAACAGAAAAATTTAGTGGATTTCGTATGCAAAAAACAACAAAATTTCTATGTTAAGTCAAGACCACCGGCTTAGCCGGTGGCTTGCTTTGACCCTATAAGGGTCTATTACCGGCACTGGAGTCTAAAGACTCACTGAAATAGGTTTGCCAAGCGCAACATCATTTACCCACTAAGCCCTAAAGGGCTTATTATTTTATTTGTTCGGTTTTTCTGGCTCACCCGTGAACGGGTCAATATACTCTTTCAGTGTCATCTGATCGTATTCCAAATCTTCTTGTAACTGATTTGCTATATATTCCTGTATTTTCTTTGCATTTTTCCCTACCGTATCTACATAATATCCTCGACACCAGAAATGTCTATTTCCATATTTATATTTTAAATTTGCATGTCTTTCAAATATCATGAGTGTACTTTTTCCTTTTAAGTACCCTACAAAATACGATACACTTATGCTCGGTGGAATTTCTACTAGCATGTGTACATGATCTGGACATATCTCCGCTTCTACAATTTTTACACCTTTTCTCTTACATAACATACTCAAAATATTCGCTATATCCTGCTTTATTTTTCCATATGCTACTTTTCTTCTATATTTTGGTGCAAAAACAATATGATACTTACAATTCCATTTTGTATGTGATAAACTATTACTATCCATCTGGATACCTCCCTTGTTTCTTAATGCGGTTGGCGAACCTTACATTAAATTATGACACGGGAGGTTTTTTACTGTAAGCTTAAGCAATCCTAACTCACCTGCATAGCAGGTGGTTTATTTGTTTCCCAAAGTTCCGTTTTTCGGATCAGCGAAAAACTACACAATGGTAAACAGGGCTTTGCCCTAACAACAAAAAAGGAAAGAGTCGACCACTATCATTGTGGCAAGCTCTTTCCTTTTATTTCACTTACTTTATTTTATTCTTCGTATCCATTTGGATTGTTTGACTGCCATCTCCAGGAGTCTTCACACATTTCTTTAATGCCGAATTCTGCTTTCCAGCCCAGTTCTTCTTCTGCTTTTTTTGCACTGGAGTAGCAAGTAGCAATGTCGCCCGGACGGCGTGGTTTGATTACATAAGGTACTTTTACGCCGGTAGCTTCTTCGAAGTTCTTTACCATATCCAGAACGCTGTATCCTACACCTGTTCCCAGATTGTAAATTTTAAGCCCTGCTTTTTCTTCGATTTTCTTTAAAGCTTTTACATGGCCTTTTGCAAGGTCTACAACATGGATATAATCTCTTACACCTGTACCGTCATGTGTATCGTAGTCATTTCCGAACACACCTAATTCTTTTAATTTTCCTACTGCAACCTGTGTAATATATGGCATCAGGTTGTTTGGAATACCATTTGGATTTTCTCCGATTGTTCCGCTCTTATGTGCTCCGATTGGGTTAAAGTATCTTAAAAGAACGATGTTCCATTCCGGATCTGCTTTCTGAATATCGGATAAAATCTGCTCTAACATGGATTTTGTCCAGCCGTAAGGATTGGTGCACTGACCTTTTGGACATTCCTCTGTGATTGGAATAATTGCAGGATCTCCGTATACAGTAGCGGACGATGAAAAGATAATATTTTTTACATTATGCTTTCTCATAACATCTACTAAAGTAAGAGTACCGGCAATGTTGTTTTCATAATATTCCCATGGTTTTGCTACGGACTCACCTACTGCTTTCAGACCGGCAAAGTGAATACAAGAGTCGATTTCTTCTTTTTCAAAGATTTCGTTTAAAGCTTCTCTGTCTAAGATATCTGCCTTATAAAATTTAACAGGTTTTCCTGTGATTTTTTCTACTCTTTCCAGAGATTTTTCACTGGAATTGGAAAGGTTATCTACTACTACTACATCATAACCTGCACTCTGAAGTTCTACTACTGTATGGCTACCGATATATCCGGCACCGCCTGTTACTAATATTGCCATTTTTATTCCTCCTTTGAGAAAAGCACTATTTTTTATGTTTCAAAGCATTTTTTATGTTTGTTTATACTCTACCACTTTCTTCCTGAAATTTCAAGAAAAGATTAGCGATATTTATTTACAATTTCATTCATCTGTTCCAGTTTTTCTTCCATATCCTTTACCAGTTTAAACTGTGTACGACAACGATCCAGATTATGACCTTCTCTGTGTACCTTGAAATAATGGTCTCCTTCTAAGTAATCAGTCAGGAAACGCATACCACATTCATAAGTCATTGTCATCGCGCCGATTGGAAGCATATCTAATTCTTCTTTTGTCAGACTTCCGTTACAGCCTTCGATAAATCCTTTTGTATACAGGTCAAACAATTCCATACTGCAGGATACTTTTGATAAATCTCTTTCATCTTCTTCTCCTGTACTTGCTCCGAAACGGATGGAGTCACCGAAATCATTCACTGCAAGTCCCGGCATAACGGTATCTAAATCAATGACACAGATTGCTTTACGTGTTTCATCATCAATCATAATATTATTTAACTTTGTATCATTGTGTGTTACACGGAGAGGAATTTTTTTCTCAGCCTGCATATCGCATAAAATATGTGCAAGCTTTTCTCTCTCTAATACAAAATTAATTTCTTCCTGCACATCTTTCGCTCTGCCACAAGCATCTTCTTCTACTGCTTTTTTGAACTTAGCAAAACGGTCCACGGTATTATGGAAGTTCACGATTGTTTCATGCAGAGTTTCAGCAGGATAATCAGCAAGAAGTCCCTGAAAATGACCGAATGCAACAGCGCTCTGATAAAAATCTTCTTTATTCTGAACTAAATCATAAGTAGTTGCCCCTTCAATAAAAAGGTATGCTCTCCAATACTCTCCGTCTTCATCTACATAAAAAGCTTTTTCATCTTTTGTAGGAACAATATTTAAAGTTTCTCTCTCCGGATTTCCGCCGTTTTCCTGAATTTTCTTATTCAACCAAGAAGTAACGCCTACTACATTTTCCATCAATTCTTCCGGATTTAAGAAGATATTTTTATTCATTCTCTGTAAAATATATCTTCTTGTTGTTCCGTTATCTTCACAGGTAATACGGAAAGTATCATTGATATGACCGCTTCCGTAAGGGATACATTCTACACAAGCTCCCTGAAACTGAAAGCTTTCGATTATTGCTGTTTTTACTTCTGCCATTTTATTTTTCCTCCCAAAGTTTTTCAGGATATAATCCGCTGTCTTTTAAGTTCTGAATTGCAGCTACAACTACCGGTTTATCTTCTTTGTAAGTTACGCCGTACCACTTATCCTGCGATTTTAATACCTGAACCGTAGCTTTTCCTTCGTTTAATAATTCATCCACTACAAACGGAAGGAAATATTCGCATTTTAATGGATTTTTTTCCAGATTTTCATCTAAGAATTTAGAGAAACGTGCTTTCAGTTCTGCCAGAATACTTGGTGTAAAGCCCCACATATTCATAGAAACTGTGCTGCCTTCCGGAATAACGGTCCATGTTTCTCCGTCATCTTCTGTGTATGCTGTGCCGTTTTCTCTCTTTTCAATATGTGTTCTTTCATTGATTTTCTGAAGGTATCCGTTCTCATCTGTTACACAAACACCTCTTGCAACATGTCCGTTTTCTGTCAATGTATTTTCCAATACATAGCCAACCATTGTGTAACGATATTTATCATCATCTGCATGAGTGGTAAGATAATCATAAATCATTTTAAATGCGTGGCTGCCATAGTAATCATCTGCGTTAATAACTGCAAACGGAGCATCTACCACACCAAGGCAGCTTAAAATCGCATGACCTGTTCCCCATGGTTTCACACGGTCTGCCGGTACTTCATATCCTTCCGGAATATTCTGTAAATCCTGAAATACATATTCCACATCAATAACTTTGCTTAAACGGTCGCCGATTGCAGCTTTAAAATCTGCTTCATTTGCTTTCTTAATGATAAAAATAACTTTTTCAAATCCCGCCTTTACAGCATCATAAATGGAAAAGTCCATAATGATATGTCCCTGTGCATCAACCGGGTCAATCTGTTTTAATCCGCCATAACGACTTCCCATACCTGCAGCCATAACAACTAATACTGGTTTTTTCATAACAATTTTCTCCTTTTCTGATTAAATTTTTTCCTGTTTTCTTTATTCTTATTTTATCAAAAAATCTTCTAAATTCCTTTGCACAAATTGATTTCTTTTTGTCATTTTTATGTAAATTTCATCCTCATATCACGTTTCGTATGTACAAAAAGGGCGCTGCATTTTGTGCAACGCCCTGAGTTCTATTGGTATTTTTTATTGTAAAGAAATAATAACACCAGCAGACCAACTAATCCGATTAATTCCATAGCCAGACCTGTAAGACTGATATTTTTCTGCCCCACAATAATTAAACCGAGGCAAACAATAAAAACAATACTTTTAATAATAATCTTTACTGCATTATTCATTACTATTTCCTCCTATCCTTTCAGACCGCCGAGAGTCATACCCTCAGTTAAACGTTTCTGTACTGCGATATACAGAATTAATGTAGGAAGCATAACAATTACAAGACCGGCGTACATGATACCGTAGTTTGTAGCTGTTTTTTCTACTGCCATCAGGTTTTTCAGTCCCATAGCCAGAGTATCGTGTCCATCCATCAATGTGTATGCAATGATATACTCATTCCAGAAGGACAGGAAGTTGAATAAGATAACTGTAATGATACTTGGTTTTGCCATAGGTATCATGATTTTTGTCATAGTCTTAAAGTAACCGCATCCGTCAATGTAAGCTGCTTCTTCAAATCCCTTTGGCAGAGTCTTAAAGTAACCGCTTAACAGATAAATGGTAAACGGAAGACTGGTAGCCGCATAAATCAACGCCAAAAGGAAGCGGTTATTCAGGAAGAACTCCACACCGAATGTCTTATTTGCATCTGACAGCATTAAGAAAATCGGAACTACAATGTAGTTTACGTTAATAAACAGACCAGCCATACAAGCCAGATTTAAAATACCTTTGCATTTAAAGTTAAATCTTGCCAGTACATAAGATGCCGGTAATGCAATTAAAAGCAAGAGGCAAAGAGCCAACGCTGTTACCATAACAGAGTTTAAGAAAAACTCTCCCATTCTGGCATCGACAAACGCCTGTTTAAAGTTCTCCCAACGTGGATCTGTCGGAAGCGCCCACGGGTTAATATCTGCACCAATAAATTCTGCATTTCTTTTTACACTGGCCATGAATACCCAGCCAACCGGCACAATAATAGAAATTGCCAGAGCAAAAAGAGCAATATAAATAATAATTTTGGATAAAATCTTACCTAAGCTATTTGATTTTTTCATTTCTTTTCGCTCTCCTTTCTAAAATTCTAAGACTTCTCTATCTGTAATCTTGTTTACAACTGCTGCAAGAACAAATGAGAAAATAAATACTACAACACCGATTGCCATACCATAACCATATACACCTGCGCCATAAGCCTGTTTGTACATATAGTTCAGTGCAACCTCTGTTTTTCCGTTTGGTCCACCGTCTGTCATAATCTGAACAAACAGGAAGCTTAAGTTAATCGTACTGATAATATAGAAAGTTAATGTTGTACGAATATTATTCCAAATAAGAGGCAGAGTTACTGTGAAGAATGTATGTATCTCTGAAGAACCGTCAAGAGACGCTGCTTCATACAAATCTTCCGGAATTGCTGCCATACTTGCCATATACATAACCATGTAATAACCGATTGCCTGCCATACAAGGGCAAAAATTACGGAATAAAGAACGATTTTCGGCTCACCCATCCACTGATGTACCAATCCATCCAGATGAATTGCCTCTAAAAATGTATTTAACAAACCTGAACTAGGATTGTAAATAGCTCCAAAAATACCTGCTATTACTACGATACTTAAAATGTTAGGGATATAGAAAATAACACGGAAGAAATTTTTTCCCTTAAAATCTCCTCTGGATAATAAAGCTGCAAAAAGGACTGCTAATACAATAGTACAAATCATAACCAGTACAATAACCAGAATTGTATTCTGCATTGCCTCTAAAAATGTCTTATCCTGCATCAATTTTGCAAAGTTTTCAAATCCAACAAATTCTTTCTTGTTTGTAATTCCACCCATGCGGTATAAAGACATATTGAATACCTTTACCGTAGGAACGAAAATGAAAAGTAAGATTAAAAGAACTGCCGGTGCCAGACAGGCAAACACAAAACGTCCCTGTGATTTTTTCCTGTTCATGGTTTTCCTCCTTTTCTTTTAAAAACGGTGAGTCGTAAACAACTCACCGTTTCAATATCCATGCTTAAATTGTGCTTACTTTAAAGCGCCTGCACATTTTTCCCATGTTTCTGTTAACTGTGCCTGCCAATCTTCTACTGTCATTTCACCTGTGTTTACACTGTATGCTGGTCCGTAAACTGCTTCTTTCATGTTCAGACCTTCGATTGGTTCTGTTGCAACCCATCCACCTGTAACTGTAACAATGTTATCTGCTGTTGATGCTTCATAGCAGTCTTTTGTTGTACCTTCTGGTAATTTTTCAGCAGCGCCTTTTACTGGAGCTACAACTGGAGCTGGAGATGTTTTACCTGTTTCTTTATCTGTTGTTTCATTGTTTAATAAAATGTCAACAACTGTATCAGAGTACATGAATTTGATGAATTCTTTTGCTAAATCCATGTGTTCAGCTTCTGCCGGGATCCACATCTGTTCTGTAAATGTGTACATTGTCTGAGTTTCATCGCCTTCCCACTTAGGAGCTGGCATCATACCCCATCTGAAGTCTTCTGGTGTAGAAGCAGCCATCTCACCGATTACCCAGTTACCGTTTGGCATAAATAATGCTTTGTTATCAATAACGTTCTGCTGGTTGATTTTGAAACCACCGTCAGCATTTGCGTTTGCTACTGTATCTTTTTCTGTATATTCAGGAGATACTAATTTTCCTAAAGTATCCAGAACTTTTTTACCTTCTTCAGATGTCCATGTATCTTTGTCGTATTTGATTGCTTTCTGATAGAATTCTGTTCCGCCAGCCTGTGCTAACATACTATAAATAGTTGCATCTAAGTAACCTGACTGTGGAAATGTAAATAAAGCAACTCCATCAGCTTTTGCCTGATCGCCTAAAGCAAAGAATTCTTCCCATGTTGTTGGAAGGTCATATTTTTTGTTTTCGCCTTCAAACAGGTTCTTGTTATACCAAAATCCTGTTGGTGTATAGAAAATAGGTGCAAGATAGATTTTTCCGTCAGCGAATGGCTGAGCGTCTGTACCATCTGTAATACCGTCTAACAGTCTTCCCTTTAATTCTTCGTCAGCGAATACGTCTGAAATATCAGCGATTGCGCCTTCTTTTAACATTGTTTCTGTAAATCCGCTCTTCTGTCCTAAGTTGTAGTATACTACGTCAGGGAATTCACCTTTCTGAATAGACTTTGTTAAGTCTTTGTCTAATTCAGAAGACATCTCTAATTCTACTTCAACACCTTTTTCTTCTTCGAAAGCTGCTGCAATATCTTCCCAGATTTTTTCTCCGTTACCGCCTTTGAAAGCAGCTAACTTCAGAGTCTGTTTTTCTTCGCCCTTTCCATTATCTTTGCTGTCTTCTTTACCTGTGTCTGCTGCAGGTTTTTCTTCTTTTGTGTCTCCACATGCAGCAAGTCCAGATAAAGCCATTGTTGAAACAAGAGCCATAGCTACCAGTTTCTTTACCATCTTCATTTTCATTGCTAATTCCTCCCTAATTTGTAGATGTTAAACATCTCTTTTAGATTTTATACATCACATTATAACACATTTTTCAATTTTGTATTTATATTATTTATTGGATATTTTGCACAATCCATTTTTTCTATGTCAATTTCACCCAAAAAACCGACACTTTTCTTGTTTATTTATGCTTTTCTTCTATCCACACATTTGTCACGCTCTTTTTTCTTTCGTCACCTTCACCAACATCAGCCGGTATTTTTGCAAATCATCTTGTATTTTACGAAAATTTCACGTATAGTTGTAAATAGCTTAAACGAATGGAGGAATGAAATTTTGAACCAACCGAATATACTGCTTATTATGACGGATCAGCTTCGTGGAGATTGTCTGGGTTTTGCAGGACATCCCGATGTAAAGACTCCGTATCTTGATACCCTTGCCAGCAGAGGAGTTTCTTTTGATAATGCTTACAGCTCCTGTCCAAGCTGTATCGCCGCAAGAGCCACTCTTCATACCGGTATGGCACAGGAACATCACAGACGTACCGGATATGAAGATAATATTCCGTGGGAATACCCAAATACCATGGCAGGAGAGCTTTCCAAGGCAGGCTATTACTGCCAGTGCGTAGGAAAAATGCACGTACACCCTCTTCGCAACTATCTGGGCTTTCACAATGTAGAACTCCATGACGGATACCTGCACAGCGCACGATATACCAATGTGCCGTGGCAGGAGTCACAGAAAAATGCCGACGATTATTTCCACTGGTTAAAGCAGGAAAAGGGAATTGATGCAGATGTAACAGATACGGGATTAGAATGTAACAGTTGGGTAGCACGTCCTTGGATTTATGAAGAAAAGTATCACCCCACCAACTGGGTAACAGACAGAAGTATTGACTTTTTAAGAAGAAAAGACCCACAAAAGCCTTTCTTCCTTATGGCATCCTATTTAAGACCACATCCGCCTTTTGATGCGCCGTCTTATTATTTCGACCTGTATAACAAAAAAGAGCTGGCACCTCCTGCTGTGGGAGATTGGGAAACCACAGAAGAATTACAGGCTATGGGACGTGTCTTTGACTCCAAATGCGGACCATCCGATCCTGAACTCATCAGAGAAGCACAAATCGGCTATTACGCCTGCATTACTCATCTGGATCATCAAATCGGTCGTTTGATACAGGCATTGGTAGAGTATGGAGTTTATGATAATACTCTTATCCTCTTTACCTCTGACCACGGCGAAGAGCTGTGTGACCACCACATGTTCCGAAAATCCAGACCTTATCAGGGAAGTATTCGTATTCCTATGATTATGGCAGGAAACGAAACCCTCCTTCCCGGCATCAAGCAGGGTACAGTTTCCCACAGCGTGGTAGAGCTTCGGGATGTCATGCCTACCCTCCTTGATTTTGTAAAAGCAGATATTCCTGACAGTGTCGACGGAAAAAGTATGCTTCCGTTGGTTCAAAATCCCGCTGAAAAGCTCCGAGACGTACTTCACGGCGAACATTCCTACGGACCTTACTCCAATCACTGGCTGGTTTCCTCCTACGACAAGTTTATCTGGTACAGCGAAACAGGAAAAGAACAATACTTCCGCATCAGTGAAGATCCCAAAGAACTTCATGATGAAATCTCCAATCCGATTTACAAAGAACGTATTGAAGAACTTCGGAACACTCTGATTGAAACCTTAAAAGACCGCCCGGAAGGCTTTTCAGACGGTACACAGCTCATTACCGGCTGCCCGTATCCGCCTTACATGCCGGATAAAACTCAAAAAGAGGGAAAATAAATTAAAAAGTGCTGCAGCTTTAATTTTCTATCTGAGGCAAATTGTTTCAACAACATAGCAGCCATACATCTCAGTAATTTTTATACCATATATTATTCTCAACTATGAGATGTATAAAAATACTCCGCTGTTCCATAGACAAACAATCGGAACATTTTAAAAGTTTTTCAAGCATAGCGATGCCTTGAGAACTGTGTCTGAGTGCATCAGCACGAGTTTGGTGAGCAAGGCATCTATAAGCGGCGCAGAAAAACTAAAAAATGGACGAGTTTTCTATGGAACAGCGGAGAACATTATTATAATCTCGCTGCCAGCCATTCCCATCTTGCAATACTGTATTCAAAAAATTCCTGATATGCTTCGCAGAAATAATTCTTATTCTCTTTTGTATAATTTCTTCTGCAGCCTCCTCTGCAAAGAGGGTACCACTTACAAGCCTTACAACTTTCTCCCCTCTTTACGCCTTCCTTAAAAAATTCCATATCCGGTAAAATCCCCTGAAAGAAGCGGAAATTTTCATCCGTCACATTGGCAACTCGGCAATTATCCAGCACATAAAAATCACATGGATAAATATCGCCGTTTGCTTCTACAATATTCTGCATGGAACATCTTCCTGTCTGCGAGCAGGCTTCCGGCGGCATTCCCTTTAACATAGAAAGCCAGTTGTCAAATTCGCGGATAGAGACGATTTCTCCCTTTTGAATATCCTCAAACCATAAGTCAAAAAGCTCCTTCAATGCTTCTGCATACACCTTGGGCGTTAAAGACCAAGGGTATTGTCCTTCTTCCTCTCCCATAGGGTCTAAGCAGGGAATATACTGCTGATAATAAAAGCCTTCTTTCTTTAAAAAGCGATAAATAGAGGATATCTTTTTTGCACTCTGTTTGGTAAGCACACAGAGAATATTTACTTCTACCTTATTTTTCAGCAATTCTTTTGCATTTTTCAAAACAAGAGCAAAGGTTCCCTTCTTTTTGGCGTCCTGTCTGTTTCTGTCATGAATTTCTTTTGTTCCGTCTAAGGAAATTCCAACTAAAAAGTTGTTTTCTTTTAAAAATTTTACCCAGTTATCGTCTAAAAGTGTTCCGTTTGTCTGAAGGCAGAAATTTACTTTTGTTTCTTTCTTTTTATATTTTTTAACACATTCCACAAATTTTTCAAAAAATTCCAGTCCTGCAAGTGTAGGCTCACCGCCCTGAAATCCAAAGGTGCAGAAATCTTCTGCTTCTTTCAAGGCCTTTTTTACCAGTATTTCCATGGTATCTTCTTTCATAATTCCATAAGAAGGAATTTCTCTGTTTTTACATTCATCTTCATAAAAACAATAAGAGCATCTTAAATTACAATTTGAAGATGCCGGTTTTATCATCATCTGCATATATTTCATGTTTCTTCCTCTTTCTCCTGTACTTTTCTTTATTGTAGCTTTTTCCCCTTATAAATACAACAATTTTATCCAAATGTAGATTTTTCTCTCATTTTCCTTTATAATAAAGTTAATATTCATTCTTTTTAGGAGGTTTATCATGCCATTTAAAAGTTTAGAATTGATTGAAGATGTGAAAATTGACAGTATTATTACTATTCATTACTTTGAATATATGAGTGATTATAGTTTTCCTGGAGAGAGCCATGACTTTTGGGAATTTTTATGCGTAGATAAAGGCGAAGTAGAGATTACTGCCGACAACAGAGCTTACACCTTAAAAAAAGGAGAAATTATTTTCCATAAGCCAAATGAATTTCATACCGTTCGTGCCAACGGAAAAATTGCTCCTAATCTGGTGGTTATTTCCTTTGACTGTACCTCTCCCTGTATGGATTATTTTCAGGATTTAAAAACAAGCATTGGAGAGACAGAGCGTAATCTCATTGCTCAGATTATTTATGAGGCAAAGCGCTGTATCAAAACGCCGCTAAACGACCCTCAGACAACGGAAATGGTGCGAAATCAAGATGCTCCCTTTGGCTCAGAGCAGTTAATTAAAATTTATCTGCAAGCTCTTTTGATTACGATTATCCGCAATCTTCAGATGGGACAGTATTCTGCTCCTGCCATGAAGTCCATGAAGCTAAAAAGTGACGATTTATTATACAACAAAATTACTACTTATCTGGAAGAGCATATTCGTGAGCATCTCTCCATTGAAACGATATGCCGTGACAATCTTATTGGCCGTTCCCAGCTTCAAAAGCTTTTCAGAGAGCATGACCAGTGTGGTGTGATTGACTATTTCTCTCGTTTGAAGGTAGAACTGGCAAAACAGCTTATTCGGGAAAATCATCACAACTTTACGCAGATATCAGAATTTATCGGATATACCTCTATCCACTATTTTTCCCGTCAATTTAAAAAAATCACGGGAATGACACCTTCTGAATACGCATCTTCGATTAAGGTGATTTCTGACAGAAAATAGACTTTCTGCATTTTAGCATTGAGTTTCCTTTCTGTTCATATTATAATGAAAGAAAATTTGTAACAGTTCAGCCATGCACAAATCCACAAAAATGGATTGGCAAGCTTGCTTGCAACAAGACAATTTTGTTGGATTTGTATATGGCGCTCTGCCATAAGCGAGAATTTGCGCTGCATTGCAGCGTATAGGTGGTGAAACCACCAATTCGAGCTGATATGGCTGAACTGTTACGAAAATTCAGAAAAAAGTATTTAATTACTTTACAAAAAGGAGAATGGGGAATGAAAATCTACAAAACAAAAAATTACGATGAAATGAGTAAAAAAGCAGCACATATCATTGCTTCTCAAGTTATTTTAAATCCTGACTGCGTACTTGGTCTTGCAACAGGTTCTACACCTGTAGGCACTTATAAAAATCTGATTGAATGGTATCAGAACGGAGATTTGGATTTCTCACAGATTACCTCCTGCAATCTTGACGAATACAGAGGTTTAAGCGGAGATAATGACCAGAGCTATCGCTATTTTATGAACCACAATCTTTTTGACCATGTAAATATTCGCAAAGAATGTACTTACGTTCCTGACGGATTGGACAAGGACAGCGATGCAGCATGCAAGGCTTACGAAGAAATCATTGAAAAAGTAGGCGGCATTGACTTACAGCTTTTAGGTCTTGGTCATAACGGACATATCGGTTTCAACGAGCCTGCTGATGAATTTCCTAAGACAACACATTGTGTAGACTTAACAGAAAGCACAATTCAGGCAAATAAACGTTTCTTTGAAAACGAAGCAGATGTTCCTCGTCAGGCATATACAATGGGTATCGGCACAATTATGAGCGCAAAAAAAATCCTTGTTGTTGTAAGCGGTGAAGACAAAGCTGAAATCTTAAACAAGGTTATCAACGGACCGATTACTCCACAGGTTCCTGCTTCTATTTTACAGCTTCATCCTGATGTAACAATCGTAGCTGACGAAGCAGCTTTATCTAAAACAAAATAATTTTTTATAAAATGTGATTACTATAAAAAATGCTGTCACTTTAAGTATTATCTAAAAATGATATATACTTAATGCGACAGCATTTTTTTAATTTGTTTTAATTTTCTTTAGTTCTTTCCATTTCAAACGATTTCCATAGTGCATAACAGAAGCGCTGTATATGCGAACAGAGAACATCGTTACAATTACAATGGCAAGCACCAGAAGAAGAATGGAAATCCCCAGCTCCTGCATAGTAATCTCTCCTGTAATCAGTTTAAACGGCACTGCAAAAGGTGCGGAAATCGGCAGATAAATTGCCAGATTAGACATTGCTCCGCTTCCGCCTCCCATAACAGAGGTAAAATAGCCCAGATAAAATCCGATAATTACAAGAATACTCACCGGCATCATAGCTGAGTTTAAATCCTCCATTTTGCTTACGGCAGCGCCGCATACAGAATTCATAACTGCGTAAAGAGCATATCCCAAAATAAAATAGATAATCAGGAACACCAGTGTTTTCGGTGTAAAGCCTGAAACAGCTAAATCCACACCGGCAATCTGAAAGCCCTCCGGAAGGATAAATTTGTAGCAAAAGGCTGCAAACGCCATCAGCCCTACCAGCTGAAGAAGCCCTACCACGCCCATAGCCAGACATTTTCCAATTAAGATTTTGGAAGGCTTGGCTGAAATAATCAAGGTTTCCATAACTCTGGAGGTCTTTTCTGAAGAAATGGACATTGCTACACCATAGCCATAGTAATACACGGCAAAGAACATGACGAAGGTAAGCAAAAGTCCCACCACATATTCTGTTAAATTCATATTTCCGATAAATCTCTGGGTATAGATAAGCGGTGTCTGAATAGCATCAACTTCTCCTTTCTCCAATCCGTTTTCTGTAAGAAGGTGAGACTGCCATATTTTATTGCAGGCGTCTGCAATGGTATCTGCCTGTACCTTACTCAAAAAGTTGCTCACGGTAATCTCCAGAACCGGAGCTGCATCCTTTTCCTGAATAGAAAGAATAGCCACGTTTCTGCTTTTGCTTTCATCCACAGCTTTTTCCAGCCCTTTTACCTCATCCTCTTCTATGGATTTAAAATTCATCCCCGGATAAGCCGCTTTTAAATATTCTATTTCCTTCTCAAAGACTCCTGTTTCATCAACTAAGTAACAGGTTCCGCTGTATTCGGTCTTAGTGTCTGTGCCTTCTTCGCCATTGTCAAAGAATGACATTACACGGGGAATGGCACACATAACGCCTAAAAGAACCATAATCACAATCGTAGAAATCCAGAAAGCTTTCTTTCTAATGCCTTCTTTAAATGTATAAGAAAATACGGTTAAAATCTGCTTCATTTGCTTTCCCCTGCCTTTCTGACGAAAATTTCCTGTAAGGACGGTTCACGGATTTCAAATTTTAAAGGATAAATGTTTGCCTCTGTCATTCGTCTTAAAAATCTATGCGCCATCTCATCTCCCTGTATCTTATATTCTGTCTCAGCCGCTCTTTTTTCAAAAAGCTCCAATCCTTCTTCCTGTGCCAAAGTGCTGACATCCTCCTGCGCAGCTACTACCAGATTGGTATGTCCGTACCCTGCTTTGATTTCTTTTAAATTGCCTTTTAAAAGAGCTTTTCCTCTGTCCAGAATAACCAGATTTTCGCAGTATTCTTCCACCGTTTCCATCTGATGGGTACTTAAAATAATATATTTCCCCTCTGCTACAAGCTCCTTTACCAGATTTCTCAACACCTGTGCATTTACAGGGTCTAAGCCGGAAAAAGGCTCATCCAGAAAAATCAGTTGAGGATTATGTATAATCGCTGCAATTAACTGGATTTTCTGCTGATTTCCTTTAGAAAGCTTTTCCGCCGGTGTGTTCTGGTATTCCATTACCTGCAGTCTTTCCATCAGACGCAATGCGGATTTTTTTGCATCTTCTTTTTTCATGCCTCTTAATCTTCCAAAATAAATCAACTGTTCCAATACTTTGGTTTTCATATAAATGCCTCTTTCCTCCGGAAGATATCCGAAAGAAAGTGTTTCCCTTGTAATAGGTGTGCCATTCCACAATGCCTCCCCCTCATCCGGCTGCATAATTCCCAGAATATTACGAATTGTGGTAGTCTTTCCTGCTCCATTTGTTCCTAAAAGACCAAACACCCCCGGACCTTCCATCTCAAAAGATAAATGGTCTACTGCTGTTTTTTCTCCGAATTTTTTTGTAATTTCTCTTACTTCTAATCCCATACTATGCCTCCTTATCTTTTCTTTTCGTATTCATACCAGTAGATCAATGACTGAGAAACCCATATCACCATTAAAATCACAAATGGCACAACTCCCACTTCCACGGCATTGGATACAAGTAAAAGCCCGATAAAAACTGCCAGATAGACAAACTGTGTTCTCAAATGAGTATAGTATGCTGCCTGAAACAATCTTAATTTTTCTCTTTCATCACAGCTTGCCAGCCATTCTTTATTAAAGTTCCAGCTAAAATAGTTTCCTCTCTTTTCCGGGTTGATTTTCTTGTCATACTTTATCAATTTTCCTATAAAAAATAAATTCCAAAAGATGACAGCTGCATAAATCAAAACAGCTGTAACAGATAACATGGCAGCAGTATGCGCTTCTGTATGTAAATTTGCAATGGAAATTCCTGAAACACACATCTCCCCTACCATAAAAATAGATAAAACGCTCTGATACCTCTGAATGCTTCTTTCCAATCGTTCTGTTTCTTCCTCTGAGTCTTCATCCCATTGTTTCATCTTTTTTGCTGCTATAAAAGTGAGCAAAGGCGCTAAAATAAAAAGTACCAAGGATAAAAACAACAATGCCCAATCACTGTAATTTCCTGTAATATTTTCAGCTTCCCGCAGAATATTTGCAATATCATCTTTAAAGATAAAGCAGACGGCACTTCCTGCTCCTCCGATAAATGCTCCTAAAAGCATCAAGAGTACCATTTGTATTATGCCCTGCACACGTCCTGTTTCCTTCTTCTTTTTCTTACTCATCTTCGTCCTCCTCGTATCTGAATATTTCTTCCACGGTTGCATTACATTCCTTTGCAATTTTCAAGGCAAGAGTTACAGACGGAGAATAATCTCCCCTCTCAATTAAACTGATGGTCTGTCTGGAAGCTCCAACCCTTTTTCCCAGCTCCTGCTGGTTAATACCAAGTCTTGCCCGATATTCCTTCAGACTGTTATATAATGGCATTTCTCATTCGACTCCTCCCAATTTTTGACTCATTTTCTTGTCATAATGACAATTATATTTGTCATTATTGTAACAGATGACAATTTTCCTTGTCAAGTGTATTTATCTGCCGCAGTACAATCCTCGGTTTCACAGGACGCAATTTCCCATGAAATAAAAAAAGAGAGTGTCTCATTATCATTAAGTGACAACCTCTCTTTTCATAAACTCAATTCTTTACTTTTCTTTTTTCCATTCCCCACAAAATCCCCAGTGGAACTATGGTAAGAAGAATTCCCAACCACAGTGGAACAGGAAACATTCCCACGGCCATGCCTAAAAAATTCACAAAGAAATGGCACCAGATTACACATTTTAAATTTTTATATTTATACATCACAGAGCCAAATAACAACCCTGCCAAGAAGGCATAAGATGACTGGATAATATTTCCATGTATAATTCCAAAATACAGCGCCTGTAAAATATTAGCAGCCCAGAATGGAAAAGCTTTTTCCAATATTTTCAAAGTCAGCCCTCTGAAAATCAATTCCTCCACAAAAGGCGCTAAAAGCATGGTATATACCACAGAAAAAAAAGTAGGGCTGTACATTCCAAGACTTTCTATAACCTCTCCATAGTTTTCCATTTCCTGAGGAAACAGTCCTGAAATCCCGGTAAGTGCAAAGCTGGTGCAAAACTGAATTGCTCCCCCTAAAAGTGCAAGTCCAATCCATCCTTTCGGTGAAACAATTATTTGCACAGTATCTTCCTTTTTTTTCAGACTCTGATACCAAAATCCACCGATAAGCAGTGTCACAGAATTAATCAGCACCCCATCAAAATAAGGAGGATAATCTCTCCAGAATAAAAATACAAGACTTACCACACTCTGAATGGCAAGCCACATGACAACAGGCAAAAAACTTTGTAAGATTGCTTTTGATTTCTCCATTTATTTCTCTTCCTCGTTTATTTCTTCAAAGTGAAATGCTTTCTTTCCCAAAGCATAATCCTGTACTGTCTGTCCCTGTCCGAATAGCTTATATTTATAAGTTACCAGCCCTTCCAGCCCTACCGGTCCTCTGGCATGAATTTTTCCTGTGCTAATCCCCACTTCTGCTCCAAATCCATAGCGAAAACCGTCTGCAAATCTGGTGGAACAATTATGATACACCCCTGCAGAGTCCACAAGCTGCATAAACTTTTCTACATTTTCCTGATTTTCACTTAAAATACAATCTGTATGATGAGAACCATACTTGTTAATGTGATAAATTGCTTCCTCTACATCTTCTACAATTTTCACAGAAATCGTCATGTCTAAATACTCTGTATGAAAATCTTCTTCCCGCATTTCTTCACATTCTATCATCTGCTGTACTTCTTTTGTTCCTCTTATACTTACGCCTGCTGCTTTGAGAGCTTTTTCTGCCTCCGTCAGGAATTCCTGTGCAATCTGTCTGTTTACCAGCAAGGTCTCCACTGCATTACAAGCTGCCGTATACTGTGTCTTGGCATCAACAAGCACAGGGATTGCCTTCTTGATATCATAAGAATTATCTACATAAATATGACATACTCCGTCTGCGTGTCCCATAACTGGAATTTTTGTATGGTTCATAATATACTGTACAAAGCTGTTAGAGCCTCTTGGAATTAGCAAATCCACACAGTCATGGCAGGAAAGGAGCTCATCAATTTCCTGATGCTGCTCTGCCTGAAGCATACAGCCTTTTGGCAGACCGCATTTCGTCACAGCCTGATAAATAATCTCGAATAAAACCTTATTTGTCCGTGCTGTTTCTTTTCCACCCTTTAATACAGCACAATTTCCGCTTTTGATACAAAGAGAGGATATCTGTACCAGCGCATCCGGTCTTGCCTCAAAAATAACGCCGATTACTCCAATGGGACAGGTTACCCGATACAGATTTAAATTTTCATCTAATTTCCTTGCAAGCTGTACTTTTGAAAGTGGGTCGGGAAGTTTTCTTAATTGCTCCATCCCTTCTGTGACTGCTTTTAATTTTTCCTCATCAAATTTCAGTCTTTTCATTACAGAGGGGAAAACTTGCGCTACTTTCGCAACTTCCATGTCTTCTTTGTTTGCCTGAAAAATTTCTTCTTTATTTTCTTGTAATGCCAAAGCTGCTGCTTTTAACGCCTGATTTCTGGTTTCCAAAGAAAGCGCCGCCATTTTCGGACTGTCCTCTTTCATCTTCCTTACTTCGTTTCTGATATCCATAATTTTCATCCTTTACTCAATCCATAAGTCACTTGTTGTTTCATTATAGTCTCTTTGCCTGCCAAGCGCAATGCTTTCTACATCTGCTTTCTCACAATCTTATACTCGTCTTCCATTTGAAAATAGGGACAATTATAAAAAGTATCTGATAAAAAGCGGCTCATTTCATCTTCATCTAAGTTCACATCGCAAACATAATATCCTAAATCTTCATCATAAATATAATTGCTGCAATACTCGCAGCCTGCTGTTTTTCCTGATTTTTTTGCCATTTTTTTCGTTCCCTTTCTATGCTTTCTATTCAGATATATCAAAAACCGTATTCTTTGTCAAATACTCATTGCAAATATACTTACTAGTGCTATAATGAAACTTGATTTTTATATAATCTTTATATCATTCTTATTTTTTTTATATTATCTTAATAATGTTTGGAGGTTCTTATGAAGATTATCATTGTGGGCTGCGGCAAGATTGGAAGCACCTTAGCTGAACAGCTCAGTTACGAGCAGCATGACCTTGTAGTCATTGACACAAATCCGAAAAAAATACAGCAGCTTTCTGAAAGTATTGACGTTATGGGAATTGCCGGAAATGGTTCCAGTGTCAACGTGCTTTCCGAAGCCGGCATCGAGGATGCCCATATTTTAATTGCTGTTACAGGCTCTGACGAATTAAATTTACTTTGCTGCGTCATTGCTAAAAAAGTAAGCAAATGCCACACCATCGCCCGTGTCCGCAATCCGATTTATAATAAAGAAAGAAATTTCATCCGAAAAAGTCTTGGTATTTCCATGATTATCAATCCGGAATATTCTGCGGCAATGGAAATCTCCAGACTCTTGCGTTTTCCGTCTGCAATTAAGCTGGATACTTTTGCAAAAGGCAGAGTGGAATTGATGAAATTTAAAATTCTGCCGGAGTTTCGCTTAGACGGACTTTCTGTTATGGAAATTGTAGACAAGCTGAAATGCAACGTTTTAATCTGTGGCGTAGAAAGAGGAGACGAAGTCTTTATTCCTTCCGGAAACTTTGTATTAAAGGACTATGATTTTATTTCTATCATTGCCTCACCTGCAAACTCTGCGAAATTCTTCAAAAAAATCGGGGTAACTACCAATCAGGTAAAAAATGCCATGATTGTAGGTGGAGGAACTTTGGGATATTATCTGGCATCTCTCCTTGATGAACTGAAAATCAATGTTCGTATGGTAGAGTCCAATACTTCCCGCTGCGAAGAATTAAGTGAGCTTTTGCCTAGAATTACCGTTATCTGCGGTGACGGAACAGATAAAAAACTTCTTTTAGAAGAAGGTCTTACACAGACAGAAGCGTTTGTCACACTTACCAATATGGATGAGGAAAACATTCTCCTGTCTTTATTTGCAAAGAAAAACTCCCACGCAAAGCTGGTTACAAAGGTAAACCGTATTGCTTTTGACGATATTATTGACGGATTGGATTTAGGCAGCGTGATTTATCCGAAATACATTACTGCCGATTATATTCTGCGCTATGTACGTGCCATGGAAAATTCTTTAAGCAGTAACGTAGAAACTCTTTACCATATTTTAGACGGACAGGCAGAAGCTCTGGAATTTGCTGTAAAAAAAGCCTCTCCTATCACCGATATGCCTTTATCTGACTTGAATTTAAAAGATAACCTGTTAATTGCCTGCATCAATCGAAACGGCAATATCCAAATCCCAAGAGGTCAGGATACTATTCAAGCAGGGGATACGGTTGTTGTCGTAACATCTATTCCTGGCTTACGTGACTTAAAAGATATTCTGAAAAAATAGAAATCAGGAGATATTATGAATTACTTAATTGTAAAATCCATTATCGGCAGGGTTTTATATTTTGAAGCCGCTTTCATGCTTCTTCCCTGCGTGACAGCCCTTATTTATCAGGAATACAGCGGCTGGTCCTTTGTATTTACTGCGCTTTTATGCGTATTGTTCGGCGCAGTTTTAACACGGAAAAAACCGAAGAATACAGTCTTTTATGTAAAAGAAGGTTTTGTGTCCGTTGCGCTGAGCTGGATTGTACTGAGTCTTATGGGCGGACGCCCTTTTCTTTTCAGCGGTGTAATAAGCAATCCCATTGATGCCCTTTTTGAAACAGTTTCCGGTTTCACCACAACCGGAGCCAGTATTCTAAAGGATGTGGAAGTGCTTCCCCATTGTATGCTCATGTGGCGAAGCTTTACCCACTGGATAGGCGGTATGGGCGTGCTGGTCTTTCTCCTTTCCTTTATGGAAATGCACGGCGGTTCTCACATGAACCTGATGAAGGCAGAAAGCCCCGGTCCATCTGTAAGCAAGCTGCGTCCTACGGTACGTTCCACAGCTAAAATTCTTTATATTATTTATATTGTTTTGACAGTAGTGGAAATTCTTCTGCTGTTGGCAGGCGGAATGCCTTTGTTTGACTCTTTGACAACCAGCTTTGGTACTGCCGGTACCGGTGGATTTGGCATTAAAAATGACAGTATCGGAGGTTACTCTCCTTATATACAGATTGTTGTAACTGTCTTCATGATTTTGTTCGGTGTCAACTTTAACGCTTACTTTTTAATCTGGTGCAGGAAATTTACACAGGCTTTCCGTATGGAGGAAGTTCGCTGTTACTTTGGAATTATTTTTGCATCCATTGCAGTAATTACTTTAAATATTTCCCACCTTTATTCCAGCGTTAGTGAAGCTTTGCGTCATGCAGCCTTCCAGGTTGGCTCCATTATCACCACGACCGGATATGCAACTACAGATTTTAACCTGTAGCCGCAGGCTTCCAGAACCATTTTAGTTCTTCTGATGTTTATTGGTGCATGTGCAGGCAGTACAGGAGGCGGTATTAAAGTATCACGTTTCATTATTTTAATTAAAACAATCAAAAAAGAACTGAATACTCTACTCCATCCTCGCAGTATCCGCAAATTAAAGCTGGATGGTCATACGTTGGAACATGAGGTAGTTCGTTCTACAAATGTATTTCTGATTGCCTATGTTTTAGTTTTTGCCTTTTCCATTCTCCTTATCAGCTTTGATGGATTAGATATGGTAACAAACTTTACCGGTGTTGCTGCAGCGCTGAATAACATAGGACCCGGATTGGAATTAGTCGGTCCGACACAAAACTTTTCCATTTTTTCTAATGGTGCAAAGCTGGTGCTTACTTTTGATATGCTTGCCGGAAGACTGGAATTGTTCCCAATGTTGTTGTTGTTTGTAAGGGAAACATGGAAGAGATATTAAAATAAAGAGTTGCTACAGGAAAGAAGTATTCCGAATACCTCTCAATGTATCAGCTCTTTTTTATTTTCTCTGTTAATTCAAGTATTTTTGCATGGATTGCGTGTATCGTTTTTGAAAATTCAACATCATCCTTTCCGGTAGGGTCATCCAATCCCCAGTCTTCTCTATATTGGCATGGTATTGCAGGACAATTTACATTACATCCCATTGTAATCACAATATCTACCGGAGGTATTTCAGACAGCAATTTGGAATATTGTGTTTTTTCCATATCTATCTGATACATTTCTTTCATTAAACGAACTGCATCTTGATTGATTTGCGGTTTTGTTTCTGTTCCTGCAGAATAACTCTCAAAAACATTCGAAGAAAGGTATTTTCCCAACGCTTCCGCAATCTGACTACGGCAGGAATTATGAACACATACAAAAGCCACTTTAGGTTTTTTCATAATAAATCACCGACCTTTCGTTGTTTTATTGTTTCATCAACAATTCTTTCACTTCTTCTACCGTTAATACTTTTCCATAGGATATTACTTCTCCGTCAAGCACTAATGCCGGTGTAGACATGACTCCATAACTGGCGATTTCCGCAAAGTCTGTTACATGGTCAATCTCGTAGTCTAATTGAAGCTCAGATATTGCCGTTCTGACTGCTTTTTCTAATTCCATACATTTTGCACAGCCTGAACCCAGTATTTTAATACCCTTCTCTTGTTTTTTACTTTCTGCATTTTTCATTGTTTCTGATGTGCAATTTCCATTGCAGCAACATGTTTTTGTTTCTTTTTTCTTTCCAAATAATTTCATTTCTTATTCTCTCCTTTTAAATAAATAGTGTACTAAACATATTAAACAAATAGCCTACAAGGATAATCCCAAACGTACAAATGGCAATAAATAGAGCTAATAATTTAGTCTTTACTGCTTTTTTCAGCATGATTAAAGACGGTAAACTAAGTGTTGTTACTGCCATCATAAATGATAAAATTGTACCCAACTGTGCTCCTTTTGCAAGCAAAGCCTCTGCAACCGGAATTGTTCCAAAAATATCAGCATACATAGGTATTCCCACAAGTGTGGCTAAAATAACTCCAAATGGATTATTACTTCCCAAAATATTTTCAATCCATATTTCCGGTATCCAGTTATGAATAATTGCACCAATCCCTACGCCAATCAGAATATATGGAAATACTTTTTTAAATGTTCCCACAACCTGCTCTTTCGCATATTGGACTCTATCCTTTTTCGTTAAGGCAGGAGAACTAATATCAACCCTGCTTGCATTTTTGACGAAATCCTCCACATATTTTTCCATGTGTAATTTTTCAATCAAACTACCGCCAACTACAGCTATTATCAAACCGACAATTACATACGCAAAAGCAACCTTTGCACCAAAAATACTCATTAACAATACAAGACTTCCTAAGTCCACCATAGGGGAAGAAATCAAAAAAGAAAAAGTTACCCCTAGCGGTAATCCCGCGCTTGTAAACCCGATAAATAACGGAATAGAAGAACAGGAGCAAAATGGTGTAACCGTTCCCAGCAATGCGGATATGATATTAGCTCCGATACCATGAAAACGTCCTAGAATTTTCTTGCTTCGCTCCGGTGGAAAATAACTCTGAATATACGAAATACAGAAAATTAACAGGCATAGTAAAATTGTAATTTTGATTACATCGTATAGAAAGAACTGAACGCTTCCCCCTAAACGGCTGTGAATGTCTAACCCTATCAGTGACAGTCCCTGCCCGATAAAACCATTTAACCATTTCATACCTAATATTTGGTCTTGAAAAAACAACCATATTGCATTTAATACTTCCAAAAAATCCCTCCTTCATCTAACATATCAACTTTTTTTGATGTGAAAGTTTTTTATAAAAGCCATCTTCCGATGACCTTTATTTACAACAGCTTGATTGGTTTTCAATATTTGGTGTTGTTAATTCTAACAATCGTTTTGAGGCATATTCGCTTCCGCTTTTACTGAGGCTGTAATGCGTCCACTTTCCCTCTTGTCTTGCAATGACAATGCCGGAGTCGCAAAGTATTTTCATGTGATAAGACAGGGCTGACTGTCCTATGTTCATATTTTCAATTAGAACACATGCGCATTTTTCTCCACTTTTCAGATAATCTAAAATAGTTAATCTTTTTGTATCGCAGAGAGCCTTGAATATTTTCGCGTCTTTTGAAAAATCAGTCATTATCACCACTCCTCACATCAAATTATTTTGATGTATATATTCTAAATCTGATAAATAGATTTGTCAATACCTCATATCAAAATATTTTAATATGTTTTTTCAAATTTCCTTCCCTCTTAAGACTAAAAGTGATATATTTCTTATGATTTTTTGAAGAAAACTTGTATTTTTGTGCCTTTCTCAGGTTCACTGTTTAAAACGATCTGTGCATGATGCAACGCTGCGCCATGTTTTACAATAGAAAGTCCCAAACCGGTTCCTCCTGTTTTTCTGGAATGACTTTTATCTACCCGATAAAAACGCTCAAAAATTCGCTCCTGTTCTTCTTTGGCAATCCCAATTCCGTTATCTTCCACAGTAAAGCGCACATGGTCTTCTGTGGTGCTTAAAGAAACCTTTACATATCCACCTTCTCGATTGTATTTCATGGCATTATCCACCAGATTGTAACACATCTCATATAAAATATGGCGAACTCCATAGATTTCCACATTGCTTCCCTCTATGGAAAGGGTTACATTTTTCTTTTTTGACTGCAAAGTTAAATTCTGACAAATATCCTGCGCAATTTCATAGATATCTACATTTTCAAATGGCATTTCTCCGCTTTTTTCATCTAATTTGGATATTTCAATAATATCCTGTACAAGGCTTGTCAGGCGGCTTGCCTCGTCATAGATACGTCCTGCAAACTCGGATATATCCTGTGGTCTTACCATGCCGTTTTTCATAATCTCCGCATAACCGGATATGGACATCAACGGTGTTTTCAACTCATGGGAAACATTTGCGGAAAATTCCCTGCGAACTGCCTCCGCCTGTTTTAATTCTTCTACCTGACTGGCAATCTGCTTATTCTGCTCATCGACACGATTTAAAAGAGGGCGAAGCTCCTCGTATTCCACGTTCTTCAAAGGATGCTCTAAATCCAGTCGGTTAATAGGCTCTATCAGCTTCTTGGTCTGTCTCTCAATTAACAGAAATCCCAGTGCAAGAATAATTAAAAATAAAACGCCCATGAGGGTAAAACTGGAAACCATAGTATGAAAAACACTGTCTGTTGTTTTGGCAACTCTTAAAATATCGCCGTTATCCAACTTGACCGCATAATAAAAGGTCTGGTCTGAAAGGGTTTCGGAAAAGCGAACCTGTTCTCCTTCGCCTTTTTCCATTGCCTCCTGAATTTCCGGACGGTTTCCATGATTTTCCAGTTCTTTTGGGTGACGTTCGGAGTCATACAAAATCTTGCCTTCTGCATTTAAAAGAGTAATTCTGCTGGTAGTAAGCTGTCCTGTTTCCTGAGTAAGGTACTCTATTCCGGTATTTTCCAAACCATAGCGAATATATTCCGCTTCGTTTTTTACATCCTGCTGCATGTAGCTGTTATATTTATCGTACATAATGCCGCTGGCGGCAAGGAAACTCAAAAAAATTCCCAATGCCACCAGCACGCCTACATTATTCATAATTCTCTGCTTCATTGGCTGTCCCCAATCCGATAACCCACACCTCTTACGGTTTCAATTAAAAATCCTGAGTCACCCAGCTTTTGTCTGAGAGTTCTGATATGTACATCTACGGTTCTTGTTTCTCCCGCACATTCATAACCCCATATTTTCTCTAAAATTTCATCTCGGCTTAAAACAATTCCCTTATTTTCCACCAGATAACGCAAAAGCTCAAATTCCTTTAGCGTCAGCTCTACGGCTCTTTCATTGTCAAAGACCTGATGACGTTCTACATTTACGGTCAGGGTTTTATAATGATATTCCTTCTTGGAGGAATGTTTTTTACTTCTTCGAAGAACTGCTTTGACTCTTGCCAGAAACTCCATCATTCCGAAAGGCTTTGTAATGTAATCGTCTGCTCCGCCTTCCAGCCCCCGCACCTTGTCATATTCCGCTTCTTTGGCAGTTACCATAATCACAGGAATTTCACTGGTAGCAGGCTCTTTTTTCAATTCTTCCAAAAGAGTGTAGCCATCTTCTCCCGGAAGCATAATATCCAGTAAAATCAGCTCAGGAAGTTCTTCCTTTAAAGCCTTTTTAAACTCCTTGCCGTCACCAAAGCCCTTTGCTTCAAATCCGGTAGTTCCAAGGGTATATACCAGAAGCTCTCTGATATTTCTTTCATCTTCTACACAATAAATCATGTATCTTCCTCATCTTCCCCTGTTACGGCAGCGGATACTGCTTTCTTGTTTCATCCATTCTTCTCTGGAAGGTTGCATTATCCTCTCTCTTTACTGCATTTAAGTAGCTATGTGTATCAAAGCTGTCCTCTGCCACCTGTAAAATGCAAACTGCAATGTTGGAGCAGTGGTCTGCAATTCGCTCCAAACTTGTAGTAATATCAGATAAGATAAAGCCCTGTTCAATCGTACATTTACCTTCTCTTAATCGTCTTACATGACGTGATTTTAATTCTTTATTTAATTCATCGATAATTTCTTCCAGAGGTTCTACCCTTTTCGCATTTTCAATATTAGTGTTTTCAAATACTTCGTAAGAAATATCCACAATATCCACGACCGCTTTTGAAATCACTTTTAATTCTTCCAACGCTTTTTCGGAAAAACGAAGCTCTTTCTCATGAAGCTCTTTTGCCGACTCCATAATGTTGACAGCATGGTCGGAAATTCTCTCGAAATCACCGATACAGTGCAGAATAATAGATAAATCTCTGCTATCGTGAACATTTAAGTCCTTCTGACCTAATTTTACCAAATAACTTCCCAGAGCATCTTCATATTCATCTACATTATTTTCTTCTGCAACTACTTTCTCTGCATCAGCCTCTCTGTAATCCCCCAGCATGGACAATGCTGTAAATAAAGACTCTTTTGATGCTTCTGCCATTTTTTTCGCTGCGTTACGGCTCTGCTCCATAGCAAACGCCGGTTTCTCTAAGAAACGTACGTCCAGAAGCTGTGCTGCTTCGGACTGTGGCTCTGTTTCTTCCTCGTCACGGATAGTAAGACATGCCAATTTCTCCAGTCCTGATGAGAACGGAAGTAAAATTGCTGTGGCAAATATATTAAATGCACTATGTGCAACGGCGATACCTGCCGCATCTGCCGCCTGTCCCAAAAATTCGAAATGCAGTACCATATTTAAACCGTAAAATACAATGAGGAACACGGTTGTACCGATAATATTAAAATACAAATGTACCATAGCGGCTCTTTTGGCATTTTTCTTTGCTCCGATAGCTGATAACAAAGCAGTTACACAAGTACCGATATTCTGTCCTAAAATAATCGGAATTGCCACGCCGTAGCTTACCGCTCCTGTTACGCAAAGCGCCTGTAAAATACCTACGGATGCAGAAGAGCTCTGAATAACCGCAGTAAGCAAAGCGCCTGCCAGCATACCTAAAAGCGGATTAGAAAATGCTGTTAAAATTCCGGTAAATTCCGGTACGTCTGCCAATGGTTTTACTGCTGCGCTCATGCTGTCCATACCAAACATCAGCACTGCAAATCCAAGGAAAATCGTACCAATATCTTTCTTCTTTTCACTTTTTGCAAACAACAGAAAAGCTACACCGATAATCGCCAAAATAGGGGAAAAGGATGTAGGCTTAAACATTTGAATAAAAAAGCTGTCGCTTTCAATGCCGGAAAGACTCAAAATCCAAGACGTAATAGTTGTACCGATATTTGCACCCATAATTACCCCAACTGCCTGAGATAATTTCATGATACCGGAGTTTACAAATCCTACCACCATAACTGTGGTCGCAGAAGATGACTGAATAACTGCTGTTACCAATGCGCCCAGCCCTACTGCTTTTAAAGGATTGGAGGTAAGTCCCTCTAAAATCTTTTCCATTTTCCCGCCGGAAACCTTGGAAAGTCCGTCTCCCATAACGTGCATTCCGTACAGGAAAAGCGCCAGACCTCCAATCATACTTAAAACACTAAAAAAGTCCATTCTGTTCTCCTTTTGTCTCTTATATTCTTTGGTTTTTTCCTCATTATATAAAGTTTATATAAGTATTTCTAGGGGGTTATGTTAAATCTATGTAAAATCTTAAAAGCTTTTAATCTCATCTTCTGTATCGTCAGTGTTTTTCAAAATTTTCTTAATGACAATATAGTAACCTGCGCTTTCATTGATTTTTACCCAGACTCTGTCTCCTTCTTTATGTCCTAAAATCGCCTTGCCAAGAGGAGACTCAATGCTGATTTTATTATCCAGAGAATTTCCTCTGATAGAAGTTACTAATTTATAAGTTTCTGTTTCATCATCATCCTCAAAGTACACTTCAATCACATTGTTCATTCCTGCCTCATCTGCCTTTGAGTCCTCAGAAACAATTTCTGCTGTTTTTAACATTCTCTCCAGATAGCGAATACGGCTCTCGTTTTTGTTTTTGTCTTTCTTTGCCGCATAATACTCAAAGTTTTCGCTTAAATCCCCCTGTGCTCTCGCCTCCTTCACTGCCTCAATGGCTTCTTTGCGGACAGTCAGCTTTCTATACTCTATTTCTGCCTGAATTTTCTTTACATCATTTTCAGTAAGACGCTCTCCCATATCCATCCTCTTTTCTAAAATTTATTCCATTTTAGTATACCTCTTACAGAAAAAATGGGCAATCCCCATTTCTTTCCATAAATGAAGAATTGCCCATCTCACCATATCTTCTTTCTTTTATTTCATCATTTCTTTGTAAGAGCTGTGTTTTTCCAATGCCTGTGTCAGCTCTGCCATACGGCTTACATCTCCGATAAGAATAACGCCGCAAAGTCTGTTATTTAAGAAATAATATTTACGGTACTGTTTTTTACCCATATCCTTAAATTCTACTGTCTTGTAAATCAGATTTGGATTTTTGCCGTTATCTCCTGCTGCAAAGAGCGCTGTCTTCATTCCGTGGAAGCTGAGAGCTGCCGGAACAGTCTCGTACACAGCTTCGTCTCCCGCTGCGCTTGCCCCTGCAACCTTACCCTGCTCTACTGCCTGTGGCCAGATTGCATAATTGATATTGTTATACTGAGCACAGTCACCGCAAGCATAAATACCAGAAACATTTGTCTCCATGTTTTCGTTTACAATCACACCTCTGTCAATTTCAATGCCTGCCTCTTTTGCCAACTGTGTATTTGCACGAACACCACAGGACATAATTACTAATTCTGCCGGAATGACTTCTCCGCTTCCCAGTTTCACGCCTGTTACATGGCTATCCCCCTGAATTTCTTCAATCTGAACGCCTGTGTGAATTTGAATACCCTGATTTTCACTGATTAACTTCAGCATATCTCCTGCTGCATCATCAAGCTGGCGTGCCATAAGCTTTGGAGCAAGCTCTAATACCGTTACGTTGCATTTTGCTTTTTTCAGCTCCCATGCAGCTTCCAGTCCTAAAACACCGCCGCCGATTACTACCACATTCTTTACTTCCGGCAGCATCTTGTCAATCTTTCTGATATCTTCCAGACGGCGAATAGCTGCCACGCCTTCTTTGTCATGTCCCGGAATTGGAGGAATAAAGCTTTCTGAACCAAGGGCATAAATCAGTTTTGTATAAGTCAGCTTCATACCGCCTTCTAATACCACTTCTTTTGCATCTGTATGAATAGCTTCAATCTCTTTTCCAAGTACAAGGTGAATGTTCTGCTCCTCGAACCATTTTTCATTCTGAATTTCAATCTGTTCTTCTGTCAAATCTGCCATAAGAGATTTTGTCAGCATTGGACGGTTGTAAGGACGGTATGGCTCATTAGATACCATAACAATAGAACCTGTCTTATCTCTTTCCCGAATAGCGGAAGCTGCATAAAATCCTGCTGCACCGGAGCCTAAGATTACATAGAAATCCTTTGTATCATTGCGGTAAGTATTTTCTTCTACCTCTACTTCAACAAAGTTTTCTTTTCCAACGCCGCATACCGGACAGATTTCCATGGATGAGTCAAAAATTTCTCCGCACACAAGACATTTTACAAGAGTTCTCGCTCCTGTTGATTTCTTTACATTTTCCTTATTCTGTAAAAGACATCCGAAATTGTAACCGTAATCATAAGCATCGATTAAGTTATCTTCTCCCGGTTTGAATTTTACACGGAAGCCTTCATCCGGCACTCTCATCTTTAACTGTTTCAGTCTTTCGATTAAATGAGGCACAGCCTCGCCGCTCCATCCGTAGCTTCCGAAAGCGCTTGCCAGCTTACCGCCATGAGTTCCTGCAAAAATGGAAGTGGTTAAATCCCAAATCGGCTTTAATGCTTCTCCTACGATAGTCGGGGAACCAAAGAGAATACCGTCTGCAAAGCCCAGTTCTTCCAAAACTTTTGCCTGCTCCGCCTCTACCATATCGTAACAGCGCACATCAATATCACCGCTTTCCTCGATACCCTTTGCAATGGTTTCTGCCAACTGTTTTGTATAACCGTAAGCGCTTACATAAGGAATAATTACTGTTTTTCTTGGATTTGGATTAACTACGGTACACCATTCTTCATAAGTATCCAGCATAAAATCAATTCTGGCATCCAGAACCGGTCCGTGTCCTGTACAAATCATGGAAATGTCCAGCTTACGCACTCTGTCCAGAGCTTTTTTCATATATGGTTTGAAAGGTCCGATAATATTATCGAAATAATATTTTGTAGCTCTCATGTAGCCTTCGTGGTCTGTAACCTTGCTTACCAGAATATCATGGAAGCCATAGTGGGAACCAAAAGAGTCACAGGTTACTAAAATCTGTTCTTCTTCAATATAAGTATACATGGTATCCGGCCAGTGAAGATTTGGCACAACAAGGAATTTCAGTGTCTTGTCACCGATTTTCATTTCCTGATTGTCTTTTACTACAATGGCGGTAAATTCGCCGTTTACGATTTCTTTCAAAAAGTTTACTGCACAGCCTGTTGCAATGATTTTCATTCCCGGATTGATTTCCAGAAGCTTCTCTACACTTCCTGCATGATCCGGCTCTGTATGGCTGACTACCAGATAATCGATTTTTGTTACATCGGTAAGCTCTTTTAGTTTTTCTAAATATTCATCAAAAAATTTTGCCTTTGCTGTCTCAAATAAAACAGTCTTGTCTCCTGCCTTCATGACATAAGAATTGTAAGTTGTCCCAAATTCTGTATACATAATAATGTCAAACACACGCAAATTGTCATCTACAATCCCTGTCCAATAAAAATTCTCTCTTAATTTCAGTGATTCCATTTTGGAAACCCCCTTTATGTGTATTTACAGATTTTCTTCGCTGTTATTTATAGTATAATACTAACTGGACAAAAATACTACTGTTTTTTCACTATTCGAATTTTTTTCTTCCCAAACGCACGTCTTCCATAAATTCTTCCCATTCTTTTGGAAGACTGTCAAAGAGATACGTGCCGCTTTTCTTCTGCTTCTCAATATAAAACTCTCGAATTTCCTCTTTCATCTGCCCGATTTCATCCAGAAGATTTTTCGCTGACATTCTGGATGCACCCTGCCCTAAAATAATTACCTGCTCCATAGCGTCAGAAGTTGCAACCGTCACATGATATTTTCGCCCAATTTCATGCACTGTCTTTTCTATATACTGGTCTGCAGTCTCTGCTTCCTTTGTATAAACCACATGAATATTGTGGTATTTCTGCACAGAGCCCTGATTTCCCTCTACCTTATAGGCATCGAACACCAGAATGAGCGTGCATTTCTTATATCCCTGATAATTACAGAGAATGTCCATCAATTTGCTTCTTGCCGCTTCAATGTTTACTTTTGCCAGTTCGTTTAAATCCTCCCATGCGAAGATAATATTATAGCCATCTACCAGAAGATATTCCTTCTCCGGCTGTTTTTTTACCGGTCTTGACTCTCCTGCTTTTGCCGTAACTGTACGGGAGGTTTTCTGAAAACCGTTTCTTTCTCGCTTAATAGGACCATAAGTTCTGGTGAAAATTTCTTCCAACTCCTGTTCATTTAATCGAATTTGAGAAAAGCTTGTCCGTGGAGCTTCTTCTGTGGTTTTTTTCTCCGCCTTCGCCCATCCCGTATCGATATGAGCATACTCGTCTACCTTATCCCAGCTTACATGAAAGCCTGCGCCATGGGAACAAAATACCGAACCTGTTGGATTTTCCAAATCATTTTCGGAATTATAATTCATCTCGGCAAGTACTTCTTCTGTATTATGACAAGGCTCATATCCTTTTAAAGAGCAAAACAACCTTCCCGTTCCCCTTGTATAGGAAATCACTTCTCTTTGATAGCCCCGCATGGTTACCACAGGAGCTTCCCCTGTAAGGACACATATTTCTCCCTCTGTCTTTGGTGAGTCAAAGCTTCCGTACATTTTCTGAATGTCTGTCATGGCTCTGCCAATCATATCCTGCGGCACTTCCAGACGATATTCATACACCGGCTCCAGCAGAATACTTTTTGCTTTTTTTAATCCCTGACGCACCGCCCGATAAGTTGCCTGTCTGAAATCTCCGCCTTCTGTATGCTTTGTATGGGCTTTTCCTGCAATCAAGGTGATTTTCATATCAGTAATTTCAGAACCGGTAAGCACGCCTCTGTGAACTTTTTCCTCCAAATGAGTAAGCACCAATCTCTGCCAGTTCCTATCCAACATATCCTCACTGCAACCTAAGGCAAATTCCAGCCCCATGCCACGCTCTAAGGGTTCTAACAGCAGATGTACCTCTGCGTAATGACGCAAAGGCTCAAAATGTCCAATTCCTTCTACTTTATTTTCAATGGTTTCTTTATACACAATATTTCCTGAGCCAAATTCCACAGAAACGCCAAAACGCTCCTGTATCATGCTTTTTAAAATTTCAATCTGCACTTCTCCCATAACCTGTGCATGGATTTCCCCTAACTGTTCATTCCACAAAATATGCAATAAAGGTTCTTCTTCCTCCAACTCACGAAGGTTTTTCAGCATGTTGTGCACGTCGCAGCCTTGGGGAAGCTGAATTTCATAAGTCAGTACAGGTGTTAAAACAGCCTCTTTTCCCATCTGCTCTACTCCCAGACATTCTCCTGCAAAAGTACGGGAAAGTCCGGTTACCGCACATACACTCCCTGCCAACGCTTCATTTACAGCGGAAAACCCTGCGCCGTCATACACACGGATTTGGTCTGCTTTCTCCTCCCAGTCCTTTCCTTGGATAATCTGTTTTACTTTTAAAGTTCCTCCTGTCACCTTTAAATGTGTCAGTCTGTTCCCTTTTTCATCTCTGGAAATTTTAAACACCCTTGCCGCAAAGTCTTCTCCATACTCCGGACATTTGGTATATAAGTCCAACCCTTCTAAGAACTCCTGAATACCCTGAAGCTTTAAAGCCGAGCCAAAATAACAGGGAAAAACCTGTCGTTTTCTTATCATTTTCTGAATATCTACTATGGATACTTCTCCTTCTTCTAAATATTTCTCAAGAACGTGCTCATCACAAACTGCCAGCTCCTCCAAAAATTCCGAACTGTTTTCCTTTGCAAAAGTAAAATCAACACAACCCTTATCCAATCTGTTTTGCACTTCCAAAAGCAGGTTTTCCCTATTTGTGCCCTCCTGATCCATTTTATTGATAAACAAAAATACAGGAATTTCATACTCCTTTAATAACTTCCATAAAGTCTGTACATGCCCCTGCACCCCGTCAGCGCCGCTGATTACCAGAATGGCATAGTCCAGCACTTGGAGAGTTCTCTCCATTTCTGCCGAAAAATCCACATGTCCCGGCGTATCTAAAAGAGCGATTTTCTTCTCATTTAATCGAAAGGCTGCCTGCTTGGAAAAAATGGTAATTCCCCTCTCCTTTTCCAAAGCATAGGTATCCAGAAATGCGTCCTGATGATCCACACGACCTACCTTCCGAATACTTCCTGTATGATATAAAATCCCTTCTGCAAGAGTTGTCTTCCCCGCATCTACGTGAGCCAAAATACCCACTGCCAAACGATTTGTCTCCATATTTTTTCCTACCTTTTATTATCAATTTGGGCAATAATAGTATTCTAAGCATCTTCTATTTGCAAATAATTCGGAACATTTCCGCAGTTTTTTGAGCATAGCGATGCTTTTAAAGCCTTGTTTGAGTGCATAGCACGAGTTTGGCGAAAAAAGCATCTGTAAGCGGCGCAGAAAAACAAGGAAATGACCGTATTGGCAAATAGAATATGTGCTTAAACTTTTCTTTTTTGCCCTAACCTTTTATAATATAAAAATCCTGCCAAATCAGCCAATCCCCATCCAATGGGTACAGACCACCAAATTCCCGTTACTCCGATTTGAGGAATTGCAGACAGTGCATAAGCCAGAACCACTCTTGTGCCAAGAGAAATCACTGTAAGTATCAATGACATTCCCGGTTTTTTCACTGCCCGATAATATCCGTACAGCAAAAACAGGCATCCGATACCACAGTAAAAAGCGCCTTCTATCCGCAAATATTCCACTCCCGCACTTAAAATCGCCGTTTCTTCAGCATTTACAAAAATCATCATCAACGGTCTGGCAAAGAAAAATACCACAGCGGAAAGACACAGAGAAAAGCCCACGGAAAGAGTGACTGCCTTCTTAATTCCTTTCTTTATTCTGTCTGTTCTCCCTGCCCCGCAATTCTGCGCCACAAAAGTAGAAAAAGCGTTTCCAAAGTCCTGCACAGGCATATAAGCAAAAGAGTCAATTTTTACTGCCGCTGCAAAAGCTGCCATAATTACCGTTCCAAAGCTGTTTACCAGTCCCTGTACCATAAGAATTCCCAAATTCATTACAGATTGCTGCAAACAGGTCAAAAAAGAAAATTGTCCGATTTCCTTCATCATTTCCCATTTTGGGCGTATGTATTTTCTAATTCCTCGAAAATACGGCAGCTTTATTCCGCTGTAAAAGAATATTCCAATTCCTGCCACATACTGGGAAAATACCGTAGCCGCTGCCGCTCCTGCCACGCCCCATTTCAGTCCCAGTACAAACCATAAATCTAAAATAATGTTCAGTACGGCGCTTACTGCCAGAAATACCAGAGGTATTACCGAATTACCTACCGCTCTCAGTAAAGAGGCAAAATAATTATACAAAAAAGAAGCAAAAATCCCCCAGAAAACAATCCAGAGATATTCCTTCATCATGTCATAAATTTCCTTTGGCACTTGTAAAAAGCTCATAATAGGATGAATACAGAGAAAGACAATCACATTCAGTACCAAAGCCACTGCAAAAATCAGCCAAAACGCCGCCGCCATGCTTTCTTTTAATTTTTCTTCGTTTTTCTCTCCGTAGTGAATGGAAAAAACAGCTCCGCTTCCCATGGATAAACCCAAAAGTATGGACGTCAAAAACGTCATTAAAGTGTAAGATGCTCCTACCGCCGCCAAAGCCTCTGCGCCCAAAAAACGCCCTACAATCAAAGTATCTGCTATGTTATAAAACTGCTGCAATAAATTTCCCGCAATCATGGGCATTGCAAAAAGCAATAATGTTTTTGTAATAGAACCTTGTGTTAAATCCTTCTGCATGATACACTCCTTTCGCTGTCTTCTATTCTACCATAATCCACAGGATTATGAAAAGTAACTATTCCGTCTTTACAAGCTTATCACGCATAGGATATAATCCTATCTTTGACAGTTGAGAAATGAAAAAATCGCTGT
>QFCE01002397.1_pt1 | contig 290113 bp, 273 predicted proteins | sample 5346091 | NCBI WGS metagenome assembly QFCE01 (sample SAMN09062252, study PRJNA434731) | Human gut metagenome, whole genome shotgun sequencing project. | isolation source: stool timepoint A chromium assembly | host: Homo sapiens | collected 2015 | reverse complement strand
ACTTGCAAAATGGTTTCGGGGCAAAAAAGTTATGATTAACGTGTTACAATACAACGTAACAAGCAATGCAAGACTTAAAGCACCACAGCAACGGGAAATAGTTGCATTCAAACATCAATTAGAGCAAACAGGACTTGAAGTTACCATGAGAGTTTCTCATGGTAGAGAGATTAAAGCAGCTTGTGGACAGTTAGCTAATACATATAATAAAGCCAAAAAACAACAAAAATAATTTAATTAAAAGAGCCAGACGCACAGACGCAGAGCCGATAATATGCAGTTTGAAATACTGCTGTTATCGGCTCTTTTTTGATTTAATTTGTGCCCCCAATAACCATATTGGAGCAAAATCAGAACTGTTGCTTGTCGTTCTTTGATTTCCGCAGCAGCTTTGAAAAACCAAAGCCGCCGTTTCTTTTTATCTTCTAATGAAATGACGCGGTATCACTGTTAAAAGCGGCGGCTAAAAGGAGGTAGCCGCCATGAAGCACATACCATATCGACAAAATCCGACGGTCATTGACACATCAAAAAAAGCCCGACCACCGCCGGGGAAAACTACGTCTATCAATATGAACTGTCTAATCATCTGAATACCGCTTACAATACCTATACGTCTGTCCGGGCTTTTCGGACAGGCGTATTTTGCTGCTCAAAAAATTTTTTGAAAAAAATCCGAAAATCTTCGGCGTTTTTTTAAAAAGGCAGTATTGCCCCGCGAAAAGGGGGAAGCACCACCAACTTTCCAACGAGAAAGGGGGTGAGAATGTGGAACCTAATCGCAGGGAGTTTATAAAACAGTGCGCTTTCCAGAAGTTTTGTAATACGGTACTGCACAATGAAGCGTGTGACGCTCACAAAGAGCTGCACAGGCATAAGGCAAGGGAGATTACCTTTTCCGACTTGACCTTAGAAGAAGCGCGGCAGCTTCATACCTTTGATGAATATTTCAAAGGGGAAATCGCCTTTGAAAGAGCCGGGAAAGACCGTTTTCAGCGAACTGATATCTGCCTGCTTTAAAGCATCCTCATCTAATTCCAACTTGTTTCCTTTTCCTATGGTAATACCTATTTTGGCAAGCATATTACTGTTTTTGTCTGTCATTCCAGTCATCCATGAAGCATTTCGCAATACATCCTTTGTATTAGATTCTCCGGCTTCCTTAACTACATCATTATAATCTTCAACAAAAGATTTTACTGCCTTGGTGATTTTATCCCAGTCATAATCCTCTACCTCAATCTCTTCCCCCGTTTTTTCATCTTTCTTTTTTATTTTCTTTTTTTCCCAAAGAGAAGAGTCATTCAAAGCATCTGCTGATTTTTTCAGAGAATCTGCACTTGTTTTCATCAAGGTAAGTTTTTGTGAAGTATCACCTTTTCCCGATAATTTTTCAGCATCCTGTTTTGCATAATATGCTTTCATAAGTTTTCTATAGCTTCCATTTTTGATTGCAGCATAATCAGAAAGCATATTTGTATTGCCTACTGATGAACTATCTGACGTTCCACTAAACAACGCTGAAAAATCTACATTGCTGTTATATTTACTTGTATAATCACTAAAACTTTTGATTTCTGACATAACACCAGCCTCCTTTCCGAACTATAAACGTATATCGATCGGTGTATATACTACCGACTGTCCACTTTCTGATGCTGGATTTTTTATTGTTTCTGCTGTTTCTGTTTTAACATCTGCATTCTCTGATGCATCTGTTGCCGTATCTGCATTTTCCTGTGTATTCTCTGCTTTCTGCGTTTGATCCTTCTTTGTTTCTGCTGCATCTGTACGGTTGTCTGCCTTTGCTGCTTCTTCCATAGATTTATTTGCATCTGAAAGTGAAGACATCTGTGATGCTGTTGCAGACTGCGCTTTTGCCTGCAAATCTGCCAGTTCTTCTTCTTTCTTTTCGGTATTGCCTTTTCCAGCATCCTGCTTGATTTCAGACTCAAGCACACCGGCTCTTCCTTCCATCTGTGTTGCCATACTACCCTGCACTTTTGCTTGCTTCATAGATGAATCTGCGGAAATCATTGCCCGCATACCTGCCTGTGACAAGCCTGTTCCTTTCTTTGCAGATGTATTTTTTGTACCAGCCACCATATCATCCATAGATGATTTTTTACTCTGCTGTTCCTTTCTCTGTTCAATCTGGTGCTGTCTTAACTGTTGATTGAGATTTGTAATTTCCTGTTGTATCTCCTGACGTTTCTTCATCTTATCCTCTAATGACAGTTCTTCATTTGATGATAAGTCCTGCAATTTCTGCTGTGCATTTGCAATCTGATTCTGAATATTTTTACTCACAGAATCATTCGCCTGTGCCATTCCCATTGCTCCTGTCTGCGTATTCGTTCCGTTAAATCCATTAATTTTCATCATTTCGTTGTCCTCCTTGAGCTAATACTCTGAAATCCGTTTCCTGAAAATCTGTATAACATGATTTCTCTTTATTTTTTCTTTCGGCATATCTTTCTTCACAATAAACTGTGATGTTGTGAACCGCCCTTTTTTCGTTGTGAAGCATCAAAAAAGCACTACATATTTCTGTAATTTCTGTAATTTACAAAATACATAGTGCCAATTTATTTCTTTATTCTACCTGCATCATAATGCTAAGGATTACTTCCTCATTTCCCTGCTCCAAAGATATATCTCCCATATACATTCTGGCAACCCGGCGAATGTTATTCAAACCCATTCCATGTTCCCTCCCAGATTTGGTTGTTTCTGGCAAATCGCTATCACCAAAATTAAGCTGACCCCCAAAACTGTTTTTTATGGTTATCATAAAGATACTGTTTTTCCGAAAAGAAGAAATGCTGATATACGGATTATCTCCACTTACATTTTCCATGCAGTTATTCAAGGCATTATTCATGATCACACTCAAATCAAATGCATTTAACTTCGTATTCTGCGGATAATGAAAATCCGACAGAAACCGAATCTGCCTTTCTTTTGCTTCTCTCAGCTTTTCCATCAAAATGACATCAATTACCGGACTTCCTGTCTTTATTTCCGGAGATACCTCGTCCCATTCATTTTTCAGATGTTCCAAGTATTCTGTAGCATCATCCATATTATTATGTGCCACCAGATGTTCCAGTGTCTGTATATGATTTCCCATATCATGGCGCATGGAGCGGATATCCCGATACAACTTTTCGACTTCCTCGATATGCTTTTTCATGTCACTGATCTGATTTAATACCAGCTCTTGTCCCCGCTGTTCTTCCTGCATCTCTTTCCAGTTTTGAAACATTACAATCACAACAAGAATAGCAACTATGGAAATCAGATAGTGTAAAAAGCTTAAAGCTCCATAAAATCCATATGTATCAATCAAGTTCTTTCCAGTATCTCTTTCGTATATCATGAGATAATATTGTAAAATGCCATACCCAGTGACGCCTACAAGTGAAGGTATAATAAGCATTACCATCTCTTTGACGCTCATTTCATCTTTTTTGTATATATACGCTTTATTGATCAGTCCTATTGCAACCGCAATAAAAGCAATACAAAGTACAATATCCAAAACTCTGGTTCCAACATATAGTCCGTACTGCAACCACACTTTTTCTGCACTCATATTCCGAAATACAAGTGCTTTTGTAACAAGATCATCAAGTCTGGCTGCCATTGCAACCGTTAACCATCGGATCGAAAAGAACGTAATTGCAAGAAATATTTTCTGATATATATTTCTTCTGTCCTCTACATACATCACAAGAAACGCTGCCATAACTCCAATCAGATATGCGGAAAAATTATCAATCTGTGGCGGAATCATATATAAAACAAGCATAATCGTAATATAAACAATACTGACTGCCACAGCCCCTTTTTTCTTTTTTATATAGGGACAAACAAATTTTCCAAAATAGATTCCTGTAATCATAAGGAGTGCAATAACAGAAATTTTCGATGTAACCATCCAGCATTTTTCTACCAAACTCATCCGATTTCTTTTCCTTTCCTCTGATTATATTTCAAATATTGTTTTACAAACTCAGAATAATTCTGTTTTGCAATCAATGCAGTTCCATTTTCCATCGTCACACAATTTGCATCATATTTCTGAACATATTTGAAATGTACGAGGTAGGCTCTGTGTGTACGAAAAAAATCTGCTCCCGCAATTTCACTCAGTTCCTGCAATTTTCCATAATATTCAATATTCGTATCCCGTGTATGGATAATGACTTTTCGATTATATACCTCAGCATACACAATATCCTTCAAAAACACTTTCATATGGCTTCCTCCGGACTGCACCATCATGTATTTTTCATCCAATTGATTTTCAGAATATTCTTTAATGCTTCTGACTGCACGTTTCACAACTTCCTCAAATTTTTCATCTGAAAACGGTTTCACCAGATAATGAAATGCTGCAACATCAAATGCCTGAAAAACATACTCCTCCACAGCAGTTACAAATATCAATACCATTCTTTCATTTTTCTGACGCAGAATCCTTGCCGTTTCCATTCCATCCATTCCTGGCATCTGAATATCCAAAAATAGAATATCCGGCTCACAACCACTTGCAATCAATTCATCACCAGATAAATATTTTTCTATTACTGCATCCGGTAATAATTTCTTTATTTTTTCTTCTAATATCAATCCTATAGATTTTTCATCATCGCAGATTGCTATTTGCATCTTGTCACTTCCTTACTTACATACAATTATATTTATTATATCGGAAAAAGTCTTTTAATAGCTAGCCACCATGTTGTGAACCGACCTTTTTTTGTTGTGAAATAGCATATCACTATATTTCTTCCACTCCATCCACTCCATCCTTCCAAAAGTACTGATGAATATATTATTATTCACTCTATTATTTCCACATATTTTGTTGCAAATAGATTATCTAAACTTTTGCACAACTATTTTCCTATAACCATAAACCCAGCCACTAGAACAATACTTACATACCCGGCATAAAAATAATCTTGCAGATCCAGACAAAACAAAATGATAAGAACACATACCTGTAATGCCGTTATGCAATGTGTTACCCTTGCATAATACCTTCTTTCTTCCTCATCAAGCGGTTTATTGATACTTTCCACTGGGGCAAGGACAATAATAATTACCACTGCAAGAACTCCGATCAATAAAATCACGGCATTAGGAACATTTTTCATTACAGGCTCATATGTATAAACCGGAATAAATAAAATTGCCATTGATATCAAAAAACAGCCGATTCTACTCTTACAGTGGCTGCCCCCACTATAGCTTCTCAACGAGGCATAAAATAACAGGAAGACCAGAACAAGTCCCGGTCTCCCCGTCACAATGCCAAATATTCCAGAAGCCAAAAGGTTTCCTGCAACAACAATGCCATTTTCTATCCCATATCGGTACAGTTCTGCATCCTCTTTTTGCACAATCCCCTTTTGTATCAATATTTCATTTATCTTCTTTGCAAATTTAGCAATCATACCCTGTTACCACCTTAAAATTTTCTAAGTTTTTTCGCATTATCCGGTAACTTGTCCTGTCCGAAAATAAACCAGCAGCAACGGTTCATATTTGTTGCAGTTACCGTAAGGGCAAGTGCTGCCACGCTTGTTAATGCTCCATGACTGAGTCGGTTCATCAATCTTCTTAATTTTGACATATGTATATGTCCTCCTTTACATTTGATGAATGCACTATATCATACTTTATGGGAAAATCCGGCAAAGTGTAACAGATTGACATTTAAGTGTAACGCTTTGCATTTATTCCTTCACTTCAATTCCATAGAGCATTGCTGAAACCTCAAATATATCCCCTTTATCTGTAAAACTGACCGTTCCATTGTATTTTTCTACCACTTTACGAACACTCTGAACACCATGCCCATGTCGGATATTATCTTTCTTGGTTGTTTTCAGGCTTTTATTTTTCTTTCCTGTTTTGCTGTTTGTTATTACAAGAAGCAAAATCCCCGACTGGTACTTATTTTCAATCTTTACAAAACGCTGTCCCTCCGGCACCTTGCTACAGGCTTCTACCGCATTATCCACAAGATTTCCATACAATACACCTATATCCCCGTGATCAAGCTGCATCTGCTTTGGAATACGAATAGATGTTTCTACTTTTATTCCCCTTGCCTTTGCCCTGCCAAATTTAATACGGAGCACAGAATCTACGATTGGATTATCAGAATACTGCTTTTCATCTATCTGCTCAAATTCCTTGCACATCGCACCGATTTTCTCTGAAAGTTCATGCCCATCACTATTTTCCACCAGATGATACAGTTCATGCAATTTATGTTTCATATCGTGCTTTAACTTCTGCACTTCCTTATTCTGTTTTTCTGCTTCTTCATAATAGATGTCTTTATAGTGCATTTCTTCCCTGTACATTGCATCCTCATACTGTTTTTGCACAAGATAATTAAAACGCTCCATCATATACAGCATAAAATAATCCGTCAGAACAAGGGAAATTACAATACTGGCACACATAAGCAGGCTTTTTTCACTGCCCGCCTCCAATGACAAAAGAATAACAAAGCAACAGTTCAACACCGTAAAGGTAAATACCATAACCAGCACACCCAAAATTTCTTTCGGAAAGGCAGCAATCTGCATCCCTTTCTTTGAAATCAATTTTGACAGAATATACATCACATTTCCACGAACAAAGCTGCATATTACCATTACAAAATAATATTTATAACTTTCTCCCATATGAAAATTCATAGCATGGAGTAACAGCAAAGCTACAGGTTCAAACAGCATTCCAATACCCATGAATGTCACAATATTTATAATTCTCGTCCACATTCCTGATTCATAATAAAATGATAACAGTATAAGCACAATCAAAAGAGTCGCAAGATTCAGATACGGATTTTTTATGTTGCTGATAAATGTCCATATAATTGCAGCAATGGTAAATCCAGCCCATATCCATACCTTTGATACTGGTTTCATTTTCTTATTGGAATGAAAATAATACATAAACACTGCCAGATCAAACAGGCTGATGGCAAAGCGTATCACATATTCCATCCTTAAACCATCCTCCTTACAAACTCCATATGTTTTTCTTTTAAATTCTGCTTATGGGAACGGGCAATCAGAAGTCTTTCTTCATTGTCCATCACTACTTCATCTCCCTCAATCGCCCTGATATACCCAAGATTGATGATATATGATACATGAATATGGGCAAAGACCTTATCATCAAGCTGTTTCCATATTTCTTCAGTTGTCATATTTGCCTTGAAATTTTCTGAGATCGTATGTATCACTGCCTGACGACCTTTCTTCTCAAAATACACAATATCATCGCAGCTAATACGAAACTGATTTTTTCGGAACTGAAAGACAAAGTCACGCTTTATCATATGAAGATACTGCATGGCTTTTAAAAGGACGGACTCCAGCTTTTCCACTGTAATCGGTTTAGAAATATAGTCAAAGGTAATAACCTCAAAAACATCCATAACATACTGCGTATATCCAGTCAGGAATACAAACAATGCTTTGGCATCTATTTTCCGGATTTCTTTTGCAAGCTGCAAACCATTCATCTCCGGCATTTCAATGTCAAATATATACAGATGATACATTTCACCATCATCTATAACATGCTTCAGCAACTCCTTCGCTGTAAAATACACTTCATAAGAAAACTGGTACTGCGCTAACTTATCAAAAGCACTTTCCAGCATTTCTACATCTGTTCTGCTGTCATCACAGACCGCAATATTAAGCATAACACTTCCTCCTTTTCGGGCTTGGAAGTAGGAAGCACTTCAATTTATCTAATCAACTTAGATAAATAAGCCAGCACACGGTCAAAGAACTCATTTCTCTGCTCCTTTGTGCTGTTCGCAACATAGTAATCCAAATTAAAATCTTTTATGTTGCTACTCTCGCCTGTTATAAGATATGTAGGATCAATTCCATATTTATGATAGAGTGTCAATACTTTATCTACAGATATTCCCATTACACCTGCTTCAAGTTTTCGATAATGTTCTACTGTAACACCCAATACATCCGCAATTTCTGACTTTTCAAGGTTCATATTCAGTCTTGCCTCTCTTAGTCTCTTTCCTATCTGTATATTGGCATCTTTTCTTCCTGTGTCCAAGATTTTGCACCTCTTTTCCATGTTAATCATATCAATGGGACTTTGATTCTCATAGTCCAGAAAACAACCCAATGCACATCATTTTATGCTCGTGAGTAGGTTAATTTGTGCTTTTATTAAAAAAACGAATGGCACATCTGATACCATTCGTCTTTATCTGCTTTATATTCTGTTGTAAATCCTATTAGCGGACGTTTTTTGGCTATTTATCATATCCATCACTGCATTTCTTTTACTCTGACATCCACAGTATTTTTAAAATTTTCAATCTGATGTGAATACTGTTCATTCATAAGAGTGGAATGAATCATAAAATCCGCTGTTGCAATATTATTAGCAATCGGTATAGCAAAAATATATAAGAAACTGCAACGGACAGAGAATATTTACACACTTTCTGCCCGTTGCAATTTTTGTCTATTTATTTTTTTATTTTGGCAAGTAATATCCCCCTTCGTGTTTTATAATGACAGCGTAAACAGAAAGGAGATGAACTTCCATGAGAAACAAATTCCACAACTTTATTGAAAACTTACTTAGCTTTTATGCAAACTTTTTCACACACAGATTTTACCCTATGTAATATGCAGTTGTCCCACAAACAGATCTTGCAGATCATTATGGTAATAGTCATAGGAAAACGAAAGGCGATAGACTTCCATGAAAAATAAACTTCACAACTTTATTGAAAATATACTTAGCTTTTATGCAACTTTCTTCACAAGAGGATATTATCGTTTTTAAATATTATTTCATACTTTCCTCAATCTGCCCCGTCCGTCAAATCATAGCTCATATCAAGAAAATCTAATATCTTCGCCTCCTGGACTGTCCCATCCAGAAGAATTGTGATCCAATTACTTTTATCCATGTGATATCCCGGCAGAAAGCCTTTCATGTGTGTCATAACACTTATCATATCCGGCTTACATTTTACAACCATAATATCAACCCTATCTTTTGTATCCAATCCGATTTTAAAGCCTTCCAAATTCATAAATACTGCGTACCATTTTCCATTGTCATTACGAAGTATTGCACTATCTGGTAAATCATTCCACAGATATTCTGGAATTGTTCCATATTGTTTTTTTACATATTGAAATATAGTGTCTCTGTACATACTGTGTATACCTCTGATCCTGTAATTTCATATTTGAATATAATCATATCATATTTTCCTTATATACAGTTATTTAAGATTTAGCGTATTACTATTGGAATGCTCAAAATAAAAAGATGCAGAAATGTATAATTGTTGATAATATACATCTCTGCATCTTTTTTGTTTTATGAATTATAACTTTTCTAATTTTTCCAGAAACGCAACATAAAATTCTCTTTCTTTCATACAAGCTCGCTGAACTTCTATACTTTTCGGAACATATTCCTTTGGGTGATCTAAATCGTACAGTGCCTGTTTCGTTGCCTGAATTGCAGATTCTGTTGTATTTCCCAAAATGTCGATGTTATCCACATCGTCTTCCCCTTTCATCTGTTTATTCAGCCTTTGTACCATCATCTGCGATATATGGCTCAACATTCCGTTTCCCTTTATTCCCAAGCCATTTGCATTTACTTCCTTAGCAGCTTCCATCCATGCATCCTTTACATCCTGTGGAGCGTTCGATCCAATCATATCAAATGCTTTTTCATCAAAGTCTACTTCTTCCATATACGGATTTATATTTTCATTTTCCTGAACAACACATTCTGTACTAAATTGAGGGATATTATCCTGCTTACGTCTAGTTTCATACAGCACACCATTCATAGAATAATTAGAATTAATCTGCATAGTGCAAATCCTCCTTAGTACACATTAAATCTCAAACTCATTGTATTCCACGGAGAATTTGCCGAAGTGGAATTTGCTGTAAATGTTCCAGCTTCATATTCACTTCCTTCATATGTCCAAAGACAATAATATCCATCTACGATATTATCACTGTCAAGATACATCGGCTCTGTTGCTGTCAATGTCATTCTAACACCGTTAAAATATGCGTATCTGGTTTTAGCATACCCTACTTCTGCCGTTATTGCCTGAAACCATGTTCCACCATGATCTAAACGTGAGCCTACCTGCATTGAAGATGAAGAATTTTGAATAGTCTCCTGCCCTGCTTTTTCAGAGTTGATAAGCAGTAACTTAAATTGTGTTAAGGCTGGAGCCGGTGCATATAATTGTATTCCATCATCAGCTTCCATCAATTCCTGAGTGTATGTATCTAAGTCAAGTTCACTGAGACTTTCTATTTTTGTTGATTGAATCTTTTCAGCAGCACTAACTGGAACAACATTCGTAATCAATAATACTCCAAGTGCCATTACGCTTAATAACATTTTAAACTTTTTCATATTAATACATCCTTTCTCTTATTCTCTAACTCTCTTTGAATCAAGATTTGTATTTGTCAAGAAAAGTTTATTTTATGCTCTAGCTTCAAAAGACGGTCTATCCTGATCCAAATAATCTGGCATCTCTCTCAATTCGGAACTTCCATTTTCTTTTACTGAATTATATTCACTCCAATAAATAGAATAAAATTCATCTTTTTTTGCAAGTTCCGCTGGTGTCATCTCATAACCCCATCCGTTTCCAAGATTAGATAATACTTTTACTCCCTGATACTGAATTTCAGCACCATAACCACCAGAAGTTAAAATTGGGCAATTCAATGTCCCTCCTCCCGCTAGCACAAACTGCTTTTCCGCAAAATCGCTATTTTTTCCTTCCGCTTTCTCCAAAAAATCCAATAATGTTAATTCTCCACATCCTTTACATTTTTGATTACTGCCTTGGTTTTTCATTGTATTTTTAGCCTGTTCATATAATTGTTTTCTATCAGGTGCAACATCTGATAGATATTCTGCTCGTAAACAAAGAACCTGTTTGGAAATATATTCGGATTCTGTCTTATTTGTTGTCGTAGCTGCTTGTCGTGCCAATTCTCTAATCTCACTAACAAATTCAGCCTGCGTTTTTGAACTTTCCCCCTTTGTTGGAATATAAGACCAATTCGGTTCTCCGTTACTGCATGAGGAAATTAATTGCTCTTTTCCAATAGCTCCTATACCTGACAATGATATACTCATTAACTCGTCTCCTTAAATCATACTAGCGATAAGTAACTATCATCTTTCCACCAAATACAGTAAATCCATCCATCCCTGTATATTGTTGTATAATCTTTCCCTGAATTTTCACTAAAAATTTAACATTCGCTGCCTCTCCTGAAAAAGCTGTAGTTTTACTTGTTGAAGATGGGCTATTTGTTTGCTTAAAAGATACAGTCGCTGTTGTTCCTGTTTCATAACTACTAATCAAATAATTGTTTATTGTGGTATATTTTGATTGCGTTACTCTAGTACCTGTAGGACAATAAATTGTAATACTTTCAATTACTGATCCTTGTGGAATAATACTACTGAAATCTACATTCTGTCCTATCGAAGTGATTGCACCTGTCTGCCCTGTTGAAGTAGCATAATCCTTTGACAATGTCTTTGTTGATGTACTCGTACTGGCATATACTATAGCATCCCCTGTTGCAACATCTTTCATATCTACCATAACCGTCTTCAATTCGTTGTTTTCCTGCAATTGTGCTGCCTTTACAGATACTCCACTCATCGAAAAAATCATCATAACTGACATTGCACTAGCTATTATCTTTGTAAAAATTTTACTTTTCACACAAAAGTTCACCTTTCTAATATATCTTTTCTCTTATTTTTCCAACCGTGTTAATTATGCGATACTTCATAATCACCAAATATGTCATTGATTCTTGTTTCATATGCGTACCATCGTGTAAATACAGACATATTCCCCAAGAAATTTTTGATGTTAGAATTATCTCCTGACTCTGAATAATAATCTTCCATTAAATCCCAAACGTTACAAATTTCGCCTTCCGATCCAGTTCGTAAGGTCTGAAATGGAACCTTTAAATCGAATTTGTTCTCTCCGATTGTTATTTTCAGATTTCCATTAAATTTATTGTCTTCTGTAAAAGATGTTACCTGTTCCTTAAAAAACATCTTAAAATTCTCAGGCGGTATCGTTGATTCCTTTGCCAGACTGCTCCTTCCAGCCTGATTCCTAAAATCCGAATTCCATATGCTGTTAAAATCAAAACCTCCATCTAACGTAAGGCTGGAATTTGCTTCTATTTCATCACAGTCAATCCCGTCCAATTCCCATTTTTCCGTCATCTTCCGAGCAGATTCTCTCAATGCCGCATTGGTGTCATTGCATTGATAGTAATAATCTGAATTATAATAAGTCCAATCACTGTGACCATCAGAATAATATTTTTCATTCCACGCTTTTCCTTCCTGATAGTTCGCCTGACCTGCCGCCCTTGCATTTTCTTTCGCAAAAACCTCATACATCTCACTTACGATCTGTGTATTATCTGCTTCATTGGTTCCGGATGTCTGATGCTGTCCGGTCCGGTAAGTACGCATGGAAGTACAACATTTCTCAAAATAAGAATCAAGATCCTCCCTGCTCACCTTTCCAGCATAAAAATCCTGCATATAATCCGAAATTTCTTTCTGCATTGCATAGCCAAAAGAATCTCCGAATGTGCTTTTAGGCATACCTGTGACTACATTAAATTTTTGATAACAGTCACATACATATACCAGTGGTTCTGTCATTTTCTCAAAAGTGTCTTTTCGGGTTTGAAGTTCTTTTTCCAAATCCTTTACTTTTTCTTTGTATTCATCATATTTACTTGTATCATTTACAATATTGTTTACATTATTTGAAGCAAGCGTTCCGATGTGAAGGGTACTATCACTCATACATTATCCTCTCAAATGAGCAGCAACAACAAGTATTGCTGCTCATTCCAATCAAACTTTTATTATTACATCAATTTTAAAATTCTCCAAAATCATCAATCGCCATATTCATAATAATAAGAAACACTATAACTTGGAATAAATGTGTAACTTGAGCTGCTCGACTGAAAAGCCACGCTCCATGTTCCCTTTAGTTTAGCGTTGCTTGATGAATCATTTACAAAATTAAAATTTATACTTGGATAGAAGTCAGATTCATTTGCAACCCAAACCGACTTATTAGGTGCCATTAATCTCCATCTTTTAATTTTAGACATCCCTGTTCCGCTAAGACTAATAGTTCTTACCTGTGCCGTATTAGGAATATCATCTCCACTTACACTAAATGTCCGTGTTGACGAATATCCTGAACCCGTAGCTGTCACAGATGTTCCTGGTATGATCTTTGTGCTTGCAGCACACATAACAGGATTTCCAACAGCAGTTGCTATACTACCTGTTCTAAGAGATACTCCTTCCGTTGGATTCGTACAATAAACTACCAAATAATATTCTGTTCCAACTACCGTAGTCAGCCTTGCTTTTTCAGCGCAGCACCAACCACCACTACCTGTAAATGAGGTCTTATGCGTATCGTCATCCTTAGCTGAATCATACATAACTGCCAAAGTATCCACATTCAATATCTTAAAACGAATATCTGTAGCACTACTTAAAATCGTAATAACACTTGTCGAATTTCTTTTATATTTATACCAATATTCACCAACATTAGGTACATATGAATTATTCTGTAAATTTACTTTTGATTCATAATATTGATCCAATAAAACTGTATTCTCAATGCCACTCATCATCAATTCAGTATCATTTTTATCGCCTACTATAATCCTATAATCGCTTGCTCTATCTTCATACGAATTAGGTGTAGCAACTACTGTGTAATTACAAACAGTCACATCATCGGAAGGTTTATCAATATAACCCCAATTTTTTGCCTGTCTATAATTCGTTCCTTTATTCAGAACCTGATTTCCATTCTCATCGTAAACTTTAATATTTGTGCCTACATAGCCCTTTCTAACTAAACATACGGCAGCAGAATCCATCTGTGAAAAGTCTATTGAAAAATCATATGTAGCAGAATCTTTTTCTGAGGTAAAACTACCTTCAAACGCCTGATATGTTTCTTTCGCAGGTGCTTCAATAACTTTAATTGAATATCCAACCACGCGAGAATACTCTCCTGCACTATCTTCTACCTGATAATATAAATAGTATGTTCCCGGATCTGTAATCTGTACAACAAATCCCCCATTGATTGTTCCAATAATATAATCTACTGCACTTCCATCCACATAACGGGAAGCTATTGTGTCCCCATCTTCATCTGTATCATTATAGAAAAATGCAATTCTTGTATCTGTTGTAATCTGCCCTTCTGATAAAGAGTCTTCGTTTACTATAACTGGAATTAAATTAGCTGTTGGTGCAGTTCTTTCCATTTCAGTATCAACCGAAATACTGTCAGTAAGATTTTCAGCCATATTATCCATTGACACTGTATCATCCAATTCTATTTCTCCTTTTTCTTCAAAAATAGAATCTAATGATCTAAATCCAACACGTTCAGTATATTCCATACTCTGTGTCTGTATTTGATTTTCCTCCGTTGTTACTTTGACAGGCTCTAAATCATTTTCCTCAATATCTGTGTTATTGTTTTCCTGCTCTGCCAACCATTCATCATACGTCATGTTGGTAATTGTTTCTTCCGCAAATGCAGTAGTTGTAGTTACTGAAAACAACATACATATTGCTACTGCAAATGCAAAAATTTTCGTTACTTTCTTCATTATGTTACCTCCTTATTTTTCTTTTTTATCGACAAGCATCTTACAATTCATGTATATGCTGCCCACAGCTTTTCTCAATGAAATTAATAGGATATATATCTTTTAATCTCTACTCATTTTTTACATTAAGAAAAGGTGTTTTTCAATACTCTTTGCAGAAAATGACCAATTTTTGCAGGAAATGACCATATAAACAAAAATTAAGTTCAATAGTCATCCGAGATTCCCGTTTTGTAAACGAGTTTCACATTTTGAAAGCGACCTGCAAATTTTGTACCCGACTTTCCACTTTTGTAATGACTTTCCCGTTTTTTCCCTTGCTTTTATGATATAATCACCTTATGGCAGAGTATTTTTTTGCACAAAAACCGGACGTCAGTTTTGGCTTACAAATTTTGCAAGCCATAATTCACGTCTTCTGCTGTTCCTATTTCAGCCGGCGGTCTGTGCTTTATTCTGTCTTCTGGTTACTTTTTGAGAAGTCTTGCGGTGAGGTTGATGTCTTTGGCTGCAACCTCGTGGCATCTAAGCCTCTCCGCCAGGTCTTCTCCATAATAAAAGCTGAACGCTTCATACGGACTTTTTCCGTTCAGTTTCTTTCTCCGGTAGGAATTGATATGGTTCATCATCAGCTCTACGTCTGCCTGCGTCAGTTCATCAAAGCTTCTTCCTTTCGGCAGGATCCTGCGTATAAATTCATGTCCCACCTCGATCTCTGCTTTCTGGTACGGCGCACTTGGATTGCAGTAATAGATCCTCGTCCTTTGAAATCCTTTTCCATCCGGTCCGTTCTCTATACACCTGGGATTGGAAAACTCACTTCCGTTATCCGTCAGGATGACCGGAAACAGCTTCCTAAAATCCTGCCCTCCCAGCCGGTGGTACAGTTCATCATAAATATCTATCACTGACTTTGAGGTGTTCGCTTCCCGCAGGAACCCCAGCATCAGTGACACATTTACAAAATATATCGTCAGCAGGACTTTCCCTCCCTTGCTGCCGATCACGGAATCCATCTGCACCACTGCTGTGTCCGGATGCTGTTCCATATATACTTCGTAATCATGATAATTCCTTCCCACACGGCATCCACGGTCTACTTTCAGCTCCGGTTTTTTATATCTCGGACGGTACTTTACCTTTCTTGGCAGGTCTATGTTCCTGATATCAAACAGGCATCCATCCACGTAGTTGTAGAGGGTCTTTTCACTGCACATCAGTTCATCCTTATGTGTCAGGTAGATCTGATGGATAGACTGCCCCTGTTTTACCAACGGCACCAGGATTTCATTGAGTCTGGCGATTTCCCCTTCCGTAGCAAGGATCCCGCTTCGGGATTCCGATATCTTATCCGTTGCCCGCCTCTGGGCTCCCAGAGCATCGTAAACAGTTTTTGTCAGCGTACACTTCTTTACTTCACTGCATCCGTTGCATACATATGGCGGTTTAAAGCGATGGGTACATATTTCTTCTTCATAATGCTCGCAGTAACGGTTGCATATGAGTTCACACTGTTTACAGACAGCTACCAGTGGATGCCTGCAGTCATTTGTCCCACATACTTTTTTCCTCTTACATGCTTTTCTGTACTTGCAGGTATTATGCGGGTAACTTCCATAACCGGTGTCCTGTTCGATGGAATAGTTCCTGATCTCCTTTGTGATGGTAGTCCTGTCCCTTCCCAGTTTCTCTCCAAGCTCTGTGAAAGTCATGTGCTCCTTTAGTCCGCTTTCTATCTCCAGCCGGTCCTCATAATTTAAGAACTTTGCCATACTGTCTCCTTTCCCCGCCAGCTGCTGAAGTTCTGTTAAAAAACAGGAAGAACATTTCTGCTCTTCCTGCATTTGTATCGTCACTTTCACTGCTGTAATTTATTCTGTTTGTAATCAACTTTCCCCCTCACACGGGAATTTCAAAAAACTATTGAGATCCCCTTGAATCACCCATAAATCAACCCTAAAGTTCAATCAAGGTATTTTTTACAAAGCAAATAAATCTATTGTTTTTAGTCCATTCTGGTTATTTCTTGAAACATCCTCCAGATCATAAACTGTTTCAGACAAATAAAAAGGACGCAGGATTTTACTCCCACGCCCCTAAACTTATCTGGCTTTATCTTCCCTGACTTTTGGCAGCTCCTTCCCCACCGTTTCCTGCTTTGCTTCCGATGTCTTTCTTGCCTCAAAAGCATCTGCATTATACTTGTACTCCTGTGGTTCAGCTACCATCGGTGAGTAGATGACCTCTCTTTCTGTATCCGGTGCTTTCTGTTCCTTATCCTTTGTGTGCTCCATACGCTTTTCCTTATCAAACTGCACAGTCATATCCAGATTATCCAGCTTATCAATCGAGGCGTCCAGATGCATCTCCATTGATACAAGCAGTTTTCTCACTGCTTTCATAGGGGCAAGTACAGCCTTTGTGAGATGGTGTTTCTGTTCTTTCTGTGAATAATCCACCTCCGGCTTATCTGCAAAGGTACGGAACGCATTGTTTACGGTCTGCCCGGCTTTTCGGAGTCCCTTTGCAAGAAGTGCTGTCCTTGCAATATCCCTGTCTGTAGATACAATCGTATCTTTTACCACTGTTCTGACATTGAGAAGTCTTTTCTTAATTCCTACAAATTCTGTCACCCTGTAAAGTGCCGCCCTGCCCTTTGCCTTTGTTTCATCAACAATATTCTTGGCAGTAGATTTTACCTGTACTTTTATCTCAGATACCTGTGACTTTATCTGCTCACATCTGGCATTGAGTCGCTCCTGTGCTTCTGTTAATGCTTTTTTTGCATTATTGATAAGGGTATCTTCCTGCATTTTCTTGATCTGGTCCTGCATACTGGTAAGTTCTTCTGTCATAGACACAATCTTTTTTTCCAGACCATCCACATAGGTGCATATCTCAAATACATCATTTGCCTGTTCTTTCATAGTATTCTTTTTTAATAAATCGAGAAGTTCTCTTATGATCTCCTCATTAGTAAGTGTCTTTTCTGCTTCCATCTGCTTTTCCTCCTTATAAACAGGGCAGCATATGCCGCCCCTTAGCCTTAATTATCGAAAGGGTGTATCCTTTTTATCCCTGTCGGGATTTCCGTGGTTCTGTTCGGCATTCTCCCTTGCTTTTTCGTTGCTCTTATCCTTTGCTTTCTCATATTCTGCAATAATCTCATTATAGAGCTTCTCCCTGAAATCCTTTGTGACCGGATAGCAGACATCCTGATAAATCGGTTTGCCGTGCTCGTCCACCTGCTTTGTTTTATAAGAAGGCATTGATACAAAGATTTTCTCTTTGCCCTGAAGGATGTTTACATTATTTACAATGAAGCTGTTTTCAAAGTAAATACGGGCAAGTCCCTTGATATTACTGCCTTCCCTTTCATAAGGTGTTACCGTCACGGAAAACTCCGGCATTTCCTGAGTTTTTCCCTGTGTCTGTGTTTCTGCTTTCTCCGGCTCCCTGATTTTTGCATAAGCCTCAAGGATATTAGTATAGAGTTCCTCACGAAACTCTGCCGTGATAGGATTGCATACATCCTTATAAATCACGCTGTTTTTCTCATCACGCTCATTTGAACGGTATCTTGGCATTGATACAAAAAGCTCTCCCTTTTCCTTATTTTCAAGGATTGCGATATTGGTAATCTTGAATGAATCACCAAATACCACGGTCGCAAAACCCTTGATATTGCTGCCATCTTTTGCTCTTACCTCGTTTACCTTAATTGAATACTTCATACGCTGTTCCTCTCTTTCTTATACTTCTGAATTATCATTGTTTTCTGGTATGATAAGCTCACACCAAAGCTGTTCTATCTGTTCACAAGACAATCTGCCATTTAACCAGTTGCCAAGTGTAACAACCATTCCGTCCTGCTCATAGTAGAGCCATTCCTGTGTTTCGATGTTTCCCTCATACACGATAGTCACATCAAAATCAGGCATAAATAATCCTGCCTCCGTATCCCAGATACAGGCAACTCCCTGTCTGAGTGTCAGATTCAGCCTTTCGACATACACAGACCAGCCGCTTACGACAATCTGAAAGTCATCATCAATCTCTGCAATATCATCCTGAGTGTCGATCAGCTCCTCCATTTCCGATACTGCTTCTTCTATCTCCCCCAGTCGGTATCTCTTATTCATCTGCCGCCTCCTTATATCTGCACCTGACAATAAAACGCATTGTTCCCTGTCCCGGCATTCAGCATTTCACTTCCGGTTTCTTCCATTACCGGGTATCTGATATCTATTCCCGGTATCTCAATAATGCCGATGATACTGCCTTCTTTAGCCATCTGCACAATTCTGTCCTTGACTGTTGGTATTCCAAGAGGTCTTTCACTTCCGTCTGGTTTTGGTATCATAACTCGCTTTACTGGGGATGGTTTATACTTTCCATCCATCAGTTCCGATTTAATTTCTGACAGGTATTTTTCAATTCCCATCTCTTCAATATCTTCGATTCCGATACCATCTACACCACTGGAACCTTTGTTAGCTTTTACCCGTTTCCATGCTTCAAAAAGTACATCATCACGATATACCTTATCGTAAAGTGCATGAAATCTTCGGCTATCACATTTCTTGGCTGTCAGATATAGTTTGTTTTGAAGTTGTCGAACTTTTTCCTTGGAGTTGTTAGTCTGCATGACATTCTCTCACTCTTACCCTCTCTACAAACATGAATGAAGCAAGGAACCTTCCCATAGACTGCGTTTTCTTGCACAGTCATTATTGGTACTATGTTCCTCTCCGACTCCCTCCCATCAGAAATACGATTTCGCCAAGCTTATACGCTTTCTTTTTTACCTTTCGGTGATGGGTAGGGTCTCTCCAGTTCCGAACCACACTTTTCATACATACCGTTTCCTATATACCGAGGGATTCCTCCGTGCTGCTTTCCAGTTTCTTCGCACGTTCCATGGCTTTCACCCATACGCCCAAGGTTCAGCTTCCCTTTGCTCTCTTTTCAGAGACCTTTCTAACGATACGGCAGAATTCACTTTATGTTACGGTCTGCATAATTGCTCGCCCCTCTTACCGAGGTTACTTTATCCACTCGCTTAGTACCCTGCATTACTGCAACGCACCGAGTTTAGCTACACGGCTCACTGGCGATTACCGTGACCGGACTTACACCGGCTAGTGTGGTCCAGCTTCGCTGGACACACGGCGTATTGAGAAGTTCATAGATAAACTGCTCATAATCAAGCGGTTCAATCCATGTCGTACCAATCTTTACATCAATATCCGAGGCTTCAATCCATTCCGGCTGCACCTTTTCAAGTGCTGCCACATTTCCTGCAAATCTTTCTGCCTGCGGATTGTCTGTATCAGCCGCCATAGCCTTTGCTACACGAAGTTTGTCTCTCACATTTCCCGAAAGATACTCGTCTGCTGTCTCCCAGCCGATGTCGGGATTGTTCTCGTTGTAGCGGTCTGGATTTAGGAAAACCAGTCCGTCCAGCTCTTCCACAAGGACTGCCCTTCTAAGCTCTGCTAATGCATCATCACTTAGCGTTATCTCATCCACTGTCTGTCCGGACTTTTCTGCAAGTTCTTCCTTTGCATTTGTAATATCCGGCTCATAGATAGAAAGCATATAGGCAAGATTTACATATCCAAATTCATTGACGGATACATTTAATGCTTCCACAGCGGTCTCCACTCTGTCTATGACTGTCTTTGCCTTAATCGTCTGCTTATAAAACATATCCGCTTTTTTCACCTCCCCATCTTCGTTTACTTCCTCAAGACTGCAAAGAAGTGGATAATCGCTGTCATCCCTGAATGCTATTCTGTTTGCTTTTGAAGTAATGGCTCCATACTGCTTTACGAAGGCATCATATTTTACATTAAGAAGTCTCTGCTTATCAGAAAGCTCCTCCTCGCTGCAGCCATCCATCTGGATATCAATCAGCTCTCTTGTTATCTGTCTGATTTCATCAAGGCTTCGGATTCGCTCCTCGGCAGTCTGTGATACTTCTTTTTTTACCATCTCGGAATTTTCCCTGTAATAGAGTTTTCCTTCAAAAAATGTGTAAGTGTAGTTTCTCACATTCGGATCAGCCGGGATAACTTCCTCCGTCTGCTCCGCCTCATCTGCCACTCTCTCAAAATCTGTCATCTGGGCTTTGATATTACCGATAGCCTTATTGAGAGTCTCATACATATTGAAGTTCTCATCATTATTCACACAGACTGTATATCTGCTGTCCTGTCCGTAAATCCTTGTGTCATATTCCATAGATCCAAGCATCATCTCCGGATGCTCTGCAAAATAAGAGTTGACTGCAATGCCATTCTCAGTTACACCAAGGTGTACCCAGTCAGGTTCAATATCAATCTTTCTCTCCCTCTTCTGCAAAAACAGGATATCTGCTGTCACTTCGGTTCCTGCATTATCTTTAAATGCAGTATTCGGAAGTCTTACTGCTCCCACAAGCTCTGCTCTTTCAGCCAGATACTTTCGGATAGTAGGATTTGCCTTATCAAGTGTTCCCTTTGTGGTGATTACTGCAACCATGCCTCCCGGTCTTACCTGATCAAGTGCTTTTGCCAGAAAATAATCGTGGATACGGAAGTTATACTTGTTGTACTTTGGATCAAATACCGTATAATCACCAAATGGCACATTTCCGACAACCACATCAAAGAAGTTATCCGGATATGTGGTATTCTCAAATCCTGTGATACTGATATTGGCATTCTGATAAAGCTGCTTTGCAATTCTTCCTGAAATGCTGTCAAGCTCCACCCCATACAGATTACTTCTCTGCATAGGTGCCGGCATACTTCCAAAGAAGTTACCGATACCCATAGATGGCTCTAATACATTGCCGCCTCTGAAACCAAACTGGACAAGTGCCGAATTTATGCACATGGCAATCTCCGGTGAAGTGTAAAAGGCATTGTTTACTGTTGCCCTAGCTGCAGCATACTCTTCATCCGATAACATCTCTTTGAGTTCTTTGTACTCTTTGCTCCAGCCTGCGTTTTCCTCGTCAAATGCCTGTGACAGTCCGCCCCATCCGACAAACTTCGACAGAACTTTCTGCTCCTCCGGTGTGGCAATCCTGTTTTCTGATTCAATCTGCTTTAAAGTACGGATTGCATCCATATTCCACTGGTATCTGGTCTTAGCTCCACCTTTTTCCATTTCCCAGAGATTATAGTGGAAGTTGTGCTTCGTCTGCCTGTCAACATTCTTCTCATTTTCAAGACTTTCTACTTGCTGTACTGGTTCCTGCTTTGGTGTAAAATCTACAGTTTCCTGTGATTCTGTATCAGCCTGAATATCATCCACAGATACTGATACTGCATCATCTGAAACCACATGTCCATTCTCATCAATCTTGGTTTCCCAGCCATTCGCTATTGCTCTTTCCCTGGTTTCAAGACGATTGGCTTTTACACTATCCTCGATATCAAAGAATCTCTTATAGACCGGATTCATCTTATCCCTGTCAGCCTTCTGCTTTGTCTCCTGATAATACTTCTTCTGGTCTTCTCCGCAGTAAAATGGCTGTTTTACCATATAAGATAAGATTTCATATAACTCACGCCAATCGAGAGCACCTTCCTTACGCACACCATTCCTGTTCTTATAGCTGATCTTCACATATCCGCTTCTGATTGAGTACTCCACAAGACCATACTTATTGTTGGAATATGCCTTTCTTTCTGCATTATCTGTCCCTAATGCAATATCCCTGATAAGGTCAAGTTTATTGGGCATAAATGCAAAATCAGACTGCACCACATCCATAAGGAATGCCCTAAACGGAGTGTAGCAGCTGCAATCTGTTACAAGAATCTCCGCCGCATCACGCAGGTCTTCATCAAGCTCTGCAATACGCTTGGCATAATCAATCGGTGTAATATACTGAAGCTCTGATGGATCTTTTTCAGTTGTTTCAGCTTCTATCTCTGCACCATATTCTGCCTGTGTTACCATGCGGTCTTCATCGGCAGTTTCCTGTGGTGTCATGCCTTTTACACTTACATAATCTCTGTTAGAAGCATAGCTCTCCGGCTCATCCGGTATTGCATAATCATCAATCTCTGATTCTGCCTCTTCCGGTTCCACTTCCTGATATTCGGCATCAATGACCTCATCATCCTCACGGAGTCCGTCCATCGCAAGCTCATCAATACGAGGTGTCTCAGACTGGTATTCCCCTGTAAGAATAAGGACACCAAGCTCTTTTTCGATATCTTTCCACGAAACATATCCTTCAACCTCTCCATCCTCATCTCGCCACTGAAAACGCAGTCCATTCCCATGAAATGTGTCATATCCGTGCAGCCCTAGTCCGTCAACCGGCCAGCCTGCACCTCCCTGACCATACTCTGCTTTGATACGCTTTGCCCTGGTTCCTGCATCAATCTCTGTTTCAAAAATCTTGCATACCCTGCCCTTGCCACCGACAAAGCCTGTACCTCTCATAAGCACCTGTTTGATATACTCACCTGGTACTGTTGCAGACTTTTTGGGATTCAGATAATTGTATTTACCTGCTAATGCAGCTTTTCTGTCCTGCTCGAACTGACGCATAAACTGATTATTGTTTTCGTCCTCAGTATGAATGGTGCCAATGCTTGCCTGCCCGTTCTGGTCGAAAAAAAAGGAAGCCTGTGTATATTCGGCTTCCTTACTAACACCCAATGAATTGATTTCATCAAGTTCCCTATTCAGTTCTGTATCATCTGATTCTAGTGGAATCGCATCACTATCTGATGGAGTACCACTTCCTCTGCCTGCATCTTCGCCTGCTCTCTTATCTTCCACATCTCCATTGTCGATGACGGATTCTGTGGCTTGTGCTTCGCCAGATACTGCATCTCCAGCTGGTCGTACAGCTGGTTCGCTTCCTCCTCTACCGCTGACATCTTCTCGTACATCTTCCCGAATCTCATCAGCGTCTTGTATCTTGCCGGCTCGTTCTCCTTTAGATAGTTCATCGCCATCCTTCCGTATTTGCCCAGCTTCGTGAGATCCTCCGTCTCGTCCGGCATCTCTATCTGCGGATAAAGCAGTCCGTCCACTTCCTTGTAAGTCATTTCTTCTAACATATCCAATTCTCCTTTCGCTCTCGATTGCCTTTAAGTTACGACTAAATTCTCTAAGAACACTACAGGAGACATCGCATACAATGGAACCAAGACGGTAAATGATCTCTTCGTCTTTGATATTTACGATCTGACTAAAATCCTGTTCTTGCACAGATAAGTCAAATCCGCATCTCGTCCCTACAGCATACATGACACTTGCATATACAAGCTGCTCCATGTCCATTTCCTGCTGTAAGCCATTGCGTTTCTTACTTTCTTCCTTTATCACACTACCTGATAGCTGCATAAGCTCGGTCATTCGGTCTCCGAACTCTTCTTTTATTATAAGCCAAACATCTGTTCCTGTAAACTGTTTTAATATATTTTTTAGAGACTCCCTGTCGCTGTTATCGTACTGCTCAATCTGACCTTCTGACACAAGAAAATCCACATAATCTTTAAGATTTTCTCCCTCAAGGTCCCATGTCAACTTAACATTCTTCCCTCCGGTATCACTGATATCAAAGATATACCTCATGCGTGGATTCAGTGCCCTTGACGGGAAGATGGCGCAGCCTTTCGCACCACGCTTTACATATCTTCCCACCTTTTTCCAGGTATCATAATCTGCCATGAGTGTGCTTTTTTCCGGAGGTCTCTGAGCTGTTACCATAACGATATTGTCAAATTCATAGCGGTATAACTGACCTGCGACCTTTAACACATCCTTCCAGTTCTTTTCTGATCTGGTGATGTTACCAATTTCAGAATCGTATATCGCTTTGACCTTCATATCAACGCCCATACCTTTGTCCTCCTCTACTTAAACATCTCTGCAAACAATCCCTTAAATAGCTTTAACTCATCCTTATCCAGCTCGATTGCAAATTCATTGTCGATTGCCTGTTTTTCGCATTTATCCTTTTTCTTTGCAATCTTACGCACCACACGAAGAAGCACATAGCACTCCTTGGACTTTGCAATGCTCTGTTTAAAGGTCAGCTCATCCTCATCGACTGACTTCTGTGTCTGATAGATAATCTCTTTTAACTTATCATTGATACCATCTACTTCCTCAAGGGTAATAATAACGGATGCCTTAGAAGCACCCGATCTGTCCCACTCCTTATGAAGTTCCTTTACTAAAAACTCCATGTTCTTAATTACTGTTGTTGAATCACTTTTCATCTTGCTCTTCCTCCGTTTTCTTTTAATGAAGAAGGGAGCTGACCTTCGCTGATAGGTGTAAAATCAACTCCCTTCATGTCCTCTGCTCCAAGGACTATCTGCTCTGCATAATACATATCCATTGCCTTATTGATGGCATCGTCAAGCGACTCTGCCTTTACTTTCTGTACTCGTGAAAGCACTTCCTTTATCTCAACATCAAATTCCTGTTCCATATGATATCGCCTCCTGTAAAAATCTCATCACCGGCACTTTTCTTCCTTTACCTGTCTTTCCTTAAAGCCCTCATCGTACTTTCCATCTTCTAGCCTGTCGTAAAAACAGTCCTCTTCAATCGTTCCGAAATCCTCATACATCTGGTGAAGGAAATCATTCTGCAGTTTCTTTGGCACATCATCATCCTTTGACATATCCTGATAAAAATAGAACTTCTGTTTTAGCTTTGCCCTGTAATCATAGATATCCTCTATCTTTTCCGGTGTGCCATACTCCCTCTGGTATGCCTTGAAATTTGTAGTTGAAAGTGTGGAACCTAGATAAATGCCATGCTCCCACGATACCCCGATTGTGGTATTGTCCTTTGTAGGCTTCTCATCCTTCGGATAACGCTTATACTCTGTCGCACCAAGGGCGATTGTAAGAGAACCTGACTTCATATCCATCACCACGAGATTCCTTGGTGATAATGCTTCAAGCACCATGTAATCATGGTCATTGAAGTTATGAAATGTCTGTCCCCTTTCAAATGATCTGTCCACACTTTCATAATGCAGGTTAAAATCATCCACCCAGCCCTTATCGGTCATTCCAATCTCCTTAAGCTTTGCAACACATTCAGAAGAACTGGCTTCTTTATCAAACCGAAATTCTTTGGAATCGTTATAAAGTCCCTGAAGAAAGTGCCCCAGCTGAATATCATCCAGACAGAATCTCGCAGATACAGTTACATTTGCTGCCCTGTAATACTCTGCGAAGTTATCTGCTTCACCAAGTGTTCTTCCAAGCTGCAACAAATTGTCTGCAAGCTCTGACATGTCATCAACTGCTATAAAACTCTTATAATCATCCAGAGTCATCAGCATATTTGTCTCTGTTCCCCTGTCGTTTTCTGTTACCAGTATCATATCTTTTAAATCCATTCTTACCTCCAGTCTCAGAGAGAGACTATGCCCTCTCTGCAAATTTCCTGTTATGGTCTTCCTATCACAACAATCTTTCTTGTACTTGCCACATCCCGGTAAACAACACCAAGACTTTCATTAAGCGCCTCTACCACTTTGCCATTTCCGACATATACTGCCACATGGCTGATGTTCTTATATCTTCCGTTGCTTGTAAAACTATAAAAGATTAGGTCTCCCGGCTGTAACTCATCAAAGGAGACAGTCTTTCCGGCTTCATCCAGTCCCTGTGCCTCCGCTGCCGCTGTGGTTGCACCGCCGTAACTAATATCCACACCTGCATCTTTCCATGAATAATAGGCTAAGGAGCTGCAGTCATAATAGTTACCGCTATCTCTTAAATCTTGACTATAAGGAAAGCCAACTCTGTGAAGTGCATAGGAGCAGACTGTTTTCTGCCTGCTGTCTGTAATTCCACTAAGGATGGCATTGATTTCATCCTCAGTCATGGAGCTTACTCCCGGACTTCCGCCTCCGCCGCCACTTCCGCTTCCGGCATATCCAAGCTGTCCCATAAACTCCGGACTCATGATCTGCTCAAGCATTTCCACCTGATCAGAATTAAATCCATAGACCGAAATCATATCCCGATAAGATTTCAGTGTGACATTCACATACAGAACAGACTTCGTGACAGTAGTTACATTACCGTCTGCATCTGTTTCTTCCACATCCTTTGTTCCTGTGCTTGTGGTGTATGAACACATATCATTTACTACTGCCTGCAGCCAGCCTTTTGAAATGTCATTCATGACTGTTGCAGTATCTCCGATACCATGCTTGACCATATAGACTGCCATGATGTCATAGTAATTGCTTGGGTTTTCTTCCATACCTTCATAATCCACATATACAAGCTCTCCAAGGTCATATCCGGTATGCTCATTCACTTTCGTATTCACATCCCGGTTAAACTCCTGCACATAAGCACTCGTTACTGTCTGCACAGTATCTCCTGATTCAAGTGGTGGCAGAAATAAAGCAAATGGAGAATTGTAAAGGATTGCTATCACCGCTATAACCGGAACCGCAATCATGGCAACTACAAGAACAAGTAATAAAAGCACCAATCCGATAATCGGTGCAGCTGCCTTTACCCAGGTAATCGCTTTTCGCACAATCAGATCCTTTACCAGCTTTGCCACGCTATCCGTCTGATTCTCCTGTGCTCTCATCTTATCCAGAAAGAACTTTATCTTCCTGCTCCGGTTGGTCATCTTTTCATCCTTGACCTCTATGGACACACCTGCAGCATATCCGGCTGCCATGCCGATTGCCGTGCCAACTCCCGGTGCAACCGCTGTTCCTGCCGCCGTAGCAGCTGCCTTTGTCGCAGTTTTTGTTGCAACCTTGGCAGTTGTCTTGGCTGTTTCTTTTGCCGTCTCTTTAGCTACCGTCTTGGCTGTATCTTTGGCAGCTTTCTTTGCTGTCTTTTTTGCCAGCTTCTTTCCTGCCTCTACCTTCTTGATACGCTTCTTTGCCTCGGCTGCCGCCTTTTTCCTGAAAAGTGCTGCACCCTTAGAAGCAGTTCCGGTAACAGGTCGGCTTGATTCATATGCAAGATATGCTGCCTGCGATACCTCCTGCCCGCCCTCCACCTGCTCCGTTACTGCCCCAGCTGCAAGTGCTCCCGTTCTTCCTGCAATGTGAAGATTGGTGTTCTTGGTCTTGATGGAAGTTCCTGACTCTCTGATGTTACGCTTAAACCTAGAAAGACCTTTATCCTTAGCCTCCGATTGATGAATGGTACTCTTTCTATAAGTACGCTTTCCACCAGCACTTTTCTGAAGCATTAATTTTGCAGATGCTTTTTTATCCATTTCATTGGCTTTAGCATCATGCACTTTCGGACCTCTCTCTACTGTATAGATGTTGCTGCCTTTAATCTTGGCACCCTTTGGCTCGTGGGCATGAATCTTGGCTTTCTCCTTGGTGTGAATGACCATAGGCTTATCATCCACCTTTTTTATCTTCAATGTTCTCACCTTCTTTCTACATCCATTACCCAAAAATGGGTAAAAAAATAGCCATCTGGATGATTAGTCCAAATGGCTTATGTAAAAATCTATTTAATTCTATTGTAAAGAACTGTCTCTATTCTGGTTGATAAATCAATCTTTTTCTTATAAAGAAGTGTCCACGATGCTTGATTTTTTGAATAATCCATCTTTTCCTCTGGAAAAAATGAACGACAGAAATAATTATCTCCTTCATCATTAGATAAAAACAAAAATAGATTCCTGCTCTCCACGTTGTTTTCCATAAGATAATCAGCCTCAATCATTGAATACATATTTGCTTTCTTATTATACTTAAACACAGTATCATTACTATCAATCATTTGTTCAAGCAATGGCAGGAAATGAACTCTTTGCTCTATCTTATTATAAAAATCTGATGACTCTATTTTTTCAATTGTAATTGTTCCATCTGCTATCTCATCAAATACTCTGCCTCTGTCTCGGCTCAATTCAGGTCTGTCTACCAGATATTGTAATCCCATAAGATGAAAACAATCTTTTTTATCAAATGAAATTCTTAATGTAACTGAAACACCTTTTCTCCCTAGTACAAGCTCATATTCGGTTGATAATAGCGGAATAAATGCATTTATGCAATCTAAAACATTCCTCATTACAGTTCTCCACTACATCCTTAGATTAAGAAAGGCTCTGCATAAGCAGAGCCCTTCTAACATTTTCTTTCGAGGATTAACCTCTAGCCAGATTGTGGTAAATGTCAAACCCTTATAAAGCTCATAAGGCACTGCTCTCTGGCACAACACCTTACTTTGCCGCTTGGCAGACACTCAAGTTGCCTGTCTTTAATATTATATTACCTGTCATATGAAAATATGTCAATCCAAAATTCATGACTTCATAAAGAATTAACATTTTTCATTTGCATGCTTTTTCATCTCAATTATCTCGTGAATGTTGGTATTGTACAGCTTATACAAATCCGTATCCTTACTTATCTGATTATCAAACGGAATCACCACAGAACCACACTTGATAAGTCCCATTCCAGATGCAGTATTGGTTACAAATCTAAGCTGTGCCTCTGATACTCCGATAACCTCCGCCATCTTGGAACTGTCTGTATTCGCCTGCTTTAAAAGTGCCACAAACTCAGAGTTTGCAAGCATTGTGGTTGCTGTGTAATTCTGCAACAGATCGACTACATTTTGCGTGATACCGGTACAAAGACCTCCCTGTTTTCTCACTTTCTTCCAGAGCTGCTGCAGATATTTTGCAGAATACTCGGAATTAAGTAAGACATGGAACTCATCAATATAGAGCCATGTTGCCTTGCCTCTCTTACCATTCTCAACAATCCTGTTCTGAATGGACTCCATCATGACAAGCATTGTGATAGGACTAAGCTCTGTACCTAAGTCCCTGATGCCATATACTGTGAATCTGTTATCCACATCCACATTTGTCTGATGGTTGAAGATGTTAAGTGAACCATTTACAAAAAGCTCCAATGACAATGCAATGTCCTTTGCCTCGTCCTCCGGCTGTGCCATAAGGATATCGTAAAAGTCACTCATTACAGGGATATACTTCTCTTTGCTCCTTGCAATGTCGATATACAGCTTTCTCACACAGCGGTCAATGATTGACTTCTGTCTTGAATTTAAACTGTCTCCGATACACTGCTCACAAAGTCCAAGCATAAACTCGCCTTTTTCTCTTACCATTCCCTTTGAATCATTCGGGTCAAGGCTCCACACATCCATCTCCAGCGGATTCACATAGTTATCCGTGTAAGTAGACATATTTACTACAGTTCCGCCATAAGTCTCAGCAATATCAAAGTATTCGTTCATTGGATCTATGACGATTATCTCATCATCACCCGACAAGAATACGCTGCCCATCTCCATCTTGCAGAAGAAGGATTTACCGGAACCCGGCACACCAAATACAAAGCCATTTCCATTAATGAGCTTCTTTCTGTTGCCGATATTCACATTCTTGCTGATCTGGTTGATGCCATAATAGTTTCCTGTGCTGTCATTTAATTCCTGCACATTAAATGGCATAAGCACCGCAAGTGACTGGGTAAGAAGTGTACGCATTGTCTCCACCTGTCTTACACCAATCGGAAGTGCTGTGTTGAGTGCTTCCCTCTGCTTTAAGTAGTGTGTATCAATCGTGCAACTGTTACGCTTTCCGATAGTCTCCACAGTCTCACATACACTCTCAAGCTCCTTCTTGCTTTCTGCCATAAGAATAATGGTTACTCCCACAAAGAAAAGGCACTGGTCATTCTCACGGACATCATCCATGATTTCCTCAATCTCCTTTTTCTCCGTTCTCTTGGCATATGAGATTTCCGTAGAAAAATCGTTATTCTTATTACGGACTCTCTGCTGCTTAATGATATCCGACTCAATACCAAGGTATTTCTTCTGAAGCACCTTTGTGGTCAGATCCTTTGGTACGGGCACCACATCAATGCTCGTGATGGAATGAACCGGAAGGGAAGTAATCTCATTGATGAATCTGTCTGACAAACTGCTCGGATACTTTTTGATAAAAAGTGCCTTGCAGAATTTACTCTCATCCTCAAAATGGTCCGGGAAATATTTCACCATTCCATTACATAGATCATTTCTAAAATCTGGCCCGACCTTCTTAGCCTTTTTGATATCAAAATCAAAACTGCCCTCATCTCCAAGATGATAATAGTCATAGAGCACTTTCAGTCTCTCATTTCCATTAAGTGGTACAATGTCTGCACCAAGCTCAATGAAAGCCTTGTTTATCGTTGCCTCAAGGGTTGCAAACTGTGCCTTTGCCTCCTCAAAGTTCTTTCTCTCAATCGTGATCGTCAGGTATCTCTCCTGCTCAATCCCCTGTCTGCCCTCAATAATCTTCTCCTCAATGATGTCATTATAGATTCTTCTGTAATTATTGAAGCCATCATTTTTCTCAGCAATCAGAACCTTATCACGGAGGTCATCCATATTTTTGTTCTTATTGTTGATCGTAATCTTATAATTACAGTCCAGCGAATTTAAGAACTTGCAGTATCTTTCAAATATGCCAATCTGCTCATCCTCCGTTGCTGTCGTGTAATTGATGTCCTGAAAGCGGTAGCATTTGGAATACTTATTTTTGCTTACTTCAAAAATGCCGTTTTCAGCTACCGCCATAATCTCTATGGTTTCCTGAATGGATTTAGGTGTCTTATACAAAGGCTCACTCGCCTTCTTTAATAACTTAAATCCGTCTGTAAATAAACCCATGTCTCTAACCTCGCTTTCTTATAATGAAAGCCCGCCGGGAACTTCACCCTGCGGGCTGTGTTCCCGACCTTTCGGTCAGATACTTTTTATCTAATGCATCGCCTTATATGCTGCAATGCCTGCTGCTGCCGCCACAATGACTGCAACAAGACCAAGCAGCATATTTCTTGTCTTTTTCTTCATCGCTTCAAACTCCTCCTGCTTCTTTACAGCCGAATCAGCTGTTACCGTCTCCGGTTCAGCCTTTCTGCCTTTCTTCTTTACCTGTTCATTCTGTTCTGCTTCTAACTGCTTTATTGCAGGCTCTCCCTCAGTTGACACATAAGTAAGTGCCCTGTTTCCAAACATAAAATGCAGTTTCTTTCCCATATACTCGTAGAAATTCATCCCGTTAAAGGAATAGAAACCACCAAGTGCAATCGGTGCCACACAGGGAATTGCCACATAAGCAGAACCCGTAAGACCGATATACTTGTAAAGAAGAAGGACGATACCGCCACCAACCACTACGCTTGCAATGGAAAATATAAGCTGCCTTGCAGTAAGTCCCATTGCAACCGATTCCTGATAGCGGTCAATATCCTTGTTTACTTCGATTACCATTGTCCCTGCCTCCTATCTTGATAAATCCTTTGTCTCCGGCTTTCTTGTCATTCCGATATTTGCCTCATACTTATCCATTCCATCCGGACACAGTTCTCTAAGCTTATCTACATTGAACAGATAAAGCGGATATTCGCAGAAACCGCTCCTTTGCGTGAATCCTGTAAACTCTCCAAGGTCGTTATCTGTAATAAACTTTTCAATATCCGGCATGTCATTCACATTCAGATATCCGCAGTAATTTGGTGCTGCAACCGACAAATTCACAGTCACATCCCCAAAAGGCTCCTCATATCCATCTTCATTACACATAAGACCAATAAACATTATATCCGGCTGGAGGCGGGCAGTCTTCTACCTCATATCCAAGCTCATAATACTTTCTCATAAGTTCAGCTGCCGCCTTCCGTCCCGGCTCATCTCCATCAAGGCAGAACCGGATGGAAGTAATCTGCGGATGTTCCCGAAGAAATGTCTCAAGCGGGGCATCTGCAAGCATTCCAAGTGCCAGCTTATTTGATTCATAATCCGTGAAGATATCAACATAACTCATAAGGTCGATTGCTGCCTCAAATACTACAAGCTCTGTACTGTTTTCATTTACCACATTAAATCCATAGTTCTTATCATTTCCTGTGACATCACACTTGAATGGCTTGCCCTGCTTATCAAACACTCCACGCATACTTGCAAATCTTGTCACTCCATTTTTATCATTTCCTTTGAAAACAACATTGTGGTAATGCCTGCTCTCATAAATCAGTCCTTCTTTTAAAAACAGATCTATGACTGCTCTGCTGATTCCTCTCTCCTGATTCAGATAGGAAATAAGATAGGAATTATCTCCTGCCGGTTCCGGTAGGACAAATGGCTTTCTCTCCTCTGCCTGCTTCTGCGATACCTGATGAACAAGAGGCTGCTTTACAGGCTTCTCAATTCTTTTGTATCCTGCGAAATCTAAAAGCCAGAACACAGCCTCTTTTACACTCATTCCACAAAATACCCGTAAGAAATCTATCTGTGAGCCGCCATTGTTGCCTTTGTCAAACTGCCTTGACCATCTGTACCAATGGCTTCTGTTATAGATACGGATGGAATCCATCTCCTTTAAAGTGTGGTATTTGCCAATCCTCTTTACTGTATACCCAAGGCTTTCAGCAACTGCACACAGGTCAACACTCTTTGCTATGGCAAGCTCTTCATCCGTAAATCTTCCATCCATGCTTTCACCTTGCCTTTCCCTGCTCTGCTACAAGCGGTGACTTGATATCAAGTGTCCGGTAATCTGTGCTTAGGGTAATCTTAGGATTATCAATCATGCCTTTTTCCCTGAAACTGAAAAATTCACGATTGTCTCCACCGACTATGATATGGTCAATGAGCGGTATTCCCATCAGTTCACACAGCTTGTTCATGCGGTCTGTCATCATCGTGTCTGCCTTGCTTGGGAATACATTCCCGGATGGATGACAATGGATTAACATCATGCTTGCAGCATTGCTTAAGATACTTGATTTAAACAGCTCTCTCGGATGTGCCATTGCCTCATTTAAAGAACCAACACTTGCAAAATGCACATTGATAGGTTTTAAATCTGACCTTAGATTGACCACACACACTACTTCCCTGTCAAACTGGCACATACAGTCTCCCATGACAGCAGCTATATCCGCCGGATTGTTAAAGGTGTGCTCCGAATAAATCGGAGCATCCTTTACAAGTCTTACCGAAACCACATCAAGCTTGAAGTCATTCTTCTTTGGCATCAGACACCGCCTCCTCTCCAGACTCGACACGGATAACAAAGTCACCTTTCTGGCTGTTTATGAGAGCAATGAGTTCTTCCATTGTAAGTTCCTGCTCCATAACTGCCTCCTATCTGGACTTTTCCTTCGCATCATATACAAGGGGAGGTTCTGCAACGATACCATCAAGTCTCTTGTTTGGTGTATCAGTTGCAAGGGTGAGTTTTCTTAAATCCTTATCATAGTGATATACCTGATTGGAAAGTCTCTCGTCCAAAGACACCTCCTGCATATTTACCTCGACTACCATCTGTGCAAGCATCTCAGGGCTTCCCATATCTGAAGATACTGCAATAACCTCATGCACGCTCGAAGGGAGAATATAAAGGTCACTCTCTAAACTCTCTGCCAGCTCATGAAGCTCATTCTCATAAAGCATGGATGCTGCACCATTGATACCCTTTTCATTGGAAATCACCCACATCGTCTGCTCTGGTGGAATCTCAGCTATCATCATCTCTGCAATCTCCTGTGGCATCCCATCCCTTGCGAACATTTCTTTCATAATGTCATTCATGCTACGAACGACAGGTGGAAAGAGTCTTCTTGTGTTTTCCACTGCACACTTAAAGAGCTGTTCCTCGCTCATTCCAAGTCTTTTCGCAAATTCATTTGTAATTTTTGAACTCTGCACCGCATCCTTATCTGCACTGATTATTACCTTATACACAATAGAAAGATCCTGGAACTCCCTGTGAGGCACCTGTTCCAAAAATGTTTTATTCTGCTCTGTATTGATGAGCTGGAATACAATCTTCTCGTTAGCATCCCTCATAATGCTGTCCACATCAACAACCAGAGCCTGCTCATATGCCCTTTCCATGAAGTCACATGCAGCCATAAGTGTTTCCTCAAGATCGCCACAGTCCTGATACTTCTTATACATGTCATTGATATAAATCGTAGGCGAAATATTCCTGCCTTCCTCTCTTAAGATGATGCCATCAAGAGTCACATTCACCTTTTCCACGGGTTCTACCACAAGCTCCATTCCTTTGAACTTCTCTGGCATATAATCCATAAACTTTTCTTTTACTACTTCCTTAAAAATCTCGTAATTCATCATATTACGGTTCCTCCTTAATCTAAAAAAGCAGGGAACATAAGTCACTGGCTTACATTCCCCGCAAGGTTAATTGTTACTGTTTATTCTTTTTCTTTCTTCCACGAAGTCCGACTCCAACACCTGTAATAAGTGCAAGTGCACCGATTCCAAGATAAAGAAGCGGATTTGCATTGTCGCCTGTCTGTGGAAGCTTAGGCTCTGTCGGTACATTGACAAGCTTAAGTGTTGTTACAACAACTTCCGGTGCATTGTCATCATATCGAAGAGTTACATCGTGAGCTGTTTCATCAAGGATATATCCGTCAGCTGCTTTTGTCTCAACTACTGTATAATGGATATCTTCCTTAAATGAACCATCCTCATTGTAAGTACAGATAGGAAGCTCCTTGCTCTCTGCATGACCATTCTTGTCAGTAGTGAGTGTATCAAGCACCTTTCCGTCCTTATCCCTTACTTCAAATACAACACCCTCGATCGGCTTTCCGGTTACTTTGTCAGTTTTCTCAATGACAATCTTACCGACTGCCTGTTCATCTTTCATGGATACCTTCTGGATTTCTGCTGTCTCCTTTACTTCAAAGGTTACATCACTTGCCACCTTATATCCATATGGTGCAGATTCCTCTCTGAGTGTGTACTTTCCGACAGGAAGTCTCTCAATCATATGAGTCTTTCCTGCCTCTGATGTCCAGCTCTCAACAAGCTTTCCATCAGAATCAATAACTGAAAGCTTTGCTCCAGGTAATTCTTTCTCGCCTGTGATATCAGTCTTTGAAATTTCTACCTTGATCGGCGCATTTTCAAATGATGCCTCAAACTCGATAACCTTTACCTTATCTCCCTGATATGAAGCATCCACATCCAAAATCTTATCCGACTTCACATAGCCCTTTGGTGCCTCAATCTCTTTGACATAATACTGTCCAAGCGGAAGGTCAGAGGTAAATGTTACTTTGCCATCCTTTCCAGTAACACCTCTCTCAATCTGTGTATCTGCTTTGACAATGACTTTTCCATCTTTATTTACGATATCCTCTTTCGCAAATAAGCCGTGGTGCTAGAATATAAATAGTACAAGCCAAAATGAGAAATTCCAAATACACATAAGCATGGTACAATAGAAACATGCTGAAGGAGGATCTCATATGGCAAAGCAACATGACAAACAATTTAAACTTGATGCAATCCAGTACTATCAAGATCATAAAGATCTCGGAGTACGTGGATGTGCAGAAAATCTTGGCATCGGCTACAGTACATTAACAAAGTGGCTGAAAGACTTCCGGGAATCAGGTGATATTCCTGTTCGTGGTTCTGGTAATTATGCATCTGATGAGCAGAAGGAAATTGCCCGTCTCAGACGTGAATTACGTGATGCAAAAGATGCACTTGATGTGTTAAAAAAAGCAATCAACATTCTGGGAAAATGACGGAAGCCATTTATCTCGAGGTGACTGAGAAGACGGAAGCTGCCAAAAAGGCTGGACGCCGGGTTTCCGTCTCCGGAATGTTGAAATTTTTAGGTGTCTCTCGCTCAGGATATCTTGCATGGCTCCACCACGTACCTTCTGATACAGAAAAACGTCGTAAAGCTGTAAAAGCAAAAATACAGGATATTTATGATGATTCCAAGCAGAACTACGGTGCTCCGAAAATCACTGTAGAACTTCGAAAAACTGGTGAAGTCATTTCGGAAAGAACCGTTGGTACATATATGCGCCAAATGGGAATCCGTGCTCAGTGGAGCAAACCATGGACGATCACCACAAAAGATTCCGATTTCAGCACTGAATTACAAAATATCCTCGATGAGCAGTTTAATCCTGATCGTCCGAATGCAGTCTGGTGTTCGGATATTACCTACATCTGGACAATAGATGGATTTGTCTATCTGACCAGTGTTATGGATTTATTTTCCAGAAAAATCATAGCCTGGACGCTTTCAGAAACACTGGAAGTATCTTGCGTGATTGATACTATAAACAAAGCCAAAGCTCGCCGAAATATCGATCAACCATTAATTATCCATTCGGATCGTGGCAGTCAATATGTTGCAAAGGAATATAAAAAAGCAACCGAAAATATGCAGCGCAGTTATTCGAAGAAAGCTTTTCCGTGGGACAATGCATGCATTGAATCCTTTCATTCTGTTATCAAACGTGAATGGCTCAATCGCTTTAAAATCCGTGATTATAAGCAAGCATACCAGTTGATTTTTGAATATCTGGAAGCTTTCTACAATACGAAACGAATTCATAGCCATTGCAACTATATGTCGCCAAACGAATTCGAACAAGTGTATGAAAGAACGAACACTGAGGCTGAGCTTCTGGCAGGTTAAAATGGGGAGAAATTTCTCATTTTAACTTGTACTAAATCTTGACATAGGACCACTACATTTCGATATTCATGCTTCTCATAATATCCTATCAGCTTACCTTCATCTCTGAGTGCCACCATGTAAACATCTTTATTCTGTTTCTCATTGTGAAAAGTATAGACGATATTATGGCTTTCATCTGCTGCAAACCAGTCCACTACCTGCTGTATTTTATCTCTGGATTCCGGATTATGACAATCTAATAAACTTCTTCCAATAAGTTTATCGCCACCTCGCTTCTCATAGCTGGTAACAGCTGCCGGATTCATGTAAATAATTTCATGCTTGAGATTGCATATAACAACGGATGCCCTGTCCTGATCAACAATACTTTTATAAAAGCTGACATAGGATTTAAACTTAATTACCTTTTCATTATCCAGTCTCTTTTGAAGTTGTGGTTTCTTTCTTCCATAATAATCGTATATCTCTCCATCAGGTATCCAGATTTGTGCCTCATTTATCTTATCAATTACAGCTTCAACAATCTGTTCATCTGCCAGTAAATCAGGTACTTTATCATGCTCTGTCACATATTTTTTGTATTCCTCAAACACCCAGCCTGTGATCTTATCCTTCTGTTTCATCTTGAGATTACTAAATGTCTTATTCATCTGTAAAAGCTGACCATCTATCTTTTTATGTATTTTTGTCTTTTTACTTTTTGTCAAATTTCTCCCACCTTTATATAATTAACAACTTTTGCTAGTATAGCACATGTTTCGCATTTATCTTTTCACATTATAACATCTATCATATTTATCCGCATTAAAAAAGGACGCAGGATTTCTCCCACGTCCTAATATCTACCTGATTTTATCTTCTCTTACTTTCAATGCTTCCATATGTACTGCTTTCTGCTTTACATCTTCCACACCTCTACTCTGCACTTTCTAAGTGTAATGTTTCAAATTCTTTATCACTCGTTTTTCCAAGTTTCTCAAGCACATTTTCACACAATTCAATCATATTCGTATCATCTATATGCTTCAATACTCTGTTAATGTCTTCCATCACCTTTGTGCGGCTGTCACTCTGGAAAATACATATCAAATTGCTTTCCTCAACTGTAAATAGATTCTTCATGTTCCTACATCTCCCTATACGATTTTTTTAATTTATCCTGTTCTTTCGTGTCTTTATTGTTTCCCCATGCTGCTTCCTTCTGCTTGGCTGCCAGCCGCTCTTTTAAGGATGAACGTACTTCCGGCTTTTCCTGTTGTTCTTTCTTTTCTTCCTCACGATTGAATTTTTCCACTCCATTGTTGAGCCTCTCATCAATCATGTTATAATTCTGCTCCTCCAGTTCCTCGATCTTAGCAAGCGGCTTGTATTCTGCCAATTTCACAAGCAGTTCCTTTGCCTGCCTTTCACTGTCCTCGTCTATTCCCTCGTCAATAGATGCCTGTAAGAAAATACTTAGAGGTTTCACATTTCCAGTTCTTATATCATCAGCAATCATTTGTATCTGTGATTCTCTGTCTGATACCGAACGAAATGCCGGAATCGTAATCTCTACTTCCTCTTTCTGTGGGTTACCGTCACGGTCAAGCATGATCTCCTGTGTGACCGGATCAATCTTGTCACGCTCCTCTTTGATTTTATAGGGTGCGGGTGCAAGAATACGGATTGCTTTCTCCCCTTTATTCACATGACGGTCAAAGTTCTTCTGCCAAGCCTTATAGCCTGCCACAAGGGACGCTTCCGGCTTCTGCATGGCGATCAGAAGTGTATTGTTAAAACTGTAATTATGAAATTTTGACATTGTGGATAGATAATTTTTGTAACTTTCACTGTTGAAAAGTTCTGTAAGTCCACGTTCCAGCTTGTCTGTAAGTTCCTGTACTTTTTGTTTCTCCGTTTGATTATCTGCCATACGATCTATCTCCCTTCTATGCAGAAAATACCGCCCTGTATTTGCAAGACGGTATTTCCCAAAAAAAGGCACATGGATTTTTATTTCCATGCACCTTACGCTATTATAAAATATTTAATTAAAGCAGTCTTAGTAACTGCACCAGCTCATGTGGCTCCTGGTCTTTTGAAGTGGTTTGTCTGGTATCAAACTGTGAAAATCTGTTATCATTATAGTATTTCAACAGTTTATCGTCATTATTTGCCTCAAGGAATACCACCATTCCTCCACCCATATACTGCATTTCTTCGATAACCGACCATGCCAGTTCCAGCATCTCTGCTCCGGTAATTCTATTGTTTCGACCATCAGCAAAGTTTTTGCCAAGCTGTGCGATTAAATACGCTGACATTGTATATGTCTGTGATTTTTCATCCAGCTCACTTATTCGCAGTAATTTTCTTTTTACTGTATTGCTTACTGTTTCACCTCTCACGGTCAACGGCTTCAATGCTATACTAAAATAGCCTATCAGTTCTCCCTCATTATTGGAAAAGACCAGATATGTAACGGACTGATTCTTTTTGGTAAACTCTATTGCATTTTTCTTCAAAAAATATTCAACATCCGGGTTCTTTGGACATGAAAAATCGGAGAGCAATCTGACAAGTGCAGGCTCTCCGACCTCTTCATCAGTTCCTAAAGCTAAATACTCACGAATGTTAATCATCGTATAATTATTTCTGACCGACATCCGCTTTCTTCCTTTTTTCCATGAATTTTCTCAACTCTGCTTCTCCTTTTATCTGTCTCGCAGATACTGGAGTGCGCACCGGTCGATTATTGGCAGAATTCTCTATCGCATCGACAAACATCTCTACCTGCTTCTGACCGGATATGATAAAATTCTTCGTGATACTAGAAGTTGCCATATAAACACCTCCTTTATTAGTATGGCTGTTCTTCTGCCTATTACTCAATGTAATTTGCATTCTTTTCTATCTTTATTCTATTATGGAAATGTCCGCTTTGCAACATAAAACTTATGAAATTTATATTAGCAGGCTTTCGTATTACAAAGCTTTCATTACCTTTTATTAGCATAATAATCCCAAATACCATTAAGCATTTTCCGATCACCATCTGATACATTCAGATTTAGCCTTAAATCTTTCCAGTCACCCGAATACTGCTGCGATAATTTCTGGTTATCCGACTGGATGGCGGATAAAAATGCCTGATATGCCGAATTTTGGATAACCCCCTTTTCTTTAGATTTTGCAGTATTCTCCTGGTTCTCACCTATGTTCTGTTCATTTGCTGTCTGTCCACTTCCTTTATGGTAAACTACCGATGGGGTAAAATCCTGTAATTCTGACCAGATTTCTGTTGAAGTTGCCATAAAATTACTGTGATTTTCATATGCATGATTCAGCATATCCAGTTCTTTTTCTTTGGTTAATTCCTCAATTTTGCCCGATTCTGTCACATAATACTCCGGCTCATAATCTTGTTCCGCATATTTTTCTTCAATGCTGTTTTTCATTTTGTTATATGCTTCTGCCATTCTGTTTACATGATGTTCAAAGGAATCAGTTTTTACACTCTCTGTATCTTCTTTGACAAATATATCCGTCACTTCCTTCTCAAAACGGTTCTGATAATCCATAGAACTGACAGAAGATAAATGTCGAAAGCTCTCCTGCCCTGTTTTGGAAATGGAAAGTGTATCTGTATACTGTGTCATTTTCTTTTCTAAATCTGCCGGAACATTTTGCTTTGTATTTTTCCTGCTGTTATGTTCGATTGCAGAATATGTAATATTTGTATTATTGTAAATCTTCATAGCTGTTTCCTTCCCAGATAAATACCATTAGACTCTAATATCAATCGGCACATACCTTTTAATTGTGTCTGTTTGTACCATTTCTGCTGCCTCTAAACTATCTGTAGCAAGCTGCTCCTGCAAAACCTCGTCTGGAAGTTCTTCCATATTCTCCACAGTTTTTTCCGTCATCTGCTCTGTCATTTCTTCGGTTGTCTCCGAAAGTTCATCCATGATTTCAGACATCATGCCCTTGTTTTCCTCTGTTCCAAGAGCTTCATCCACCATTTCTTCCTTTCGTTCTTCTTCTGTTTTAGGCTTATTCCTCTCAGCAGCTTCCGCAATCTTTTCGCCATGTTCTTCTGCCTCGTCCATGACATGAAACATCTGTGAATTATTATACTCCTGATTTGCTGCCGCAATTTCATCCTCATAATTATGAAACATTTCCAACTTTTCAGAGATTTCTTCCAAACTGTCAGCCTTTCGGTTTTTCAAATTTTCTTTTTGTGCTTCAAAAAAAGCCACCTTATTATCCCGTTCCTGCTGTCGCTGCAATTTTTCCTGTGTACTTTTCAACATATTAGAACTATTAAATCTATTTATCAGTAAACCTCCACCGGATAAATTGACTGTAAAACTCATCTGGTTCCTCCTTCCCGACAAATTAATACAAAAGATTTTTCTTCTTGTCATTTAGGCTTAACATACTATACTTCCTTATCTATCTTACTTGACGTTAGAGAAGAATTCGTTTTAGAATATGTACCATTGTTTGTATAAGTTGCACTTGCCCGGTTCGCAGCATTTGATATACCAGTTGCTTTCTGGGCTGTTTTGCCTACAAAGGAATTGTAACCTGTAAAAACCGTTTTCAATGAACTGATATCTGCTTTCTTCAATTCATCTTCATCCAGCTCCAGCTTATTCCCCTTTCCTATGGTAATACCTATTTTAGAAAGTAAATGACTGGTTTTGTCTGTCATGCCTGTCATCCATGAAGCATTTCTAAGGACATCTTTTGTATTGGATTCTCCTGCCTCCTTAACAACATCATTATAATCATCAATAAAAGATTTCACTTTTTTGGTAATTGCATCCCAGTCATAATCCTCTACCTCTGTTTCTTCCCCAGTCTTTACATCCTTCTTTTTTATTTTCTTTTTTTCCCAGAGTGACGCATCATTTAGTGCATCTGCTGATTTTTTCAGGGAATCCGCATTTGTTTTCATCAGTGCAAGCTTCTGTGAAGTATCGCCTTTACCCGATAATTTTTCTGCATCCTGCTTTGCATAATATGCTTTCATAAGTTTTCCATAGCTTCCGTTTTTAATCGCAGCATAATCAGAAAGCATATTGGTGTTTCCTACGGATGAACTGTCAGAAGTTCCTCCAAATAATGCGGAATAATCTACATTGCTGTTATATTTACTTGTGTAATCACTAAAACTCTTAATCTCTGGCATAATACCATTCTCCTTTACCAACTATAAACGAATATCAATCGGTGTATATGTCACCTGTGTTTCCCCTTTGATATCCGTATTCTTTACGCTGTCTGTCTCCTCTGCCGCAGCCCCCGCAGATTCCTGTGTTTTCTCGGATTTATCAGTATTGTTCTTTGTTGCAGTGTCTTCTGTATTGCTGTTCTCCGCTTTTGCAGCTTCTTCTACTGATTTATTTGCATCTGCAAGTGTAGACATCTGTGCTGCTGTCGCCGACTGTGCCTTTGCCTGCAGCTCTGCCAGTTCTTCTTCCTTCTTCTCAGTATTTCCTTTTCCGGCATCCTGTTGGATTTCAGATTCAAGCACACTGGCACGTCCCTGTATCTGTGTTGCCATACTTCCCTGCACCTTTGCCTGTTTCATGGAAGAATCTGCACAGATCATCGCCTGCATACTTGCCTGTGACAATCCGGTGTCTTTCTTTTTAGAAGTGTTACTTGTTCCAGCCACCATATCATCCATAGATGACGAATTTTTACTCTGCTGCTTATTTCTCTGCTCGATCTGGTGCTGTCTTAACTGCTGATTGAGATTGTTAATCTCCTGCTGTATCTCCTGACGCTTTTTCATCTTATCCTCTAATGACATTTCTTCATTCGATGATAAATCCTGTAGCTTCTGCTGTGCATTTGCAATCTGATTCTGAATATTTTTACTTACAGAATCATTCCCCTGTGTCATTCCCATTGTTCCTGTCTGCGTATTTGTCCCACTAAATCCATTGATCCTCATCGTATTGTCCTCCTTGAGCTTAAATTCTGAAATCCGTTTCCTTAAAATCTGTACAACATGATTTCTCTTTACTGATTCTTTCGGCATATCTTTCTTTACAATAAACAGCGATGTTGTGAACCGCCCTTTTTTTGTTGTGAAGCAAATAAAAAACACCTCGAAGGTGCTTTTTGTCCTTATTCTACCTGTAACATAATACTTAGAACCACTTCCTGATTCTCCTGCTCTAAAGATATATCTCCCATATACATCCTTGCAACCCTCCGGATATTATGCAGTCCAATTCCATGCTCCTTCCCGGATTTCGTTGTTTCCGGCAGATCACTGTCCTTATAATTTAACTCTCCCTCATATCTGTTCTTTATGGTTATCATAAAAATACTGTTTTTCCGAAAAGAAGAGATACAGATATAAGGATTTTCTCCACTTACATTTTCCATGCAATTATCCAGTGCATTGTTTAAGATCACGCTTAAATCAAATGCATTTAATTTCGTATCCCCCGGATAATGAAAATCTGATATAAAACGAATCTGCTTTTCCTTTGCTTCTCTTAACTTTTCCATCAGAATCACATCAATGACAGGACTCCCCGTTTTTATCTCAGGAGATATTTCATTCCACTCCTTTTTCAAATGCTCCATATATTCTGCTGCATCATCCATATGATTCTCTGCCACAAGATGTTCCAGCATCTGTATATGATTCCCCATGTCATGACGCAGGCTGCGGATATCCTGATACAGCTTTTCCACTTCCCCGATATGCTTTTTCATATTACTGACCTGATTTAATACCAACTCCTGCCCTGTCTGTTCTTCCTGTGCCACCTTCCAGTTTTGAAACATCGTTGTCATAACAAGAATTGCTATGATAGAGATAAAATAATGCACAAAGCTTAAAGCTCCATAAAATCCTGTATCTTTTTCATAAATATTCAGATAATATTGCAGAATGCCATATCCTGTAACTCCCACAAGAGAAGGTATGATGAGCATTACCAGCTCTTTAACGTTCATTTCATCATTTTTGTATACATATGCTTTATTGATCAGACCGATTGCAACTGCAAGGAAAACGATACAAAGCACAATATCCAGAATTCTCGTTCCAGCATAAAGTCCATATTGCAGCCATTGTCTTCCTGCAATCGTATTCCCAAAAACCAAAGCTTTTGTGATAAAATCATCCAGTCTGTCTGCCATTGCAACCGCAAGCCAACGGATGGAAAAAAATGTCACTGCAAGAAATATTTTCTGATAAATGTTTCTTCTGTCCTGTACATACATCACAAGAAATGCAGCCATAACTCCCAGCATATATGCAGAAAAATTGCCAATCTGCTGCGGTATCAGATACAGCACAGACATAATTCCAATATAAACAATACTGACCAGAGCAGCTTCCCTTTTCTTTTTCATATATGGATATACAAAAACACCAAAACAGATTCCTGTAATAATCAAAATTGCAATAACAGAAAACTTCGATGTGATCATCCAGCATCTTTCCACTAAACTCATCTGACTTCATTTCCTTTCCTCTGGTTATACTTCAGATATTGCTTCACAAACTCCGGATAATTCTGTTTTGCAATCAATGCAGTTCCATTTTTCATAGTTACACAAGTTGCATCATATTTTTCTACATATTTAAAATGCACAAGATAGGCTCTGTGTGTCCGGAAAAAATCTGTTCCTGCCATATCACTTAATTCTTGTAATTTACCATAGTATTCAATATCCGTACTTCGTGTATGGATAATAACTTTCCGGTTATACACCTCGGCATACACAATATCACGCAGGAAAATTTTTATATGACTTCCGGCGGTCTGTACCATGATATACTTTTCGTCCTTTTCAAGTTTGAAACTCCTTTTTATGTTATGGACTGCCTTTGTCACAACCTCTTTCAATTTCTCATCGGAAAATGGCTTAACCAGATAATGAAATGCTCCGACATCAAATGCCTGAAAAACATACTCCTCTGCTGCTGTCACAAAAATGAGTATCATATCCTCATTGTCATGACGAAGCATCTTTGCCGTTTCCATCCCATCCATTCCCGGCATCTGAATATCCAGAAAAAGAATATCCGGCTTACTGCCACTTGCAATCAGTTCATCGCCCGATAGATATTTCTCTATAACCGCATCCGGCAATAGCTTTTTTATTTTTTCCTCCAGTATCTGAACCATAGATACTTCATCATCACAGATAGCTATTTGCATATTGTCACTTCCTTGCTTACATATATTTATAGCTATTATATCGGATAAGTTCATGCAATATCTATCTGGAATGTTGTGAAATGACCTTTTTTTGTTGTGAAAAGGGCAGCAAACCATTATTGGTTCACTGCCCTGTCTTCTAGTCATGTCTGCACTATTAAAGAAATGAAACAAACTTATTCATTGGTATACGCTGGGATTCATGTCTATTTGCATCTGCTTTATCTTTTAACTTATCGGAATACTACTTTTATCTAGAGTAGTAGTAATTTATGAACTCAATGCTGCTACCAGCGACGAATATCTTTCCGTTTTTTATCTACTATTTGCTAAAACGCAATCAACAATCTAAATTTGCAAATCAATAGTATTGCCTTCATTATTATTCTTTTCCTTTGATCTCTCTGCGGAGATATCTGCCTTTATTTTGCTATAAGAAACATTTCCTTTCGCTTTTTCGCCATACTCTTCCTTCAAACGAGCTAACTCATCATTATAAATTGATGTAAACACTCTTGCTCTTGCAAATTCTTCATCTGTACTTATAGCTTTCCAGTTTCTTGACTCTGGATTATAAGAAAGCGTTTTATTACCTTTTGAATCCCAAAACATACATGCAGCATTCATTTTGCCACCAGTTTTTTTCATGCTTGATTCATATATAGCCTTTCTATCAGGAGATACTGTTTCTCCATGCTGCATACACAATTTTCGATAAGCATCATCATCCCTTTTTCCAGTAGCAAACTCTTTTCTTGCAAGTTCTTTTATTGCTTCGTCAAATTCTTCCTCTGACATCGCTGGTTTATCTCGTTTTGTCATGATAGTATCCCAGTTTGGTTTGGTAAAATTAATGTCCACAGGCTTAAATCTTAATGAAAAATTACCATAATCACATTGAGCTAACGGATCATTTGAACTTGCTTTTTTCCCGAACATCTGCTGAACCATTTGAGCATATTGCGAATAATTATCTCTTGTTATCTGCATAATATATTCCTCCATATTGGCATATATTTCATCTGTTCCAAATTCACTAGATTGAAAAATCAAACCTTCCACCGATTTTATTCTCCTCCGGTTTGATAGAATCCCAGTCAATGTTTTTGATCTTATCCAAAAGTTCTTCTTTTGAATTTGCCTGAACCGTAGTTTTTCTTACTTCGGTTTGTTTTGACTGTTCCTTTTTCTTTGCCTCTTTCTTCTCAGCAGCTTTCTTTTCCTGAAGCTTTTCAAGATATTCTTTCTGACTGGCTGATGATTTTTCCAGTTGTGCAAAGAAGGTTGTAGTTCCGTCACTATTAAAAGATATGCCAAATTTTGTTATTTTTGTATCAGCATCTGCATTATCGTTAGTCTTACCGAATGCTCTTTCAAAGCCGAACTGGGCATTGATTTCATCTGTCATACGCAAAGTTCCTTCAATACTATGCATTTTTTCAGCATCGCTTCAACTTCATCAACACCTGTTTCAGCTACATCTGCGATCTGATCCAATGTATAACCCTTTTTATACATATTCAGAATAAACTTTTCGCTTGTTTTTTCAGTAGCCTTTTTAGTTGCTCTTTCAGTAGCTCTTTCTTCAATTCCTGTACTCAGATTACACATAATTCTCACATCCTCTCTAAATTCTTGACTGATTGGAATATTATATTCATGTTCTATAATATCCAATTTTTCCTGTTCTTTCAATTCGCCTGAAAGCAAAGTCCCAATCAGGCGGTGCATTTCATATTTTTCATCATGTTCCGGAATCTCATTTGTGATTCCTATTAACACAATATTTAACAGATCGAGATTACCTTTCCAGTTACATGGTTTTAACATCTCATCTTTTGTCAAATGGATGTGGCTTAAGCTGTTATCATCCATGTTCATACATATCCATATGCTGAATACCTGCTTAATGTCGTCGTAGTTAGTATTTACAAAATCTCTTTCCTTTTGTGACGAAATCAGCCTGCTCACATAAAAGATTGCCCGATTTAAAATTTTATATTCCGTTGGCTCATCCTTCTGAGCCTCAATATTCACAATAATCTGCGAAAGTCCATTTTTCATACGGACATAAAAAATAATATCAAATCTGACTAATCCTTCATTAATTTCAGCATTTTCCGTATTAAGACCTACGATACGCTGTCCTGCAGCATCTGTTTTTTCCATATTTGCTAATCCCGGCTCAACCGGAACAACGCTAATACTCGGTTCGCCTTCGATGTATTTCACAACATCTTCCGGCTTCATTCCTTTAAATTCATCGACTGTTTTCACCAGAATATGTGCTAATATAATCTTCTGTGCCAGTAACCTTTTAACACGAGTATCATATTGTGCCTTATCTCCTGCTGCATTCACAGCATTTGCTATTTCTGTATTCAAGTCGGCATCCCTCCTTTTGTATTGTGCATAACACTTCTAAGATTCCGCAAAAGGCTCTCTGCCTCAATATCATTATAAGCGAGGAATTTTACGGAATCAACTGAATTTTCTATGAACTTTTTCATATGCCAAACAGCGGGAAACCAATTAAGATTTCCCGCTATTTTTAATCCATATAAATCGCCGGTGCTTGTCTCTTTGCAATAAAATCTTTTGCATGTTGCCGGATAGTATCCATTCCTTTTTCGTTTATGTAATCAATATCTTTCTGCTTCTTTTAAAAATTTTTCTACTCGTTCCATTGATTAAGCCTCCTGATATCTAAGAAAACACACTTTATATTATATAGTATATCACAATTTTTCTTACCCTGTTATACAACAAAAGCGCATTGCTGGTTACATAAACTGCAATACGCTTTTTGACATTCTATATTCTTAGTAATCCAACACAACTTTCCGGCACGCTTCACAGATTGCCGCTTTAATATGTGTTCTGTGACTCGGCTTTAACTCTGTAATCTTCACAAATCCATCCGCATTTTTTGCATTCTCAAACACTCCCGGAACTTCATTTGCGAAACTGAATGCACCATCTTTGCTGCAAAATAGATAACCATCTCTCATTTCTTTTCCACAATTTGGACACTTCATAATGCTCTCCTTTTCCGACTGCACATAGCGCAATTCCATTATTCAACGCCGGCAGCCTGTTGACTCAACCGCAATGTTTCTCTCATTTTTTCTTCAAATTCTTCTGCTTTTACTAACGCAATCCCTTCCGCCTCATCACCGAGTACAATCAACCGATCCCCACTGTTCAGGTTAAAAATATCTCTGGCAGCCTTCGGAATCACGATCTGCCCTTTGCTTCCAATTGTCACCGTTCCCCACAGATGCTTTCCTGGTGGTGCCGGAGCCAGTCTGGTATTTCCTACTGTATTTTCCTGATGAAGCAATGCATCAATGGTAATATCATAAAATTTTGCCAGTCGATCACATTTTTCAATATCCGGAACCGTCTCTCCCTGTTCCCATTTTGCGTAGGACTGTCTGGAAATACCGATCACTTCCGCAATCTGTTCCTGCGACATTCCTTTCATATTTCGCAACAGTATCAGATTTTCAGCAAGCATGTCTTTCATCTCCTCTGTGTGATTCTATTATATTTCTCATTTCGCACAATTTCTACCATACAAACTTGTCATATTATTCTTTTTTATGTTAAGTTTGGTTGCATTATCAAACGAAACGCGCAATCCACTAAGTTTCCAATTTGTCGCATCCGTCTGCAAATCAACCAATTTTCGATACAACCCGTTTTTCTTCATAAGGGTATCGTGCTTACCTGCTTCTGCCACAACACCTTTATCCAGCACAACACTTACCTCATATTCATTCATGCACTATATCTCCGCCTTTAATTGATTAAAAGCCTCATCAACAGATACAGAATAACCACTTTTCCAAGATTACTGTAAATTGTCTACAAATGACATTTGAACATATTTTTCAGGAAAAACATGCAGATACTGAAAACACTCATTTACATCATAGATGATTCCATTTTCAGCACATCTCTTTCTAAATATATCCATCAGCAGATCATGATCAGGACTAGGCAAATCATAAGTTGTCATTGTCATCTGCACAACAGTTTTCGCCTTTGCATTAATGGACTTCAAAATATCCAAATCTCTTAATATTCTTGTTGATTTTGTCTGAATTGCTACGCCATATTCATATTTATCAATTAATTTTAAACACCTTCTGGTCAGTTTTAATTCTTCCTCTGCATGAAGATAAGGATCGCACATGGCACCTGTTCCAATCATGCATTTCTTTCGTTTTGATTTTAATGCCTGTTCAAGAAGTTGTGGTGCATTTGTTTTCACCTCTATATCCTCAAATTCATGTGTAAATCCATAACATTTACTCCTGCTGTCGCAATGCGTACAACCTCTGTATATATTCATTCCATTACTGCTTGAAAGAATCCCCTTTGCCTCAACAAAATGCATCTGTGTTCTCCTCACGAACCTAAAAAAAAATCAGCCCCACTAAAACGTGGGGCTGACTATTAGAATTTATAAATAATTATTCAAAAATTATTTAGCTGCCTTCTCAGCAATCGCAGCCTGTGCTGCTGCAAGACGAGCGATCGGTACACGGAATGGAGAACATGAAACGTAATCCAGACCAATCTTGTGGCAGAACTCAACAGATGAAGGATCTCCACCATGCTCACCACAGATACCAACGTGAAGCTTAGGATTAACCGGCTTACCAAGTTTGATAGCTGTCTCCATTAACTTACCAACACCTGTCTGGTCAAGCTTAGCGAATGGATCGCTCTCGAAGATTTTCTTATCATAGTAAGCATTTAAGAACTTACCTGCATCATCACGGGAGAATCCGAATGTCATCTGTGTTAAATCGTTTGTACCGAAGCAGAAGAAGTCAGCCTCTGTAGCGATCTCATCGGCTGTAAGAGCAGCTCTTGGGATCTCGATCATTGTACCAACCTCGTACTCAAGGTTTACACCGGCAGCAGCGATCTCAGCATCAGCGGTCTCTACTACGATATTCTTAACATACTTAAGCTCCTTAACTTCACATACAAGTGGAATCATGATCTCTGGCTTAACTGTCCAATCTGCATGCTCTTTCTGTACTTCAATTGCTGCACGGATAACAGCCTTTGTCTGCATCTTGGCAATAGAAGGATAAGTAACAGCAAGACGGCATCCTCTGTGTCCCATCATTGGGTTGAACTCATGAAGTGATGCACAGATAGCCTTGATCTCTTCTACTGATTTATTCTTAGCCTTAGCAAGCTTCTCAATGTCAGCGTCCTCTGTAGGAACGAACTCATGAAGAGGTGGATCCAGGAAACGGATGGTTACCGGGCATCCCTCAAGAGCCTCATAGAGAGCCTTGAAGTCAGACTGCTGATATGGAAGAATCTTGTCAAGAGCAACTTCTCTCTCTTCCTCTGTATCAGAACAGATCATCTCACGGAAAGCAGCGATTCTCTCCGGATCAAAGAACATATGCTCTGTACGGCAGAGTCCGATACCTTCTGCACCGAGCTCACGAGCCTTCTTAGCATCAGCCGGGGTATCAGCGTTTGTACGAACCTTAAGAGTTCTAAACTCATCAGCCCAGGCCATAACACGTCCGAACTCACCAGCGATAGAAGCGTCTACGGTTGGAATCAGTCCAGCGTAAATGTTACCAGTTGTACCATCGATAGAGATCTCAGATCCCTCTGTGAATGTCTGTCCAGCGAGTGTGAACTTCTTGTTCTCCTCGTCCATGTTGATGTCGCCACATCCAGATACACAGCAGGTACCCATACCACGGGCAACTACGGCTGCGTGGCTTGTCATACCACCACGTACGGTAAGGATACCCTGAGCAGCCTTCATACCTGTGATATCTTCTGGAGATGTCTCAAGACGTACAAGAACGACCTTCTCTCCTCTTTCAGCCCAGCTTTCAGCATCGTCAGCTGTAAATACGACCTTACCACAAGCAGCTCCTGGAGATGCTCCAAGACCCTTTCCAAGTGGAGTTGCAGCCTTAAGTGCAGCAGCATCGAACTGTGGATGTAATAATGTATCAAGGTTACGAGGATCGATCATAGCAACTGCCTCTTCCGGAGTCTTATGTCCCTCGTCTACTAAATCGCAAGCGATCTTTAATGCAGCCGGAGCTGTTCTCTTACCGTTACGGCACTGAAGCATGTATAACTTCTTGTTCTCAACCGTAAACTCCATATCCTGCATATCATGATAATGGTTCTCAAGAGTCTCACAAACCTTAAGGAACTCAGCATATGCCTCTGGGAACTCCTGCTCCATCTGAGCGATTGGCATTGGAGTACGAACACCGGCAACAACGTCCTCACCCTGTGCATTGATCAGGAACTCACCCATAAGCTTGTTCTCACCAGTTGCAGGATCACGAGTGAAGGCAACACCTGTACCGGACTGATCATTTAAGTTACCGAATACCATTGGCATTACGTTAACAGCGGTTCCCCAGGAATATGGGATATCGTTGTCTCTTCTATATACGTTAGCACGTGGGTTGTCCCATGAACGGAATACAGCCTCGATTGCAAGCTTTAACTGCTCTACAGGATCGGAAGGGAACTCTGTTCCTAACTGATTCTTGTACTCAGCCTTGAACTGCTCTGCTAATTCCTTTAAGTCTGCTGCTGTAAGGTCAACGTCAAACTTAACACCTCTGTCAGCTTTCATCTTGTCGATGAGCTGCTCGAAGTATTTCTTACCAACTTCCATTACAACGTCAGAGAACATCTGAATGAAACGACGATATGAATCGTATACGAATCTCTCAAACTTTGGATCTGGGTTACCAGCGATCATAGCTGCTACTACATCGTCGTTAAGACCAAGGTTAAGGATCGTATCCATCATACCAGGCATAGAAGCACGTGCTCCGGAACGTACAGATACAAGAAGAGGATTCTTAAGATCACCGAACTTCTTGCCGTTCTCTTTTTCCATCCAAGCTACACCTTCCATAGCCTGAGCCATAATTTCATCATTGATTTTACGTCCATCCTCATAGTACTGAGTACATGCCTCAGTTGTGATGGTGAATCCCTGTGGTACTGGAAGACCGATTTCAGTCATCTCAGCAAGGTTAGCTCCCTTACCACCGAGAAGGTTACGCATGGTCATGTTACCTTCTTTGAAGGTGTATACCCACTTGTTTGCCATTTGACAATTCCTCCTAATATTTGTTTATTGTATAAATTCGAAAAACGAATAACATGATCCGTTTTCCATAAAGCTGAGCCGTGAACACAGACTTCACGACTATGCTATACTTATTGTAACACAGAATTCGCATTTCGCAAGCATTTTTTACCATAGTTATGCCCCATGAATCACAGAGCCGGACGCAAACCATCCGTTTTGTAATCCACAGGGCAGACTTTTATTTATGCGATATTAAAATTCAAATTTTTTCTCAAAATATGCATCCAGCTCATCGATTTTAATTCTTTCCTGCTGCATGGTGTCACGGTCACGTACGGTAACGGCTCCATCCTCTTCGGAATCAAAATCATAGGTAACACAGAATGGTGTACCAATCTCATCCTGACGGCGGTAACGCTTTCCGATCGTTCCTCTGTCATCAAACTCACAATTGTATTTCTTTGCCAGCTGGGCATATACTTTTTCCGCACCCTCATTTAACTTCTTGGATAACGGAAGCACACCGATTTTAACCGGAGCAAGTGCCGGATGGAAATGGAAAACGGTTCTTACGTCCGGCTTTTCCTCTGTTCCGATATTTTCCTCATCGTATGCGGCACATAAAAATGCCAGAACCACACGGTCAGCACCAAGTGATGGCTCAATAACGTAAGGAATATACTTCTCCCCCTTCGTATCATCAAAATACGTCATATCCTGACCAGACACATTCTGATGCTGTGTCAGATCGTAATCGGTACGGTCAGCAATCCCCCAGAGTTCCCCCCATCCAAACGGGAATAAGAATTCAATATCCGTCGTTCCCTTAGAATAGAAACACAGTTCCTCGGCAGAATGATCACGCAGACGCATCTCGTCTTCCTTGATTCCCAGAGATAACAGCCAGTCACGGCAGAACGCTCTCCAGTACTGGAACCACTCTAAATCGGTACCCGGCTCACAGAAAAATTCCAGCTCCATCTGCTCAAACTCTCTCGTACGGAATGTGAAGTTACCCGGTGTAATCTCATTACGGAAAGACTTACCAATCTGTCCGATTCCAAACGGAATTTTCTTACGGGAAGTTCTCTGCACATTTTTGAAGTTAACGAAAATACCCTGTGCGGTTTCCGGACGAAGATATACGGTATTTTTTGCATCTTCCGTAACTCCCTGGAATGTCTTAAACATCAGATTAAACTGACGGATGTCTGTAAAATTATGCTTACCGCAGGAAGGACATGGAATGTTATGGCTTTCGATAAAATCTACCATTTTCTCATTGGACCATCCATCTACGGATCCGTCCAACTCGATGTTATTCTCCTGTGCAAAATCTTCGATCAGCTTATCTGCACGAAAACGCTCATGACATTCTTTACAATCCATCAGCGGATCAGAAAAACCTCCCAGATGTCCGGAAGCAACCCAGGTCTGTGGGTTCATCAGGATGGCACAGTCCACACCGACATTGTATGGGTTTTCCTGTATGAACTTCTTCCACCATGCACGCTTCACATTGTTTTTCAGTTCTACACCAAGATTTCCGTAATCCCATGTATTTGCAAGACCTCCGTAGATTTCAGATCCCGGATATACAAAACCTCTTGCTTTTGCTACCTGCACAATTTTGTCCATCGTCTTTTCCATTATGTAATCCTCACATTCTATTATGTATTTTCTGATCCGCCCAAAGGCTGGATCTGAGTTACTTATAAATTATATAGGTATATACCTGACTGAATTCGCCTGTGGCATCATCGGTACTGGTATCTTCCTCGTCAAACTGAAACTTCACTTCGGATTCCTGCTCCGTAACATCGATCAGATCGTCATCGGATACCGCTCCTGTCGTTTCCTCAATCTGTGTGCCTGCTGCCTCTGTGGCACTTTCCGTTCCCTCTGTTGTTTTTTCCGCTGCAAGAAGGGACGTTCCTTCTTTGATTGCAATGGTCTGTGCATCCACATAACTGGTATTTGTCGTGGATACATAACAGATGGTTCCTTTTACTTTTACATTTGTATTTCCACGGATTACAACCACTTTGTAGCTGGAGTCATCCAGAAATGCGCTGCTCTCACACGCTTTGATCTTTCCGTTTTTTACGGATGCAAACGATCCGTCAAAAGAATACCCTGCGGCCAGTGCTTCTGCAACACTTCCCGTATACAGTTCCATATCATTAAATTTCTGATAATCTTCGGCTGTACGGTACGCAATGGTAAGCGTTGCCTTTTTTTCTCCTGTGTCGAGTTTTTTCAGCGAAACGCTTCCCTTTCCGTTTTTCTCATTATAGGTATCTATTTCATTTTTGACATATTCTTTCAATCCGTCTTTATCATATGTCTTTTCGTCAAAATTTTCCACATCGGTAGACACGATTTTTCCATCTTTCAGTACAAAAACTGTGCTTTCATCCGCTTTGTAAGAAGTGCCGCAACCGGTAAACATTCCTACGCTAAGCAGAAATACCAGCACGATCTGACCGAATTTCTTCATGATTTCACAAATCCTCCTCTATTCACAATCCATGATATTATACACTTTTCATATTCCCATTTCAACCGAAAATCGAAAGGGACTTAAAGTCATGATGCACATAATACGCCATATATTCTTTCATAATCATCTTCAGTTCCCTTAGTACTTCCTCTGAAACGGTAAACGAGTATAATCTGGCGACAGGTGTGGATATGATATACTGCATCGTATATCGCGTGGAATCGGAAATATACATGCCCTGTACTTCCTTCGCACAGGTTCTGCAGAAGATGCCTCCCCTTTTCACCGAAAAGAAACACAGGTCTTCTTTCGCATGACAATGCATACAGGCAAACACCTGCGGTCCTTCTCCATTGATGGTTATGGCTTTTAGTTCAAACACTGCACGCACAAGTTCTTTGGAATACCTGCTGTTTTCCAGTGCACGAAACGACTGGTACAAAAGCTTAAGCATTTCCCGCTCATCATTATTTTCCTGACAATAATATTCCGCGAATTCTGCAAAGTAGAACGCAAGCGATGCTGCATCCAGATCCAAAACCAGTTCGCGAAAATAATTCTGAATATTTGCCTTGGTAACATTATAGGAATTTCTTCCCTCAAACACTTCGAATTCGCCAAAGGCAAAGGGATTTGTCGCTGCCAGCAGCTGGCTCGACGGTCGTCTGGCACCTCTGGCAAACGCTGTGATTTTTCCCCTTTCCTTTGTCAGAATCGTTATTCTTTTGTCATAATCATTGACAGGCATGGCTGTTAAAACCATGCCCATCACTATCACAGACTGACTCATACTTCTGCTGTTCCTTCTGTCCGTGACCTCCGACGCTTTCTGCGACGTCCGTCACTTCATTCCGATAAGTCAGATAATCGGTAACTTTTCCTGTTGTCCAGAATGTTTCCCAGGTTTTCTCCATTGCACCTTACCTCCATTACTATCGTCTGCAATGGCGGTAATTCTATTCCCGAAAAATATTGGAAACCCATCATCTGATCTTTATCTTTTATTCTTCCTCCCGATACCCGAAATTTTTAATCAGAAAATCACTGTCTCTCCAGTCTTTCTTCACCTTCACCCAAAGTTTTAAATTCACTTTGGCATCCAGCATTTTTTCCATCTCGTAACGCGCATTGGTTCCGATCTTTTTAAGCATCGACCCCTGCTTTCCGATAATAATTCCCTTGTGGGAATCCCGTTCACACACAATCGTTGCGTCGATATCATACATCTTTCCGCCTTTGCGCGGTTTCATCTGGTCGATGGCAACAGCAATTCCATGCGGTACTTCATCGCTTAACGCATGAAGTGCTTTTTCTCTTATGATCTCCGCACAGATCGCACGCTCCGGCTGATCGGTAATCGTATCCTCGTCATAAAACTGCGGACCATACGGAAGATACTTAAAAATAGAATCAATCACGTCATCCACATTCTGTCCGCGAAGGGCGGAAGTCGGAATAATCTCCGCGAAATCATAAATCTTGCGGTAGGTATCGATAAACTCCAGCACCTTGTCTTTTTCCACGGTATCAACTTTATTGATCACAAGAATCACAGGCGTCTGAACTTTTTTCAGCTGTTCTACAATGTGCTGTTCCCCCGCACCGATAAAATTACTCGGCTCCACCAGCCACAATACGACATCCACCTCGTTCAGTGTCTTTTCTGCAACATTTACCATATATTCACCAAGCTTATTTTTTGCTTTGTGAATTCCCGGCGTGTCAAGAAAAACGATCTGTCCACGCTCCATATCCGTATACACGGTCTGGATCCGGTTTCTGGTTGTCTGCGGCTTATTGGATGTGATTGCAATCTTCTGTCCGATCAGACGGTTCATCAACGTTGATTTTCCTACATTTGGTCTGCCGATAATTGTAACAAACCCTGACTTAAAATTTGCTGCTGTCATTTGTATCTCCTTTATCGTGCTATTCGCACAGTCCCTGAATTGAGGTAAACATACCGCTTTCTTCACGGATTGCATGCTCATTTCCCACTACACACAGACACTGATCGGAAAGGATCGAGGCGATCAGATCCGAAAGACTGCGGATATCTGCCGGTGTCGCTGTCAGTATCTCGTCACGCTCTTTCTGGATTTCCTCATAGGTCAGATGTTCCAGATAAGCAGCCATCGAACGGCTTCCCTTTGCTTCCGGGTTTAACGGTGTATCTAAAGCTCCAAACGTGCCAATGATATATTTTGTCATATCACGCTCATCCGGATCAAAGGATGCTACATATTCCGGAATTTTCTCATAGACTGCATTGGTCTTTGCCAGATTCGGGTCCCGGTAAGATACAAAATAACTGTCTCCGGTCCTAAGGAAAGAACTCATACATCCATATGCACCGCCCTTTACACGGATATTCATCCACAGATATTCATAGCTTAAAATCATTTTTAAAATCTTTAAGGTTCCGTGATATGCGTATCCATGGCTGATAAAGTTACCGGATCTTGCCACATACTGGATCTGGGAGGCGTCCGTAAATCCCTCATTTTTCTTAGAAAGCACCGGATGGATTGCAGCCTGCGCCGGTGTTCCTTCCGGAAGTTTCTTTAGATACTTCTGCATGATCGGAGAAGCTTTTTCATAAGAGCCTTCTTCTCCGGTAAAGCTGATGAGCATTCTCTTTCTGACAAATACTTTTTCTATCAGCTGCTGCAGTTTTTCGGCTACCGCCTGCGGATTCTCTTTCATCTGTTCATCCAGTCTGCGGATCATCTGATTGTATGCAATACCAAGTGTCGCATCATTATAAAATGCATAAACAGATTCGTAAGAAAGTGCACGCATTGCAGCTACCGTGTGCCCGCTGCTGCTTAAGTTCACCTGCAGTCTGGATTTCACCTGTGCAATCAGTTCCGCCAGTCGTTTGGTATCGTGCAGATCGGAACTGTTTAAAATTTCCTCTGCCAGTTTCATAGCATGCTCCAGATTGCTCTCAAGCACTTTCATGCGGATCTCAAATTTAACAGCCATCGCATCGTGATTTTTCAGATCCGGATACATGCTGACCCCACTGGTAATTCCGCCGGTATAAATATTGATGGCATTTGCAAGATCGGCATAACTGTAGGATCTGGTATTGACATATCCGAGTACCGCGCGCAGAAGTCCAAGGTACGGAACCTCCTCCTCTGCAATGTCATTGCACTCAAACATCAGAGTAATATAATCGATGCCATTTGCCGGTGCCTCATGCCGGACAACCGGAATTTCTCCCATGTTCTCCTCCTTATTGGAAAACGGCATGGCTTCTTTTTTCATATCCTCTCTGCCAAGCATCGGAATTTTCAACAGATCTTCTTCCTTTGACGGCTCTTCCTGATACTCCCGCAGATGTCTGGTCTGGGCAATCAGCGCCTGCACCTCTTCGTCACTCAATCCGGCCTTGTATGCTGCAAGTTTTTCTGCCAGTGCCTGTTCCCTGACACGGTTAAGTCCCTTCTCCGGCGCAACCACAACCACAGCACCGTGCGCGTTGTCCAGCAGATACTTCTGAATCAGATCTTCAAAATATCCGGTTTTGATCTGCTCACGTAAAAACTGTAACGTATCCAGACATTCCAGATGAATAAACGGCTTGGTATCATCAAACAGCCAGCTTTCCATACACTGCAGTCCATACAAAAGTCCCTTCGGAAACTGTCCGTAATCTGCTTCCCGGAACCGGAATTCCGCACTGTTAATTCCCGCAAGAAGGGAATCCTGATTCAGACCTTCCTTTACCAGCTTCTGTAAAGTTTCCTCGATAATCTGCACAAAACGGGTCTGATCAGACTCATCGGCATTCTTAGCGACAATGGAAAACATCGGCTGAAGCATGCCATCCTCAAAAGATCCGTAGACATCTTCCCCGATTCCCGCATCAATCAGTGCCTGGCGTACCGGTGCTCCCGGCGCACTGACAAGGACATAATCCAGTACCGAAAATGCCTGATACAATTCACGGTCAAGAACGGTTCCCACCACTTTATTGTAAGAAAGATACGTGTGCTTCTCCTCCGGTTCATCCTCTGTGATCGGATACGTTCTGCGCTCGGATACTACCGCGTCAAATGGCTTTTGCAACTGGATTTGTGAATGTACTTCCACTTCATTTGCATCATAATGGCTTAAATATTCCTCATCCAGCCAGGTGAGCCGCTCTTCTATATCCATATCTCCATACAGATAAATATAGGAGTTGCATGGGTGATAATATTTGTGATAAAACGCAAGATAATTTTCATACGTCAGTTCCGGTATTTTTTCCGGGTTTCCTCCGGAATTTTTGCTGTAGGTGTTGTCTGGAAACAGTGCTTCCATAATTGCCGTCTCAAGCACTTCATCCGGGGAGGAATATGCCCCCTTCATTTCATTGTATACAACGCCGTTGATGGTCAGCGGTGCATCTTCTGACTCCAGCTCATAGTGCCAGCCTTCCTGCATAAAAATCTCTTTATACTTTGTAATATTTGGATGGAATACCGCATCCAGATATACCTCCATCAGATTTTTAAAATCGCGCTCATTGTAACTTGCTACCGGATACAGTGTTTTTTCCGGATATGTCATTGCATTCAAAAACGTATTGAGTGACCCTTTGGCAAGCTCAATAAAAGGGTCTTTGACCGGAAATTTATCCGATCCGCAAAGCGTGGTATGCTCGATAATATGCGGAACCCCTGTCTCATCTTCCGGGGGTGTCCGAAATCCGATCGAAAACACCTTATTGTCATCTTCATTGGAAATGACACACACGCGTGCTCCGCTTTTTTTGTGTCGCAGAATATATCCCATAGATTCAATATCTGCAATCTTTCTTACTTCTATTATTTCATATGCTGACAATTTCAATTTATCCATATTTCTCATCCTTCCATTTTTATTTCAACGGAATAGTTTTATTCTTTCCGAATCGATACATCCATCTGTGGGAATGGAATTGAAATTCCATTTTCATCCAGTGCATTTTTCATCTGTTCCAGCAAACGCCACCGCACTGGCCAGTAATCTTCTGTTTTTACCCATACGCGAATGCCCATATCTACGGCACTATCCCCCAGATCCGATACAAAAATATCGACCGGTTCATCCTTTATCACTGCGGTTTCTGTCTTTACCACACCCTCAAGCACTGCTTTAACCTTTGACAAATCCGATGCATAGCCAACCCCGACGGTCAGATCAATCCGTCGCATATCCATATGGCTGTAATTGGTAATACTGCTGTTGGACAGACTTCCATTCGGAATCAGGATCAGTTTGTTATCAATGGTAAGCAGCTTGGTGTAAAAAATGGTAATCTCCTTTACAGTTCCTTCTTCCGATGAAGCATTATCCAATATATAATCGCCTACCACAAATGGTTTCAGTAACAAAATCAGAACACCACCGGCAAAATTAGAAAGGCTTCCCTGCAGTGCCAGTCCCATGGTAAGTCCTGCGGACCCCAGCACGGCAATCACAGAGCTTGTCGTCACGCCAAACTGCCCCAGAATAATCATTGCCAGCACAAAATAGAGCGCATATTTCACAAAAGAACTCAGAAAGGAAACCACACCGGCTTCTACTTTTCCGCGCTCTAAGAAACGGCGCACCATTTTCACCAGCATTTTGATCATCCGGCTGCCTACCAGAAGAATAATCACTGCAATCATCAGCTGAACGAGAAACCCCAGCAGAGATGGTGTCAGATCCTGTAAATATTTCCGGATAATTCCCGGATTTTTCGCCACTTCATTTAACACTTCACTCTCGGTGCTAAGCTGTGTCAGTTGGTCTGTTATTAAAATTCCCAATGTATTTCTCCATTTATGTCCTATAATGCCATTCTTTAAATCTCATGGATGAATAATCCACTGCGGAGTTTCGGCTCAAACCAGGTAGATTTCGGCGGCATGAGACGTCCCGCATCCGCCACAGCAAACAACTCCTGAATGGATGTCGGATACATGGCAAATGCAACCTTACAGTCCTCATGGCATCTTCTTTCTAACTCTTTCATGCCGCGTATTCCGCCGACAAAATCAATTCTTTTATCTGTCTTTGGATCACCGATTCCAAGTACCGGTGCCAAAAGTACATTCTGTAATACCGATACATCCAGTCCTTCTACCGGATCCTCCGGAACCGACTCCGGACGCATGGTACAACGATACCATTTATCAGAAAGAAACATGGAAAACTGTCCCTTTTTCACCGGTCGTACATCGTTTCCATTTTCGATTTTCTGCACATCAAAGAGTTCCTGCATTTTTGATAAAAATGCCTCTTCGGTCATATCTCCTAAATCCCGTACCACACGGTTGTAATCCATGATCATCAGTTCCTCATCCGGGAATAAAACGGAAAGGAAATAATTAAATTCTTCTTTTCCGGTATATCCCGGATGTTCTTCTCTCCGCTTAAATCCGACTTTTACCGCAGAAGCAGCTCTGTGATGTCCGTCTGCAATATAGATTTCCCCAATCTGTGCAAATGCATTCCGGATCGTCTGGATATCTTCCGGATCGGATATTACAAAAACACGGTGGCGAATACCATCTTCCGCAACAAAATCATATAAGGCATCCTGTTTCTTTGTCTTTGCCACAACCTCATTGATCACGGCATTGGCACGGTATGCCAGAAAAATCGGTCCGGTCTGTGCACTGCACGTATCTACGTGACGGATACGATCCTGTTCCTTATCCGCACGGGTATTCTCATGTTTTTTGATGACCTGATTCGCATAATCATCAATGGATGCACATGCCGCAATGCCGGTCTGTGTTCTTCCATCCATTGTCAGTTCATATATGTAATAACATTCTCTGTTATCCCGAATAAATGTGCCGTCAGCGATCCAGTCTTTTAACATCTGTGCCGCTTTGGCATATACTCTGTCATCATAGGTATCGACATCATCCGGAAACTGTGTCTCCGCACGGTCAATTGCCAGAAATGACTTTGGATTTTTTGCCACAACTTCTTTTGCTTCTTCTCTGTTATATACATCATATGGTAATGCAGCCACTGCAGATACTACATCTTCTGCCGGTCTGACACATACAAATGGTTTTATGTCTGCCATATTATCCTCCATAAATTGTGCTGGTTTATATACCTTTCTAGTATAATGGAAAAAATACGTTTATACAAGAAAAATATGGCGGTTCTTTCGAACCGCCATACAGCAAAATGCTTATCTTTTCTGTTATTTTACAACGCGTACACGCAATACATCGTCAATTGCCTGCAGTTTTTTCAGCACATCATCGGTAATCTGGGAATCCACATCGATCAGTGCATATGCATAGTCACCCTTTGCCTTATTTGTCATATCTGACACATTGATATCTGCCTCTCCAAGAACGGTCGTATACTGGCCGATCATACCCTTGACATTCTTGTGCAGAATTGCAACACGTCCGGCTGTGGTACATGCTCCCATGTTGCAGTCCGGATAATTGACAGAATGGGTAATATTACCATTCTCCATGTAGTCACGAATCTCACGGACAGCCATAATTGCGCAGTTGTCTTCAGACTCTGCGGTAGATGCTCCAAGATGTGGAGTGACAATACATCCCTTTGCTCCAACGGTTGTAGTATTCGGGAAATCAGAAACATATTTCTTAATCTTTCCTGCAGCCAGCGCATCAACCATTGCCTCTTCGTCTACCAGCAGATCTCTTGCAAAATTTAATACAATTGCGGTAGGCTTCATCATTGTGATCGCATTGGCATCAATCATCTTTCTGGTAGAATCCAAAAGAGGTACATGGATCGTAATGTAATCGCACTCTTTGTAAATATCTTCTACATTGCTGATATGCTTTACGCTTCTGGATAAGTTCCATGCAGCATTGACAGAAATATATGGATCATATCCATATACTTCCATACCCATATGGGTTGCGGCATTTGCTACGAGCACACCGATGGCTCCAAGTCCGATGACACCTAATTTCTTTCCGGAAATCTCTGTTCCTGCAAAGTTCTTCTTCTGTTTCTCTGCAGTTTTTGCAATGTTATCATCGTTCTGGTTTGCCAGACACCAGTCAATACCACCGACAATATCGCGGGATGCATATAACATTCCTGCAAAAACAAGTTCTTTTACACCATTGGCATTTGCACCCGGTGTATTAAATACAACGATACCTTTGTCAGCACATTTGTCAAGCGGAATATTGTTGACACCTGCACCGGCACGGGCAACTGCAAGCAGTGAATCCGGAAGATCCAGATCGTGCATTGCCGCACTGCGGACAAGTGCTGCATCAGCGCCTGCCAGATCGTCTACTTTTTTGTAATCATCAGAAAATAAATCCAGACCTACCCCAGCGATAGGATTTAAGCATGTATAATTAAACATTTTATGCATTCTCCTTCTCAAATTTCTTCATGAACGCAACAAGCTTTTCTACGCCCTCTTTTGGCATTGCGTTGTAAATGGATGCACGCATACCGCCAACGGTACGATGTCCTTTCAGGTTTACGAAGCCAGCCTCGGTTGCCTCTTTTACGAATTTCGCATCCATATCCTTGTCTCCGGTTACGAACGGTACATTCATCAGTGAACGGTCTTCTTTTCTGACAGTTCCCTTGAACAGTTTGCTCTCATCCAGGAAATCATAAAGGATCTTTGCTTTTTCAATGTTGCGTCTCTGCATTTCCTCTAAGCCGCCCATCTTTTTCAGCCACTTAAAGACTTTACCGCAGATATAAATGCCGTAGCATGGCGGTGTGTTGTACAGGCTGTCTTTGTCTGCCTGTGTCTTCCACTTGAGCATGGTTGGTGTGCCAGGAAGTACATCATCTGTAATCAGGTCTTCCCGTGCAATTACGATTACAACACCTGCCGGTCCGATATTCTTCTGTACGCCACCATAGATTACGCCATACTTTGTCACATCTACAGGCTCAGATAAGAAGCAGGAAGATACATCTGCTACCAGTGTCTTTCCCTTTGTGTTTGGAAGCTTCTTGTATTTGGTTCCGTAAATGGTGTTGTTCTCACAGATATAAACGTAATCCAGATCATCCGGAATATCCAGATCGGAACAATCCGGAATATAAGAGAATGTCTGATCTGCAGAGGATGCAAGCTCAATTGCCTCTCCGTACATCTGTGCTTCCTGATAAGCCTTCTTTGCCCACTGTCCTGTGACAATGTATCCGGCTTTCTTATTCTTCATCAGGTTCATAGGAACTGCTGCAAACTGCTGGGATGCTCCACCCTGTAAGAACAATACCTTATAATTATCTGGAATGTTCATCAGCTCTCTTAAATCTTTTTCTGCATCCTTGATGATGTCATCGAACACTTTGGATCTGTGGCTCATTTCCATAACGGACATGCCGCATCCTCTGTAATCCAACATTTCATCTGCTGCTTCCTGCAGTACCTCCTCCGGCAATACTGCCGGTCCTGCTGAGAAATTGTATACTCTGCTCATTTCAAACTTCCTCCTATATTTTACTATGCTGTTGCTTATTTATTCTTGCTCTCGAAATCTTTTCCATCGAAACATTCATTGATCGGAGCCCCCGGTGCAACCATCGGCCATACCTTGTCATCCGAATCCACAATTGCGTCAATTACAAACGGCGTCTTACTTTCCAATGCTTCCTGAAAAGCTGCGTTAAACTCTTCCTGTGTTGTCACACGCCGGGCAGCTGCGCCCATCGCCTCTGCAATCTTTACGTAGTCCACACCGTCATCTAAAACCGTTGCGGAATAATGCTGTTTATAGAAAAGTGTCTGCCACTGGCGGACCATTCCGAGTACATGGTTATTGACAATCACTTCAATCAACGGAAGCTTTTGTCTGGATGCTGTTGCAAGTTCATTCATATTCATGCGGAAACATCCGTCTCCCGCAATATTGATCACCTGCTTATCCGGATTTGCAGTCTGTGCACCAATTGCAGCGCCAAGACCATACCCCATCGTACCAAGACCTCCGGATGTCAGCAGGGTTCTTGGTTTACTGTATTTAAAATACTGTGCAGCCCACATCTGATGCTGACCGACTTCCGTGACCATAATGGCATCTTTTGCCATCTCATAGATCTTTGCGATCATAAACGGACCACTTAACCCTTCCTTTGGAATGGTCATAGGATACATCTTCTGATAATCCGCAATATGGGAAAGCCACTCGGTATGTTTCTGCTGCTCAAGTTTTTCATTCAGCTTTCCGAGGACGATTGCCACATCCCCGATAATGCTGTGATTTACGATAATATTTTTATTGATCTCTACCGGATCAATATCAATCTGCAGAATCTTTGCCTGTTTTGCAAATTTCTTTGGATTTCCAAGTACACGGTCAGAAAAACGAACACCAATTGCGATCAGAAGATCACATTCACTGACACCGAGATTGGACGTCTTTGTTCCGTGCATTCCAAGCATTCCGGTATAGTTTTCTGATGTTCCATCATATGCACCTTTTCCCATCAGTGTGTCGCAGACCGGTGCATCTGTTTTTTCTACAAATGTCTTTAATACTTCACTGGCTCCGGAAAGGATTGCTCCTCCTCCGACAAATATGTACGGCTTCTTTGCCTTTTCAATCATCTGGATGGCTTTCTTTAAATCATCCTCATTGAATGCCGAACAATCCGGCTGCGGCATTTTTGGCTCTTTCTTTATATACTCTGTTTTGTTGGCAGTCACATCCTTGGTGATATCTACCAGAACCGGGCCCGAACGTCCTTTCCGCGCAATGGAAAACGCTCTGCGAATCGTATCGGCAAGTTTTGTTACATCTTTTACAATAAAACTGTATTTTGTAATCGGTGTTGTGATGCCAGCAATATCAATTTCCTGAAAACTGTCTTTTCCGAGGAGTGATACCCCAACATTGCAGGTGATTGCCACGATCGGAATGGAATCCATATACGCAGTTGCGATACCGGTCACCAGATTGGTGGCTCCCGGTCCGCTTGTTGCCATACAGACTCCGACTTTTCCTGTACTTCTGGCATATCCGTCTGCTGCATGGGAAGCCCCCTGCTCATGCGATGTAAGTACATGCCGGATTTCCGGATGTTTGTATAATTCATCATAAACGTTCAGGATTGCACCGCCCGGATATCCGAAAACGGTATCTACACCCTGTTCTTTCAGGCATTCTATAATCACCTGTGATCCTGTCAACTGCATTTTCTAACCCTCTATCCTTTATTTCTCTTCTGGCACTTCCAAGACAGCTCCACGGTTTCCGGAAGTAACCAGTGCAGAATATCTCTTAAGATATCCGGTGGTAACCTTCGGCTCTCTCGGCTGCCATTTTGCACGTCGTGCGGCCATCTCTTCATCCGAAACATCTACGTTCAATGTCATCTCCGGGATATTGATCTTTATGATATCGCCCTCTTCTACCAGAGCAATCGGTCCCCCAACTGCTGCTTCCGGAGAAACATGTCCGATGGATGCGCCTCTGGATGCACCGGAAAAACGTCCGTCGGTAATCAGGGCAACGGAACTGCCAAGCCCCATACCGGCAATCGCAGAAGTCGGATTTAACATTTCTCTCATACCAGGTCCGCCCTTCGGTCCCTCATAGCGGATGACAACGACATCCCCCTCTACAATCTTGCCGCCCTTGATCGCTGCGATAGCATCTTCCTCACACTCAAAGACTCTTGCCGGTCCTTCATGAACCATCATCTCATCGACAACAGCAGAACGCTTAACCACCGAACCATCCGGTGCCAGATTTCCTTTCAGAACAGCCAGACCACCGGTCTTGGAATATGGATGATCAACCGGACGGATGACTTCCGGATTGCGGTTCACTGCGTTTGCAATGTTCTCTCCGATCGTCTTTCCGGTTACGGTCATACAATCGGTATGTAACAGACCGATATCTGCCAGTTCTTTCATCACTGCATATACACCGCCGGCTTCATTGAGATCCTCCATATAAGTAGGACCAGCCGGTGCCAGATGGCAGAGGTTTGGTGTCTTTTCGCTGATCGGGTTTGCAAAGCTGATATCAAAATCAAAACCGATCTCATGCGCGATCGCCGGCAGATGCAGCATGGAGTTTGTGGAACATCCCAGTGCCATATCTACTGTCAGTGCATTTAAGATGGACTCTTTTGTAATAATATCACGCGCGCAGATATTCTTGCGGAACATATCCATAACTGCCATACCTGCATGTTTTGCAAGTTTGATACGTTCCGAGTAAACAGCCGGAATCGTTCCGTTTCCGCGAAGTCCCATACCAAGAGCTTCGGTCAGACAGTTCATAGAGTTTGCTGTATACATGCCGGAGCAGGACCCACAGGTCGGGCAGACTTTATTCTCATATTCAAGCACATCATCCTCTGTCATGGTTCCTGCTGCGTAAGATCCGACTGCCTCAAACATGGAAGAAAGACTTCTCTTCTTTCCCTGCACATGTCCGGCAAGCATCGGTCCGCCGGATACAAATACGGTCGGAAGATTCAGACGGGCAGCTGCCATCAGAAGCCCCGGTACATTCTTATCACAGTTTGGCACCATAACCAGTGCATCAAACTGATGGGCGATAGCCATACACTCCGTGGAATCTGCAATCAGGTCTCTGGTAACCAGAGAATATTTCATGCCGACATGTCCCATGGCAATACCATCACATACCGCGATTGCCGGAAATACAACCGGTACGCCACCTGCTTCCGCAACGCCGAGTTTTACGGCGTTTACAATTTTATCAATATTCATATGGCCCGGAACAATTTCATTGTAGGAACTTACAATTCCGACCATTGGTTTTTTTAATTCTTCTGCGGTAAATCCGAGCGCATTGAAAAGACTGCGCGCCGGAGCCTGCTGCATACCGCTCCTTGCGTTATCACTTATCATATTATGTTCTCCTTAAACTCTCTCTGCGATCAGGTCGCCCATCTTTGCTGTGCCAACCTGTTCGATCCCTTCTGTGCTCTCTCCTGCCTGCGGCATGATATCAATGGTACGATATCCTTCTTTTAATACCTGTTTCACGGCATTCTCAATCGCATCAGCCTCTTTATCCAGATCAAACGTATAGCGAAGCATCATGGCTGCACTTAAAATGGTTGCAATCGGGTTGGCAATGCCTTTTCCGGCAATATCCGGTGCAGACCCGCCACTCGGCTCATATAAACCGAATTTGGTATCATTCAAACTTGCGGATGATAACATACCGATGGAACCGGTTACCATGGAAGCCTCATCGGATAAAATATCTCCAAACATATTCTCCGTCAGAATCACGTCAAACTGTTTTGGATCTTTCACAAGCTGCATTGCACAGTTATCGACAAGCATATGCTCATACGTTACTTCCGGATAATCTTTTGCAACTTCTTCTACGATTTTTCTCCAGAGCCGGGAAGAATCCAGAACATTTGCCTTATCCACGGAAGTTACCTTTTTGCGGCGCTTCATTGCAATGTCAAAACCTCGCTTTGCAATTCTGCGGATCTCATTTTCATTGTAGGTAAGTGTATCGGTTGCCGTCGTCACGCCATCTACTTCCTCTGTCTTTCGCGCTCCGAAATACAAACCGCCTGTCAGCTCACGCATAATCATCATATCAAATCCTGTTCCGATGATATCATCACGCAGTGGACATGCAGCCTTTAATTCTTCATATAAATATGCCGGGCGAAGGTTTGCAAACAGATTGAGCGATTTACGCAGCTTTAAAAGTCCTGCCTCCGGACGAAGCTCCGGTGCTAATTGATACCACGGGGATGTGGAAGTATTTCCTCCGATAGATCCCATCAGTACCGCATCACTTGCTTTTGCTGCCGCAATCGCATCATCGGTCAAAGGAACTCCGGTTGCATCAATCGAGCATCCCCCCATCAGGATATCCGTATAATGAAATAAATGACCATATTTTTTTCCAATCTGGTCTAATACTTTTTTTGCCTCTGTAACGATCTCCGGTCCAATACCGTCTCCCGAGATCACACCAATTTGACATTCCATTGCTTTTCCTCTTTTCTACTCTGCTGTTTCAAAGTCTATTACTTATTAATATATAGCAACAGGGCCTTCTTTTCAACTAAAAATCCATTTTACTTTTTCATAAATAATATAATCTGAGATTATAATAGATCTTTTTTATTATTCTGAATTGAGAAAGAAATGCAAAAAGGTGCCGCAAATGCGACACCCTCTCTCATGTTCTTTATGATGCAGATTCTGCTTTTTCTACGTCTGCAATTGCAGCTTTCTGCATTGGAATACGACAGTTTTTGTTGTTTCCGAACTCTACGATAACGGTATCATCTACAATATCAATAATTGTTCCATAGAAACCGGATGTAGTAAGAACGGTGTCTCCCACAGCTACTTCGGAAAGCATCAGATCTTTTTTCTTCTGCTCCTTCTTCTGTGGACGAATCATCAGAAAATACATAAATCCGAAGATTACTACCAGCCAGATAATCATACCAAACATGCCCATTCCGCCGGAAGCGGAAGCGCTGCTATTTGCTAAAATTGCGCTCATCAATGTTTCCTCCTATATTCAAATACTAAAACCCATTCTACACAACTTCCGTTCTTTGGGCAAGCCTTTTTGGCTTTTTTAGACATTTTTTATACTTGACTGTCCCATCCGGTACAGTTTTTCTTCTTTGTAGGAAGCAAAATTTCCGGCATCGAGAGCATCCCGGATCTCTTCCATCATGGTATTGTAAAAATACAGATTATGAAGAACACACAGACGCATGCCAAGCATTTCCTTTGCTTTTAGCAGATGCCGGATATAGGCTCTGCTGTAGTGCCGGCATGCCGGACACTGGCAGCCCTCCTCAATCGGACGCATGTCTTTTTCGTATTTCTGGTTAAACAGATTCAACTTTCCTTCGTTGGTATATACATGTCCGTGGCGTCCGTTTCTGCTCGGATATACACAGTCAAAGAAATCGATTCCGCGCGCTACCCCCTCGAGAATATTGGCAGGTGTTCCCACGCCCATCAGATACGTCGGCTTGTTTTTCGGAAGATACGGAACGGTCTCCTCTATGATCTGATACATCTGTTCATGGGTTTCTCCCACTGCAAGTCCGCCAATTGCATACCCATCCAGATCCAGTTCCGAAATTCTCTTTGCATGGTCCGTCCGGATATCCGAAAAAATTGCTCCCTGGTTAATTCCAAACAACAGCTGCTCTTTATTAATCGTATCTTCCAGACTGTTCAAACGCTGCATTTCTTTTTTGCACCGCTCCAGCCAGCGGGTCGTACGCGCAACAGAATCTTCGACATATCTGCGCTCTGCCACACTCGATGGACACTCGTCAAATGCCATGGCAATCGTCGATCCGAGGTTTGACTGGATCTGCATGCTCTCTTCCGGTCCCATAAAGATCTTTGCGCCATCTACATGGGAATGGAAATATACGCCCTCCTCCTTAATTTTTCGGAGTCCTGCCAGGGAAAACACCTGAAATCCGCCGGAATCTGTCAGAATCGGACGATCCCAGACCATAAACTTATGCAGTCCGCCCATTTCTTTGATCAGCTTGTCTCCTGGACGCACATGCAGATGATAGGTATTGGACAGTTCCACCTGACATTTGATCTCTTTGAGATCCATTGTTGAAACAGCACCCTTGATTGCGGCCACCGTTCCCACATTCATAAACACCGGCGTCTGGATATCTCCGTGCACCGTATGAAACACCGCACGTTTCGCACTGCCTTCCTGTTTTAACAACTCATATGTAGCCATTTTCTGTTATTCCTCTTTCTTTTTATTTACTTTCGAATTCTGCGGATCAAAATACCGTTGGACAAAAGTGTGGAATCTATGTAATGTCGTTCAAGCAGAATTTCTCCCTGCGGCACTACCTCGACATCTTCCTCACAGCAGTTAATCAGCACTTCCACATAACAATCCGGAAAATCCACTTTCTGAAACTGGATCACACGCCTGTACGCTGCATAATCATTCGGAAAATGAAAATTACGGCTTTTTAAGAGCGGTTCCTGCCGGCGCAGATGAATCAGTGTAGATATGATCCTGCTGCGCTCTGCATACTTTCCGGCCTCAATATCCGACCACGGCATACATCTGCGGCAGTCCGGATCATAGCTTCCTTCCATGGCAATTTCTGTTCCGTAGTAAATGCACGGACTTCCCGGCATTGCAAAAAGCACAGCAATCTGTGCAAAATATTCATCCAGATTCTTCACATCCGAGCGAAGCCGCTTGGTATCATGCGAATCGAGCAGATTAAACAGCACATCATTGGTCTGCTGCATATAGCTTGTATAGCAGCGGTTGATTGTATACTCAAAGTCTTCATTCGTCAGGCTCTTATCAATCCAGAAATCCTTGATACTTTGTCCAAGCGGATAATTCATTACCGCATCAAACTCATCTCCGCGCAGCCACGGAAGCGCGTTGTGCCAGATTTCTCCGAGAATATAGATATCCGGGTTGATCTCCTTGACCCGCGCATGCAGTTCTTTGCAGAACCTGTGGGAAACTTCATTTGCCACATCCAGACGGATTCCATCGATTCCGTAATTTTCCACCCAGTTGGCACAAATATCTACAAAATATTTGCGTACTTTCGGATTGTTTGTATTGATCTTTGGCATGGAATCAAAAAAGGCAAATGTATAATACTGTTTCTTCTTTGCCGCCTGCCCGTTTTTATCAAACGGCCATTCATTGATCATAAACCAGTCATAATATTCCGACTCCGGTCCCTTTGCAAGCACATCCTGCCACGGTGCAAAATAATATCCGGAATGATTGAACACACCGTCAAGCATTACGCGGATACCCCGCTTATGCGCTTCCTTCACAAGGTGTTTAAAGGTTTCCTCATCGCCAAAACGCGGATCAATCTTCGTATAATCCGTGGTATCGTATTTGTGATTTGACGGAGCTTCGTTGATCGGTGTCAGATACAGACCGTTGATTCCCAGATTCTGCAGATAATCCAACTTGTCTGTAATCCCCGCCAGATCTCCTCCGAAACATTCCTCATTGGTCACGCTTCCATGCTCTCTCCACAAAACCACATTCTCAGGATCATTGGAAGGATCTCCGTTGCAGAAACGATCCGGGAAAATCTGATACCATACGGTATCGTTGACCCATGCCGGGGTACGCGGTACATCACAGGGATTCATCCACGGGAAAACAAAGCACTGACGGCTTCTGCCCTCCAGATGCATCTGTTCGCTGCTGACAAACCCGTCTTCAAAATAAAACCAGCTTTCCTCCTCTGTCTGAAGTTCAAAATAATACTTCAAACGCTTGTACTCCGGACGCACGGTTGTGGTCCACCAGATCTGATTTTTTAACCGCTTTTTATATATGATCGGCTCCTTTTTTCCATCCCAGTGCTCCCCGCCGCCTAATATTCCCGCGGCAAACGGATCTCCGAGTATAATGGATACCGATTTTACATCGTAGCCCGTTTTTATATTGATAATCAGCTCATCCTCATTCAGCGGATAACAGTAATTGTCACTCGCCTGATGATATACTGCGTTAAATTCCATATGTTCCCTCTCTCTTTTTTATGTTTATTTCCTTTAAATATTACCATATCTCTCTTGACTATTCAATGCGATGTTTTTTATAATATCCCTTAGAATATTAACGTTTTTAAGGAGGCATTTATGGCAGGCTCATCATTTGGCAATTTATTTCGTATCACCACATGGGGGGAATCCCACGGTAAAGGCATCGGTGTTGTTGTGGATGGCTGTCCTGCCGGACTCAGCCTCTGTGAAGAAGATATCCAGAAATTTTTAGACCGGCGTAAACCCGGCCAGTCCAAATTTACCACACAGCGCAGGGAAAGTGACACGGTAGAAATCTTATCCGGTGTCTTTGAGGGAAAAACAACCGGTACCCCGATTTCCATGATGGTCTGGAACAAGGACCAGCACTCTGCCGATTACAGTGAAATTGCCTCCTACTACCGACCGGGACATGCTGATTTCTGTTTTGACGAAAAATACGGATTTCGTGATTACCGCGGCGGCGGACGCTCCTCGGGGCGCGAAACGATCGGACGCGTTGCCGGCGGTGCAATTGCGATCAAAATTTTAGAGCAGATGAACATCTCCATACTTGCCTACAGTCAGGCAATCGGTCCGGTGTCCATTGATCCTGCCCGGTTTGATCCCGCAGAAATTTCAAAAAACAAGCTGTATATGCCGGATGCAACAGCCGCAGCAAAAGCCAGCGCATATCTCGAAAAATGTTTACAGGAACAAAACTCCAGCGGTGGCATCATCGAATGTCAGATTTTTGGGCTTCCCGTCGGACTCGGTGATCCCGTTTTTGAAAAACTCGATGCGAATCTGGCAAAAGCAATCCTCTCGATCGGTGCCGTAAAGGGCTTTGAAATCGGAGCCGGATTTGGTGCAGCTACCGCTACCGGACTAACCAACAACGATGCATTTTGCATGGAGAATGGACACATCTCCAAGAGAACCAATTATTCCGGTGGCACGCTCGGTGGCATGAGTGATGGCTCTCTGTTATTTTTCCGCGCAGCTGTCAAACCGACACCGTCCATTGCAGCAACACAGCAGACCGTCAACAAAGACGGAAAAGAAATTGAGATCAGTATCAAAGGACGACACGATCCGATTATCGTTCCGCGTGCAGTGGTCGTTGTTGAGGCAATGACAGCTATCACGATTTTAGATGCGCTCCTTTCCAACATGACCGCAAGACTTGACCGGATTATTGAATTTTATCAATCTTAACCGAATATTTTTATATATCCTTTCATATTTTACGCAAAAAAATCACAGGAGCGCTTTTCGCGTCCTGTGATTTTCTTTTTTAAGCTGAGTATTATTGATTTCTCAATGTCCTTCCCACAGAAACCGTATAATTAGATACAACCGTTGTCTTATCGGAAAGTGTTGTGGTTGCCTGTACAACAACGGAATTGATATTGACAGACATTCCTGAAGTAACGGAATAACTTGCGCCCGGTACACTCGATCCGGTGACGGTACAGTCTGCAATCACTCCGCCATCCATTCCCTGAATGCTCAGGCAGTTCTTTGCCAGATCCAGTGCCGTCTTACAGTTTACGGTAGATACGGTGCGATCTACACTGATCACTGGATTTGCCTGACTGTCGGTAACTTCCAGATATCCCGTAGTTGTAGCCAGTGATGTGCTCTGTCCATCACTTGGATAGAACTTCAGTTCCAGCAGATAAGTACCTGTCTGTGCCTTTGTCACAACATTTCCATTCAGTGAAACCGCAGAAATCGGAATTTCTGATCCACTGCCAATTGCTGCAGGTTCTGTTGAAGATCCACCCTTTGACAGATCACTTTCATAATATTGTCCGCCCTTACTGATCCTTACAGATGCAATATTCACATACTGATAAAATACGCCTCCGCGATACTCTGCCAGACGCAGTGTTGTCACTTTTGATGCAAGCAGATCCGATGCAGATGCTCCGGAAGTAATTGCCAGATCAATGACCGGTTTGCTGATATCAACCTTATAGGAAGATGCTCCATTATAAGGAGGAGTCTGTACAACAACGGTAACATTAACGGATGCCTTATGTCCGTTCATTGTCAGGGTCAGGGTATAATTGTAAACACCTGCTGCCCTTCCGGATGCGTCAAATACCATACGGTCGGTTGCCGGATCATAGGTAGCCATAGATACTTTATTGGTACTGTTTTCTACGATCTGGTATGTCTCGTTTTCAAGTTTCATACTCTGACCATACTGATCCCGTCCATCGATATTGACGTATTCCTTATAGCCTGCCGCATAAGCGTTTGACATGGTAATCTGCGTATTATCTGCAGTCAGTGTTGCAAGGTATGCCGGTTCCGCCACCGTAATCTCGTATACATAAGTGTATTCCTGCTTTGCATAGGTTGCGGTAACGATAATATTTGCGGTACCTGTCTTGATTGCTGTTGCATAAGCAACATTGTTCTTTCCAGGATTTACAAGCAATGTGTCCGGATCGGAAGACTCAAACTTGATGCTGTCATACTTCATCTCGGTATTGTCTGTATCCAATGCCCGGAAATGTACATAATAATTGCTGCCGGATGCTACATTATGATTGTCCTTGTAACTGGATGCACTGTAATTTGGCACTGCTTCCGAAGAGGTAAGTGTAAGGTTTGTGTTGTTTGACACACTGGCTGCCTTACATACAAAGGTTCCGCTTCCGGTCAGTACCAGATTCGGATCGCTTGCACATTTATAAGTCAGTGTAACCGTTCCGGTATCCCCAACTCTGGTCATATAAATCTTATTATCCTTTGTACGGTAACCATTTGTAATCCGTTCCGTATAAGTAATATCTCCCGGATATGCTGTCTTGACATCAATTCCGTTTGCATCAAGAATCTCGTATTCGATTGGTGTCTCTTTTCCGACGGTCACTTCTGTTGTCACAACTCTAAGGCTGACCGGTCTTCCTACGGATGCGGTAAAGTCATATGTTGACTGTCCATCGGTAACCGTATAGGTTGCACCGTCTTTCAGCTGATTATAGGTTGTAAGAAATACCTGTGTTCCGTCATCGGAAAATACAGCCGACTTGATTTCCATCTTTGCACCTGCCTGGGTCCGGATAGAAAAATCTCCTGTTTTCACAAGATTTTTGGCATTTCCGGAATATACAGCCGCTACCTTGTTTGCTGCCATCTGTGCAATTCCGGTCATGGAAGTTGCGACAGTAATAACCTTGCTGTCGGAAACCACTTTATTTCCCGCTTTGGCCTGCACGGTGATGGTATAAGTACCTTCTTTTGCCGGAGTAAATGCACCGGTCTTTGTAATCATGGACGAAACATCATTTCCGTTTCCATCCACAGCGGTCCAGACATTGGTGCTGATGGCATTTGCCGGAGTGATACGGAACTGGAACTGATAGGTCTGTCCCACCTGATATTTCAAGACTCCGTTATCTACAATGGAAATTGTTTTCGGCAGTATTTTAATCTTGGCAGACTTTGTCTTGATCGTGCTCACGCACTTCTTCCCTTTGTAAACTTTTGCAGTTACAATTACGGTTTTATTCTTTGCGGCTGCCTTTCCCCGGGTGCGGATTGTCAGACTGTTTGCAGATGTCTTTCCGCTCACGGATGTCGTTGTTTTCTTCAGCTTTGCATAACTTTTTCCGGTGCCGGAAAGGCTCCATTTTACCCTCTGACCTTTGGTAAGATTGGTTACGGTATATGTATACACACCCTTACCGGTGCTGTTTTCATAAAGAACCGTATAATTCTTTACAAATTTCGGTTTTGCTGCCGCATCTGCCTGTACTGGAAATACAGAAATAATCATTGCCAGCGCACACAATACAGCAATCAGTTTTTTGCTTTGCAAACGCATAATCTCTCCTCCTTATCTGGTTCACTCGCTACTTAAGAACAACGTCCTTTTGTCTTATATTAGCACACCCTCTGTGCTTTCGCAATTGTTCAGACAGAGGGTGTTTCTTAAGATTTTTTTAATCCAGGGCGATCGCTTCTTCTTCCCGTCTCCGGAGAATATCATATTCATCCGGCTCCATCCCCAGATCCACATAAAAGATCTGCTGCGGATGCGGACAGGATTCCATCGGCTCTCCCTTTTCATCCATCAGTCCCCGCACCGTAACTGTCACATTGCGTCCGTCCGGTTTCATCACTTCGATCTGTTCTCCGACAGAAAATTTATTCTTTTGTTCCACCCGGTACATTCCCTTTTCATTTTTCGGACCGACAATTCCCAGATAGGTATATCCCTTTTCATACGTGTTGTTATCGTAAATCTGTGTCTCCTCCGAAGGTTTTCCGTAGAAAAATCCCGTGGTAAACTGGCGGTATGTGCAGCTTTTGATCTGTTCGAGATACCATGGCATATTTTCCTGATATTTCTCCGGAGATTCCAGATAATCGTCAATCGCCTTACGGTAAGTACGCGCCACCGTTGCCACATAAAGTGCGGTCTTCATACGTCCCTCAATCTTAAAACTGTCAATTCCTGCTTCCAGAAGATCCGGAATATGCTCAATCATACACAGATCTTTGGAATTGAAAATATAGGTTCCGCGCTCATTCTCATATACCGGAAAATACTCACCCGGACGCTTCTCTTCAACCACAGAATATTTCCACCGGCACGGATGTGTACATGCCCCGCGGTTGGCATCCCTTCCTGTAAAATAATTGGACAGCAGACATCTTCCAGAATAGGAAATACACATAGCGCCATGTACAAATGTCTCTATCTCCAGATCATCGGAAATGTGTTCCCGGATCTGCCGGATCTCCCGCAGGGAAAGTTCTCTTGCCGTTACCACACGGGTAGCACCGAGTTTCTCCCAGAACTGAAATGTTCCGTAATTGGTGTTGTTTGCCTGTGTACTGATATGGCGGTCAATATCCGGGCATACTTCTCCGGCGATCGTAAAGATTGCCGGATCTGCAATGATCAGAGCATCCGGCCGGTCCGGCTTCATGTTCTGCAGTTCCGTAAGATATTCCCGCGCACCGTCAAGATCATAATTATGTGCCAGAATATTTGTCGTCACATAAACTTTAACTCCCCGTGCATGTGCAAATGCAATTCCCTCTGCCATCTCTTCCATGGTAAAGTTTTTTGCCTTGGCTCTGAGTCCGAATGCCTCTCCCCCGATGTAGACCGCATCGGCTCCATAAATAACTGCAATTTTTAATACTTCCAGACTGCTTGCCGGAACAAGCAACTCATTCTTTCTCATCGTTTTCTACCTCTACTTTTGTACTGACTGTAATTCCATCTCCCACCGGCAGCACCGCTGTTACCAGATCTTTCCGGTGCGTTAACTCATACAAATATTCCCGCATCCGTTTGTAAATCGTCCGGTTTCTGCGGATCACCGCATAATGGGACTCAATAATGTCCCCATCCTGCAGCACATTATCCGAGACAAGTGTCCCTCCGGTTTTCAGCAGACGCAGAATATCCGGCATAAAATGAATATACTGTCCTTTTGCGGCATCCATAAAGATCAGATCAAACGGCTCGGTGAGTGTCGGAAGGATTTCCGCTGCATCCCCTTCAAGCAGTGTAATCTGCTCTTCTTTCCCTGCTCTCTTAAAATTTTCCCGGGCAATCGGGATTCGCTTTTCATAATTTTCAATCGTGACAATCTCACACGGTACCGGATCATATTCTGCCATCAGAATGGAAGAAAACCCTACCGCAGTACCGACTTCCAGAATTCTTTTTGGTTTTGTCATCGCCAGCAAAAGCTTCAAAAAGCTCTGCATCTCCTTCCGAATAATCGGAACATAGGAATCCAGAGCTTCTCGTTCGACAGCATCCAAAATTCTGGTATTTCCCGTATCCAGGGAATTGATATATGTTACCAGTCGTTCATCTACTATCATATTTATTTCTATTGTGCCTCCGTGCTTTCCACATCCTGCGTATCCGGTACCATCTGCTTTTCTGCAAAGAAACGATACCCGTAATCATAACAGGTCCTGCATAAATGAACGGTTCCATATAAAATCAGCAGGATCAGCATAATAACAAACGCAATTTTAATGAAAGTGAACAAAGCTTTATTCATAATACCCCTATACTTCCATGATAATCGGCATGATCATCGGACGTCTCTTGGTCTCTTTCCAGACGAAATCACCCAGAGCATCTTTTACTTCATTTTTGATCTTGCCCCAATCGGTAATGTTGTGATCCATACAATAATCCATGGTCTTATCGAGAACTGTTTTTGCTTCATCCATCAGACTCTCGGAATTACGTACATAGACGAAACCTCTCGATACGATATCCGGTCCTGCAAGTACCTGTCCGGTTCCGTTTTCGAGTGTCATGACGACAATAATAATTCCGTCTTCTGCCAGACGCTGACGATCCCGAAGAACGATATTTCCGACATCTCCGACACCAAGTCCGTCTACCATTACATTGCCAACCGGCACATGTCCGGTCACTTCTGCACCATTCTCATCGATCTCAAGCACATCTCCGGAAGAAAGGATTTTGATATGATCACTGTCATATCCAAGCTCTTCCGCAATCTTCGCCTGTGCAATCAGATGCTTGTATTCTCCATGCACCGGAATCGCGTACAGCGGATTTACCAGAGAATAAATCAGCTTGATATCTTCCTTGCACGCATGTCCGCTGACATGTACATCTTCGAAAATCACATCTGCACCCTTGCGCATCAGTTCATTGATCACACCGGTAACCGATTTCTCATTTCCCGGAATCGGATGGGAACTGAATACAATGGTATCATTTGGCTTAATGGTAACTTTACGGTGCATGCCGGATGCCATGCGGGACAATGCGGCCATGGACTCTCCCTGGCTTCCCGTTGTAATGATAACCGTCTTTTCATCCGGATAATTTTTCAGCTGATCCACATCAATCAGAATGTTATCCGGCAGGGAAATATATCCCAGTTCCGAAGCGATGGATACAATATTGACCATGCTTCGTCCCTCAATCGCAACTTTTCTTCCAAACTTGTCTGCAGAATTGATTATCTGCTGCACGCGATCCACATTGGATGCAAATGTCGCAATAATAATTCTTGTATTTTTATGCTCGGAAAAAATGTTATCCAGCGTTTTTCCTACTGACTTTTCGGAATCTGTAAATCCCGGGCGCTCCGCATTGGTACTGTCACAAAGCAGTGCTAACACTCCTTTTTTACCGATCTCGCCGAAACGCTGCAGATCAATGGCATCTCCAAATACCGGTGTATAATCAACCTTAAAATCTCCTGTATGCAGGACAATTCCTGCCGGGGAATAAATCGCAAGTGCCGCCGCATCCTGAATACTGTGATTCGTGCGGATAAACTCTACACGGAAACATCCAAGATTGATGTGCTGTCCGTATTTGACAACTTTTCTTTTTACTTTTTTGAGCATATCATGCTCTTCGAGTTTGTGCTCGATCAGGGCATTGGTCAGTCTGGTCGAATAAATCGGCACATTGACATCTTTTAAAACATATGGGATGGCACCAATATGATCCTCATGTCCGTGCGTAATAAAAAATCCTTTGACACGATCAATATTTTCCTTTAAATAAGTGACATCCGGAATCACCAGATCCACTCCGTACATGTCATCTTCCGGGAATGCGAGACCGCAATCCACCACAATAATACTGTCTTCGTATTCAAAGGCAGTAATATTCATACCAATCTGCTCAAGACCTCCCAACGGTATAATCTTAAGCTTACTGTTATTCTGTTTTTCCTGTTTTTTCATAAATCCTCCAAATATAATATTCCGCTCTAATATAAAAGCTGTGTTTCTTCATCCGCAAGTTCAGCAAATATTTTCGCGAGTGCAGCAAACTCTGTATCATCATCTACCATCTCGTAAAATACTTCCTCATCCTGTGTCTTTATTTCTTTTAATATATATGCTTCACTGTCCCCGTTTTCATTGCCATCAGAGACAAGTAAGTATCTGATTCCATTCAGCTGTGTCTGTTCTTCCACAGCAAATTCCACCACCTCATTGGTGTCCGGATCTGTAAACTGAATTTTTTCCATTTATTTTTTCCTTGTATTTTTATTTTTCTTCTGGATGATTTGAAAGATAATCCAGATATCCCTGTAATATAAAAATAGCCGCAATTTCATCTACATATTCCTTGCGGTTTTCTCTTCGAATTCCTGTTTCCATCATCGAACGGTCTGCTGCAACTGTTGTCAGCCGTTCATCCCATAAAATAACAGGGAGACCACAGCGTTTTTCAAGCATTTCCTTGAATTCTTTTGTTTTCTCGCAGCGTTCCCCTTCTGTACTGTTCATATTTTTCGGGTAACCGAGCACAATTTTTTCCACCTCGTACTCGCTTACCAGCTGTTCGATCCGCGCCAGTGTCTGCCTGAGTTTCGTCGGAGCTTTCCTTCGAATAATTTCCACTCCCTGCGCTGTAATTAACAGCGCATCACTCACAGCAACCCCCACTGTCTTTGAACCGAAATCCAATCCTAAAATCCGCATAATTCTCCCGTACCGGATTATTCCCAGGAATTGTTTTTGATGTATGCACGTAAAACTTCTTCTACAAGTTCGTCCCGCTCTACCTTCATGATCAGACTTCTCGCATTGTTATGACTGGTAATATATGTCGGATCTCCGGACATAATATATCCTACAATCTGATTCACCGGATTGTATCCTTTCTCACTCAATGCACGGAATACGATCTCTAAAACATCTCTTACCTGTAATTCCGGTTCCTTTTGTACTGTAAAATATTGTGTATTATTTAAATTCTCCATATTCGCCGTCCCTGCCCTTGTTCATTCCAACAAGTCCTGTCCCATCTATTGTATACGAAATTGAGGAAAAATACAAGCGCTATAGTTTCATACGGTAAATCTCATCGGTCAGAGCCGCTTCCACTCTTCCCCTTTTCATCACATTATCAAGCGGTTCTGCCGTTTTTGCCGCGATCTTTACATACTCTTTAGTATATCCAGTATACCACGTTTCTCCGTCAACTTCCATTGGTTCCTCAAAGAGTACTTCTTCCTCTTTTCCCACATAATACGCGCGGAATTCCCTCGACATACTTTCCGCAAGTGCCAGCAGCTGGGCACTGCGCTTCGTCTTGATTTCCTCCGGCACCTGATGTTCCATCACTGCCGCACGGGTTCCCTGCCGTCGGGAATATTTAAAAATATGCATCTCATAAAAATGAATGCGTTTTAAATATTCCTTTGTCTGTGCAAATTCTTCTTCTGTCTCTCCAGGAAATCCAACAATAACATCCGTTGTGATTGCCGGATGCGTAAAGTTTTTCCGTAAAATATTGCATGCATTTTCGTATTCTTCCGTCGTATATTTCCGGTTCATCCGGGCAAGCGTTGCATCGCATCCGCTCTGCAGTGACAGATGAAAATGCGGACAGATCTTCTCCATCTTTGCCAGTTCTTCTGCAAATGTTTCCGTCACGATTCTCGGTTCCAGCGATCCTAAACGGATACGCCGGATTCCCTCCACCTGATGCACCATCTGGATCAGATGCAGCAGACTTTCCCCGCAGTCAATCCCGTAGGAGCTTAAATGAATTCCGGTCAGTACCACTTCCTGATATCCGGACGCTGCCAGACGCTTTACTTCCTCCAGAACATTCTGAACATTTCTGCTTCTCACCCGTCCTCTGGCATACGGAATAATGCAGTAACTGCAGAACTGGTTACAGCCATCCTGTACTTTTATAAACGCGCGAGTATGCTCTGCTGCATGATCCAGTGTCAGCTCCTCAAATGCCTGTTTTTCGTGGTTAATATCCACCACAGCCTCCACCTTTTCTCCTCTGCCCGCAAAGAAAGCATCCAGCCGCTCTACCAGCTCTTTTTTCTGATTATTTCCGATCAGAATATCAATTGCTTCATCACATTTTGCCTCATCCTCTTTGGTCTGTACATAGCATCCGGCAGCAACAACAGCCGCATCCGGATTCCGCTTTTTTGCCCGGTGCAGCATTTGTCTTGATTTGCGGTCTGCCATATTTGTTACGGAACAGGTATTGATCACATAGACATCTGCTTTCTCCGAAAACGGCACGATTTCGTACCCCGCTTCTTCAAGCATCTGCTGCATAGCTTCTGTCTCATATGCATTCACTTTGCATCCCAGATTGTGTAATGCTGCTTTTTTCATTTTTACTCCTTTATACAATTATCTTCATACATTTCTTGACTTTTCCAATAAAAAATATTACTATCAAAGATATAAACAGCATGAGTTTTTCATGAATATTTTCAAGGAGGTTTTCATTATGAAAACAGTACAGATTTCATTAAATTCTATTGGAAAAGTAAAATCATTTGTTAATACCATCTCTCAGTTTGAGTACGATTTTGATCTGATTTCCGGCAGATATGTCATTGACGCAAAATCCATCATGGGAATTTTCAGCCTGGATCTTTCCAAGCCGATTGATCTCGCCATCCATACCGAGGATAATCTGAATGAGATTCTGGAAGCTTTAAAGCCATACATTATTTCCCAGTAATTACTTACAAAATCCCCTGTCTGTATTGCAGACAGGGGATTTTTTGTTTCACGGAAATAATTTTCCAAAAACAGATTATTCTGCATCTACCAGAATCGTCTCTGTCGTATCGATTGCTGTCTGCATCAGTTCGTCTATTTTTTCTTCCAGCCGGCACTCTGATTTTTTAATATGTTTCAGGCTTGGCTTGGTAACCGGATGCTTTGCCACGAAAATCGTACAACAATCCTCATACGGAAGAATGGACGTCTCGTATGTGTCAATTTTTTCTGCGATTGATACAATATCCTGCTTGTCCATGGCAATGAGCGGACGGTATACCGGCATATGACACACTTCATTGGTCACAGCAAGGGACTGCATGGTCTGGCTTGCCACCTGCCCGATACTCTCTCCTGTAATCATACCCAGACATTTTCCCTCTTCGGCAAAATGCTCTGCAATTTTCATCATATAGCGGCGCATGATGATAGTCAGTTCCTCATGCGGACATTTCTCATAAATATAAAGCTGGATATCGGTAAAGTTCACCACATGAAGCTTGATCTGTCCGGAATATCTTGCAACTTTCTTTGCCAGGTCAATCACTTTCTGTTTTGCACGCTCACTAGTGTATGGCGGTGCATGAAAATAGGTCGCTTCAAGTGTTACCCCTCGTTTAGATACCATATATCCGGCAACCGGTGAATCGATTCCGCCGGATAAAAGAAGCATTGCACGACCTGCTGTGCCAAGCGGCATGCCTCCCGGTCCCGGGATCTCTGTGGAATAAATATTGATCATCGGGCGGATCTCGATATGAATCATCACCTCCGGATGATGTACGTCAACGCTGGTTTCCGGAAATGCTTCAAGAATCTTTTCCCCAACAGCTGCATTGATCTCCATCGAAGTCATCGGATAATTCTTTCTGGCACGGCGCGCATCCACCTTAAATGTAAAATTTTTGTCCGGATATGTGCGATCCACATAGTCACATACTACTTTTGCCAGGGCATTAAATCCTTCATCTTCGACCAATACTACCGGACAGATTCCTACGATTCCAAAAATCCTCTGTAATGTTTCTACAGTTTCATCATAATCGTATTCTCCTTCCGTATCCACATAGATACGTCCGTTTTCCTTGCGTACATGGAAGGTTCCCTCTACACGTTCCAGATGATATCTGATATTCTGTACCAGTGCATCCTCAAACAGATAACGGTTCTTTCCCTTAATGGCAATTTCCGCATATTTAATCAAAAATGATTTATACATACTGCTCTCCTTTTTCTAATGTCTTGTATATTTCTGCAGCATCGGAACCAATGCCGCCATCTCTTTTACTGCATAATCAATCTCTTCTTCCGTTGTCTCCACGCAAAAGCTGAACCGGATGGTTGCATCCAAAAGCTCTGGCTTTAAGCCAATACTTTTTAGCGTATGACTGACGGAAGGCTTGTTGGAAGAACATGCACTTCCCGCTGACACATAGATCTCTTTATCCTCTAATGCATGAAGCAATACTTCCGCGCGCACACCTTCCGTGCTGACACTGACAATATGCGGTGCATTGCTGCGATCGGTATGACCGTTGACGTGTACACCCGGAATTTTTGTCACTTCCTCAATAAAATGCTCTCGCAGGGTATACATCCGGTCGATTTTTTCCTCAAAACCAGTATAAATACGTTCCGCTGCTACGCCAAGTCCTGCGATTGCCGGAACATTTTCCGTGCCGGAACGCATTCCCCTCTGCTGTCCGCCTCCGTTTAACAGCGGATGAATTTTCGTCTTGTCTTTGATATATAAAAATCCGCTTCCTTTCGGTCCATGAATCTTATGTCCGCTGACCGAGAGAAGGTCTACATGCATTTTTGCCGGATAAATTCTCATTTTCCCGTAGGACTGAATGGCATCCACATGAAAAAGCGTCTGTGGATTACACTGTTTGATCAGTGCCCCCGCTTCCGCGATCGGCTCCACCGCTCCGATTTCATTATTTACCTGCATGAGGGAAACCAGAATGGTATCCGGCCGGATTGCCGCTTTCAGATCGTCCAGAGAAATCACACCATAAGCATCTACCGGAAGATATGTGACTTCATATCCGTGTTCCTCCAGATATGCCATCGTTGCCGACACGGACGGATGTTCAATAGACGTCGTTATCACATGTTTTCCACTTCGCTTGTTTGCCTCTGCCACACCGATAATTGCAAGATTATTGGACTCAGTACCACCTGACGTAAAACAGATTTCTTTTTCCTGTACCTTTAATGTCTTTGCAATTTTTTTTCTTGCATCGTTCATATAATTTTCGGCGATCACGCCTTTGTTGTGCAGGGAAGATGGATTTCCATAATCCTCCGTCAGTAATTTTACCACCAGCTGTGCCGCTTCCTCACAACATCTTGTCGTTGCCGAATTATCCAAATATGCTTCCATTTTTACCCTTCTTATATATCCAATTCGTATATCAGCATGGAAAGTGTTGCCATTCCTGCTGTTTCTGTGCGCAAAATACGTCTGCCAAGAGAGATCCGATGCATGTCTTTATCCAGCTGCGCAATCTCTTCCGGGGAAAATCCGCCCTCCGGACCGATCATTACTCCGATGGACGCCCCTTCCGGAATCGAGCGAAAGATCTCTCTTGTTGCTTCCATGCCTCTTTCATTCTCATACGGAACCAGGACAACGTCCAGCTCCTTTGCCTCTTCCAATGCCTGTTTCCAGGAAAGTGGCATCTGAATCTGCGGAATCACGGTCCGCTTCGACTGTTTTGCCGCACTCTCTGCAATTGCCTGCCACCGCTTACATTTGCTCTGTGCCTTCTTTTCATCCAGCTTTACCACACAGTTTTTCATGGCAACCGGTATGACGGTATAGACACCAAGTTCCACGGTCTTTTGTATGATCAGTTCCATCTTATCACTTTTAGGAAGGCCCTGAAAAAGATACACCTTATGGGAAAACTCTGTCCCCATTTCATCGGTATCCTCTATCTGTGCCCAGACCTCTTCCTCTGTAATTTCCAGAATACGGCAAAAATACGATCTGCCGCTCTGATCGCTGATGCGGATTTTCTCCCCTGTCTTCATGCGCAGCACATGACCGATATGATTGACATCACCGCCCACAATGCAGATCCGATCCTGCTGCACCTGTTCATCTTCCACAAAAAACTGGTACATACCCTGCTCCTACTGTTTCTGTGCGGTAATATTTACCCACTCACCCTGATGATTGATTTCCACTACAGTAAGTCCTGCTGCTTCTATCGCTTCTTTTACTTCGTTTTCCTTAAAATCAATGATGCCGGAAGTGATAAAATAACCACCCTGTTTTAATCTGGCCGGAATGACCGGTGCCATGGCAATGATAACTGGTGCTAAAATATTTGCCACAACAATCTCATATTCCTCTGTCCCAACCTTTTCCTGAAGTTCTTCATCATCAATCAGATTTCCCACATAAAAGGTTCCCAGAGACAAATCGAGATGGTTTACCTGCATATTATCCCTTGTAGAAGTCATGCAGTCTGCATCCAGATCCGTTCCCACGACTTCTCTTGCGCCGAGTTTTAATGCCACAATCGATAAAATTCCACTGCCACATCCCACATCCAGTACTTTCGGATGTTTTCCTTCCACATATTTCTGTAACTGCCGGATGCAAAGCTGTGTCGTTTCATGTTTTCCTGTTCCGAAAGAAATTCCCGGATCGATCTCAATCAGAAATTTATCTTTGTCTTCTTCCTTTAATTCTTCCCAGGTCGGTTTGATTAATATATCATCAATGGTAAAAGAAGTAAAATATTTTTTCCAGTTATTGATCCAGTCAAGATCTTCTGTTTCGGAAGATGTAATGACACCGCTTCCCACTTCCACCATGTCACGCAGTTTCTCGAGTCCGATCTTTACCTGCTTTAAAATCTCCGTCTGATCACTGCCGTCTTCTTCCACATAAAAGCTCACATGGCTGATGCCCTCATCCGGAGGAAGTTCCGGCAGAAAATCAATAAACATATCCGCCTGGTCTTCTTTGGTAAGCGGAATATTGTCTTCAATCTCTATTCCCTCAATGCCCAGATCCATCAGCATGGAACTCATAAAATCCTCTGCTGCGGTCGTTGTCTCAATTGTATATTTTTTCCACTTCATGTTACCATCCTCTCAATTCTACACTAAGGCATACTATATGTATCATACCTTATTTCCAATAAAATTTCAAGAAAACATTGTACATCAAAAAAACCCATGTTATAATATAGGGGTTAAGTTGATAGTTATACAGTTATAGGAGAAAACAATAAATGGATAAACGCAATCTTGTAGAAGGACTTCAGAAAGCATTCAACACCGATGACCGGCAGCGAAATACTTCTGATACCAGTGATGTAGAATATAAAGAGAACACCAATACTCTCTATATCAAAAAACAGAGAACCTACAATATGGAAGAAAACATTCCGTCCGCCACTGCCATGTCAGAGGAGGAGATTTTTAAGCGTCTTCATGAGGAACGACATTAAACATGTTAAACATGCATAAAACAGCCATACGGTCTGCGGACAGACCGTATGGCTGTTTTAATTTTTGTACACAGCACAAAGCTTATGATACTCACTGTTAATTTCCTGAACGGTATTCTTATCCCCATCCAGATTATCCGGATGATAAATTTTGATCAGGTCTTTATAACGTTTCTTAAGGGACTGTCTGCTCTCTACTCCGGAGAAAAACATTTCTCCCCGGATAACAGGCTGCTCTGCTGTCACAGAAAAATCGCTTACCCGCTGATAGAAAGCTTTCTGCTTCTTCACATGTTCTTTCTCTGTTGCAAGTTTTACAAGTTCTTCTTCGAGTATTTTAAATTTCATATCAAAAAGCTTCTGCTGCTGTTCCAGACGGCGATCCTCATTCTCCACCCGCCGCGCAAATTCTTTTTTCTCCCGCTCCAGTGTGCGGCGCTGCTCCTCCAAAGCTTTACGTTCTTCTTCCAGCGTCATCCCCCATATGCCTCCGTATCCGTACACACATGTTGCCAATAATACTAACAGACTCATCATACAATACTTTGTACCAGATTACTATAGGCGATTTGTACTAATGTTCATCGAAAGATTCTTTGATTTTGTCCATAAAACCCTTCTTTTTTTCTTTTCCGGTCTGTGCTCCGCCCTCTTTATTCAGGGAATTTCCCGTCAATTCATCAAATTTACGCAACGCCTCTTTTGCCTCTTTGTTTAAGCCCGTCGGCGTGTTGACAATCAGTGTTACATAATGGTCTCCACGTACTGCCTTGTTTCGGATCGATGGTACTCCTTTGCCCTTCAGGCGGATTCTCGTTCCGCTCTGGGTACCCGGTGCAACGGTATAGATGATATCTCCGTCCACCGTCCTGATACGGATATCCCCGCCCAATGCTGCAATACCAAAGGAAATCGAAGCATTGGAAAATATATTCATGTCCTGACGTTCAAACGCATTGCTTCTGGAAACAAGAACTTCTACCAGAAGATCTCCTCTCGGACCTCCGTTTCGTCCCGGTTCTCCGTAACCTCTGACACGAACAGACTGTCCATTATCAATTCCGGCCGGAATCTCTACGGTCTTTCGTACTTTCTTTGAGATATATCCCGTTCCCCGGCAATCCGGACATTTTTCACGGATCACCTTACCGGTACCGCCGCAATCCGGACAGGTCTGCACATTCTGCATCATGCCAAACAAAGACTGCTGGGAATATACCACTTTCCCTTTTCCCCCGCACTTGCTGCAGGTTTCCGGTGAAGTTCCCGGTTTTGCCCCGGTTCCGTGACAGGTCTTACATTCTTCTTTATACGGGAACTCAAGTTCCTTAGAACATCCAAACACAGCTTCTTCAAACGTAATACGGACGGTAAGACGTACACTTGCGCCCTGCGCCGGTCCGTTATTGTTACTGTTTCGTCTTCCGCCACCGAAAAAGTCTCCGAAAATATCGCCAAAGATATCTCCCATATCCATGCCGGAAAAATCGAATCCGCCTGCACCGCCGGCGCCTCCATCAAACGCGGCATGACCAAACTGATCATACTGTCTGCGCTTTTCCGGATCGCTCAAAACGGCATATGCCTCCTGCGCTTCCTTAAATTTTTCCTCACACTCTTTATCTCCCGGATGCATATCCGGATGATACTTCTTGGCGGTTGTACGGAAAGCTTTTTTTATTTCTGCTTCCGTTGCGGTCTTTGGAATTCCAAGGACCTCGTAATAATCTCTTTTCTCTGCCATAATATTAATCCCTTATAGTACGCATAGGGTTTCCGGAAAACCGGAAACCCCACGCTTTGTCTATTTATTTTCTAAATTAAACCTCTTTGAAATCTGCATCGATGACATCATCATCTGCACCATTTGCTCCTGCTCCGGTGTTTGCTCCTGCTGCAGAACCCATATCAGGACCTGCTCCCGGATTCGGGCCTGCGCCTGTTGCACCCTGTGCTGCCTGTGCCTGCTCATACATCTTTGCAAATACCTTCTGTGCACTCTGTGTCAGTTTCTCCTGTGCTGCCTTTAATTCCGCAACATCTGCATCTGTCATCTGCTCTGCTTCCTTGTGTGCATCCAGGAAAGCCTTTACTGCTGCAACATCAGCTTCTACTGCTGACTTGTCTGCAGGATCAACCTGATCTCCTACCTGCTTTAATGCATCCTCTGTCTGGAATACAAAGCTCTCAGCTTCATTTCTGGCATCGATTGCTTCTTTTCTCTTCTTATCCTGCGCTTCAAACTCAGCAGCTTCCTTAACAGCCTTATCGATTTCTTCATCTGACATGTTAGATCCTGCTGTGATTGTGATATGCTGCTCTTTGCCTGTTCCAAGATCCTTGGCAGATACATTTACAATACCGTTTGCATCGATATCGAATGTAACCTCGATCTGTGGAACACCACGACGTGCTGGCGGGATACCATCCAGACGGAACTGTCCGAGAGATTTGTTATCTCTTGCGAACTGACGCTCACCCTGTACAACGTTGATATCTACAGCGGTCTGGTTATCTGCTGCGGTAGAGAAGATCTGGCTCTTCTTCGTAGGAATGGTAGTATTTCTCTCGATCAGACGGGTTGCAATACCACCCATGGTCTCGATAGAAAGTGACAGTGGTGTTACATCGAGAAGTAAGATCTCGCCAGCACCTGCATCACCTGCTAATTTACCACCCTGAATAGAAGCACCGATTGCTACACACTCATCCGGGTTTAAGGACTTGCTTGGCTCTTTGCCTGTCATCTGTCTTACCTTATCCTGTACAGCCGGGATACGTGTAGAACCACCAACCAGAAGAACCTGGCCTAAATCTGCATTTGTAAGACCTGCATCCTTCATAGCGTTCTGTACCGGTACTGCAGTTCTCTCTACGAGATCATGTGTTAATTCATCAAATTTTGCTCTGGTGAGGTTCATATCAAAGTGCTTTGGTCCCTCAGCAGTAGCTGTGATGAATGGTAAGTTAATATTTGTAGTAGTTGCGGAAGAAAGTTCCTTCTTTGCTTTCTCGGCAGCTTCTTTTAATCTCTGTAAAGCCATCTTGTCGGTAGAAAGATCAACACCCTCTGCCTTCTTAAACTCATCGATCATCCACTGTGTGATCTTGTTATCAAAATCATCACCACCAAGATGTGTATCACCGTTGGTAGATAATACTTCGATGACACCGTCACCGATCTCAATGATAGATACATCAAATGTACCACCACCAAGGTCATATACCATGATCTTCTGTTCTTTTTCGTTATCAAGGCCATATGCAAGTGCTGCTGCAGTAGGCTCGTTGATGATACGCTTTACATCCAGACCTGCAATCTTTCCGGCATCCTTGGTTGCCTGACGCTGTGCATCGTTGAAATATGCAGGAACTGTAATAACAGCTTCTGTAACCTTTTCTCCAAGGTATCCTTCTGCATCAGCCTTTAATTTCTGAAGTACCATAGCGGAAATCTGCTGTGGACTGTACTGTTTGTCATCAATGGCTACTTTATAATCCGTACCCATATGTCTCTTAATGGAAGAAATCGTCTTCTCAGCGTTTGTAACAGCCTGACGCTTTGCCGGCTCACCGATGAGACGCTCTCCTGTCTTTGTAAATGCTACAACGGATGGTGTTGTTCTTGCACCTTCCTGGTTTGCAATAACGGTAGGTTTTCCACCTTCCATAACAGCTACACAGCTGTTGGTTGTTCCTAAGTCAATACCAATGATCTTGCCCATTTTCTTTTCCTCCTGCTAAAATTATGATCAAATAAAATTGTTTTGCTAATTTATGATTTACTACTCCATGCGAAATAGGAAATACCTTTATTCGCTGACTACAGCGACCATACTGTGGCGGACCACATTGTCCTTGTAGGTGTAACCTTTTTGTAATTCCTGGGCAACTGTTCCCGGTTCATACTCTTCGCTTTCCACCTGCATAACTGCATTGTGGAGATCCGGATCAAATTCCTTTCCCAGTGCCTCAATCGGTTTCACCCCGATGGCATCTAATTCTGTCAGCATCTGCTTATATACTTTATCCATACCGGTAACAAAAGCATCATCCTTTTGTTCCTCTGGTACAGCTGCAAGCCCACGCTCGAAATTGTCGATAACCGGGAGAATCTTTTCAATGATTGTTCTTGCTCCCATGTCAAACATCTGCGCTTTTTCTTTTTCCGTACGTTTACGGAAATTATCAAACTCTGCCATCTGACGTTTCAGACGGTCGTTTAAATCTTCGATCTGTTCGTCTTTTTTATCTTTCTTTTTCTTTCCAAAGGCACCCTTTTTTTCGGATTTCTCTTCTTTCTTTGTATCCTTTTCTTCGGCTGCAGTTTCTTTTGTTTCCTCTGCCGCCGTCTCCTTTGTGTCCTTTGTTTCTTCACATGTCTGTTCGGCCTTGGTTTCTTTTGTATCTACTGCCTCTTCTTCCATGACTTTTTTGTTCTCTGCCATGTTTACCACCTTTCTAGGATTGCCCTTTTTCTTTATCAAAAATACCGTCTAACTGGGACTTTAAGTTTTTGAGGTTGTCAACAACATTCTCGTAATCCATCCGTTTCGGACCAACAATTCCGATCGTTCCTTTGACGCCCTCCCCCAGATCATAAGTTGCGGTAACGACACTGCAATCTTTCATGGTCTGTACCGGAGCTTCATTTCCGATATAAACCTGTATTTCATTTCCTTTGCTCTCCCCCTCAGAAAGGGATTCCGTTACCAGATTTACCAGCTCATCTTTTTCCTCAAATGTGGAAAGAAGACCTGCCGCACTCTCTGAATCAGAAAGTTCCGGATATTTCAAAATATTGGTTGCACCGCTTGTGTAGATCTGCAGATCCTCGTTTTCACTCAGTGTCTGTCCCAGTGCATCCAGCACATGGGAAACAATCTCACTGTGCACGCCTGCCTGCTCTTTCAGTTTGGAAATCGTTCCCAGATTGATTTCCTGCAGTGACAGCCCATTCAATGCTGTATTCAGCAGAATGTTCAGTTTCAGTAACGTTTCGTTGTCGAGCGGTTCTTCCACGTCGATCATCTGATTCTTTACCATGTTGCTGTTCATTACGATAACTGCCAGTATATGTTTCTCATCTACATTGGACAGCTGCATAAACTTTACTTTGTTTCCACTGTAAGTCGGTGCGGAAACAATTGTCGCATAATTGGTGTTGTTTGCAAGCATCTTTGCAACCTTTTTTAATACCTCATCCATCTTCTGGGTTTTTTCTATTACGAAGTCCTTCATTTCTTTGACTTCCCGGTCTTTTTCCTGCATCAGATGATCCACATAAAACCGATAGCCTTTGTCTGAAGGAATTCTTCCTGCTGATGTATGTGGCTGCACGATATAACCAAGTTCTTCAAGGTCTGCCATCTCATTGCGGATGGTTGCAGAACTTAAATTCAGATCCGTATATTTTGAAATGGTTCGTGATCCCACAGGTTCACCGGTTGCAAGATAATTACGGATAACTGCATCCAGAATTTTTACTTTTCTTTCATCCAATTCCATATTCTCGTCTGCCATTTTCCCGTCTCCTGTTCCTGAACCTTCACCGGTTGTTTTTGGTTTGTTAGCACTCATTTACTTAGAGTGCTAATATCGTTCTGTTATTAAAATAGCACCAAGGTGTTTTTTTGTCAACACCCTGATGCTATTTTATTTTTATTTTATAATTATATTTTATAAAAGAAACTTCGCCATCACGTAGTTGGCCAGATCCATCCCCTTGTCGGTCAGTGCAATCCTGCCAGCAACCATCTGCAAAAGTCCCTGTTCTTTCAGCTTGCGAAGTGTTTCCAGATACACGGCCTCAATCGGTACCCCAAAGCTTTGCTCAAACGCTGCTCTGGTTACTCCCTCATTCATCCGCAGCCCCAGAAACATAAATTCCTCCATCTGCTCTTTTCTTGTCAGAATCTGTGCCTGTTCCTGTACACAGCTGCCAATCCAGAGATCCTCCGGTACGGCATGCTCCCCGTCTTTTAAAAACTCTGCCGGAGACTTCTCCTGCAGGTGGTCACAAAATTCTCCATACTCATACAGCTGCCGGGTGTTGGTATACCGGACATTTTCCACCAGGGAAGATGCCCCCAGCCCCAGCCCCAGATAATTTTCTCTGGTCCAGTAGCCGATGTTATGTCTGCAGGCATACCCCGGCTGGGCAAAATTAGAGATTTCATACTGACGGTATCCTGCCTGTTTCAGTACATCCTGCGTGGCCTTATAAATGCGGTATACCTCATCCTCGTCCGGAAGAATCTCTGTATGAATCCCCGCTTCCTGCTTCACTGCGTCAAACTTATACCGTTCATAAAACGGTGTCCCCTTTTCTATGATCAGGGAATATGCCGAAATATGTTCCGGTTTCAGGCGGATCACCGTCTGCAGGGATTCCAAAAATTTGTCCAGCGTCTGGTAAGGCAGACCGCTCATCAGATCAATATTGATATTTTCAAATCCTGCATTTCTCGCCAGCTCATACGTTTTTAAAAACTGATCATACGTGTGAATTCTTCCAAGTGCTTTCAGCTCCTCATTGTTTGTTGACTGCAGTCCGATCGAGAGGCGGTTGATCCCCGCACTCTGATAGACATTCAGTTTCTTTGCCGTCACCGTTCCCGGATTGCACTCGATGCTGATCTCCGCATCCGACTCCACATGAAAACTCGAAGCAACCTGCTGCAGCACGGTGTAAATCAGATTTTCCTCCAGCCAGCTCGGCGTTCCCCCTCCGATATAAATTGTCGGGACATGATAATCCCCAAGCAGATTTCCGTAATAACGGATTTCCTGCAGCAGGGCATGCACATATCTGATCTGTGTATTGCTGTCTGCCGGAAAGGACAGGAAATCACAGTAATCACACTTTTTCACACAAAAAGGGATATGAATATATAATTCCAGTTTCTTTTCATTCATAGAATCAGTCTTCATCCAGTTTCAATACACTCATGAATGCCTCCTGCGGCACTTCTACGCTACCGACCTGACGCATTCTCTTCTTTCCTTCCTTCTGTTTCTCCAGAAGCTTTTTCTTACGGGAAATATCACCGCCGTAACATTTTGCCAGGACATCCTTGCGCATGGCCTTAACCGTTTCACGAGCGATGACTTTTCCGTTTACGGCTGCCTGAATCGGGATTTCAAACAGATGTCTCGGAATCTCTTCTTTCAGACGCTCACACATTTTACGGCCTCTGTCGTATGCACTGTCTTTGAATACAATAAAGGATAAGGCGTCCACCATCTCCTTATTAATAAGAATATCCAGTTTGACAAGGTCGGAACGGACATATCCTTTCATTTCATAATCAAAAGAGGCATATCCGCGGGACCGCGACTTTAATGCATCAAAGAAATCGTAAATAATCTCATTCAGTGGCATATCATATTTGATCACGGCACGGGTTGCTTCAATATAATCCATGCTGATATAAATACCGCGGCGTTCCTGACAAAGCTTCATAATTGCCCCGACATACTCGCTGGTTACCATGATCTCTGCCGATACAAACGGTTCCTCCATATATTCAATCTCCGAAGGGTCCGGCAGATTGGACGGATTGGTCAGGTCAAACACTTCTCCGTTGGTCTTGTGCACCTTATAAATAACACCGGGTGCCGTAGTCACAAGATCCAGATTAAACTCACGCTCTAAACGCTCCTGAATAATCTCAAGATGCAGTAATCCAAGGAATCCGCAGCGGAATCCAAATCCCAAGGCAAGGGACGTCTCCGGTTCATACTGTAACGATGCATCATTGACCTGCAGTTTTTCAAGCGCATCCCGCAGATCCGGATACTTGGCAGAGTCTGCCGGATATAATCCGCAGTACACCATCGGATTGACCTTTTTATATCCCGGAAGCGGTTCTGCACACGGGCGGTCGAGCTCTGTCACAGTGTCTCCGACACGTGTATCGCGCACGTTTTTAATACTCGCTGCGATATATCCAACCATACCTGCGGAAAGCTCGTCACACGGAATAAACTGCCCGGCACCGAAATATCCCACTTCTGTCACCAGATCCTCGGCTCCTGTGGCCATCATTTTGATTTTGGTTCCCACTTTGACGGTACCTTCCTTGATCCTGCAGAAAACAATTACCCCCTTATAGGAATCATACAGCGCATCGAAGATCAACGCCTTAAGCGGTGCCTTCGGATCTCCGGCAGGTGCCGGAATCTTTGTCACGATCTGTTCAAGCACTTCCTCAATATTCAGTCCAGTCTTTGCAGAAATACGCGGGGCATCCATTGCCTCAATACCAATCACATCCTCGATTTCCTGTGCGACCTCTTCCGGGCGTGCACTCGGCAGATCTATCTTATTAATAACCGGAAGTACATCCAGATCATGATCCAGTGCCAGATAGACATTGGCAAGTGTCTGGGCTTCCACCCCCTGTGCGGCATCCACAACCAGGATGGCACCATCACACGCTGCAAGACTCCGGGATACTTCATAATTAAAATCCACGTGTCCCGGCGTATCAATCAGGTTAAAAATATATTCCTCTCCATCCTTTGCCTGATAAATGATGCGCACTGCCTGGGATTTGATCGTGATTCCCCTCTCACGCTCCAGATCCATATTATCGAGAACCTGTGCCTGCATCTCACGGCTGGTCAGCGTTCCTGTTTTTTCTATGATTCGATCCGCAAGTGTAGACTTACCGTGATCAATATGGGCAATAATACAAAAATTACGAATTTTGCTCTGATCGATTGACATCTTATTCCTCTTTTTCTTTCTACTATAATTTATCGTTTGATAAGTACGGTCCATCAGATGCTGATAGAACCTACGCAATGTTACATTATACCGAAAACAGGTCTATAAATCAAACATTGACATCCACTTTTTCCATAATACCTGTTTGGTATCATCGTCCGCAAATGCCGAATGCAGCGAAGCCATATAAATTTTCTCACACATCGGCTCTTGAAACATCCCGGCTTCTGCCAGACGCATATATTCATCCGTACAGCTGGTATCGCTGACGGTACGGTTGTCCGTATTGATGGAAAGCAAAATTCCGGCATCGTAAAATTCCCGGAACGGATAGTCTGTAAAATCCGTGACCGCCTTTGTCTGCAGATTACTCGTCGGACACAGTTCCACTCCGATCTTTTTCTCTGCAACTTCCTTCTTTAATTCCTCGTCCCCGCTCATGGCAATTCCGTGACCGATCCGCGCTGTTCCCAGTTCAATGGCCGTACGGATTTCTTCCCTGTTTCCACATTCTCCTGCATGGATGGTATATGGCATGCCATATTTTTTTGCAGTGGCAAATACGTCCGCAAACGCTGCTGTCGGGTACGCCTTTTCATCCCCTGCCAGATCACAGGCAACAACACCGTTTCCGAGAAATTCCCGCGCTTCTTTTAACATGGCAATATTTTTTTCGGTTTCCAGATTGCGCATGGTGCAGACAATCATTCCGGTCAGGATGTCCGCTTTTTCTTCTGCTTTTTTCAGGCCATCTCGGACGCTCTCTAAGATTTCCCGGACCGAAAGCCCCTGCTCCATGGAAAATACAGGTGCAAAACGCACTTCCAGATACTTGACCTGTTCTTTTGCTGCAGAAAGTGCCAGATCCTGTGCTGCTGCCGAAAGTCCCTCCTTCGTCTGCAGGCAGCCAAGCGGCAGTTCAAACTTCTCCAGATACTCTGCCAGTGAACTGCAGTCCATCGGTGCCACCAGTTTTTCCCGCAGTTCTTCCAGCCCCAGCGGCTCTTTCCCCTCCTGCTGCATCAGTTTCTGGATCAGGGGCAGGCTCACCGAACCGTCCAGATGACAGTGCAGCTCTATTTTTGGCATATTGTGTGCAATAAATCGATTCATCATCGGCTTTTCCCTCTCTTCTGCAAACTATAACAACGGAAGAAGTGATGTGCCGATCGTATTTGCCGGCATCTGCACTCCAAAATTATCCGCAATGGTCGCCCCGATCACCGCAAATGTATCCTGTGTCGGGAGCGGCCCGCTTCCCTGATCGGATGGCGAATACAAAAGCAGCGGCACCTGCTCTCTTGTGTGATCCGTCCCCTTGTACGTTGGATCGTTCCCATGGTCCGCCGTGATCATCAGCAGATCTTCTTTTTTAAGCAGTGGCATAAGTTCTCCAAGTTTTTTGTCAAACCGCTCGATTTCCTCTCCGTATCCGATCGGATTTCTCCGATGTCCCCACAGCGCATCAAAATCGACCAGATTGGTAAAGCACAAACCGCAGAAATCGGATTGGGCCAGCGCAATGGTCTGGTCCATCCCATGGACACTGCTGGTCGAATGCAGACTTTTTGTAATTCCGTATCCGTCAAAAATATCATGGATCTTTCCGACTGCCAGCACGTCATATCCGGCTTCCTGAAGCGCATTTAATGCTGTTGGCCCGGTCGGTTTCAACGCATAATCCCTGCGGTTGCTGGTTCTGACAAACTCGCCTTTTTTCTTTCCCACATACGGGCGGGCGATCACGCGTCCCACCCTCCACGCATCACGCATCGTCAGTTCCCTGGCAATCTCACAGTAATGATACAGGGTCTCTAATCCCATCGTCTCCTCGTTCCCGCAGATCTGCAGAACCGAATCTGCCGATGTGTACACGATCAGCTTTCCTTCCCTGATTTCCTGCTCGCCGAGTTCCTCTAAAATCTTTGTTCCGCTTTCCGCCCGGTTTCCTATAATTTTTCTGCCGCATCTTTTTTCCAGTTCTGCGATCAGCTCCGGCGGAAATCCATGTTCCGTAAAGGTGATGAAAGGCTTTTTTGTTTCAATCCCCATCATCTCCCAGTGTCCGGTCATGGTGTCTTTTCCGTTGCTTTTTTCATTCAGTGCCGCATAATATCCAAGTGGATGTTCCTGCGGCTGTACCTGTTTTAAGGATTTCAGGTTTGCCAGCCCTAAAGATGCCAGGTTTGGAATATAAAAATGTTCCACGGTCTGTGAAATATGCCCTAATGTATCGGCACCTTCATCTCCGAAGCGTGCGGCATCTGCCATCGCTCCCATTCCCATCGAATCGAGTACTATTACAAAAACACGTTTCAATCGTCTGTCCATGATTTACTCCCCTCCCTGTTCCTTAAGATTTTCCGGTCCAAAACTAAGAGGCAGCAGTTCCTCCAGCGTGTGTACTTCATAGTCCTCCTGGGACCTTGCAAGTACAATCTCGAAATCTCCCGGACAGAATTCCCGCATCACCTGTCTGCAGATTCCACACGGACTGCAAAGATCCGTACATTGGTTTTCCTCTGCCGCTTTTGGGTACAAAACACTTCCACCAACGATTGCAATCGCCTGAAATTCCCGCACACCCTCACTGACCGCCTTGTAAAATGCCGTACGTTCGGCACAGTTTGTTGCAGGATAGGAAGCATTTTCTATATTGCATCCCTGATACACAGTTCCGTTTTTGGCCAGAAGAGCCGCACCCACCTGGAAACGGGAATACGGTGTATACGCCCGCTTTCTCGCCTGAAACGCACTCCGGATCAGTTCTTTATAATCTGTCTGCATCTTTATCCTCCTGTATCAGCAACCGGATGGCATCCACAGTTGTAGCGATTGCCTGCGTTGTATCATGCACCTGCACGTTCGGCAGCCCCCTTTTTTCCCGCTCCTGATTGGCAAGGACAAGAAAGCAGGCGCCCACACGCACATGCAAAAAACTTCCGGCAATAAAAAGCGCCGCCGATTCCATCTCCGATGCCAGACATCCCATCCTAAGCCATGCCTGCCATTTCTGCGTGAGCTCATAACTTACCGGCATAATCTGCGGCTCATGCTGTCCGAAAAAGGAATCCTTGCTCTGTACAACGCCGACATGATGACGTATCCCGCGTTTTTTTGCTGCCTGTACCAGTGCAGTAGTCACTGTAAAATCCGGGACAGCCGGATATTCGACCGGTGCATACTCGCGGCTTGTCCCCTCCATCCGGATCGCTCCGTCTGCAATCACCAGATCTCCGCCAAGTATATTTTCCTGCATTCCGCCGCAGGTGCCTACACGCAAAAACGTGTGTGCACCGCATTTGGAAAGCTCCTCGATGGCAATCGCAGCCGACGGTCCGCCGATTCCGGTGGAAGTCACACTCACCCTGACGCCATCTAACGTTCCGGTGTAAGTCGTAAATTCCCGGTTATCTGCCACTTGTTTTGCATCCGTTAAAAATTCCGCAATCTTTGCACATCGTTTGGGATCTCCCGGCAGGATCACATACTTACCTATGTCCTGCGGTCCCACGCCTGTGTGATACTGTCTGCCTGAGCCTTCTGTATAATCAACCATAAAAATGCCCTCCTCATATAAGTACATTGTAACATTTACAGCCGTTATTTCAACACTTTTGCAAACAGATCTGCAAGTGGTTCCATCGCATTTTTTGCTTCCTCAAACGTATTCGTCTGTGCGCCCACTTCCACCAGCATGCTCTTCGGACAAAAATGCATATTAAAGCGGTACCCTTTTAGATAAATTCGTCTTGTAAAATCCGGATAATATTCCGCAGCGGCAAGCTGCATCTGAAACGAAAACGCCAGATTATCGGAAATATACGGATTTTTTAAATACGGAATATCCCCGGAAGCCGTTGTTCTGCTCAGTCCGTTAAAAAACATGATCTTTGCCATCTTTTTTCCGTTTTGCGTTGTCACCAGACGCGTGTTTTCTCCCACGCCGTCTCTATGTAAATCGATCACTACCTGAATCGATGGATTATCATTTATGATTTTCTGAATCGACGGGGCTGCCTTGGAATATGCATGATCCCGGTCGCCCACATCGTATTCTCCTTTATGATGCATGACTTGAAATCCTTCCTCTTCCAACAATTCCGTCAGATAATCTCCCACTCCGACAACACCCGTTTTTTCATCTTTTGAATCGGCATACCGTTCCTGGGAATGGGTATGATAAATTAAAATCTGCGGGCCGTCCACCGACTGGTCAATCCTTAGATCCGGTTTCATCAGCTTATCCACGTCCAGCTGATTTTTCCCGATGGTCGTTGTATTATCAACCTGATAAAAGGTCTGTCTCAGATAATCAAAATCCTGCAGTTTTTTGCGGTTGACAGAAACTTTTTTCCCGGAAGCTTCTGTTTTTTTCTCCGGCTTTTTGGACTCTTTTTGTGTCGGAGTCTCGTCCACATTCTGACTTTCCTGCTGCACTGGCTGTTGCGTTACCGCCTTTTCATTTTCCGCAATGATCTGCTTTGCCTGTTCGTTTTCCTCTGCTGCCTGATTCTCATAATACGCCAGGTTTTCCTCCTGTGATTCATACCACAGCCGCTGCTCATTTTGTGCAATTGCCGGATACATGGAAGCCGTCACATCCCGGTATATATTCGGAATTCCTTCCTCCTGCGCCCCCAGTACCCCCGGCACATAAAGATTAAGCACTCCGTTATAAAATTTCAGGGACAGATTCTGCCCCAGAAACTGCACCAGTCCGCCACCCCAGCAATACGCAAAAGCGCAGACCAGCACAAAATCTATCGTCACCAGAAAAAGAAGCAATCGTCTCCTCACCCTATCACCACCTTGAGAGAATTATATGCCTTTTCTTTTGTCCCTATTCCTCTTTATCTCCCAGAAGCGCAATATTGAGTCCCTCCGAAATCAGAAAACTTAAATTTTTGATCGAGTCATCAATGTTTTTCGGTGTGACAAAAAGACCATTCAGCTGTGGCGAGAGCAGTTCCCTTGCCAGTTCCTGCCGCTCCCTCTCATCCAGCTTCTGCAGATCCGAAAGCGATAATGCGGAAATAAATTCCGTCATGGCATCCGAGACAATCGTTGCCGCATCCACGACCGTCGGCACACCGAGAGAAATCACGGGAACGCCCACACTTTTGCGGTTGATGGCATTGCGGTGATTGCCGATTCCGCTTCCCGGCGTGATTCCCGTATCCGTCAGCTGGATCGTCCGTCCCAGCCGCCGGATGCTTCTTGCCGCCAACGCATCGACCGTGATCAGAAAATCCGGTTTCGTCTCTTTTACCACACCCTTTAAGATCTCCACACATTCCATACCGGTCTGCGCCATAACCCCCGGCACGATTCCGCTGACTTTTCCCACATCTTCTCTCTGGAATGCGTACTTTCCGAATTCATTCAGGATATGGCGGGTGATAAATAAATTATCCACCACTCTCGGTCCCAGCGCATCGGGCGTCACTTCCCGGTTGCCCAGTCCGACAACCAGTGCCGCGACTTCCAGCCCCTTTTTTAAATTTTTTTCAATCTCTTTTCCCGGCAGAAGATTCCGCATGATCTTTGCCAGCTCCAAAGAAATATCCCTGTGGTATCCGGCATCTTCCTCGATCATCTCCGGCGCCTCGATCGTAATGTACGTCCCCTTTGGCCTTCCCATCGCAACGGATGCATTCTCGGTCTCGATCATCACGGTACTGACAATCACTCCATTTTCCCGCCGTTCTTCCAGAACACGGATGCCGCGCATATCTGCCTGGTCTTCCTGCAGCCGCTCCTGTGATTCGAGTGCCAGATCCGTGCGGATCGGATAACTATTTTCCAACATGCCTCTTCCTCCCCTTTTACCATATGCATTTTTGCAGAAATGGTTTCTGGAGATAGTATGTACGGCATAGATTTTTTTATGCCTGAAATTAAAAACCGCAGGGACATTCGTCCCTGCGGTTTATCTGTATTCCTCTGTTTCCGGATCAATTATTTACCAGCGTAAAGAGTTACTAACTTCTTTAAGTGGTCATACTCATCCTTAGAGTTCTTCTCAGCCTTTGCAAATAACTCAGCAGCTCTCTCCGGGTTGAACTTCGCAAGAGATGCATAACGGTTCTCACCCTTTAAGAATGCCTGATAATCGCCTGTAGGCTCCTTGCTGTCTAATGAGAATGCATCTTTGCCTTCTGCAGCAAGTGTTGGGTTGTAACGGAAGTTGAACCAGTATCCGGACTCAACAGCTAACTTCTCCTCGGTCTGAGCCTTGCTCATACCCTTCTTGATACCATGGTTGATACATGGAGCGTAAGCAATGATCAGTGATGGTCCCGGATAAGCCTCTGCCTCTGCAAGAGCCTTAACACACTGATTCATATCAGCACCCATAGAGATGTGTGCTACATATACATAACCATAGCTCATTGCGATACCGGCAAGATCCTTCTTCTTTGTCTCTTTACCACCGGCAGCGAACTGTGCGATCGCACCTGTAGGAGTAGACTTAGAAGACTGTCCACCTGTATTTGAGTAAACCTCAGTATCGAATACCATTACGTTGATATCCTTACCGGATGCTAATACATGGTCTACACCACCGAATCCGATGTCGTATGCCCATCCATCACCACCGAAGATCCACTGAGACTTCTTAGCGAGGAAATCTTTCTCTTTTAATACATTCTTGGAAGCATCGCATCCGCAAGCCTCTAATGCTGCTACTAACTTCTCTGTAGCTGGTCCGTTCTCGATACCGGAAGCAAATGTATCATTCCACTCCTTGATGGCATCCTTAACATCAGCCTTATCTGTGTTAGCTGCGATCTCATCCAGCTCGTTCTTTAATCTGTCACGGATTGCTCTCTGAGCAAGTAACATACCATAACCAAACTCTGCTGCATCTTCGAACAGTGAGTTAGACCATGCAGGACCATGACCCTTCTTGTTTGTTGTATAAGGTGTAGAAGGTGAAGAGTTTGCCCAGATAGAAGAACATCCAGTTGCATTTGCAATGTACATTCTGTCACCGAATAACTGGGTAATTAACTTAGCGTAAGGTGTCTCACCACATCCACCACAAGCTCCGGAGAACTCAAGTAATGGCTGACGGAACTGAGATCCCTTAACAGAGTTAAGTTTGAATTTCTCGATAACATCTTCCTTATCCTCAAGAGATACTGCGTAATCGAAGTACTTCTGCTCATCCTCATGTGCCTCGAATCCGGTCATTGTGATAGCCTGTACCTTATCAGGACATACGTTTACACAAGAACCACATCCTGTACAGTCGAATGCGGAAACAACGATTGCGAACTTGTAACCTGGCATCTGGTTGAGATCCTTCATCTGCATTCCTTCCGGAGCCTTAGCTGCCTCAGCCTCTGTCATAGCGACTGGACGGATTGCTGCATGAGGACATACATAAGAACACTGGTTACACTCGATACACTTGGTAGCATCCCATACAGGAACGTCTGTTGCAACACCACGCTTCTCGTATGCTGCTGTACCGGATGGAGTCCAGCCTGTCTCGTATTTCTTAACAACAGATACAGGAATTGTGTTACCCTGCTGTCCGTTGACTTTCTGCTGAATATCCTTAACGAAGTCAACAACTTCCTTGTTGTCTCCCTTAACTTCTACAGAGTAATCATCATCTGTGCAGTTCTTCCAGCTCTCTGGAACATCTACCTTAACGTATGCTGTAGCACCGGCATCGATTGCGTCGTGGTTCATCTTAACGACATCGTCACCCTTCTTAGCATAAGATCTTGTAGCTGCGTCCTTCATAAGCTTGATAACTTCCTCTTCCGGAATCAGCTTTGTCAGAGAGAAGAATGCTGACTGAAGTACAGTGTTGATACGGTTTCCAAGACCGATCTCTTTACCGATCTTTACACCGTCGATGATGTAGAAGTTGATGTTGTTCTCTGCGATGTATCTCTTTACCTGACCCGGTAACTTCTCATCCAGTTCATCAACTGTCCACTGTGTATTGAACAGGAATGTACCGCCCGGTACCAGATCCTGAACCATGTTGTACTTGTAGATGTATGCTGTACAGTGACATGCTACGAAGTTTGCCTGAGAGATCAGGTATGTGGAACGGATTGGAGAATGTCCAAAACGTAAGTGGGAAATTGTAACACCACCGGACTTCTTGGAGTCATAATCAAAGTATGCCTGAGCGTACATATCTGTGTTGTCACCAATGATCTTGATGGAGTTCTTGTTGGCACCTACTGTACCATCTGCACCAAGACCCCAGAACTTACAGTTTGTTGTTCCTTCTGGTGTAGTAACAGGATTCTCCTTAACTTCAAGAGAAAGATTTGTAACATCATCAGTAATACCGATTGTAAATCTTGGCTTCTCTGTGTTGTTGTATACAGCGATGATCTGTCCAGGAGTAGTATCCTTAGATCCTAATCCGTAACGTCCGCTTGTAATTGTAACCTGATCGAACTTAGATCCCTTTAATGCAGCAACTACATCTAAGTATAATGGCTCACCAAGAGAACCTGGCTCTTTTGTTCTGTCTAATACTGCAATTCTCTTAACAGTATCCGGAATAGCCTCGATTAAAGCTTCCTTTACGAATGGTCTGTAAAGACGAACCTTAACAACACCGACCTTCTCGCCCTTTGCCATTAAGTAATCGATGGTCTCATCGATGGTCTCACATACAGAACCCATAGCAATGATGACACGGTCAGCATCAGCAGCTCCGTAGTAGTTGAACAGCTTGTAGTCTGTGCCGATCTTGGCATTTACCTTGTCCATATATTCCTGTACGATTGCAGGCAGCTCGTCGTATGTAGAGTTGCAAGCTTCTCTTGACTGGAAGAAGATGTCAGGGTTCTGTGCAGATCCCATTTCTACCGGATGATTTGGATTTAATGCATTCTTACGGAAAGCATCAACTGCATCCATATCTACCATATCTTTCAGATCTTCATAATCCCATGTCTCGATCTTCTGAATTTCGTGAGATGTACGGAATCCATCGAAGAAGTTGATGAATGGAATTCTTCCCTTGATTGCTGCGCAATGAGCAACCGGAGTTAAGTCCATAACTTCCTGTACGGATGACTCACAAAGCATTGCAACACCTGTCTGACGGCAAGCATATACATCAGAGTGATCACCGAAGATGTTCAGTGCATGTGTAGCAACACAACGAGCGGATACGTTGAATACGCCCGGAAGTCTCTCACCAGCTACTTTGTACAGGTTCGGGATCATAAGTAACAGACCCTGGGATGCTGTGTAAGTAGTTGTTAATGCACCAGCTGCAAGAGATCCGTGTACAGTACCGGCTGCACCAGCCTCAGACTGCATTTCTGTAACCTGAACGGTCTGTCCGAAAATGTTCTTACGACCAGCGGTTGCCCACTCATCTGTAGCCTCAGCCATAACAGATGAAGGAGTAATAGGATAGATTGCTGCAACATCAGTAAACGCATAAGAAGCGTGTGCTGCTGCATGGTTTCCATCCATGGTTTTCATTGAACGTTTCATGAATTAGTCCTCCTATTTTTAATTAAAGTTCAAACATAAAAAACATTGAATCAGAATGTCTTCTAACTAAATAATATAGGATGAATGCACCCAAAAATCAAGCGATAGCGACAGCATTTCTTGTTTTTTTACAAATACATCTTTTCAAAGTCGCCAATCGGAACCGGACAATTGCATAAATATCCCTGTCCGCAGGTGAATCCACCTTCTTTGAGGAACTGCTCCTGTTCCTCCGTTTCCACCCCCTCTATAATAATATCTTTCTGTAAAATCTTTACCATACGGCCGATTTCGTAAAGAAGATTTTTCTTTTGTTCCGTCATGCCTTTATTAATAAAACTTTTGTCAATTTTTATGACGTCTGCAGGCATGTCTGCAAGTACGGAAAGTGAAGAATATCCTGTTCCGAAATCATCAATTGCCACACGGAATCCAATCTCGTGCAGCCGGTTCATACACTTTTCAAGGACTGCTACATTTTTTACAAGTACGCCCTCTGTCACCTCAATTTCTATATACTCCGGACGGACACTGTATTTGGAAAGCACATGCTGGATACGGTTTAAAAATTCCTCTCCGTCCGACTCAAAATGACGCCCGGAAAAATTGGTTGAAATCACAATTTTTCTCCGGTGCTGCTTGTCCCATTTTTCGAGAGTTTTTAACACTTCCTCATAAATATAAAAATCAAGCTCTGTGATATATCCTATTTTTTCGAGAGAATCAATAAACATTCCCGGCGGAAGAATCTTTCCATCCGGACGTTTCCATCGTGCCAGTGCTTCTGCCCCATAAACACTCCGGTCACGTAAAATAAACTTTGGCTGCAGATACATCTGGAAATCATCCCGGTATAATGCCTCATAAAATTCCCCGACTATTTTTTGCTCCTCGGTACGCTGGATACGCAGGGAAGGATTATACAGGGTAATATCCCTCTTCCCGGTATTTTTTGCATTTTTCCATGCAAGATTGGCATTTTCGATCGCAAACTCGATGTCCATTTTATTGTCTTCCAGAATATATACCCCTGCCGATATCCCCATTCCACTGTTTGGATACCTGTGATTCTGCATATTGGAAAATCTTTTATTTCTGTTGTGCAGACGATCGATCATTTTTTCCTGACTTTCATCTGCAATCAGAAGCAGAAAAAAATCCGAATACAAACGGCAGCCTGCACGGAAATACTCCTGCATAAAGATATCCTGTGCAAACATTTTAAGGACACTGTCCCCTACTTTATAGCCATAATTTTCATTGATATATCCAAAATTATTGATATCCATATACTCAATGGCATATACTTCATCCGGCTTGGAATGTGCCAGAATTTCAACCACCGCTTCACGGAATGCCTCCTGATTGTACAGCCCTGTCAGCGGATCTTTTTTCTGGATGGAACTGATCTGTTCCCGGCTTTCCGCGACCCGATAGCGCAGGGACACAAAAATAGCCATCATACGGGTCAGTTCCTGAAAAATTTCCAACTCTCCCGGCTGCCACTGCCGTTCTTCGTCCAGTGACACATAAATTACTTCCCCTGTACAGCCCCCAACATATTCAAATTTTCCAACCACAGCAGAAAACGGAGCTTTTTCGTTGTATGTATCCGTTGACTTAAGATAATTTCCCATCCCCGTTGCAAAATTGCTCCGCGAATTTTTAACTATCATATACTCCCCTGGCTGTAGTTCCTTTAGTGAAGGACTTTTCTTTGGAAACGCACTTTTCCCATAAAAAGAGAAATTATTTCCAAAATAATTGGTCATGACCATTCCGTCATTTTCGGTGTTATCCTCAAATACCATAACAAGATCCAGCTGGTATCTTTCCGTAATCCTGTTTAAAAGCATATTCAGCGACCCATCTATATTTTTGGCGTGCGCCATAAGACTGATGGAAAATGCAAGGAATTCACGGTCTTCTGCGCCCATGTTTTCCCGCCGCTCAATGTTTTTGATTCCGTTTCTGATCATTCCCACATCTTTTGCACCGGCAATCTCATATCCATTTTTGCCCCCCTGCTTGGTACGATACATGGCATGATCCGCTTTTTCAAACAGGGAACTGTATGTATTTCCATCCCCACCGTTACAGGCGGCCAGACCAATACTTGCCGAGATCCTGTAGTGAATGGAGCCCCCCGTATAAACTTTGCAGAGTGCTTCTCCAAGATTTCCGGCACGTTCCTTTGCCTTCTCGAGTGTTGTGTTCTTCATCAGCACAAGGAATTCATCCCCACCGACCCTTCCGGTCAGATCATTGTTGCGGAAAAAAGATTTGATGATATTTGCAACATCTACGATTACAGTATCACCGAATGTATGCCCGAAATTATCATTGACACCTTTAAAATTATCAATATCAATCAGAAACAATACATGGGTTCCGTCTTCTGTTCCTTCCAGAAATGCATCGGTCTCCCTTTGGATTTCCAGCTTGTTGAGCAGTTTCGTCAGCGGATCTCTCCGCACTTCTTCCTGAAGATTCTTATCTTCATCAATATTAAAACTTCTTCCGATAATCCGGGTGATCCGTCCATTATGGTCTGCAATGCTCTTGTAATAAGTTCTAAACCAGAGATATTTCGGTGTCTCATTTTCCGTATGGATATTAAACCTTGTATCCATACTTCCGGTTTTTTCCTCTGTGGCAGCTTCTTTCATAGCCTTCAGAAAAAGCTCCTGATCCGGTGGACAGAGTGTCAGAACTTCTTCATCCACCGGAAAATATTGTTCGGAATAATCGTATTGTCCCCTCAGTTCCATCAGCCGGTACGAGCGCAGCATCGTCCAGTTTTCCACATCCAGATCAAACGGATATTCCAAAGACAGCTGTTCCATCAGCTCATATTTCTGGTTCAACAGTTTCTGATGTTCTTCCCGTCTTTTTTCCTCATCAATATCCCATAAAAATAAAACCACATATGGTTTTACATCGTAATGTGCCAGAACACTGCACCGCATCTCCACCCACCGGGTTTTCCCATCGGGGCGTACGATACGAAGCTGCATTTTTCCGTTGTCATGTGTCCGGACAACATTTTCCAATACACTGACCAGATTTGCATAATCTTCGTCATATACCATTTTTTGTGGTCTGGTTTCCCGCAGTTCCTTTTCCGTGTATCCAAGTACATCCGTAAACTCTGCGTTTGCCTCTTCCACTCTCCAGTCTGCCCCACAACTGACAATTGCAACTGCGACAGGCAGATCCAACTGTATAAATTCCCTATAATCCATAGCTTTGCCCCAATTTCGTTCAATTCTTTCTCCATTATATCATTATTTCTATACATTTCCAACAAGAAAGCGTTTTTCTTCTTGAAATATATCCCATGTCATGTTTATAATAGAATTTGTGATTTTATCATAGACATATTAAGTAAAGCAATGAGGTTTTCGTATGATTAGTGCAAATAACATTACTTTAAGATTAGGCAAAAAAGCCCTTTTCGAAGATGTAAACGTAAAGTTTACCGAGGGGAACTGTTACGGTTTGATCGGTGCAAACGGTGCCGGCAAATCTACCTTTTTAAAAATTTTATCCGGGCAGTTAGAGCCAACCAGCGGTGACATTGTCATCACACCGGGACAGCGTCTGTCATTCCTGCAGCAGGATCACTTCAAGTATGATGAGTATACCGTACTTGACACGGTCATCATGGGAAATAAACGTCTGTATGACATCATGAAAGAAAAAGATGCCATCTACATGAAAGAAGATTTTTCCGATGAGGATGGTATCCGCGCCAGTGAACTCGAAGCAGAATTTGCAGACATGGACGGCTGGAATGCCGAATCCGATGCTGCCACCCTGTTAAACGGTCTTGGAATTCCGACCGAGGATCACTACACACAGATGGCAGACCTGCCGGGCGCCGCAAAAGTCAAAGTACTTCTTGCGCAGGCACTGTTTGGCAACCCGGACATTCTTCTTCTCGATGAGCCGACCAACCACCTGGATCTTGATGCCATCGCATGGTTAGAAGAATTTCTGATCAACTTTGAAAACACGGTTATCGTAGTTTCCCACGACCGTTATTTCTTAAACAAAGTCTGCACCAACATTGCAGATATGGATTACGGCAAAATTCAGCTGTATGCCGGAAACTACGATTTCTGGTATGAATCCAGCCAGCTTCTTGTCCGTCAGATGAAAGAAGCCAACAAGAAGAAGGAAGAAAAAATCAAAGAGCTGCAGGAGTTCATCTCCCGCTTCTCTGCAAATGCTTCCAAATCCAAGCAGGCAACTTCCCGTAAGCGTGCCCTGGAAAAAATCCAGCTGGATGACATCCGTCCTTCCAGCCGTAAATATCCGTACATTGATTTCCGTCCAAACCGTGAAATCGGAAATGAAGTTCTGACCGTAGACGGAATCAGTAAAACCATTGACGGTGTGAAAGTTCTTGACAACATTTCCTTTATTGTCGGACACGATGACAAAATCGCCTTTGTCGGTGGAAATGAGCTTGCAAAGACAACATTGTTTAAAATTCTCGCCGGAGAAATGGAACCGGATGAAGGATCTTACAAATGGGGTGTTACAACAAGCCAGTCTTATTTCCCGAAGGATAATACTGCCATCTTTGATTCCGATGAGCTGATCGTCGACTGGCTGACCCAGTACTCCGAGATCAAAGACGCGACTTATGTCCGCGGTTTCCTCGGCCGTATGCTTTTTGCCGGTGAAGACGGTGTGAAGAAGATGCGTGTCCTCTCCGGTGGAGAAAAAGTCCGTGTCCTTCTCTCCCGCATGATGATCATGGGAAGCAACGTTCTGATCTTTGATGAGCCGACAGACCACCTGGATATGGAATCCATCACCGCATTGAATAATGGTATGATCAAATTCCCTGGTGTCATCCTGTTTGCCTGCCGTGACCATCAGGTCGTACAGACAACTGCGAACCGCATCATCGAGTTTCTTCCGGATGGAAGCATGGTAGACAAGGTTTCTACTTATGACGAATATCTCGAAAGTGATGTTATGGCAAGAAAACGTCAGGTATACAATACAACTGCAGATGAGGAGGCAGATGATTAATCTGTTACCCTCTGTCTGTTTGGTAAAAACAGGAAACCCTCTCTGCTGGTCTGTCCAGCAAAGAGGGTTTCCTGCATTTTGAAAACTCATTTTCAACTATTTTAAAACATATCCATAAAAATATTTCCGCTGTTATAATTGTAATTATACGTGCCATTCTTCGTATATGTATTGGATTTTGCGGCTTCTGACTTTGCATAGGACTCTGTCATGGCTGCCTTTGTTGCCACACTGTATGCGTAGGAACCGGTTCCATTGAACAGGTTCTTTATTTTCTCTGTGTCCGCACTCTTAAACGTTGTCTCATCCACCGACAGCTTGCCGGTCTTTTCATCAACCGTAATTCCTATTTCCTTTAAGGCTTTCTCATTGTAAGAAGTCTCATTTTTCATAGAACTTACCGAATGGGAAATGCGGTTCGTCGATGACTTGCCGGCTGTATCCAGCATGGAGTTGTAATCATCCGCAAAACTCTTTACTGCTTTGTAGATCTTGTCCGTATCGTAGCTGCCCCCGGAATCCTTTGTAAACACCTTGTTGTTACTGCGGGTATACAATGCCTTGGCAGTGTCTGTCAGTTCCTTGGCATCGGACTCAATCGCAGCCAGCATCTTGGTACTGTCTTTTGACGTCAATGTGGTCGTGGCCAGATCCTCGATCGTATTTTTGGTGCTGTCATCCGACTTCGAGGTGCTCTTCGTGGAATCCATTGAAAAATAAGAGCGCATTAATTTGCCATAAGAACCACTGCGAATACTTGCATACTCACTTAAATTGATTCCAAACATGCCGCTTCCTGTGCTTTTCGAAGAACCCAGACTGGAAAATAAAGTACTTACTGACGATGAATCATACATCGAAATTCCTCTCATAGTATCACCTCTTTCACACAATTCTTTCTTTTATCCTATCGCTTTTTCACTGTTTTTACAATACTTTTGTGGTATTTTTCCGTATTTTGGTTATAATTACGAAAAGATAACAATTTCTTTTCGTTTTGTTCATATTTTATTCACAATCAGATGCTATTATAAAAACATAAAAGAAAGCAAAGTTACTAACTTGTTATTTTTTCATAATTCGCCCCATTGTCCATTGGACAATGGGGCACTCCTCTTTTTATTTAAGAAATTTCTTATATGTCTTCTATCTGCCAGTCAATTGGCTCGATTCCATGCTCTTTTAGAAACTGATTTGCCTGACTGAAATGTCTGCATCCAAAGAACCCGCGATATGCGGAAAGCGGACTCGGATGTGGTGCCTTTAAGATCAGGTGCCCTGGATTTGTAAGCATCGGTATTTTGCTCTGCGCCGGACGTCCCCACAACATATACACAATCGGACGATCCTGCGCATTCACTGCCTGAATGATCGCATCCGTAAACTGCTCCCATCCTCTTCCCTGATGCGAATTTGCCTGATGCGCCCGCACCGTAAGCACGGTATTCAAAAGCAGTACACCCTGATCTGCCCATTTTTTCAGATAGCCGTTGTTTGGAATTTTACACCCCAGATCATCCTGCAGTTCTTTATAAATATTCTGCAGAGACGGCGGAATTTCTTTCTGATCCGGAAGGACAGAAAATGAAAGACCATGTGCCTGATGTTCATTGTGATACGGATCCTGTCCCAGAATCAGTACTTTTACCTCACTAAGCGGTGTAAAATGCAGTGCATTAAAAATATCCTCTGCCGGCGGATACACAACCGTGCGGCTATACTCTTCTTTCACAAACTGATACAGCTGCCGGTAATATGGTTTGGCGAATTCCTCACGGACTGCCGGAAGCCAGTCGTTTGTTATCATTGCCATAATTTCATCCACTCCTATCTACGCACGGAGACACCGCGGTCTGCCAGATAGTTTTTCAGATCCATGATCTCCAGCTCCTTATAATGAAACAGGGACGCTGCCAGTGCTGCATCTGCATGTCCCTCTGTCAGGGCCTCATAAAAATGTTCTTTTGTGCCCGCACCACCGGATGCAATCACTGGAATGGAAACATTGTCTGCAATCTGTCTGGTCAGTTCAATATCATACCCTGCCTTTGTTCCATCGCAGTCCATGCTGGTCAGAAGAATTTCTCCCGCACCAAGTCTGTTAGCTTTCATTGCCCATTCTACAGCGTCAAGCCCGGTATCAATACGACCGCCGTTTTTGTAAACATTCCAGCCGCTTCCATCCTCTCTTCGTCTGGCATCAATGGCGACTACCACACACTGGCTGCCAAACTTGTCCGCTGCATTTCCAATCAGCTCCGGTGTATTGATTGCGGAAGAATTAATGGAAATCTTGTCGGCACCTTCCCGAAGCAGTACCTTAAAATCCTCCACCGTACGGATACCACCGCCTACCGTAAACGGGATAAACACCTTCTCTGCAACCTTACGCACAATGTCTACCACCGTTGCACGGTGATCGGAAGATGCGGTAATATCCAGAAAGACTACTTCATCTGCGCCCGCCTTGTCGTAAGCTGCTGCGACCTCTACCGGATCTCCGGCATCTCTTAAATTCACAAAGTTAATGCCTTTTACCACGCGTCCGTCATTCACATCCAGACAAGGAATAATTCTCTTCGTAAACACTATGCATTTCCTCCCTGCAGCTTTGCAAAATTTTTCAAAATCGAAAGTCCAACCGTACCGCTCTTTTCCGGATGGAACTGACATGCAAATGTATTTCCGGATTCTACCGATGCATGAATTGTCGTACTGTACTGTGTGGTTGCTTTCACAATCTGTTCATCCGCTGCTTTCAGATAATAGGAATGTACAAAATATACATACGGATTTTCCTCCAGCCCAGCAAAAAGTCTTCCGTCATTCTGTAAATGCAGAGAATTCCACCCGATGTGCGGAATCTTAAGTCCCGACTGATCCGGAATCCGCAGAATCTGTCCGTCCAGCACATGGAGTCCCTCTACACCCTGACTCTCATCGCTTCCCTCAAAGAGAAGCTGCAGTCCCAGACAGATGCCAAGAAATGGCTTATTTTCCGCTGTCACCTGATGAATCACCTTGTCCAGCTCGTATTTTTTCAATTGTTCCATCGCATCGCCAAATGCACCGACTCCCGGAAGAATCACTTTGTCTGCGGTCTTAATCTCGTGAAAATTACGTGTGATCACACAGTCTTCTCCGAGAAAATGCAATGCTTTTTCCACGCTTTTTAAATTTCCAGCGTTGTAGTCTATTATTGCAATCATATAGGTCTTACTCCTAAATTAACAGTCTCCTGCCTTACTTTCTGCTATTTTTCTATCCCAGCCCAAGTTCTTTCAGCTTCTGATGCAGTTTTACCGTATAATCATCCCGCTTTCTGGTCTGGTAGATATCCAGTGCCTCATCCCCTGTCATATCATAATCTTTCAGCAGTGCTTTGATAATCTTTCCTCCGATCTTCTCCAGCTGATCTTCACAACCATACTCTTTGGCATTTTTCTGGTTCAGGTCATAACGCCCATATGCACATACCAGTGCATCAAGTGCATCAAGTTTTGAACCGTAATTATCAAATACGAGATATGCCTGATACTTTTCCGAGACAGCAGCAAGAGTTGCCAGCTGATGATAAAGCTTTTCATCGCGCTCCTTGATCGAAAGCCCCTGCAGCTTACTGTATGCTTCCACATAAGAACCCTGCTCATATTTTTCCTTTGCCTGACTTAAGTTTGCCTGATACCCCAAAAGATTTGTCACAATCATGACAAATGCAAACAATGACACTGCCATAAGAACAATCGCAATCACCGGTCTCTTTGGCAGCGGCGGTGTGTTATCCACTTCCTTAGGTTTTTTCTCCTTTTTCGGTTTCGGCGGTTTTGGCTGTTTTGGCTTCTTTTCTTTCTTCGGTTTTTTCTCTTTTTTCGGTTTTTCCTTTTTCTTTTCCGGTTCCCTTCCGGCATCACCGCCTGTACCTTCAAGTTCCTTTAAGATCTGCTGGTTTTCCTCCGAAAGTTCACTGACATCCGCTCCCTGTGTATTTCCGATGTCAACCGCCTGCTTTTCTTCCTCATCATCCTCTCCGAAAATAATCTGGGAAAGTTTCTGCCAGAAGCCGCCTTTTTTCTCTTTTTTCTCTTTCTTATTCTTTTTCTTTTTTTCATTTTTCCCATTGGAAGCGGTTTCTTCTGCCTGTGCCGGTATGTCTTCCTGCTCTGTAAGTTCTGGAATCTTATCTGCCACTTCTTCCTGCGGATTCATTTCCGATCTTGCAAAATCACCGATGGAATCAGTTTCTTCCAAAGGTTTTCCATCTTGATCAGAAGAAAGCATATCCCCCAGATCCGATAAATCCTGATCTCCAGAAAGCATATCCATAAGATCCGAATCCGAAAGCCCTGACAGATCCAGTTCTCCATCCTCTTCTTTTGGCAGATTGCTGTCAAACGTTCCGACTGCATCATCAAGTGTATTCACCTCGAAATCATCCTCATCGGGTGGTATTGCAGTTTCCAACGGACTTTTCCCCTGAAAACCGGTTTCTTCTTCCTTTGCTGCATCCCCTGTCGAAAAATCATCCTGTGGAATATTATCGAGCAGATCATCCAGGGAAGCGTCAATCTGTGTGGCTTTTTCTTCCTGTTTTTTTTGATTCAGGCTCTCGGTATACTCCGGAATATCTTCCTTGAGCAGTTCTTCCTCAAACTCCCTCAAAAAATCTTCTTCATTTTTCGCTTTTGCCTTTTCCTTCGTTTCTTCTTCTCCAAACAATTGCTTTTCAAAATCATCTCTCAGAACCTGTTTTGCTGCCGGCTGTTCCTTCGGATGTTCCGTTTCTTCTCCATGCATGGAATTTAATAATTGATCCAGATAATTTTCCGATGAGTGGTCTCCCATGTGTTTTTCTCCATTCCATCTGTTTATTCCATAAACCTGCAAAGGGATGTGATGAAGCCATCACACCCCTTACTGTTTTGCCGGAATTTATTTGTTTCTCTTTGCAAGTAATTCATCAATGGCATCTACAAGACTTCCGATTTCAGGTTTGGTCAGCTGTGCATCTGCACCAAGCGACTCCCCTTTTCTTCTCATTTCCTCATTTACAAGAGAGGAGAAAATGATAACCGGAAGATGTTTCAGTTTGTCATCTGATTTGATCAGCTTCGTAAGACGATGTCCGTCCATCTGGGGCATTTCAATATCGGTAATGACACAATGAACGTTCTCGTCCAATGTCCCCGCCTTTTCAAATTCCTGAATCTTGTCCCATGCTTCCTGTCCATTACATGTAACAATCAGTTTTTCGTATCCTGCTTTTTTCAGGCAGTCCGTAATCAGACTGCTCAGCAACGGAGAATCCTCTGCAATCAGAATTGGATCCTCGCTCCGGCTTCTCTCCCCAATCTGTTCAATATCATTGACCCTGAGACCAGTTTCCGGACTGATGGATGATACAATTGCCTCAAAGTCAAGAATAACAACCAGTTTTCCGTCCATCTTGATCACACCAGTTGCAACACTTCCGTCTTCTCCATTAATCGTAGAATCCGGTTTGATGATCTCATTCCATGATACACGGTGAATTCCTACCACCTGATCCACATGAAATGCCACATCAAGTTTATTAAAATTCGTGATAATAAACAGACCTTCCTGTCCATCATCCTCCATGCCAAGACACTTTTTCAGATTGATGACCGTAATCATCACCTCGCGCGGCATAAAAATGCCTTCTACGCTCGGATGTGTATTCGGTACAGGAGTAACCTTCTGGTATGACAAAATCTCCCTGATCTTTGCCACGTTGATTCCGTAATGATTATCTCCTAATGTAAACTCTAAAATTTCTAATTCGTTCGTCCCTGACTCTAACAGAATATTTGTATCCATATACGTCCTCCCGCACTTTTCTGTATTGGTAATCCCTTATGTTTATTATATCATATTTTGTAAAATTTGGGGGCATTTATTTGTATTTCAGAGAATAAATTGTATCTTTTATTTCTGCATACAGTGTCTCACCCGAAATTTTATCAGCCTGGTCTTTCGGAATCTGAAACAGTAAAACCGCTGTTTTCTTCTTTCCGCCCCTGATGGTTTCCCCATAAGAGGAAAGACTTCTGGTTCCGAGCGAAGCAGTCTCCTTTATCCTGTTTTTTCCGTCAAAACATGCATAAAATGTAATACCGAGTTTTTCTGTATCCAGCCTGACCTTTTTCTTCCCCTTATTTTTAATTTCAAACTTCATCACAACAAGTTTGTTTCCATCCTCAGGAGTTACTGCAAAATAGTCTCCCTCTTGATAGATATTCTGAACCCTGCATCCTTTGTAAGAAACGGTCAGACCCGATGCATGTCCGATTGCCTCGGCGATCGGCATCGTCTCCATCTCCTGTGTCTGGGTTTCTCCCGTGGCATCTGACGCCATGTTGTTGTCCGCACTCTGGGTATTCTGGCTCTCCGGCATCTGGCTGTCCTGTTTTTGTGTTTCCTGTGTCTCTTCGGATGAAGCGGCTGTCATTCCGTCTTTCTGCTCAATATTATACTTTGCAAGGATATGCGCCGAATACTGCACGACCAGATTTTCTTCGTCCTCTGACAAATCATACATCTGGGTTCCACAGCCTCCCAACAGGAGTATTGCTGACACTGCCATCACAGGCAGACTTATTTTCTTTTTCATACTCTTTTACCCTCTTGTCACTTTTGCCCTATAATCTATGTTTTATGGTATCATATTCTGAAAAATAAGACAATCTTTTCTTTGCATTAATTATTGGTCTCCAATTCCATCCAAAACTCCACACCGTCCGGGTGATTGACTGCACCGCATTTCTGATGAAAAGAATCCATGATTGCCTTGACAATGGACAATCCGATTCCGCTTCCACCATATTCACGTGTTCTTGCTTTGTCTACTTTATAGAATTTCACCCAGATCTTGTCAAGATCCTCTTCGGGAATCGGGTCACCGGTATTAAACACACTCGTGCGTACCAGATGGTCATGTTTTTGAAAACGAATGGTAATCTTTTTTTCTCCTGCCGCATGGTTCATGGCATTGGTCAGGAAATTCGTAATCACCTCTTCCACCTTAAACTCATCCCCCCAGACATATACCGGACCTTCCCTGTAAAATTCGATATTCACCTGTTTTTGTGCCGCCATGATGGATGCAGACTGGATCACGCCGTCAATCAGCTCCGTGATATCAAACCGTGTCATTTCCACGGTATCATTGCCAAACTCCAGCTGATTGAGTGTCAGCAGCTGCTTTACCATATGATTCATCTTTTCCGATTCATCCATAATCACATCACAGTAAAAATCACGGCTCTCTGCATCATCATTGATGCATTCTTTTAATCCTTCCGCATATCCCTGTATGAGTGCCAGCGGTGTTTTCAGCTCGTGTGAAACATTCGAAAGAAATTCTTTTCTCATTTCATCGATCTGTTCTTTTTTCTCGATATCCTGCTGCAGGCTGACGTTTGCTGTCTTTAGTTCCGAAATCGTCTCTTCCAGTGTCTCCGACAATTCATTCATGGAATTTCCAAGTTCATCAATCTCCCGGCTCACATGACGTACCGGTATATACTTTGCATCAAAATCCAGCTGTGTCATCCTTCTTGCAATATCGGATAAGGCATGGATCGGATGGGAAATTCCTTTCGAGAGAACGATGATCAGAATCACACTTAAGATGATGGCTCCCGTGCTCACCATTACAAAAAACTGGTTTGTTATGCTCGCACTTTCCCGAATGCTTTCCACAGCCGCACGCATGTAAAGATTGTTTCCATTTTTTAAAGTTCCCAGAAGAACCAGATACTCCGACTGCAGCCGTTCATCGGTCTGCCGAAGCAGCGTATAATCCTTTCCGGATGAAAGCACCTGCACACGGCTGCGGTCACTTCCATACAGCCAGTCCTCCATCTGCATCTGAAAACGCTGTGCACTGCTGTAGGAACTCCATATCAGGTTTCTGTCCTGATCTGCAATAAGCATATTGATATTTCCGTTTGCACAGATTTTCTCGAACTGCACATACGCATCATCACTGGAATCCCCCTGCTTTTCACAAATCAGCCTTACCTGGTCAAAACTGCTTTTTAACTCTTTTTCCTTATGAAAAATATAATATTTTTCCAAAAAGGTGGTATTAAAAAACCAGCACATCGCAACCGTTCCCGCAACAATGACAACCATCGTCAAAATCAGCTGCCACGTCAGGGAAGTCTTTTGTTTCTTTTCCATTTAGGACACCTCAAACTTGTAACCCATTCCCCATACGGTTTTTATATAACTTCCACATGCCCCGAGTTTATTTCTCAGTTTTTTTACATGTGTATCAATCGTCCGTGCATCCCCAAAATAGTCATAATTCCACACACTGTTTAAAATGCGTTCCCTCGAGAGGGCAATCCCCTGATTATTCATAAAATATTCCAGCAGTTCAAACTCCTTGAAACTGAGTTCCACCGGATTTCCCGAAATTTTCACCTCGTGCGCCGTCTTATCCAGAATAATCTCTCCTGCCGTCTTAAGATCGGCCGCATCGCCGATCTTATTGGTCCGGCGCAGAATCGCTTCGACACGCGCCACAAGAATTTTCGGTGAAAACGGTTTGGTTATATATTCATCAACCCCAAGGTCAAATCCCATAAGTTCATCACTCTCATCACTTTTGGCCGTGAGCATGATGATCGGGACTTTGGATGTCTGACGGATTTCCCTGCAGACTTCCCAGCCGTTCATCTTTGGCATCATCACATCCAGAATCAGCAAAGCGATCGCTTTGTCTTTATAAAAAATATCCAGTGCTTCCTCTCCATCTGCTGCTTCTAAGACTTCATAGTTCTGCCGGGTCAAAAAATCCCGTACCAGCTTCCTCATCCGGCTCTCATCATCTACCACAAGGATCTTCACTTTGTCCATCTCTATTCTGCCTCCTGTTCCGTCAGTCTCAATTCCCTCTCCTCAAGCTGGCTTTCCCGTTCATCCAGCTGTTTTTCCCAGATTTCGTATTTATCAATCACCTTATTTTCATAGTTTAAAATCGTCACATTATCTTCGCTGAGCCACGTAATCACAAGCATCCCAATGATGCCAAGTGCAAAAACAACTGCGAAAAATGTACTGATGTGAAACAGTTTCTGATAATCCCGGTTCTTCTTCCGGCGGTTTTTACTGACCACATGCTCTTTGTTTTTCTGTCTTTTTTTCTTCTGCTTTATTTCCTCTTTGCTTCTTTTTTCTTTTGAAACCATTCCTTCTGGTTCATACACCGTGATCGGAAGAATATCTTCTCTCCGGATATAGGGAATGGTATACAGATATTCCTGAAGCCTGTGCAAAAAATCATATCCGACCGGCGTGACAAAAATTTCTTTTAACACCAGTTTGTTATATAACGCCAGCACAATATCCGGATCATCCATTCTCGTATTTTTCCGGATATACCCGATGATCTCTACCTCATGTTTTGCTGTATGTTCCTGTTCCTTTGTTTCAAATGCGTAGCCTTCTACCTGATACATAACTTATCCTCTACCATTTATAAGCACTGCTGGCATCCCGTTCGGCGATTTCGCCGTCCTGATATGCCTGAATCAGTTTTTTCAGTTCCTCAATGCGGATCATCATGCGCTTACCAACGTCTGTATCACCCACCAGAATACGTTTATCCCGGTATTCCACTGCTTCCTGATGCGATACAATATCCAGTTCATCTCTTACCGCCTCGTTTGACCAGTCAAACGGTTCATGGGCAGAAAGCGTCAGTCCATAAGAATTGTACGTCAGTGTATATCCTGCAATTCCCGTTTTTCTCCGGTATGTTTTTGAAAATCCACCGTCGATCAGGATCAGTTTTCCGTTACACTTGACCGGATTTTCGCCGGCAATGCGCTCTACCGGTACATGACCATTGATGATATGCACAAAATCCCCCGTCAGCCCGAATTCTTTAAGTATATTATCTGCCGTTTCCTCTTTGTCAAACAAATGATAATACGCATTCTTACTCTCATGATGCATGGACTTGTCCGCAAGAAAATACCGCTCAAACGTTGCCATCTTACTCCGTCCGTACAAAGGAGAATCCGGTGCCGTCCAGATATACCACATGATATCCCTTCCTTTTTCCCTCTCTTTTTCATCCAGAGAGAAAAATGCCTTGCGGACATAGGATTCCAGCACATCATAGAGTGCTTTTCCGCTGTATTCCCTGCCATATACATTTACTTTCTTAAATGTCCCATCCGGATTCAGCGGCACACATCCATGATAAAGCAGATTTCCGTTGTAGACTTTATACATGCTGCCTCGTTTTAGCAGAAGCCGCACATGGCGCTGCAGTTTCTCACAGTGTATAAACGAGGTGCGCAGCCGGTTCATGACTTCCTGTTCCTCAGGTGTCAGATCATACGGATGTTCCGGATCAATGGTAGGAAAACTGGTATCCAGCATGTCATAGGTTTTTCCATCAATTTCCACTGTTTTGTTCTCGTAATTAATACGGTGCAGCAGACAGCGGTTTTCCATACCATACTCCGGCCATTTGTGGATCAGCTGTCCTTCCAGTTTAAACTTTATGATGGCAATTGCCTTATGCATTTTCCGGTTCATCAGCGTTTCTTTCTTGCTTCGTTCCTCATCCGTGGAATCTTTCAGTACAAACTGTCTGCACGGATCATCGCGGTAAGCATCCATGGCAAATGTTGCAAGCGGAACCATATTGATGCCATAACCATCCTCAATCAGATCCAGATTCCCATACCGGATACTTGTCCGGATCACAGATGCAATGCAGGCAAGCTGCCCGGCTGCTGCCCCCATCCATACCATATCGTGATTCCCCCACTGGATATCAAACGAATGATATTGTTCCAGCTGATCCATAATCCGGTCCGGTGACGGACCGCGGTCATACACATCCCCGAGAATATGCAGATGATCAATGACCAGCCTCTGCACCAGTTCCGCCAGTGCCACAATAAAATTATCTGCCTGCCCAAGTTCCAGAATGGTGTTGATAATTGCCTCGTAATAAGCCTCTTTATTCAAAACCTCCTGCTTTTCCGTAATCAGTTCCTCGATTACATACGCATAATCCTCCGGCAGCGCCTTGCGCACTTTGGATCTGGTGTATTTGGAAGATACTGTCTTACACACCTCGATCAGCCGGTACAGTGTGATCTTATACCAGTTCTCGATATCGTCCTCGGTCTGACGCACCAGCTCGATTTTTTTCTGTGGATAATAAATCAGTGTTGCCAGAGACATCTTATCTGCCGTACTTAGCGTATGCCCGAATACGTCATCAATCTTTTTGCGGACGGCTCCAGACCCGTTTCTCAATACGTGGGAAAATGCTTTAAATTCCCCATGTATATCCGACAAAAAATGTTCCGTGCCTTTTGGCAGATATAAAATAGACTGCAGATTGATAATTTCCGTAGATGCTTTTCCAATCGTCGGATACAGTTCTGCAAGCTGTTCATAATAATGTAATCGTTGTTTTTCCACTTATAATACCCCTTTTCATGAGCATACATCCGCTCATTATTCCTATGAAACAGTTTACCATAATTTCCTGCTTTTGTGCACTCGTTCACATAAAAAACAAAAAAAGAACTGTATGCCGGACGCATCAGTTCCCTTTTATGTATTTATCCTATACCTTTCGTCTTTCCCCTTTCTTTTTGTTTTGACTGAATTTGACTTTTTATTTACATATTGATTATATCTTTCCTATTTTTTCAATTCGGGGCTAAATTTTTTGATATTTCCGGCGACTTTTGTCGGTCAGGGGTCAGAAATGATCCTTATCCGGAAACGCGATATGTCATTTGACCTTTTTAGCGTTTATTATTATAATAGATTTGATATTTTATTCGGAGGTGATGGTTCATGCTGACACGCGAACAATTATCCAGAAATCTTGGAACAAATCTGGAAAGAGAGCGCTTTAAACTCGGCTATTCACAGCAGGATATGGCAAAAGCACTAGATATGTCCCTTTCCTCGTACAAAAGACTTGCCAATGGGGATACCGGAAAAGTCGATGTCTATACCGTATATAAGCTCAGCCAGCTTACCGGAAAGATGTTCTATGAATTATGTGGCGAATCCTCTGATTTATTCCAGACCTATGACCGCATGCGCAATCTTTCGCCTACACAGTTACATTTTATTGAATCCCTTGTACAGTTTGAATTCGATTTTGCCAGAAATCTGGAAACGGTTCCATCGGTTTCCCGCGAGGACTATACCACTATGATCATTCCAAGTGGAAACATGCACGATGGAATGGTGTATGATTCCTGTTCTCTCGAAAAAATCAATATTTCCGGATACCGCAAACGCTATGGAAACCAGATTGATTGTGCACTTCTTGTCACAAGTGATCATATGTCTCCTGTCTATCATGCAAACGATATTTTATTAATCGCGCGGAATCCCATACGTGATGGCGACACCGGTATTTTTATTAACAAAGTGACCGGTCTTCTTTACATCCGCCGCCTTCGCCAGACAGATCCCTGGCGCTTAGAACCTCTCACCTATTACGGACAGACGTTTTATATCGACAGTAATAACGCATCGGAGATGTCCCACTGGATTATCTTTGGTCATGTTATTTCCAAAACCCGTGGATAATTCTTATTCATGCACAACAAAAGACGCCATCAGATACTTCTGATGACGCCTAATGATTTCCACACTCCATTGGACTGCTCCTCACTTCATCTTTTGTTCTATATCCATTCTTCTTTTGTTTACCGAAATGACGTTCTGGACAAATCACCTTTTATCCGTTCCTCTTTGTCCGCTCTCTTTTGTACTCTGTCACTGGTTTCCATTCCCGAATGTTTATTCTTTCATCAAGTGAAGCCTGATGACCTGTGTTTGGTTGCTCCCTGCCAATGGCTTATGTTCCCTTTGGACTGTACCTCCTTACATTAGATTTCACGTCCAGAGCTTTCTCGTCACCCTTCGTGATGGCTGCTTGTTTTTTTGTTGTCTTAAATATAACACGCATTTTACATTATGTCAACCTGTTTTTTTATTTCTTTTTATTTTTCCTTTATATTTCTCATAATTGTTTGTTTTATTATGTTTTTTCAGATAATTTATTTTTTTAAAAAAAGAACGTGCTTTCGCACGCTCTCTTTTTGTATTTATGCCGGCATAGCCAGATAGTATCCCTGAAACAGATCCACTCCCAAAGACCGTAAAAAATCACACTCTTCTCTTGTCTCCACACCTTCCGCAAGCACCTGCATTCCTCTTTCATGGAAACTTTCCAGATATGTACGGACGTTCTCCTGTTTTCTGGCATCGTTGTCAATTCCACAGATCAGGGAGCGGTCCAGTTTTACGATATCCGGTGTATACAGATATACAGCATTCATATTGTTTTCACCCATGCCAAAATCATCCAGCGATACCTTCCAGTGCTTATTCTGGACCATCTCACTTTTTCTGACCCACTCGCGCAGGGAAACTTTCGGATACTCTAAAATCTCAATGATCCTTTTTCCTTTCTGGTTTCCAAAATAAGTATCAAATGCTTCTGCCTCATTCTCCGTAAAACTTTCCGACGGGAAAGAATTGATACAGAGATATTCCTGATATCCCCGCTCAATATACGCCTGTGTTGCACCAAAAAAAGTGGCAACTTCCAGTATATGCAGTTTCTCATCCCTGGCAAATTCATCAATCAGCTGCCCCACCGTCATCTTCTTTGGTCTCATCAACGCTTCATATGCATATATTCTCACACAATCTTTATAAAAGATCGGCTGGAACACATATTCAATCTCAAGTCCTTCTAAAGCTGCCTTCACTTCATTATCCAGCGGTAATTTTTCATATGCTATCATAAATCTGCTCCAAATTTTCTACTTCTGTTTTTTACCTATTAATTTTTAAAAGAATGGATCGGAGCCGGAATACGTCCTGTACGGTTGATAAAGTCATCACAGGAGTATTTGTTTACCGGCATAACCGGGGCATATCCAAACAATCCTCCAAATTCCACTCTGTCTCCCACACCTTTTCCCACAGCCGGAATCAGACGTGCAGCGGTTGTCTTCTGGTTCACCATTCCGATTGCCATCTCGTCTGCAATCATTCCGGAAATGGTTGTTGCCTTTGTATCTCCCGGGATGGCGATCATATCCAGACCTACCGAACATACACAGGTCATTGCCTCTAATTTTTCAAGGGAAATTGCGCCTGCCTCTACCGCGTTGATCATCCCCTGATCCTCGCTGACCGGAATAAAAGCACCACTTAAACCACCCACATAAGAAGAAGCCATCACGCCGCCCTTCTTTACCTGATCATTGAGCATGGCAAGTGCTGCAGTAGTTCCCGGTGCACCTGCATACTCCAGACCGCACTCACAGAGAATATCCGCAACACTGTCTCCGATTGCCGGCGTCGGTGCCAGGGAAAGATCCACGATACCAAACGGAATGTTTAACATCTTAGATGCCTCCTGTGCCACCAGCTGGCCAACACGGGTAACCTTAAATGCCGTCTTTTTGATCGTCTCACAGAGAACCTCAAAATTCTCTCCGCGTACTTTTTCCAGCGCATTTTTTACAACACCCGGTCCGCTGACTCCGACATTAATGATCGCATCTGCCTCGGTCACTCCATGGAAAGCTCCTGCCATAAACGGATTATCGTCCGGTGCATTGCAAAAGACCACCAGCTTCATGCAGTCGGCAGAATCGTTGTCCTTTGAAATTTCTGCCGTCTGAAGAATAATCTCGCCCATAAGCCGTACTGCGTCCATGTTAATGCCCGTCTTGGTGGATGCCAGGTTTACGGAACTGCATACACGTTCAGTACTGTGCAGTGCCTGTGGAATAGAACGGATCAGAAGTTCATCCGCTTTCGTCATGCCTTTAGATACCAGTGCGGAATATCCGCCGATCAGATTGACGCCGACCGTCTTTGCTGCACGATCCATAGTTGCGGCGATTGTAGCAAAATCCTCCGGTGTCTTACAAGCCGAACCGCCCACCAGCGCAATTGGTGTCACAGAAATTCTCTTATTTACGATTGGAATGGAATAACTTTTTTCAATCTTTTCTCCGGTCGCTACCAGATCTTTTGCCACGGTTGTAATCTTGTTGTAAATATTCTGATTCAGACGATCCAGATCCGAATCAATACAGTCAAGAAGACTGATCCCGAGTGTGATGGTTCTCACATCCAGATTCTCCTTCTCGATCATTTCGTTGGTTTCCTGTACTTCCCAGCTGTTAATCATTCTTTGCTTCCTCCATGTTTTAGATACGATGCATTTTTTCAAAAATTTCTTCGCGCTGACATTTGATTGAAACGCCTATTTTTTCTCCCAATGCATCCATTTCTCCGGAAATCTCTGCAAAGTGCTTCTTTGCATCTGCCATATCCACAATCATCATCATATTAAAAAATCCAGAAACAATCGTCTGTGAAATATCAAGCACGTTTACGCCGTTGTCAGCAAGATAAGTACATACCTTTGCAATAATACCGACGGTATCTTTTCCTACTACTGTAATAATTGCTTTGTCCATTGTTTTTTCCATAATATAAACTCTCCTTTTTACTCTGCACGAATTACAGGCGAAACCGCATTTCTTTTTGCCACATACATCGGGAAATCATCCGCTTTGTACGGATTATCCCCCATCGTAACTTCCAGACGCACCGCTTCATACGCCAGTTCCTCGTAATTATTTTCCTTGCTTAAATGGCCCAGTACCACTGTGCCGAATTTATCATGAAGAAGTTCACAGAGCAGCTGGCCACTCCGCTCATTCGACAGATGTCCCCTGTTTCCCATAATCCTGCGTTTCAGCGGATAAGGGTATACGCCCGTTTCGAGCATATGAATATCATGATTTGCCTCCAGCAGCAAAGTATCAAGTCCCTGCAGCTGCTGCACAATCTCATCATCATAATTTCCCAGATCGGTTACTACCGCAAAGGTACGGTTTTCTTTTTTTATCCGGTATGCCACAGGATCCGCCGCATCATGTGAGATATGGATCGGGGTAATCGTCAGGTCTCCGATTACAAAATCTTCCTGCGGAACAATTTCATGAAATAATTCCGGGTCGATCTTTCCCACAGACGGCGTGTTCTTAATGGCTTCAATGGTTCCTGCCGTTGCATACATCGGCAGCCCATATCTTCTTGCCATAACACCAAGTCCCGCGATATGATCCAGATGTTCATGTGTAACCAGAATCCCATCCATATCCTGACTCTTTAAATCCACCTCGTTTAATCCATTCTCAATCCGCTTTCCGCTGATCCCCGCATCAATTAACACATGGTGGTTGTCCGAGCCTACACAGATACAGTTTCCACTGCTGCCACTTGCAATACTGCATAATTCTAACATACTATTTCTCTTTCCAGTAAATTTCTACCCGGTCTCCATTATTAAGCGGCTGGGAAAATTCAGCTTCCGTGCCATTTACAAGCGTTGCAATTGCACGTCCGTTTCCGGCGTTGAGATCAAACGTGATCCGGTCAAAAACATCCACAAATATGTAATCTTCTTTTCCCGTAAGTTCCACCGTCTCGCCATTTACCGTGACAACACAGACCGTATCTTTTTTCTCCGACTCAGCCGCCTTGGTCTCCCCGGAGGTTTCCGGAGTCATTTCTTCCCGCGATATTTCCGCGGAATCTGTACCCCCCTCTGTTGCATTATACCGATTCTCACTCTCTGACGCAACCCCGAAGCTTAACGGTGTCCAGTCAATGGAGAAATTTTCGTATACCAGGGTCTCCATCCCCGCTTCCCTGTTATTGACCAGAATTTCACTGTCCGGGTCAATTTCCACGTCCATAAATTCTGCAATCTGTGCAACGGTATAAAAATTCCGTGTCTCGATGGAATCTCCCTCCTGAATTTCATAGGAATCCGGTTCAAGGCTTCCGTTTACCTCGACAAATTTCGGACATACCACGTTCTGTCCATTGATCACAAACGAAATCACGGACTCGTGATACTCCGGAAGCTGTCCGATGGTATACACCGCATTATCTCCTGCCGTTGATGGCTCAATCGTAATATCGGAATTTGGCTCCAGCGGTGTGTTGATATTTGCCGGTTGGCCATTCATCGTCACTATGGCGGCCTCCCCAGCCTCTCCTCTTGCGATTCTTGCGCCTCCATTCACGGTGAAATTGATCGGCATTCCGCGTTTCGGAAACAGCTGGTCATTCGGAAATCCCGCCTGCATTGCCGCATCCACAATGGTAAGTCTGTTATTATCATACAGTTTCAGGCGTTCTCCGTTGAAGCGGACCATAATAAAATTATTTTTCTGTTCATAATAATTCAGGCAGATTCCAATCGGTGTGACAAGCAGCGGATCTTTTTTGATATCTTCCTGCTCAAATGTCACTTCTTTAAGCACTTCTTCGCCTCTTAATGCCACACGCTCCGTCGGCAGATCCAGATGCCCGGCAAGTTTTTCCGTAAATCCGTGAATCTTTCCGCCACCACCGACAACAAAGCAGGCGCTTACGGTTTTATCCCCATTCAGTTCCTTGATCTTTGCAGCCACCTCGGAAGTAATCTTCTCCACCGTCGGGGCAACCAGCTCCCAGATCTCCTTGGATGGAATTGTATGGGAAATACTCATAATATCCTCATATGTCACTTCATCCTCACTCGAAGATGCCAGTTTCATTTTCTCTGCAGTCTGAAAATCAACCAGATACTGCTGCACGATCAGCTCGGTCAGTTCATCCCCTGCATATGGAATCATACCATAAGCTATGATACTTCCCTCTCTTGTGATGGAAATATCCGATGTTCCCGCTCCGACATCGACCAGTGCAATATTTAACATCCGGAAATTTTCAGGGATTGCCACATTGATCGCCGCAATTGGCTCCAGTGTCATATTGGCAACCGTCATTTTAGCCTGACCGACTGCGGAATACAGCCCGTCCACAACATCTTCCGGCAAAAATGTTACGATAATGTCCTCACCGATTTTATTTGCTTTATGTCCTTCAATACTGATAAATACTTCTTCGTTTAAATAATATTTCACAACCGAATATCCGACACAGTAAAACTTATATTTTGTGTCATTCTGTTCCCGCAAAATATCCTGTGCCTGCTCTACCCCCAGAAGATTTAATGTGTGGATATCTTCTCCTGTGACGACCGACTCCTCCGCATACTCATACTCCACATGCGTAGTGACGGTTTTTAACACACGGCCGGCGGCTGCAATACACACTTCCGAAAGCGGTGCATCCAGCTGCGCCTCCAGCTCTGCTTTTACAGCGGAAATCGTACGCGCCACTTTTCCAATATCATGAATCTGTCCATCCAGCATGGACCGTGTCTCATGCTGTCTGACATACTGTGCCTCTACAATAAAGGCTCCATCTTCTGTCCGGTGTCCAACCGTTCCCACCACATTGCGGGTTCCTATATCCAAACCAAATACGTTATTCATATGCTTCTCTCCTCAGCGCTTCCTCTGTCTGTGTCAGTGTTTCTTCCAATGTCCCGTTATTATCTATTACCACCCGGCAGTGTCTGCGGTATTCCTCCTCACTCAGCTGGCTGGCAAAAATCCGGTCCACATGTGCATCGGAATACCCTCTTGATGCCTTCAGACGAGCTCTCCGGTTTTCTTCTGTAGTATAAATATACCAGAGTTCATCACAGATTTCATCATAATGTTCCTCGATCAGAAGTGCAGCTTCCAAAACCAGCAGAAAAAGTTTTCCAGCCCGTTCCTCTGCCTCTTTCTGTTGCAGAACATATTCCCGGACCGCCGGATGTACAATGGCATTCAGTTCTTCTCTTTTCCGGTCATCGGAAAAGATGACAGTTGCAAGCTGCGCACGGTCAAACGATCCGTCCGGCTGATAAATGTCTTCCCCGGCAAATTTTTCTTTTAACTTTTGAAAACATTCCGTCCCCGGCTGCATCAGATCATGTGCAATCTCATCTGCCAGCATAACCCTGATACCCGGCTTTGACGCAAGATGTGCGAGTATGGCAGATTTTCCTGCTCCCACCCCTCCTGTAATTCCAATAAACCGCATTCCATCACCTCCCGGGTTTGTTCCTTTTCGTATATTTTTCTTAATGAGCCTCATACCAGTCCTGTCCGCATGCCGTACCGACGGCAAGTTCCACTTTCAGATCGGCTGCTTTTTGCATTTCTTCTTCCAAAAGTGCAATGACCTTTTCCTTTTCTTCCTCCGCAGTCTCAATCAACAGTTCATCATGTACCTGCAAAATCAGACGCGAACGGAAATGTTCCCGGATCAGACGGTCATGTACCCGGATCATGGCAATTTTGATAATATCCGCCGCCGTTCCCTGAATCGGGGCATTCATGGCGACACGCTCGCCAAACTGTCTTGTCATAAAATTACCCGATGACAGCTCCGGAATCGGACGGATGCGTCCAAACAAAGTTCTTGTATATCCCTTTTCCTTTGCCTGTGCTACGGTGTTGTCCAGAAATTCTTTGATCTTCGGATATGTTTCAAAATAGCTGTCGATAAATCCCTGCGCTTCTTTGGTTCCTATATTTAAATCCTGACTCAGTCCATAGGCACTGATGCCGTATACAATTCCAAAGTTTACAGCCTTGGCATTTCTTCTCTGTAAGTCTGTCACTTCATCAAACGCTACATGAAATACTTTGGATGCCGTACTTCGATGAATGTCCTGATTTTCGCGGAACGCCTCAATCAGCTGCTCATCACCGGACATATGTGCCAAAAGCCGCAATTCAATCTGTGAATAATCGGAATCGACAAACAAATCTCCCGGCATTGGATGAAATACTTTTCTTATCATCTTTCCAAGTTCAATCCGGATCGGGATATTCTGCAGATTCGGATCTGTACTGCTCAATCGCCCGGTTGCCGTGATCGTCTGATGGAACGTTGTATGGATTTTTCCGGTTGCATCAATAAAGTTTGACAGACCATCTGCATAGGTAGATTTGAGTTTGGAAAGTTTCCGGTATTCCAGAATATCTGCAACAATCGGATAATCTCCGGCAAGTTTTTCCAAGACTTCTGCAGAAGTCGAAAAACCGGTCTTTGTCTTTTTTCCATTCGGAAGCTGCATCTTTTCGAAAAGAATCACGCCGAGCTGTTTCGGAGAATTTATGTTAAACGTCTCCCCCGCTTCCTCATAAATTTTCTGTTCCAGTTCCCCGATGGAAACCGACAGTTTCTGACCATACTCTTTTAATGCATTGGCATCGATACAGATTCCATCCTGTTCCATATCCGATAAGACAAACACCAGAGGCATCTCGATTTCGCGCATCAGCTGCTCCATCCCATGTTCCTTAAGTCCTTCCTTAAGAACTGCGGCTGATTTCCATGTAATATAAGATTCCCAGCAGGCATACCGGAGCACATCCGCTTCCTTTTCCGTGATGACATCCCCCGGCATCTGTTTGCCAAGCAGATCTGTTCTCGACGGAATCATCAGTCCCAGATAGTCTTTTGCAATATCCTCGTATGGATACGCTCCCTTGAGTGGATTGAGCAGGTATGCTGCAATCGTACGGTCAAAAAAACGGGTTCTCATTTCTTCCGGTACATCGTGCAGATCAAAAGCAGCCAGCGCCGGCTTTAAATCTGCCGCATACAGTTCCTGTCGTTCCAGCAGATCCTGTTTTAATTTTTCTGCCGGAAGTTCCTGTGAAGCCACCATAAGATAATTGTCTTCTTCCGAAAACGAAATGGCAAGCCCGGCAAATTTCTGTTCCTCTGCGGTATCAAACAGGGAAAGCTGCTGGTTTTGTACTCCCTGCTCCACCACATAAAAGCCTGCCGCTTTTCCCTCGGCTTTTTTCCAGATCCGGTCTGCCGTCTTCTGATCCTTTACGATCTGAAAACTTTCTTCCGCATGGTTTTTTGGTGCGTCCACGGTAAACCGGTTCAAAAGATTTTTAAATTCGAGTCTCTTACACAGCAAATAGGCTTCCTCTGTATACAGAGAAGCCTTTCCGTCTATCTTTGCATTGGCAAAATCATAATCCACCGGAACATCTGTGATGATGGTTGCAAGTTCTTTGCTCATCACTGCCTGATCCCAGTATTCTACAATATTTTTGGATGCACGCGGTGGCTTTACCACATCCGCATGTGCATGAACTTCCTCAATGCATCCATACTGTCCGATCAGCGCAGTCGCTGTTTTTTCTCCAATTCCCGGCACACCCGGAATATTGTCTGCCGTATCCCCCATCAGGGCTTTTACGTCGATAAATTCCTTCGGTGTCACCTGATACCGTTCTTTGACATCTGCCGCCAGATAATCTTCAATCTCTGTTCCGGTACGCTTCGTCTTTGGAATACGAATCCTGACATGATCCGTAGCAAGCTGCAGCAGATCGCGGTCCCCGGATACGACAGAAACTTCCATCCCGGCACGCTCTCCCATTCCGGCAAGTGTACCGAGAAGATCATCGGCTTCGTATCCTTCCATCTCAATGGTACAGACCCCCATCGCCGCAAGCATTTCTTTCATCAGCGGAACCTGCTGCCGCAGGGCATCATCCATCGGTTTTCGTGTTCCCTTATATGCCTCATACATTTTATGACGAAAAGTTGGTGCATGAACATCAAATGCAACCGTCAGATAATCCGGCTGTTCCTCCTCTAATATTTTAAAAAGAATATTCAAGAATCCGTACACGGCATTGGTATGCAGACCTTCGGAATTTGTCAGATCCGGCAGTCCAAAAAATGCACGGTTTAATATGCTGTGTCCATCAATCAGCACCAGCTTTTCACTCATTACTTTACATTTCCTTCCCGGCCACGGTTTATATTGCCCGTGTTGCCTCCTTCAGCCATGCCAGTTCCTCTCCCTGCAGATACGGGGAAACAACTTTGTATACATTGGCATGGTAATCATTCAGACGTTTCTTTTCAACCTCCGTCATCTGTTTCGGATCGATAGCATCCAGATCAAACGGAACATAGGTCAGATTTTCAAAATACATAAACTGACCATATTCATTTTTTTCGCCTTTTTGGCATACTAATTCGTTTTCCAGACGTATTCCGTATTTTCCTTCGATATAAATTCCCGGTTCATCCGTAGTTACCATTCCTTCTTCAAAAACAGCTCCCCCCGGACGATCCTCAGTTCCTTTATAGCGGAATGCATTCGGTCCTTCATGCACATTGAGCACATATCCCACACCGTGTCCGGTCCCGTGTTTAAAGTCAAGTCCGGCTTCCCAGAACGGTTCACGCGCGATAATATCAAGATTCATCCCGCTGCATCCATACAGGAAACGGGCATTTGCCAGATTCATATTGGATCTGCATACACGGGTAAAATCAGCTTTCATCTCTTCTGTCACCGGTCCGAGTGCAAATGTTCTCGTAATATCTGTCGTACCTTCCAGATAATGTCCTCCGGAATCCACCAGAAGAAGTCCCTCCGGTTTCAGTGGAACATCACTTTCCGGTGTTGCTGCATAATGTACGATTGCACCATGATCCGCATACCCGCAGATCGTATCAAAGCTCAAATCCAGCAGGCCTTCCTGTTCTCTGCGGAGACTCTCCAGATAATCCGATGCGGAAATTTCCGTCATTGGAATTTTCCCCACATTTTTCTTCAGCCAGTACATGAATCTGCACATTGCCACTGCATCTTTTACATGGGCTTTTCTCGTATTGGAAATCTCTGTCTCATTTTTGACAGCTTTCATCTCCAGCGTCGGATCTTCTGCATCTATCATCTGTGCAGACTCCGGCAGATTATTACAGATTTTTGTATTAACCACAGCGCGATTAAGCAGAATCGTCTGATTCTCCAGTGTTTTTACATACTCATAAAATGCCTCATACGGACGCGTGGTAATTCCATTCTTCTGCAGATATTCCCTCAGGGTATCATCGACAACTTCTTCCTGCAGGAACCAGATGCACTGTTCCTGTGTCAATGCCAGGTAGGAAAGAACAACCGGTACATAACTGATGTCATTTCCACGTACATTCAAAAGCCACGCAATATCATACAAAGAAGCCAGCAAATGCACCTCTGCACCTTTTTCCTTCATTTTTTCACGGACTGCGGCAAGCTTATCTTTTGTACTTCTTCCACTGTATGCTTCAGCCAGAATCCACACAGGTTCTTTGGACATCGGCGGACGATCTTTCCAGATCTGTCCGATCAGATCCTCCTGTACATAAAGTTTTCCGTGTTTCTTTTCTGCGATCTGCTGCAGTTTTGCGCCCCATCTTCCATTGACAACCCTTCCGTCAAATCCGATGGTTCCGCCCTCTTTCAGCGTCTGTTCCACATATTCATCAACCGTAGGAACATCTTCTTCTCCCATGCGGTACAGTGTGACAGTTGTTCCTTCTAACTGTTTTGCCGCCTGCACAAAATATCTTCCGTCTGTCCACAGTCCGGCCTTAGTCCGTGTAATCACTGCTGTTCCGGCCGAACCGGTAAATCCGGTAATAAATCTTCTTGCTTTAAAATATTCTCCAACATACTCCGATTCATGAAAATCAGCGGTTGGCACAATATAAACTGCAATGTCCCTTTTTTCCATTTCCTGTCTGAGCGCAGCAAGTCTTTCCGGTATCATTGCATGTCCTCCTTCATCTCAAAAAATTTCGTATCAAGTTCCGGATAAGAACGTTTCAGGGAAATCGGTTTTCCGGAACGGTTCAAAAAGCAGTGGCTGCTTCTCGCCGTCGTCCGCAGTTCTCCGGTTTCCTTGTCCGTCATCACATACTCGACTTCCATCTTAATTCCGTTATATTTCACCAGCTTCGTCTGAATCACAACGGTATCATCAAAATGTACCATACTGTGATACTCTACCGCAATGGATAAAACTGGACTGATAATTTCCATTTCTTCCATCTGTTTATAGCTCAGCCCCATCTGATCCATCAGATCCATTCTCGCTTCTTCCATCCATTTCACATAATTGCTGTGATGAATGATGCCCATCTGATCCGTTTCGTAATATTTTGCATGATGTTCATACGGGCGTAATTTTATACCGGTCTGCTGTCCGGCAACCTGTATCTCGTTTCTCATATCAGACACCTCCTGTACAGAAACTTAACATCTATATTATGCCACAAGCAGACCAGAAATTCAATGAAGTTTCATGGTTTCCCGGTGGTGTTCCGGCACTGCATGAACCGTAACGTTTACTGTTCCTCATACACCTCTTCATAATCGCTCTCATCTGCAAATAAAACATACTTTCCGTCCAGATATCCCATATATCCGTTTTCTACCACATATCCCTTCATATTTTGTCTTCTTCCTTTCTTTTATTTCCCGTTCTTTTTGGTTGAAGACAGTATCTCATATTCAGTGTCCGATAAATGGTACACAAAATCCCCCGGAAATTTCCGGGGGATGAAAAACTACTTATTTTTCTTTTCTTTTTTTGTCGGTGGAATACTGTATTTGCGTGCATACGAATCAAAGCACTCCAGATAAGCATCGTCTTTCATGTGACGGACGCTCTTTAAATACTCATGGGTATCAAATTCCGAAGTCTCCGTCTCAATCATTGCTACCGCAACATTGGAACAGTGCGCTGCGATTCTTTCCAGATTCGTCAGCAGATCATTAAACGCAAATCCCTGCCGGAATTCACATTTTCCTTCCCGCAGTCTGGTTACATGCCGGTTTTTGAGATCATTGCACAAAATTCCGATCAGTTCCCGCAAAGGCTCGATTTTTGCAGCCAGCTCCAGATCATCCTCGCAGAAAGTATCGACTGTCAGATCGACAATCTCCCTGACTGCTGCCTCAAGCACGGAAAGTTCCTTCTGTGCCGACTCAGAAAACGTAATCTTCTTTTCCGAAATTTCATTTGCAACTTTAGAAATATTGACCGCATGATCTCCCAGACGCTCAAAATCACTGATCGTGTGCAGGAATTTTGACACCTGCTGCATCTGAACGGTAGACATCTCCTGTCCGGTCAGCTGCATAAGATATGTGCCAAGCTTGTCCTCATATTTGTCAATCAGGTTTTCTTTTTCCTGTACTTTATTGTACTTATCCTGTGAATAATCTCCTAACAGTGAAAGTGCACGGTTAATGTTCTTGCGTGCCTTCTTTGCCATGCCGTTGACCGCCGTATGGCTCTGTCCGATGGCAAGTGCCGGATACGCCAGAAATCGTTCTTCGAGGAGATCGAAATCTGCCTGCTCTTCCAGATCCTCCGGATCGTCTTTGATCAGACGGAATACCAGTTTCTCAATCAGATTAATGCACGGAAGCAAAATCATGATTGTTGCCAGACGGAAAATAGAGTTCATCATGGCGATCTTGATCGGGCTCATCGTCATATTCAAAAACTTAAAGTGTACAAAAGCATTGACACTGTAAAAGACAATCGACCAGAAAATCATACCGAACAGATCGTTCAGCAGATAAATCAGGGCTGTACGTTTTCCGTTTTTATTTGTACCGATGGAAGAAAGCAGTACCGGGCAGGCCGCTCCTACTCCAATTCCCATCGTAATCGGAAGTGCTGCCGCAAAACTGATACTTCCGGTCACGGACAATGCCTGCAGAATACCAACGGATGCGGAAGCACTCTGTAAAACTGCAGTAAACGCAATTCCCACAATAATTCCCATAAACGGATTTTCAAACTTTGTGAGAAGATTGACGAAATGCGGGTTATCTTTCAATGGGGAAACTGCCCCGCTCATCGTCTGCATTCCTACCATGAGGATTGCAAAACCAAGCATGATATCTCCCACATTTTTGTAGTTTGCCTTTTTGACAAACATCTTAAAAATAATACCGATAATCGCAACAACGGCAGAAATGGTTGCCGTGGACAACAACTGTGCGATACCGCTGGACCCATCAATATAGGAAAGACAAAGAATCCATCCGGTAACACTCGTACCGATATTTGCTCCCATGATAATTCCAATCGCCTGTGCGACTTTCATCATTCCCGAATTTACGAATCCGACAACCATGACGGTCGTTGCGGAAGATGACTGAATAATCGCTGTAACTATCGTTCCAAGAAGTACACCTTTGATCGGTGTATTTGTGAGCTTATACAATACAAGCTCCAGTTGGTTTCCTGCCACACGTTTGAGTCCGTCTCCCATCAGAGACATTCCATAAAGAAATAGTGCAACACCACTCAGAAGTGTCAGGACAATCATTATGCCATTCATATCTGTTTCCTTTTCTTGTTCTTCTTTTTTTTACATGCTTCGATTTATTATAAAACACTTCTCATGGTTTTTACAATCACTTTACTCAAATTTTATGTTTTTATTTTTGAAACAGACTCCGGATCATATCAAACAGCTTTTCAAAAAAGGCTGCTATCTTCTGTCCGATATTCTTGTCCGCAAGCTGATTCTGCAGCTGGGAAGCCCATGCAGATGCCTGATTTTTAATGGAATCCCAGTTCAGGTCCAGTCCCTGCAGTTTTTTCATCAGACCAAGAAGTTTCTGCTTGTCATCGTCCGATAATTTCAGATCATATTTATCCGCAAGTTTTTCAATCGCCTATTCCATCTCCTCCGGCGTTTTGATCTTTCCACTGGCAATCTGCCCTTTCAGATCTGCAATCATCGCCTCCACATCATTGGAATCGCCGTCAATGCTCTGCTCAAGATCTCCGGTTGTGACAAGTTCATCCATTGCAGCATCCACAACCGATTCATCCAGTTCCTTTCCGGTCAGTTTTTCATATGCCTCAAACGTTCCGACCAGTGCTGCCGTCCCGGAAAGCGGAAACGGTCCCGCAACAATCACATTGGCATCTTCCACCCCTGCAGTGGCAAGTGCGTTCTTGTACATGCCCGCCGTACAGTAGTTAATGTTGTATGTGGATACCTTCAGCCCGTTACCGGAATCTGCCAGGGAAACCAGCACGGAAGAAAGCGCTTTCGTTCCGATCTGTTTTTTCGGAACATAAGAATCCAGATACTGATGTTCTTCTGCATTGCTCACATAAACCACATCATATTTATCAAAATCCGCCGCTTCGATCCCCATATAAGATAACACGGTATGCTGCTGGTCTGCAGTCAGATCCGCTCCGAGCGCCAGATATGGCTTGTCGTCCAGTGTAATTTCCACATCATCCCCGTTATCTTCCTGTGCATCCTCTGCCTCTGTCGCATACACCGGTGCCGGAACTGCTGCACTTCCAAGAACCATGCCTGCCACAAGAATACCTGCCATATATTTTTTCAAACCTTTCATTTTTACCTCCATTCATAATCCAGAACAAATGTATTTCCCTGCACATGTGCTTTTGCCATGGCCCCGGTAACAACCGGCATCATAGGAGCCATGTGTCCGATGTCCAGATCCATGATCACCGGAACCTGATACTCTGCCAGCAGATCAGTTACTGCCCGGTAATGATCAATCCCGAATGCTTCTTCTCCGAAACACACCGGCCGTCCGATCAGAAATCCCTTCACATGCGAAAACCATCCGGCCTCTTTCATCTGCCAGATGGCACGGCGGATGGACATCACATGCAGATCACAGGCTTCCAGAAACCAGAGAAATCCATCCTCTTTATACCGCTCCTGAAATTCTTTTACGTGATCAAAGCGCGTACCGAGAAGGTTTACCAGACAATCCATACATCCGCCGATCAGTCTTCCCTCCATTGTAACATTTTCGGCTCCCTGTGGAAATACTTTCAGTTCCACCGGCTCCGTCACATGATACGGCGCCAGCGGATGTTCTTCATCTTTGACAGATTCTTTCTCCCACAGATCATAATTATGCACACGGGTAATCTTTCCGCAGAGCAGATCCAGTGCGTCCTGCACGGCCGGATGCCACGGTTCCATTCCAAACGCGGCTGCGCACGGTCCGTAAACAGCTGCCGTATCCGCAATCGTTGCAGATAAGAACGTAAAATTGGTATTATCGGAAAACCCCATATACCACTTTGGCTTCGCCTGCGCAATCCCTGCGAAATCAATATACGGAACAACTTCACACATCAGCTCCCCGCCTCCGCAGGAAATAATGACGTCATTTTCGGTTCCGCAATAGCTTTCATTCAGTTCTTTGCCACATAATGCCGGGTCGTTGCTGATCCCGATTCCCTTATCCACCAGACAATTCGGCCCCATCTGTGTATGATATTCCATCTGCCCAAACCGTTCTCTTGCATGTGCAAATGCTGTATAATAAGGTTCTGTCGCACAGCCGAATGACGGCGCAACAAATCCGATCGTTCCATGTTCTTTTAAAAATTCCGGAAATCTCATATTCACTCTCCTTTTTCGTTTCAGGCTTTTCCTGTTTCCTCATTATATAAGAAAAAAGACCGCAGTGCAATCCACTGACGGTCTCTCATACACAGTAACAACAAATATTTATCCCGCATACTGCGCAAACTGATAACGGAATTTCTGTAAAAAATACAGATAGTAGGATTTCATATTAAACCACAGGGAAAAATCCTTGCGATAATGAAATTTTGTAACATATAAAATTCCCTGACGATTGCACCATATATAAATATCATTCAGCCCAAGCCGCTTGATTCCGCGGATATTGCGCAGAAAGGTCTCAATTTTTGATAACTCTCCCTCATCACGGGCATACAGATGAAAAATGGTATTCGGGCATTCGATCAGAATATGTCCTGCCGGCTTTTCTGCCATATCATATACCTCCCTGATTACTCCTCTTATATGTATCTATGGTACTACAATATCTGTCAAAAAACCAGTCAATTTTACACATTTTTCCAATTATTTCACACGCCTTCTGCATTTGAAAAATCCGGAATAAAACTTTCTTTTGCCACCCCCGGCTCCTGAATGAAAGCCTGGGTAATTCCAAGCGCAATCGCAGCGTCCACATAGCGGTCATATGTGCGCCGGCTCACCCGGTGCGCAAGTTCCGGATAATCTCTGACATGTTCTAGCGGCGTATACTGACTCATCAGACTCACATAGATTTTGTTCTGGTATGTTTCATATAAATACCGGACAATGTTTCTGGCATCTTTCAGACATCCGGGCAAAAGCAGCTGGCGCACAATCACACCCCTCTTCATCACAGCTCCCTCGCAGGCTTCCTCTGGCACGTCTTCGCCTCTTTTTTCTTCCCACGCAAACACCGGCCGGGGCTGCTGACGCACCATCTCTGCAATTGCAGCCTTTGCTGTCTGCGGATAATCTGGTGCATGGGAATATTTTGCCGCAAGAAACGGGTCCATATACTTAAAATCCGGAAGATAAATATCCACGATTCCTTCCAGTGCCTTGATGGTATCCACATTCTCATAGCTTCCCGTATTGTATACAATAGGAACCGCAAGTCCCTGCCGTCTCGCCTGTTCTACCGCCCGGATGATATGCGGCACATACTGCCCCGGTGTAACCAGATTGATATTGTTCGCCCCCTGTTCCTGCAGTTCCAGAAAAATCTCCACCAGCCGTTCCGGTGTGATTTCTTTTCCCGCAGTCCCCTGTGCAATCGACTCATTCTGACAAAACACACAGTGCAGGGCACAGCCGGAAAAAAAGACGGCTCCCGAACCTTTTGTTCCGCTGATACACGGTTCTTCCCAGAAATGCAGAGCCGCCCGTGCTACCTTTAATGTCTCTGTCACCCCACAGATTCCAGTTTTTCCCTTACTGCGCTGCGCCCCGCATGTGCGCGGACACAGCATGCAATTGTCATAGAAATTATGATTTTTCATTTGTTTCACTTGCGATTCCTTTCCAAAACCTCTACAATGAAGTACACATACATTATATCATTTTAAGGAGCTACATATGAATCAGTCAAACTGTATGGTCGCACAGTCAGGCGGCCCAACCGCAGCAATCAACGCCAGTCTCGCCGGAGTCATCTCCGGAATAAAAAAGTCCGGCAAGTACGACACCTGCTACGGGGCAATCAATGGAATCCTCGGTATTTTAAATGAGCGTTATCTGAATCTTTCCCAGATGATCCCGGATGAAAAAACCCTTAACCGGTTAAAAGTTACACCGGCCATGTATTTAGGTTCCTGCCGGCACAAACTTCCGGACTACAAAGATGACGACTCTGCTTATGTATTCATCTTCAACCAGTTTGCAAAGTTAAACATCAAAGCCTTTTTCTATATCGGTGGCAATGACTCCATGGATACTGTACTTAAATTATCCGATTATGCCGCCAAAATCAAGAGCGACATCCGGATTATCGGAGTTCCAAAGACCATTGACAACGATCTATGCATGATCGACCACACACCCGGATTCGGTTCTGCCGCCAAATACATTGCATCCACAATGCTGGAAATTGCACACGATACGTTTATTTACGCGGTAAAAAGCGTCACTATCGTAGAAATTATGGGGCGCGATGCCGGATGGCTCACTGCTGCCAGCGCCCTGGCGCGAAATGACTACAACACTGCCCCGCATTTTATTTATCTCCCGGAAGTTGCATTTGACAAAGAGCAGTTTCTGACCGATATCCGGAACAAATTAAAAACATTAAACAATGTAATTGTTGCCGTATCCGAGGGAATCCGTGACAAAAACGGAGACTACATCACAGCTTCCAAAGCAGTGGCTGACCAGTTCGGACACCAGCAGCTCTCCGGAGCCGGAAAAGCACTTGAATTTCTGGTCAAGGAAAACATCGGCGTCAAAGTCCGTTCCATAGAAATCAATGTATTGCAGCGCTGTGCCTCCCATCTGGCATCTGCTACCGATCAGTCAGAGGCATTTGCACTCGGAGAACATGCTGTTTTGCTCGCTGAGGAAGGTGTAACCGCCTCCATGGTAACCCTGACGCGCACCTCGAATACCCCATATGCGGTAGCCTATGACCATGCCCCGATCCGCGGCATTGCCAATGAGGCAAAATCCATCCCGCGTGAATGGATCAATGCACACGGAAACGATATCCGTCAGGAGCTTTACAACTATCTTTACCCGTTAATCCAGGGAGAGGTTTCTCTCACCTATCAAAACGGTGTACCGGTGTATATGCCGGTTCCTCATTTAAAACCAGATCACGTCTCATAAAAAGGAGAGTTTTATGGCAAAACAAACAACCTCTTTGAGGGTACTCCGCGGCATTCTCTGCGGTACAGGTGCAGCTGTCATCGGCGTCTATGCAGGTTTTTGTGTTTATTACCACGGGCATTATTTCCCCCATACAACCATCGGTGGGATTTCCTGTGGCAACCAGACTGCGGATGATCTGGAAGCAAAAAACATTGCTTCCGCGCAAAATTACCAGCTGCACATAACGGATCGCAAAGGGAACAAATACACACTTTCCGGAAGTGACTTTTCCTATACTTACAAACGTTCCGGTGAAGAACAATCGCTTGTAAAACAGCAGAAAATCCTGTTGTGGCCGGTTGCCCTGTTTCAAAAACACCAAATAGATCTGAACCGTTCTTTTCACTACGATGAAACCGCATTAAACCAGCTGACCGATGCGCTGGCTATCTTTGATCCTTCCTATATCGAAGCACCGGAGAATGCACATCTGCGTATTATGGATGATGATTATACCATCGTAAATGAGACACCAGGAAATACCCCCATCCGCGATGAGATCATAAAGGAAATCCAAAAAGCCATAGACGATCAGGAAACTACACTCACGCTTTCCGATGCCTGCTACGAAAAACCGTCCGTAACGGCAGATGACCAGCAGATTGCAGATACGGTTTCACAGCTTGACCGGTATATGGCCGCAACCGTCACCTACGAAATCAAAGGAGCTGACGAAGGGCTGGATAAAGCCGGTATCCTGTCTTTACTTGACCTCAAAAAAGACGGCTCGGTTTCCATCAATGATACCCGGCTGACTTCCTATGTCCAGCATCTGGCAAGTACTTACAACACCTATGGGGATGTACGGAAATTCAAGACAAGCAAAGGGGACACCGTAAAAATCGGCGGTGGCGATTACGGCTGGGTAATTGACAAATCCAAAGAAAAAAAAGAGCTCTTAAAAGACTTAAAAGGTGGAAAACCTGTAAAACGGGAACCTGTCTATGAGCAGCGCGCCATGCAGAGCGGACTGGATGATATCGGCAATACTTATGTGGAAATTGACTATACCAGCCAGCATCTCTGGTATTACAAGGACGGATCACTTGTCACAGACACCGGCATTGTTTCGGGAAACATCAGCCGCGGAAACGGCTCACCGGATGGCATCTTTAAGATTGCATACAAACAGAAAGATGCCACACTTGTCGGCGAAAATTATGCGTCCGATGTCAGATATTTCATGCCGTTTGCCTACAATGTCGGCATCCACGATGCAAGCTGGCGCAGCACATTTGGCAAAGAGATCTACAAAACTTCCGGTTCTCACGGCTGTATCAATGTGCCTCCGAAAAAGGCAAAAAAACTGTTTCAGACTCTACAGGTCGGCACTCCGGTAATTGCCTATTACCGGGAACCGGTTACGCTGACGGCAGAAAACACACGCATCTCCAATGCATACTCTTATAAAGCCGAAACCGGGCTTTAACCCTGATCAAACTGACTGTTATACAGCGTTGCATAAAAGCCGTTCTGTGCCAGCAGGGTATCATGATTTCCCTGTTCGATAATCTTTCCGTCTTTCATGACCAGAATACTGTCTGCCTCCCGGATCGTGGAAAGACGATGCGCCACAATGAAACTTGTACGTCCCTTCATCATCGTCAGAAATGCCTTCTGTATACGGATTTCCGTTCTTGTATCAATAGAGGAAGTAGCCTCGTCAAGAATCAGCATCGGCGGAAGGCATAACATGACACGGGTAATACAAAGAAGCTGCTTTTGTCCCTGTGACAGATTGCCCCCATCTTCTGTAATCTCAGTATCATACCCTTTCGACAGTCTGCGGATAAAGCTGTGTGCATGGCTTGCTTTTGCCGCTGCAATCATTTCTTCCTCGGTTGCATCCGGTTTTCCCATACAGATATTCTCCCGGATGGTTCCCTTTTTCAGCCACGTTTCCTGTAATACCATTCCATAATTTTTCCGCAGGCTGTGTCTGGTCATGTGCATCACATCATGTCCGCTCACCTGGATATGCCCGGAATCAGCATCATAAAAACGCATCAAAAGATTAATCAGTGTCGTTTTTCCACATCCGGTTGGGCCGACAATGGCAATCCTCTGTCCCGGCTGTACATGCAGATTAAAATCCTCGATCAGCTTCTGCTCCGGCACATAGGAAAAATACACATGGTCAATGTCTACCGTTCCGTCTGCCTGTTCTAACTGATACGCATCTGCTGCATCCGGCTCTTCTTCTTTTGCCTCAATCAGTTCAAAGAAACGCGCCGCACATGCCAGGGCATTCTGCAATTCTGTCACAACCCCCGAAATCTCATTAAACGGCTTGGTATACTGATTTGCATAAGACAAAAAACAGGAAAGATTTCCGACAGAAAATGCTCCGCCTGTCAGAATAACGGCAAGTGCTCCCGTAATTCCCACAGCTGCATATACCAGACTGTTAACAAAACGTGTACTCGGGTTCACCAGACTCGAAAAAAAGGTTGCCCGCAGCGAATATTTCTGCAGACGGTCATTTACATCCGCAAACTGTCCGAGTGCTTCCTTTTCATGGCAAAATGCCTGTACGACCTTCTGATTTCCGACCATCTCTTCAATCAGCGCTGTCTGTTCTCCTCTCGTCTGCGTCTGCAGCTGAAACATGGAATACGTCTTTTTTGCAATAAAGCCAGCCACAAACAAAGAAATCGGTGTCAGAAGCACAACCACTACCGTAATCTTAACATTGACAAAGAGCATAAACAGCAAAGTACCGATGATCGTTGCCAGACCGGTAAACAGCTGTGTGAATCCCATCAGCAGACCATCCGCAAACGTGTCCACATCCGCAATGATACGGCTGACCATGTCCCCATGGGAATGACTGTCAATATAAGACAACGGCAGATGCTCGATCCTCTCAAACGCATCCCTTCGGATATCACGGACAATATTGTATGTCATACGGTTATTGCACATATTCATAATCCACTGTGCCGCAGCCGTGATGCCAATTACAATTGCGCCTTCTTTTGCAATTGCAAGAATCCCCGGAAAATCCACATTTCCTTTGTCCAGAATCAGGTCAATCGCCCGTCCGGTCAGAATCGGAAAATACAGTGTCAGTGCCACTGTCACCGTTGCCAGCACAACAGACAGAATCAGTATGGGTATATAGTGTTTCAGATAATGCATCACTTTTTTTAGTGTTGCAATCTGTCCGGTCATGTTCTTCTGCTTAGACATTTCCTGCACCTCCGTTCTTTCTCAGATCTTCTTTCTTAAACTGAGATTCATAAATCTCACGATAAATTTCACAGTTTTCAAGCAGCTCCTCATGCGTTCCCAGTCCCACTGCCTGTCCGTCATCCATCACCAGTATCTGGTCTGCAAACTGGATGGAAGAAGTTCTCTGGGAAACAATAAATATGGTTTTATTTCCCTGCAGATTACGCAGTGCAGCCCTCAGGCGCGCATCGGTGGCAAAATCCAGTGCCGATGCACTGTCATCGAGAATCAGAATCTCCGGATCTTTTACAACGGCACGGGCAATCGTCAGACGCTGCTTTTGTCCGCCGGAGAGATTTCGTCCGCCCTGTTCAATCACATAATCCAGACCGCCCTCTTTTGCATTTACCACATCCGCTGCCTGGGCCACTTCAATCGCATGCCACAACTGTTCCTCTGTCGCATCCGGATTTCCCCAGCGCAGATTCTGTGCAATCGTTCCCTGAAACAATACGGCTTTCTGCATGACAACACCAATGCGCTGCCGCAGATCCGCAAGCGGATACTCACGCACATCGGTTCCTGCAACCTTTATGCTTCCCTGGGATACATCGTAAAAACGCGGGATCAGGTTGACCACCGAACTTTTACCGGAACCGGTTCCACCGATAATTCCGATTGTCTGTCCTTTTTTCACTTTCAGATTAATATCTGTAAGAGAATCCTGCGCATTTCCCGCATATTTCATGGAAACATGGGAAAATTCCACCTCCAGTTCACCGGATGCGCTTTTCTTTGTCTCTGTGACAGAATCCGTAATCGTCGGTACTACCTCAAGCACCTCCTGAATTCGATTTCCACAGGCAATCGCCTTATTGATGGTAATGATCAGATTTGCAAGTTTTACCAGCTCCACCAGTATCTGTGACATATAGTTTACCAGTGCAATCACCTCACCCTGACTGATCCGTCCGATGTCAACCTGCCGGCCTCCGACCCAGATCACCGCAATAATTGCGAAATTAATAATCACATAAGTCAGAGGGTTCATCAATGTGGAAATTCTTCCTACCAGCATCTGAATCTTTGTCAGATAAGCGTTGCTCTCATTAAAATCCTTCGTTTCCTCTTCCTGCTTGTTAAAGGCACGGATGACACGGGCACCGTCTAAATTTTCCCGCGTGTGTCCGAGAACCTCATCAAGCCCGCGCTGTACTTTCTTAAACAGCGGAATACTGACAAGCATCACGGAAAAAACAACAACCGACAAAAGTGGAATTGTAACGACGAAAATCAGCGCTGCCTTTACATCCACGGTAAATGCCATGATCATGGCACCAAATACAATAAACGGAGACCTTAAAAACAGCCGGAGTACCATATTGACGCCCGACTGCGTCTGGTTGATATCGCTGGTCATACGTGTGATCAGCGTAGAAGTCCCAATGGTATCCATTTCCGAAAAAGACAGTTTCTGAATATGGGAAAACAGTGCATAGCGGACTTTGGTAGAAAACCCTACCGCCGCTTTCGCCGCAAAGTACTGTGCCGTAATCGAACATGCCAGTCCGATCAGTGCAAGCAGCACCATAACGCCTCCCATCTTAAAAATATAAGACTTGTTTGATGCCGCAATTCCATGATCAATAATCGCTGCCACAACAAGCGGAACAATCAGCTCAAAAGATGCTTCTAACAGCTTAAACAGCGGCGCCAGAATACATTCTTTGCGGTATTCGTTCAGATAAATCAGTAATTTTCTCATAATCCCTTTTCCTTTATATTTATTTGCCTGAATCATTATAACACTCACACCCAGGGGATTCAACAGCTTTACCCGTCCTCTCCCGGAACCAGGCAACGACAAAAAGACCGGCACGAGCCAGTCTCTTTGCAATAAAGTATGTTGAACATTTAATTAATGGCACCCATGACAGTTCTTGCAGTCACCACCACAGGTTATGGATTTTCCATTTTTTTTGTCTTTGATGATACTTCTAATCACAAGAGAAACCACTACTAACAAGATGATTAATACGATTGCGGTACCCATTACTACCACTCCTTCCATCAAACAAAGAGGACGATCCATACGTTTTTTCTGATTCAATGTTAGTATATCCTAACTCCCATTAGTTGTCAACAACTTTTGTTAATTTTTTTGCTAGACCATTTACGCAGATTATGTTATAATCCTACTTAATGAAACAAAAGGTAACATTGGGAGGAATCAATCATGCATAGTACGGAATCATCCGAGAATTATTTAGAGACTATTTTAATATTAAGTAAAAAACTTCCGGTGGTGCGTTCCGTTGACATTGCCAACGAACTTGGCTTTAAAAAATCAAGTGTCAGTATCGCCATGAAAAATCTCCGTGAAAAAAATCAGATCACGGTCACAGACGCCGGATTTATATATCTGACAGACGAAGGACGTGCCATCGCAGAAATGATCTACGAGCGGCATGAGCTGCTTTCCAAAGGACTGGTCGCATTGGGTGTCGATCCAAAAGTAGCTACAGAAGATGCATGCCGTATCGAGCATGTGATCAGCGCAGAAAGCTTTGCTGCCATCAAAAAACATCTTCATCTGTCAAGAGACGCAGAATAATCTGTCCCGCCGGGGATCTTGTAAATACATAAAAAGAACCGGATACCGCTTTTGTTTATCACCAGCAGCGGTATCCGGTTTTTTATTCCTCTTTCGTTTTTCCGGCATCCTCATAGGTATCCAGGAAATGATGTCTCACTCCATCTTTTTTATATCCAATCACGGTATTTAAATTTACATTCTCCACACTGCGGAAAATATTTTTGGCTACATAAGGATTCTCCTGTTCAAGACTATGGATCAGACGCTTCACATCTGCTCTCTTTGACCCTTTTTCTGTTCCTCCACAGGATGCACACCCTTCGGTAAAACGACAGGCACACTGAATGAAATGCAGGTCATTGTACTGTGCCCAATGAATGATATCCGCTTCCCTCACAAGATACAGCGGGCGGATCAGTTCCATTCCCTCAAAATTTGTACTGTGCAGCTTCGGCATCATCGTCTGAATCTGCGCACCGTACAACATTCCCATCACAATGGTCTCGATGACATCATCAAAGTGATGCCCCAGTGCGATCTTATTACATCCCAGTTCCCGTGCTTTGCTGTACAGATACCCTCTGCGCATCCGTGCACAAAGATAACATGGGGAATCCGTAATATCCACAACGGTATCAAAAATTTCTGTCCGAAACACCGTAATCGGAATATTGAGCATTTTCGCATTATTTAATATTGTCTGGTAATTCACCTCATTATATCCCGGATTCATAACCAGAAAAACAACTTCAAAATTTTTCTTTCCGTGTCGTTCCAGCTCCTGAAATAATTTTGCCATGAGCATGGAATCTTTTCCGCCGGAAATGCACACAGCGATCTTATCTCCATCCTGTATCATTTCATACGCATTGATTGCCTTTGTAAAAGGTCTCCAGACCGTCTTTTTGAATTTTTTAATGATACTGCGCTCCACATCCGCCGCCTTGTCTGCCAGGCGCTCTGCAGTCCCGTCATCCTCTTTCATAAAGTCTGCCAGTTTTTTGCGCAGATAGGAACGGTATCCGCCCTCTATGCTGTATATCTCATATCCTTTGTCCGATAACTCTTCCGCGATTTCATCACTTCTCTGTCCGGTATAACAGAACAGATACACCGGCTGATCCTTCGGTATCTCCCCGATATGATCCATAAATGTTTCCCAGAAAATATGCTTCGCCCCCGGATAGGTTTCCTTTGTATAATCTTCCTCACTTCTTATATCAATCACCAGTTTTTCTCTCTGGTCATTTTGCAGCTCATCTACTGTTTTTCGGTACATGCCTTTTCTCCAATTCTGAATTGTTCCATAAAATCCATTCCTCATTATAGCATTGTACCCTGCCCCGAACAAGTCTCAATTACAGCAACAGCACTTTCTATACCGTTTCTTCATGCTCCCGTATCATTTTAAACAGCTGTACCCGGTTTCGTATTCCCAGTTTCCGGTATATATTTAAAATATGCTTTTTAAGGGTATTCGTACTGATCGTAAGTTCTTCACAGATGACCGGATTTTCTTTTCCCTGCATCAGATTGTAGAGTATGGTATTTTCCCTCCTGGTCAGACCGTATTTTTCCACCGCCTGTGTAACCGTAAGTTTTTCTCCATCCTCTCCCAGCTTTTTTTTATGTTTTTCCATCCGGTATGCCAGATGATCTTTGAGCATATCGAGGACAAAAATATCATCATATTTAAAATTTTCTTTTCCTATGGTACGGTAAAATGTGATCGTCCCCAGAAAATGATGATCTTTTGCAATGACAACCTGCAGGGAATAATGCCAGTTGTTCGGTTTGTATACTTTCTTATAATATTCGTTCTCTACCCGTGACTCATCACTGATAATATCGGTCTCCCTGTAAATGAGTGATTTTCCACTGAGCATAATCCCTCTGCTGTAATCCAGTTTCTCATATAATTCCGAGAGATTGCTGTCACAGTTATACATTACCGGCCGATCCAGTTTCTTTTCATCTTCCGCGGAAGCAAGATAAAAATCCGCGCTGTCAAAATCCACCAGCAGTTTCAGCTGCTCCAGCAGTTCCTTTCGCATTTCATCAAAATCTTCCATCGTATAAACTTTATAAATGATGGTATTTAAAATAATCCAATCGTTTGTTTCCAATGTCTTCATTTGTTTTTCTCCTATCATGAAAAGACGGCGCACCTCTATGAGGTACGCCGTCTTTGGCTTCTATTACTATACAGCAGATAACGGGAGTCGAACCCGCCTCCCCAGCTTGGGAAGCTGGTGTTCTACCGATGAACTACATCTGCATTTTCATAGCATATTGTAGCACATCTTCTCTGCCTTGTCACCAAAAAAATACTTAATTTGGATTATTTTACTATTATCACTTTAAACAGCTTTAATTATTGTATCCATGTCCTGTTGCATCTTCTACAATAGAAGAATTTCTCAAATCAAATTTCTTTTTTTTCAATGCTGATTTTTTAATAACAAACTTCACATCTTTGGTAGAATAACCAAGAACAGTCACATTTTTCCTTGATGTCTTATATACACCAACTGTTTTTCCATTTTCGTCTTTCACAGTAATCTTGACATTTTTCATGCATGCCATCCGGCCAGAACCATTATATGCAACCCTCGCTGTCATAACAAGATTTCCAGATTTATCAAATGATGCTTTATAAACGTTTATTCCCCATTCTTTGTATCCCAGATCACTTGATGCAATAACTTTGTCAGTATATTTATTTTCCTTAACTTCTACCTGACAAATCAGATTTTGACCATCTTCGGTCACTGCATATACGGTAGTTTTTCCAGCCTTGACACCAGTTACCTTACCATTCTTATCTACTTTTGCAATCTTTTCATTCTTAGATTTCCATGATTTTACCTTCGCACCGGTAACAGACAGTTTCTTGGTAAATCCCTTAGTAATTATAGCTTTGGTATTGCTAATTTTTGCATTTTCATTGAGCTGATCAATTTTTAAAATATACTGAGTATCTGATGAAAATGTAATTCCACAGCTATAATCTCCAGAAGAAAAACCCTTCAAAAAATAAATAAAAGCATACCCTTGAAGTTTTTCCACATACATCCAGTCCGATGTAACAACTGAAACTGGGTTCTGATTCATAGCTTCCAACTTTCCAGTACTATCATAAATAGAAATTTGCATATTTGTTGCTGCCGGTGCCAGCACTGTAATAGCAAGTTCTTTATTGGATGTAGCCGTAAATGGAGCCTTAATTTCACTACCTGCCGTAGCATTTTCTAATGCCGAGGATATATATAACGTTTGTACGTTCTCTGCTGCCTCCACGGAAGTACCTCCTGCAAATACTGCGGTAAACACCACTGCAAATGCCAGCACTAAAGTTACAATCCTCTTGGTTACATTTGTTTTCATAATTTTTCCCTTTCTATCTGTATGTTGTTCTACCTTTATAGTATCACATATCAAAGAGGAAACCACAAGCCGTTCTTTCTTCCTATTTTAACAGTCTTTGACGAGATCTTTGACCACTTCCCCGGCAATGATCAGTCCGACTACCGATGGCACAAAGGCCACACTTCCCGGAATCGCCCGGCGCTCCGTACACTTGTGCTTTGCTCCCGGCGGACAGATGCAGTTTGAGCGGCAGCTGATCTCCATATCCTCTACCGGTTTGATCGGTTCTTCCTTGGAATACACAACCTTTAATTTCTTTACGCCCCGTTTCTTTAACTCTCTGCGCATAACTTTTGCTAACGGACATACACTGGTCTTGTAAATATCTGCCACTTCAAATTTGCTTGCATCTAACTTATTTCCAGCCCCCATACTGCTGATAATCGGAATGTTCATCTCTTTTGCTTTCATCACCAGCGCAATTTTTGCAGTGACCGTATCTACCGCGTCCACAATATAATCATATTCTTCAAAAGGAAAGTCCTTTGCGTTTTCCGGCAGGAAAAAACAGTCATGGATTTCCACCTTCACATCCGGATTGATTTCGAGCATGCGCTCTTTCATAACTTCTGTTTTATATTTACCAACCGTCTTTCTTGTTGCGATGATCTGACGGTTCAGATTCGTCAGGCATACCTTGTCATCATCGATCAGATCAAAATATCCTACGCCTGTCCGGACCAGTGCCTCACAGACGTATCCGCCCACACCACCGATTCCAAACACTGCCACACGGGCATTTTTCAACCGGTCCATCGCCTCTTTTCCGAGCAGTAATTCCGTTCTAGAAAACTGTGTTAACATATATGAACTCCTTTTATCCTATTTTCTCTATCGCAATACATTATATTATGGCAGATTCCAAACTGCAAGCCTCTCTTTCTATTTATATAATAGGGTAGAGGGAGAATAATTATCTCGCCCCTCCCATTGAACCGTACGTACGGATCTCGTATACGGCTCTACAACTTATATTCCAACTTTTGCTAAGTAATAGGATAAGGGATTGAGCAGACCAGCTCCATCTTTTATCCTATTTTCAAGTAAATCTTTACTGATAATGAAATTCACCACGTTCATTCCACTTCTTCTATACCACCCAAGTCTTGAATTCGCAACTTTATGAATATCTTCCTGACTGTATCCGTTTCGGTTCTTCCAGTTTAGATAACTTAGGTTTCTGTAGATGGTTTTCGGCTTCTTCCATTGCTTCATGACTATCATTCTTATTTTGTGTCTTAGCCACTGTCCAAGCTCTTCCACAAATTGCTTCATCAACCCGATTCTAAAGTAATTAATCCATCCTCGCACAATCTCATTTACTCGCTTGATTGTAACCACAAGAGGTCTTGCTATTGCTTTCCCTCTCTTCAGATATTCACACAGCTTCTTTTTAAGCTTCTTTTTCTTTTCATTGGTAGGTTTTACTTTCCACTCTCCACCGTTTTTCAGAAATGTGAATCCTAGGTATTTGCTTCGCATCGGTCTGACTACTTTCGTTTTTGTTGCATTTACTTTTAGAAATAGTTTCCGTTCCAGCCAATCACTTATGGAGTTCATCACCCGGTTAGCCGCCATTTCACTTTTAGTGAAAATTAATACATCATCTGCATACCTTGTAAAGCGGAGTCCTCTATGTTCCAGTTCTTTGTCCAGCTTGTCCAAGTAGACATTTGAACATACGACTGAAAGAGGACCTCCTTGCGGCACGCCGGTAATAGTTGCTTTTTCCAAGCCGTTTTCCATTACACCTGCTTTCAGATATTTCCGAATCAGATTTAATGTGGTACTGTCATTTACTTGTTCTCTTAGTATCTGAATTAATTTGTCGTGATTTACCTTGTCAAAAAACTGTTCTATATCTATATCCACTACCCATTCATACCCATCATTCAAGTATTCCAATGCCTGTCGAATGGCATCATGACAACTTCTTCCGGCTCTGAATCCATAACTATAGTCACTGAATATCTCTTCATAAATATCAGATATAGGCTGTGCTATTGCCTGCTGGATAGTTCTGTCAAGTGCTGTGGGTATTCCCAATGGTCTTTTCTTACCATTGTCTTTCGGAATGTATACTCTTCGGACTGGTTTCGGTATATATGTTCTGTTTCTAAGAGATGTAACGATTTTCTCTCTGTTCTTCCTTATATAATCTCCCAGTTCTTCTACAGTAACTCCATCAACACCACTCGCACCTTTATTGGCAACTACCTTTTTATAGGCTCTGTTCAGATTTTCTTTTGACAAGATCACTTCAATCAATTCCATTGTTGTTACTCCTCTGACTTATCCTAAAATTCATACATAACACCCCTCTAAGTATAAACAGTATTCCTCGGTTACGTTCCTACTTTTCCTGTCCACTCGATTTCTGGCTCATGTATTATTTTAAACATAACGATTCGTACTATAAATCGTTTCAGTCCTTCGGCTTTCGCCTACTATGACATCATCTGACTCCCTCTCTAAACCTTTTTTCGACCATACCTTTCAGTATGTGAGTAGGGTCTCCCGAGGTAAGACGCTAATCTTTCGTTCCACAACCTCTTGATTTACAACTTCGGTTTACGTTTACCTTTTGGGCTTTGGTTTGTCTAGCAACCTTACCCACCTAATCGCCTTATCAAGTTTCTGTACGTAGGCTCAAGAACTTTGTTACACCACTTCCTTCATCCATACCATTACTGGTACCGACTTGTGGTTCACTACACTTGGCGGTAAATACCCGTGACTGGACTTTCACCAGTAAGATTAGTGCCATGCTCGGCACACAAGAAAAAAGGCATCTGATTTTTTCAAATCAGATGCCTTTGAAACGCTCTATGCCTGCCGGTCAATCGCCTGTCCTGTCCGGTAATAGGTAAAATCGGCTGTAACCAGAACTTTTTGATTTTCATCCATAAGTTTCACGGTATATACGCCGATCCGTCCTCCCTGTCTTTGTACTTCTGCCTCACCGTACACATAGCCGGTATCTTTCACAGCCTCCAGATAATTCATTTTCCCGTCAATCGTTGTAACATAATTGCCATAGGTGGATGCCGCCAAACCAGCAAGCGTATCAGCAAGCGCATACGCACATCCGCCATGCATTCCACCGTAAATATTCGTAAAATGCTCATCCATGCGCATTCTTCCGTAAGCATAGCCTTCCCGCACTTCCAGCAGTTCCATTCCCAGAAGCTGTGCAAATGGATTTTTCTCCAAAAGCTGATTCAGCTTCTGTGGTGTCAGTTTCTGTGGCTGCTGTGACTGTTGTACTGCCTTTTGTTCTGTTGTTTTCGTGGCAGAAATATGTTTGTGTTTCTTACTCATGTTTTCTTCCTTTATTACCGTTTTTTACCTGTCCTGCCTCTATCTGCTTTTCAGATATTTCTATATCTCTGTACATAGCAATCTGTCTCATGGTTGACTCATAAATCTCCATGCTCATAATTACCATATCTCCATAGCCATTTTTCGTAACATAAATTGGCTCCTCTGTCTTATGACACATATCAGATATCTCCGATGTATTCTTCAAGTCTTTAATTGGAATTATTTGTGGCATAACATACACCTCCTTGCTTATGTCCTAATTATACCATAATTATACCCTTTTTCAACTTAATTATTGTTTATTTGATTTTCCATTCAAGTTGTGAACGAGCTCCACCATAAAATCCTGCATCTGCAAATAAATCCCCAGGTCTATCCATACAACCAAATAAAAAAGGGTATACAGTGCATCTAAACTATATACCCAAAAAAGACGGACAATGACATATGTCAACGTCCGTCTTCTTCATCCATTTTTTCAATTATCAGCTACTACCTATAGCAAAACGAACATCATAAACCGGACAGATTAGTTTTCATCCTGCATTTTTGCAAGTTTCTTCGCCTGATCGCCCTCACGGAACGAACGCCTCTTTGATTATAGGCTCGGAACAATTACCTCTATACAGTAAGAAGGCTCGGAACGTGTACCTCTTTGTGAGAGCTAATACGAACCAAATAAAATCTGAAATCATTTGTTCTTTATCTAACAATGGATTAATTAAATTAACGCATTTATCCTATCCCTTTAAAAAGTGTCCCGCCTCTTGTTCCAAAGAAAAACACAGCTCTTTCATCATGCTATTTTTTACTTTTTTTTCAAATGATTCTTTATATGTTTTTTTCAATTCCATACATCCATCAATCTCAAACACATCATGTTCATACTTATAATATGCTTGTCCATCTAAATATAAAATTCTCTTAATTCGATTACTTTTCAAGATGTCTACTAACCCAGTTTCATATGAAGCAAAGCAATGTAAAAAAGTAATATCATCTGATGTATTTCTTACTTTCATCTCTTCTAATACATTTCTTAAATGACATAAGTCCCATGCCATTCCTCTTACATCTCTGAAAAAATTATCTTTATCCCTATTTTGTTGCATGTGTCTGAAAAAAACTGTGTCACCACTATTGCACAGATACTTTCCTATCAAATATACTTCGTTTTCTAAATAGCATCCAACATTATTTATTACAAAATCTAAAAAATCTTCTATCTTTTTCCTATTTTCCTTTTTCCCCCCACTTTTTATAATAAAAGCTTTAAGTAACATCGCATAAATACTATCAAATAGTTCATAATCTTTTCCCTTATCATTTTTTATATACTGTAATCCCTTATATATCTTTTGATATGCATCTTCAGGCAATACAAATGGTGTAAAATCTCTTTTTTCAATCTGTTCATCTGACATTTCGGCCAACATACTATCTGCATATAAAGTATTATATATAGCATCTTCCTTAACAGGATACAAATTCAATGAAACCTCAAATGCATAATGCTGACATGTTGTTTGGAAATTCTTACTCCTAATATATTGAATCATATTCACCAAATCATTATCTTGTCTGTTTTTAAAAAACATACTACTAATATAACTAGATACATTTGAATCAAAATTGACACAAGTTGAAAATGCAAGAGGTACATTTTCTTGTTTTATTAACATATCTCTATTTATAATGAAGCAATGGTTATAATCGCCCATTCCACATATTTCGTATTTTCCAAATTTCTTGTTAAATTCATATAAAACCAAATTATCCACGCCCGAATCAAATAATAACAGTTTCCAATTTCTGTTTAAAATTTCTAACTCGCAACATTTTTCAATGACATTTTCACTATCTAATATCTCACTAATAAGTTTCCGCATATATTTCTCTCGTTTCTATTTTAAATATTTGTATCCTTGTTTCTCTTCTAGAATCATCATCTGATGTATTGCTATCTTATTCAGTTTTATTAATCTTTCTTTTTGTGACACTTTATCCTCTATCAACACTGCGTTAATATTTTCCATGTTTGATAAGCAAATCAGCTCATTGATAGACGCATAATCCCTGATATTACCTTTTAAATTAGGGTTATTCTCTCTCCATTGTTTTGCCGTCATTCCAAACAATGCAACATTTAATACATCAGCTTCTGAAGCATAGATAATGGATGTCTGTTGGCTTGTCAACTCTTTTGGAATAAGATTTTCTTTTATCGCATCCGTATGAATACGATAGTTTACTTTTGCAAGTTCTCTTTTTGCATTCCATCCTAACTTCTCTTGTTCTTTTTCTTTGAGTCGTTCAAACTCTTTTATCAAGTAAATTTTGAATTCTGGACTTATCCACATACCAAATTCAAATGCTATGTCTTTATATGCATATGTACCGCCATATCTTCCTGCTTTTGCAAATATTCCTATAGCATTTGTTTTTTCCGTCCACTCTTTTACACTAATCTTATAACTATTCAAACCAGCGTTGCTTCTAATTATGGCGAATTCGCCATAATTAAAATTGGGATTGTGTATCTGTTCCCAAATACCCAAAAATTCCACTGTATTACGATTTCTTAACCAATCAGAAATAAAGAAATCCCCATCTTTGGCCTTTAACATATCTGTCAGGGAAATGAAATCTTTATCATCATGAGTCATTATAGATATTTCTGTTCCCTGCACTTCCACACTTTTTCCCATACGCCTATCCCCGCCTGCAAACATACGTTCTTTCTAATTATTATATATCATCATCATGATTATTTCAAGAACTTTTGTTCGATTTTCTTTATCCGTAACGAACGGGGTCTATACATACATCAAAGCCACCCAAATAGGGGTGTACAGTGCATCAAAGAAACCCAAAATAAGAAAAGGCGGGCAGAGACATACGTCAAAGTCCGTCTTTTTCATATATTTTTTGATTATCTTTCAATGACTAATATAAAACTAACTTCGTAAAAGCAAGCAAATCAGCCTTACTCATTCATCTTCGCAAGTTTCTTCGCCTGGTCGCCATCGCAGAACAAATACCTCTTAATAGCAATACGCTCGAAACATATGCCTCATACCAACACAGCACGAAACAGTCGCCTCTAAAAAAGATACTCCTCTATTTTCCAGACAAGCCATATACCAAAAACAAGCTTTACTCTCTTTCCAACGATGAATGCTTACAATTACAGCTACAAGCTTGTAGCTTTCATAATAACTAAGCAATCCATCATTTTATTAAATATGAACTACTAATTCATACTCTTTGTTAGAGTATAGCATGTTCAAACCTCTTCTGCCACTAATAAGCCACAGGAAGATTTCTCAATCAAAATTTCTTTACTTATACCAAAGACCACTGATATATGATATAATAATTAAAGATTATTATTTTTGTATTCTTGGCAATATTGTTTGATATTCCAATTGAAGTAAGTACTGACATTGTTTCCCTGTTAAGTTTAGCGATAGGAGTGATTAGTTTTATGGATATTACAAATTCAATTGGTGGTCTGGGCGTTCTTGGGGTTAGAGCCTTGCATTTGTCAGGAAGAGAAACTCTATTGCATATCAAGAATTCAAACTTAATAATAAGCGCCCTGGGTTCGAGTCCCGAAACCCCATTATTTTCCAAAAGGAGAGACCCCTTCTTATCTTTAACAATCACCAACCGATTTACTTATATCTTACTGAATCACTTTTTAGATAATTAACATAATCCTCTATCCCCTGTTCTGTTGAATCATATGGCAAAATATTCAAAAATCCATCTCTCTTCAATATTCTATATAATTTTGCTCCTTTCTGTGCCTCATCATATACACTCTTTACCACTTTATCTCCCAATAGCACAAAATTATCCAGCCTCATAATTTCCATAAATTTGCGATTTATTTCAGTATCATTTCTAAGCATTGTTGCAACGTATCCCATTTCATAAATATTCTGAAGAAGAATATCATTTCTAGCATCCAATACAAACAGAACTAGTGCATCCAGATTTCCCCATTGCAACTTTTTATATATTCCTTTTTCTTTATGAAACATATATGTATAAAACTCTTCAATTGATGTAGAAAAATGAATACATATAAATCCTATATTTATCATTCGACATTGAATGTTCTTTTCGCCATCAAACTTTTCAACAATTTTTTTTATATTTCTGTTAAATGCTGAATAATATGTGCTATTTTTTAACTCAACTGCATCTTGATGCTCACATAATAATTTCTCATACCCAATATCATCATTTACTAATTTTTTAATTAGTATAGACCCATCCTTAATGTTATTAATTTTTAAATCCGTTTCTTTTTCAAAGGGATCGCATCTCATCGTCTTAACTTCTATATTAACCATACATTCTGTAGGCATTTTAAAAACACACGAATATTCTAAGGTTTTATTATTTTGCCAAATGTGAGAGGGCTCATATATAACAGAAGAAATGTTTTCTATATTTACCACTAAAATATAGTAAAGAATTAATGTTTCATCAATGCCTTCAAGATATTTCATATGTGAAAACTTACCATCTTCTACCGCATTACATTTATGAAGTAACCTTTTAGGTATATTACTTTCTTTACCTAGCATTATTTTTAATAGGATAAAAAATTCCAAATTACGTGATTCTGGTGTTCTGGGATATTTCAAAAAAGGATGTTCCTTAGGTAATGACATCTTTTCTAATTCATCTAAAATATATCTTTTACATTCGTTATACTCGCTTAATACTATTTATCCATAGCTTTATCTCCTTTTAGCATATTATACATCAGCTCAAAAAAAGAGCCAAGCAAGTTCTGCTCAGCCCTTAATAGTTTCAGCATATTATGCAATTGCAATCTTAATTGTAATAGGATTCCAATACTTCTTCTTAAATCGTCTGCCTGCCTCTTCCTGACAAAAACGTTTACACTCTTCCATTGGAATCAACATACGAGCAACAATATTAAAATTCTTATCACTCTTAAGAGAATCCGCATAATCTTTATCGTAACCTCGAATCTTATACTTAGCAGATGTATCTGTACACTCTCCCGATAAATTCATCACCCAGACAAACTCATCATTACCATCAACAACTCCACGATAAATGATACGCTCCACAAACATATCTATAACTTCATCACTTACCTTATACTCTCGTAAATTAATAATTGTATTTAATCTCTGTCTAATATCTTCAATATTAAATACTTTCTTCTGCTGCTTTGCTTTCTCAATCTCAAAATGAGCAATCGAATCATCAATAGTTGCAATCTCATCATCAATTTCTGCTTTCAGCTCTTTATAATCGTTCATATCGTAATCATCTTCCAATGACAATGCCAATAGTTTCTTACGCTTTTTCTTCAATTCATCTCTCCTAGACTTCAATGTTTGCAATGAAGTTCCATCTTCCAAAACCTCTTCTTCCTGTTTGCAATGTTCTATAATTTCCAATGCATGAAGAACTGCCGACTTGCCGTTCTTAAATACATATGAAAATACTTGCTTTTCACATAACCACAGCTTTACATCGCTAACTGCAGGATTATCACATACAACATTATTCTCCTTTAATGCTGCTTCAATTGTGTACTTGCTTGCATGGTCAACTTGCCACCTACACTTATAACGATAAGTTGCAGATTTTGTTTCTGTAGCTGTATGTGTATACTGTCTGCTAAGACAATATCCACAGCTACAATATGCCTTGCGTCCAAGAGCATCAGCAGATACTCTCAAACCGCTTTTGCGTCCTTTTATGTTCTCCGAACCTTTAGATGAACGACTCATTCTTCTATCATAAGCCTTCCACCATGTTTCTTCTGACACAATAGGCTCGCAAGAAATCCTAACCAAATTTCCTTTCTCAATCAAATTTCCATTGGCATCTAACACATCCTTAACAGGTTCTATATGAGTCAATACCTTCTTCTTTCTCACAGTATCAATCACTTTACTCTTTTCTGGCAACTGATACCCCATGTATTTGGTATTTGCTAGAATTCTGATTACTTTTGATGGCGTCCATCTCAAGTCCCCCTTATATGTTCTCATATTATTTTCAATGAGATTCATATTGCTTATAGAAGAACAGATTAAAACAAAAGCTATTATCAAGAACAATCACCAGCCCGACAGAACACAACAAAGACCAGCTCATTATAAAAGCAGAGTGTATTATTTCATGATAGAATTACTTAGCACATAATCAGTACATATTAAATCATGGCAGTTCTGATTAAGACATTTTCAGAATAACTGTAACCAATATAGCACAGATGATTTCATATAAGAGTATATCTGCTCATGATTAGAATGGCTCTGTTCAGATAAGTATTTCTTCAAGCACCTACGAGCAGAAATGAAAACAAATTTATTTCATATAAAAACAAAAAAGAAAAGGTAGCTACCGCTAGGCAACTACCCCTTCCTATTTCGTTTATTGAATTACAAATTATCTTTCAGTAAGGCAGACAATTTTTCTGCCTCATCGTGAGTAAGCGTTACCCCTTTTCCCATTTTCTCATGCTCAGGTGCCCAATCCCTGATATCTTACTTAGGTTCTCCACCATTCCATGAAATCTTGTTAAGTTCCTTTGTCCACCCCTTGGCACTCTCTGAAAGAGTGCCAATATGTTCAACTATTTCATATTTGAAATCTGCCATATACTTTCTCTCCTTTATATCTGCATACCCGTTACACTTCTCAAATATTCATCAAATTTTTCATCCAAAATTCCTTTATGCCTACTTACATACTCTGATACAAATGATGCTACCCAATATTGGGAACCATCTGGCGGAGTATCTCCGCAATCTAAATAATCAATGTAATCTTCTGACATAATTAATCCCGGTCTTATCAAAACTAATACCATCAAAAATGACATCGTTATATATGTAATTGTCTCTCCAAATTCTTTGCAATATTTTGAAATATTGCTATGTGTATCCATTCTTTGATATGAAAAATTATAATATAATTGTCCATTAGAATGAACAAAATTATTTAATTTTAATGCCAACTTATCAAATGCATCTTTTAACTTATACTTTTTTATTGCTTCCCCTGCACTTGATGATGCGATAGCTTTGAAAATAGTTCCAATGTAAACATCATTTTGTTGATTTCTGATCCAATCACAAATATTTCTTTCATCTTTGCCTAGGTCTTTTAATTCAACATACTTCATAAAATCTGTCTTATCTCCAACTGTCAGCATATAAATATAATAAAAGACATCATCCCTATATTTTCTCAAAAGTGAATATGCATCTGCAAAATTAGCATTCAGGCAGCAATATCGAATACTTTCTGCCGTTCTACTTACAGAATCAAGAATCTGATTTCCACTGATAACTCCGACTTTATGTAAAACTATGTTATCTCTGCCATATGCTAAGAAACTCATTTCATACATGAAATTTCTTGTTTCCTCTAGCAATGTATTCAACTCTTGGAAGGAACTATTTTCCTTAATGACACTTCTATTTATTTCAAAGTCATCTGGTATTTCAAGCATATGCACTCCTTAATCACTCTCGGCAACACCAAACTTATTTACAAAATCCTCTCCACATCAGTCAGGTCAGCCCATTATTACCTTCAGCAAGGACATTATCAGCAAATAATCCATTTGCTAACTGCACCTTACGCAAATTTTCCAACAATCTGCTACCAACAACAATGTCATTGTTTCTGACAGGATCACCCTCACCAAATTTGCGTGTTCGTGACGGCCTGTAAATTCCATCAACATGTCTTGATAACCCTCTGAACAATTCCACTGTAGAATGAATCGCCTGTATCTGATAATCCAGATCATCCTCAAATTGAAATATAATACGCTTAGGCATTTGGCTCTCCTCCTGCTTCCTCTTCTGCATCTTTTTGTTGCAAATAAAAAATAGCCTTTTGTGTCTCTATTTCCTCACGCAATTCTTCTTCTGTCGGCAAATACAATTTGTACTTACTTGCAAATAGCTGTTCATTTCCATGTAATATAGAATACCTTGCAATATCTTCATCCGTTTCCGAACATAATACAATTCCAAGTGTTGGATTATCATCTGGCGCTTTTTTTAATTCATCATACATACGAATATACATGTCCATTTGCCCAACATCCTGATGCGTAATCCTCTCTGTCTTCAAATCAATTAATACAAAACATTTCAAAATATAATTATAAAACACCAAATCAATATAATAATCTTGTTTCTCAGTGTGGATGTGTTGCTGTCTCGCAACAAACGCATATCCTTTTCCCATTTCCATCAGAAATTTCTGCAGATTTGTTATAATACTTGACTCAAGTTTTGTCTCGTTAAAAGATGCATCTGGCGTTAATCCCAAAAACTCCACTACTACAGGATTTTTATAAATTCAAGCTTATCATTTTGATATGAGGATGTCTTTTCTCTCATTTCAGCTTCTACAGCTTTTTTATCCTGTGATTGAAGCATACGATAATAATATTGGCTATCAATATTTCTCTGTAAAGTACGAACACTCCATGTCTGCTCATAGGCTTCTTTCTCATACCATTTGCGAGCTGTTTCATCATGCACTTGAAGAAGAGTACGATAATGTGACCATGTGAGTCTAATATCAGATTGTCGACACGCTGTGTCGACAATCTGTGGAAAAGCCTTGTAGAATCTTAAACAGTGATATAAATTACTCCTGTCATATCCCTTTCCATATTTTTGAGTCAGGTACCTTGATAAATTTTTAATAATTTCTACACCATATTCAGCCCGTTCTTCTCCAGCTAATTCTTCCACTGCTATTCGATATCCAATCAACCAATTTCTTTGTGATAATATTGTATTTACTGAACGATAAGCCTCTTTTTGTGATACTTCTATAATAGTTTGAACATCATTTAGTATGTTGTCTGTTTTATGAAAATTATCCATAATAACATTATTTACACTATTCATAACTTCATTCATCTGCCTGCCTCCTTACGGCAGATTATACATCTCTGCCATATTTTCTATATAAATTCCACTGTATATGTAGGTTTGCTAGCTCCTGCATTCTTTTCAATAAGAGCTTTCAGTTTTCTGAATGTCTCATCCTTTAAAGAAATATCATCTTTAAATGCCGAATCTCTGAAAATAAATTTAATTGGCAATGGGTCAAGCTTTGCAAGTTTTGAAACTAAATCCTCTGTGATTGTTATTTCCAAGCATACCAAATAACTGCTTGCATAGAGATATGTACGACTCCCAATATCGGATAACTGCTCTAATGTTTCTGAAAGTGCTACATCACGCTGACGAAGCATCAATTCATATACGATATCTATGTCGTTGGCACCTGGCATGAAGTCAACAAGGTCTGGTGCATACTCAAGCTGATTAACATTGATCTGTCCCATATCCATGATGGAATTCCACTTTATATTGGTATCGGCAGTTCTAAATACTTTAAATCCAATATCGATGTCTGCATCTGGATGGTCTGATCTGATTTTATCTCCTGCTCTACGGATACGTTCTTTACCTATTTCACATATATTTTTATAACCGGCTTTGCTCGCTGTACCGTTATCATCCGTTAATTCCAGTATTTGTGTTACTATAAATTTACAATTACTTTAATAATATTAACTATTGCATCCTTCTTGTTCTGGAGAACTTCATTAATTTTCTGTATCATCTGCTCATTGGAATTTATCGCATTCATATATCAGCCAACTCCTTGCTGAACACTTTCTCTAGCTGTGTTCTTATTGATTATCTCAAAATAGGTGTCCAATAATCTGTACCTTCATCTATGTTCTCTCAAATTTTGTACTTAATATTAGTTATAAAAACTTAAGGTTAATTATATCACAAAACGCTAACCATTTCATCAATATTATGGAGTTGTCTGTTCTTCTTTAAGCTGTCTTATACTAATTTTCTTAAAAAATTTCATGGGCTATACAATTATTCACCAGACTGTGAAAAAAAGCAAAAAATCAGAGCCAGCCTTTCGGCTGACTCTGATCCACTCCAAGCAATATTACAATTTATTTTGATAATTCTCTAACTGGCGGAAAATACCAACTACATTTATCTGCTAATACCTATAGCAAAACGAACATCATAAACCGGACAGATTAGTTTTCATCCTGCATTTTTGCAAGTTTCTTCGCCTGATCGGCCGCGATACATGCATCGATAATCTCCTGGATATCTCCGTCAAGAATCTTGTCCAGCTTGTATAATGTCAGGTTGATGCGGTGATCCGTCACACGTCCCTGCGGGAAATTATAAGTACGGATCTTCTCGGAACGGTCTCCGGTTCCGATCTGGCTGCGTCGTTCCTCAGACTCTGCATCCTGCTTCTTCTGCAGTTCGAGATCATACAGCTTGGTACGCAGCAGTGCAAACGCTTTCTCCTTGTTCTGGATCTGTGATTTTTCGGTCTGACTGTAAATCACGATACCGGTCGGATAATGCGTCAGGCGCACAGCAGAGTCCGTCGTATTGACACACTGTCCACCATTTCCGGATGCTCTCATAACGTCGATACGGATGTCTTTGTCGTCAATATGCACTTCCACATCCTCAGCCTCCGGCATAACTGCAACACTGCAGGTTGATGTCTGAATACGCCCCTGGGATTCCGTCTCCGGCACACGCTGTACACGGTGCACACCGGATTCATATTTCAGTACAGAATATGCGCCTGCACCGGTCACCATAAAGTTGACCGACTTCATGCCTCCGATTCCGGTTTCATCTGCCTCAAGTGTCTCCACTTTCCAGCCACGACGCTCTGCGTAGTGTACATACATACGGTAAATTTCAGCCGCAAAAAGCGCAGCTTCCTCTCCACCAGCGCCTGCACGAATCTCCACAATAACGTTCTTGTCGTCGTTCGGGTCTTTTGGCAGAAGCAGAATCTTTAATTTCTGTTCCAGCTCTCCCAGACGGCTCTTTGCCTCATTTAATTCTTCCTTTGCCAGTTCGCGCATTTCCTCATCGGATTCCTCATCAAGAATTGCAAGGGAATCCTCTATTGTCTGCTTACATGCCTTGTATTCCTTGTAGGCATCCACGATTGGCTGCAGATCACTCTGCTCTTTCATCAGTTTACGAAAGCGGTTCGGATCGTTTGCCACATCCGGCTCGCTCAATGTATTCATTAACTCCTCATAATGATGAAGTAAATCCTCTAATTTATCAAACATAATCTATCCTCTCTTTTCACATAGGTGTTTGTGTCCGCAGACCACACGGTCATTTCGCGCAAGATCTTTTTTCACGCAGACGTCCTCAAATCCGGCCTCTTTCATCATAGATGATACCGCCCATCCCTGGTCATATCCGATCTCAAACAGCAGATACCCTCCATCGGTCAGATAATCCGGGCTTTCCTGGATGATCTTCCGGTAGAAGAACAGACCATCTTCTTTTCCGTCCAGTGCCTCATGCGGTTCAAATTCCGACACCTCCGGCATCAGAAACGGAATTTCATCGCTACGGATGTATGGTGGATTTGACACAATCACATCAAACGTTTCATCCGCAACATCCTCAAACAGATTGCTTCTCTCGAAAATGGCAGGAACATCATTTAATTTTGCATTTTCCTTTGCAACATTGATCGCCTGTTTGGAAATATCATATCCATATCCCCCGGTACCGTGTACATTTTTCAAAATACTGATCAGCACACATCCGGAACCTGTACACATATCCAGCACCTTCATCCCCGGTTTTACAACCTTCAGTGCTTCCTCCACCAGGGTTTCCGTATCCTGTCGCGGAATCAGCACATTGGAATTCACATGAAATGTCATCCCCATGAATTCCTGTTCCCCGGTGATATACTGAAGAGGCACTCGCTCTGCCCTCTTTTTAATCAGCACTTCAAATTCATGCTGCAGTTCCTCCGGCATCTCTTCGTCAATATGCATATAATAGTAAGTGTGGTCAATTTTACATGCCATGGTCAAAAGCAGCCATGCATCATTTCTGGCATCTGCAATGCCAGCCTCACACAGGCTTTTTTCTCCCGAAACAATTGCTTCCCTATAGGTCATACATTCTCTTCCTTCTGCCACTTTCTCCAGTCAAACACAGCTTCCACCGAAGCGATTCCCACTTCGATCATCTCATCATCCGGCTCTTTTGTTGTCATCTTCTGCATCCAGAGTCCCGGTTTGCTCAGTATATTCACCAGCCGGTTATCATATCTTCCCGCCAGACGGATAAACTCATAAGATACTCCGGCGATCACCGGAATAAGAAGAAGTCTGAGCACCAGCTGCAAAATACGCGAATCCACACGGATAAACAAAAAGAACACGATAGATATCAGCATTACAATCAGCAGGAAACTGGTACCGCAGCGCTTGTGCTGCCGGGAACTTTTCCGGACATTTTCCACATTCAGTTCCATTCCGTGTTCGATGCAATTGATGCATTTGTGTTCTGCTCCGTGGTACATAAACACTCTCTTAATATCAGGTGTCAGAGAAATCAGTGCAATATATCCGATAAAAATTGCCAGACGGATCAGTCCCTCCAGCAGCGCAATCACGGTATCCGATGCAATAACTTTATGGAAGATCCCGGACAGAAAATATGGCAGGAAAAAGAAAAGTCCCAGCGCAAAAACAATGGAAAATGCAACAGTGCCGCCCATCATTGCCTTCTCCTGCTTTTTTTCTTTTTCTTCCTGTGCCTTTCGTTCCTCCTGCGTCATGGCTTCTTTTTTCTTTTTTTCATCCTCATCGTCTTCAAAAAAGGAAGCCGAATACATGAGTGTCTGCATGCCAAGGATCAGTGATTCTATAAAATTAATGACACCACGGATGAATGGCAGACGCCGCAGTTTTTTATTTTTAATCGTTTCTTTAAATGTAGAAACTTTTACATCAATGGTGTGATCCGGCTTGCGAACGGCAACCGCATAACGGTCTTCGTTTTTCATCATGACACCTTCCATGACTGCCTGCCCGCCAACTCCTGAATATTTCATATTTCCCCCTGTAAGAGAAAAAGGTTGAGGCAATACACAGCCTCAACCTTTTTACGTGACTTATCAATTCTATTTCATGCCATACTTCTTGTTGAACTGTTCGATACGTCCACGAGCCTGGTTAGCCTTCTGCTGTCCAGTATAGAATGGATGACACTTAGAACAGATTTCTACGTGGATCTCCGGCTTTGTAGAACCTGTAACGAATGTGTTTCCACAGTTGCAGGTAACGGTTGCCTGATAATAATCTGGATGGATTCCTTCTCTCATGATTTTCACCTCTTTATATTCTTATCGTTTTCTGTAATCAGTCTTCCGGCTGATTCTGGTTTCTGTCACACCCTTTATACCCGTATGCCCGATCCGCATATGATACTTGTTACAAGAGCGACACTTTCGTCCGTTTACATCCCGATAAACAGCTTAATTATTGTAACATAGCGTCCATGCAAATGCAATAGAAATTTAAAGAATTCTGTTTTTTCTTACAAGATTGATAAAATCAGCATTTGTACGCGTGTGTGCAAACATATTTAAAATATTCTCCACAGCCTCATCCGACCGCATGCCGTTTAATGCCCGGCGCATATTCTCCACGCCCTCACGCTCCTGCGGATCAAGCAGCAGATCGTCTCTTCGCGTGCCGGACTTTACAATATCCACCGCCGGGAAAATTCTCTTTTCAGAAAGTTTCCGGTCAAGAACAAGTTCCATGTTACCGGTTCCCTTAAATTCCTCAAATACCACGTCATCCATCTTGCTTCCGGTATCGACCAGTGCCGTGGCAAGAATGGTCAGGCTTCCGCCTTCTCTCATATTCCGGGCTGCACCAAAAAACCGTTTCGGCATGTGCAGTGCCGCCGGATCAAGACCACCGGAAAGTGTCCGGCCGCTCGGCGTACAGGTCAGGTTGTAGGCACGTGCCAGACGTGTGATACTGTCGAGGAGAATCATCACATCCTTTTTATGTTCCACCAGACGTTTTGCACGCTCGATTACCATTTCCGATACCCGCTTATGGTGTTCTGCGGTCTCATCAAAAGTGGAATAAATGACCTCTACATTTTCGCCCTCAATTGCCTCTTTAATATCGGTTACTTCCTCCGGCCGCTCGTCAATCAACAGAATGATCAGATGCATCTCCGGGTTATTTTCCTTTACCGACTTGGCAACTTCCTTTAAAAGCGTTGTCTTACCTGCTTTCGGTGGGGATACAATCATACCACGCTGGCCTTTTCCGATCGGGGAAACAATATCCATCACACGCATTGCAACCGAACCGCCGGGACGTTCCATGCGCAGACGCACATTCGGAAAAATCGGGGTCAGATCCTCAAAGTTTGTCCGCTTCTGTGCTTCCGAAGGATGATATCCGTTTACCGAAGTCACATACAAAAGGGCAGAAAATTTCTCCCGCTCGGATTTCACTTTGGTATTTCCACAGACAATATCTCCTGTCTTTAGATTAAATCTGCGGATCTGGGACGGCGCCACATAAACGTCATGTTCCCCCGGCAGATAGTTTTCACAGCGGATAAAACCGAATCCGTCTGCCATAACCTCCAGAATACCGCTCGCTGTATTTCCACTGTCGAGGCTGACGATATCTTCTTTGATCGCAGCACTGTCATTATCCTCCTGTGCCTTATAGATCTGTTCCTGTGATGCATGTGCTCCATGTTCTGCATGCATGCTTTCTCCATGCTCTGGATGGCTGTGATCCTCCGTATGGGACGGATGCTCTTCTCTTCGCGGTTTTGGTGTATGCTTTCTTCCTTCCTGTCCGGAAGCTGTCCGCGCGGTATATACCGTCTTTGCCTTCGGCGCTGCCTCTTTTTCCCGCTCATCTTCCTGCAGCATCCGATCAATCAGTTCTCCCTTTTTCATTGTTGAGATTCCTTTGAGTCCGCGTGCCTTTGCCAGGTCTTTTAACACAACCAAAGAAAGACTCTCATATTTTTCCCTCATTCCATCTGCTCCTTCTTAAAAAATATAGACTTGTTTCGTACCGTAAATCATTTTATAAATTACACTTATTTGCATGGGATATCAGTCAGAAACGACTATGAATCATTTCAAATATTATCTAACGCAGCTATTATACACTATTTCCGGTAAAATAGGAAGTCTTTTTTTTCATGCGCAAGAATGGTATTGTGAATAAGTATGAGTATGTAAAGGAGAAAATTACTATGGATAATAAAGAAAAGGCACTTTTATGCCACAAAGAATGGAACGGAAAACTCGAAACCGTTGCAAAATCAAAAGTAAAAACCCGCGAGGATCTCGCGATTGCATACACCCCGGGTGTTGCAGAACCATGCAAAGTAATTGCGGAAGATAAAACTGCTGCCTACACATACACCTGGAAAGCCAACACGGTTGCCGTTGTTTCCGACGGAAGCGCCGTTCTCGGCCTTGGAAATATCGGTCCTTATGCCGCTATGCCGGTCATGGAAGGAAAATGTGTATTATTCAAAGAATTTGGAAATGTTAACGCTGTACCGATCTGTCTGGACACCCAGGACACCGAAGAGATCATTCAGGCTGTGAAAAATATAGCTCCCGGATTCGGCGGTATCAATCTGGAAGACATCTCCGCTCCGCGTTGTTTCGAAATCGAGGAACGTCTGAAAGAAATGCTTGATATCCCGGTATTTCATGATGACCAGCACGGAACCGCCATCGTTGTTTTGGCCGGTATCATCAATGGTCTGCGTGTGACCGGCAAGAAAAAAGAAGACTGCCGCGTTGTGGTAAACGGTGCAGGATCTGCCGGTGTGGCAATCACCAAACTTCTTCTGACTTACGGTTTCAAACACGTGACCATGTGTGACCGTGAAGGAATCATCGGAAAAGATTATCCGAACTTAAACTGGATGCAGAAAAAAATGACAGAGGTTACCAATCTCGAAAATACCTCCGGAACGCTGGCAGACGCACTGCGCGGTGCGGATATCTTTGTCGGTGTCTCTGCGCCAAACATTGTCACTCCGGAAATGGTTTCTTCCATGAACAAAGATGCCATCCTGTTTGCCATGGCAAATCCGGTGCCGGAGATCATGCCGGATGTGGCCAAAGCTGCCGGAGCAAAAGTTGTCGGAACCGGACGGAGCGATTTCCCAAATCAGGTAAACAACGTGATCGCTTTCCCTGGTATTTTCCGCGGTGCATTGGAGGCACATGCCACCCAGATCACAGAAGAAATGAAACTTGCAGCAGCAGAAGCACTTGCCGCCCTGGTTTCTGACGAGGAATTAAATGAAGATTTCATTATGCCGGAAGCATTTGATCCACGTGTGGCAGAAGTTGTAAGTGAAGCAGTCAAGTCTCATGTCCGCTAATCGCTACTATTCTCTGAACGATTACTGTAAAGAGGTCTTCGGGGAAAAAGTGTACCGTCTCAGTCTAAGCGGTGGGATGACGTGTCCCAACCGCGACGGAACACTCTCTTACGGAGGATGTGCATTCTGCAGTGCCGGAGGCTCCGGTGATTTTGCCGCGGATGCATTTCTGCCGGTTTCTGAACAGTTCATACAGGCCAGACAGAAAATCGCCGCCAAAACACACTGCCAGAAATTCATTGCGTATTTCCAGTCATTTACCAACACCTATGCCCCCGTTGACGTTTTGCGTCAGCTCTATTCCGAGGCAATGGCACCGGAAGAAATCGTTGCACTTTCCATAGGAACCAGAAGTGACTGCCTTCCTCCGGAAACCTTAGAACTCCTCTCCGATCTCAATCAGGAAAAACCCATATGGATAGAGCTTGGTCTGCAGAGCATCCATGCAAAGACGCTGTCTGCCATGAACACGCATACCACGGTTGCACAGTTTGATGCCGCTGTATCCAAACTTCATGCCCTTGGAATCTCTGTGATCGCACATGTTATTTTAGGATTTCCCGGTGAAACAAAAGAAATGATGAAAGATACCGTCCGGCATGTCGCCGCACTTCCGGTTTCGGGAATCAAGCTGCAGCTTCTGCATGTCCTGCGTGGCACTGCACTGGCAGAACAGTATCAGCTTCATCCGTTTCCCATGATGGAACTTGATGAATACAGCGATTTTGTGATCGACTGCCTGGAACTTCTTCCCCCGGACATGGTCGTTCACCGTCTGACGGGAGATGGTCCCCGCAGTCTATTACTCGCCCCTTCCTGGAGCACAGACAAAAAACGCATTTTAAACACCATTCATCGCCGTCTCAAAGAACGCAATACCAGACAAGGAGAACATTTTTATGGCTGAACCATTTACAATCTATAAACTTACGATCTTATATATGCTGAGCAAAGCAGGGTTTCCGCTTTCCAACACCCAGATTTCCAATTTCTTTCTGGAACAGGAATACACAGACTATTTCCGTGTACAGGAAGTAATCGGGGATCTGGTCGATGCCAATTTAATCCATGCAGAGTCCACGCACAGCAACACACAGTACTCTCTGACTTCTGCGGGAAAAGAAACACTTGGATTTTTCAAAGATAAATTAAATGATGGAATTGAAAATGATGTTCAGGGATTTTTTGAAAAGAATAAATTAGAATTCCGACAGGAAAATTCCATTCTGGCAGATTACTATAAGACAACCAATCAGAAATACGCAGTACGCTGTCAGGTACGGTCTGACGGCAATCCTCTGATCGACCTGACGCTTTGCGTAACTACAAAAGAACAGGCAGAAGCCATCTGCAATAACTGGAAAAAGAAAAGTGAAGATGTATATGCTGTACTGATGGACACGCTGCTGCAATAAGCCGCGTGTCATTTTTTCTTTTTCTGTACGCTGTATCCAAATTTGCCGAGTTTTTTCCCCAGAGCAAAATATTCTCCGTGGGAATACATGATAAGCCCGGTTCCGTTGATGTCAAATTTTCCTGTTTCATCCAGATACGCATCATCCACCGTTACGCCAAGTACTTCCGCCACAAACATCGTATGACTTCCAAGCGGATGGCTCTCCACCACCCTGCAGGCAATATTTACAGGACTTTCCGCAATTGCCGGAGCTTTCACATGCTCCACCGGAACCGGTGTAAGTCCTGTTTTTTTAAATTTATCCACATCTCTTCCGCTGACCACGCCGCAGTAATCACAGGCCTTTGCCAGTTTTTCGTTGGTCAGATTAATCACAAATTCTCCGGTTTTCTCTATGATCTCATAAGAATAACGGGATGGGCGGACGGAAATAGAAACCATCGGCGGATTGGTGCAGACGGTTCCTGCCCATGCCACGGTAATAATGTTTGGCCGATGATTCTGATCCGCCACACTGACCATCACAGCCGGCACCGGATTTAACATATTTCCCGCTTTCCAACTCTGTTTTCCCATTTTTCCACTCCTTTTGCCTGTTCCTTTTATTTATAATCCTGTTATAATTTCAGATCCGTATTTTCCCGGATAATATCCGCGATCAGTTCACGCTCATCCATATGATGCTTCACACCCTTGATCTCCTGGTAATCTTCGTGCCCTTTTCCTGCAAGGACGATGATATCGCCATCCTCGGCATGTTCCATGCAATACCTGATGGCTTCTTTCCGGTCCGGTATCGTCACATATGCGCCATCGGCTTTGTGTACCCCGACCAGAATATCGTTGATGATATCCATTGGTTCTTCATTTCTTGGATTATCCGATGTGACAACCGTCAGATCTGCCAGTTTTGAAGATACCTCTCCCATCTCATAACGGCGGGATTTTGCACGGTTTCCTCCGCATCCGAACAGGCAGACCAGTCTGCCCGGCTCATACTCTTTCAGGGTCGTTAACAGACTCTCCAGTGCCATGGCATTGTGTGCATAGTCAATCATCAGCGTATATCTCTTTGTTACCGGTACAATCTCAATTCTTCCCTTGACACTTACATGAAGCATCGCCTTTTTGATTTCTTCAACACTGACACCAAAATGATGACAGATTGCAATGGCGGTCAGGGAATTATACACCGAAAATTTTCCCGGCACATTGACTTCCACATCAAAATCCATGGAACCTCCCACATGATATTTTACACCAAGTGCCCCATGCTCCTTTTTTAACTCTACCTTCTGCGCAATCAGATCATTTTCTGCTCCATACCCAAACGTCTCAACCGTACAGGTATGTCCCTGTAAAATGCCCTGCAGATGCTCGCTGTCCCCATTAAAAATTCCATGCCTGCACTGCTGGAACAAAAGACTCTTGCAGTGCATATAATCTGCAAAATCCTTGTGCTCATTTTCTCCGATATGATCCGGTTCAAGATTGGTAAACACGCCGATATCAAACACAAATCCGGATACGCGGTGAAGCATCAGCGCCTGGGAAGAGACTTCCATCACAACAGCATCGAGTCCCGCATCTACCATTTTTGCAAAAAGCTCCTGCACCCGGTAAGATTCCGGTGTCGTATTTGCAGAAGGAATACGCTCAGAACCAACAATCGATTCGATCGTGCCGATCAGTCCGGTTTTGATCCCCGCAGACTCTAGAATCGAACGAACCATATAGGTTGTCGTTGTTTTTCCTTTTGTTCCGGTAATACCGATCGTCTTTAATTTTTTTGCCGGATGCCCAAAATATGCCGCAGACATGCAGGCAAGTGCCAGACGGCTGTCCTCTACCTTGATATATGTAATTCCATCGATCGGCGTTACATCCTTTTCTACGACAATGGCCGCTGCTCCCTTTGCTGCCACATCCGGAATAAACTCATGTGCATCACGCACACTTCCGCTGATGCACACAAACACAGAACCTTTTTCAACCTTGCGGGAATCATATACCAGAGTCGTAATCTCTGTCTCCTCGCTTCCCGCCAGTATCTCATATTCCATTTCGTTGATAAGTTCTTTAATTTTCATTTAATTTTCCTCCCATATTCCATGAAACACTTCTGTCGCTGGTCCGGTCATATAAATATGATTGTTATCCGGATCATACTCGATGGTCAGATCTCCGCCCCGCAGATGCACCAGAACTTTATTTTCTGTCTTATGATTTAAGATACATGCCATAACCGTGGCACAGGTTCCGGTACCACAGGCAAGCGTCTCCGCAGATCCGCGTTCCCACACCCGCATGGATGCTTCCGTCGGAGAAATAACGTGTACGAACTCTGTGTTGGTCCGTTTTGGAAACCGTGGATGATGTTCAAACTCCGGACCGTATTTTTCCAGTTCAAAATGTTCGGTGTCCTCCACAAAAATTACCGCATGTGGATTCCCCATCGACACGCAGGTCATCTTCCACTCTCTGCCCTCTACTTCAATCGGCTCATCTACCACCTGTTCTCCCGATGCATCTACAGGAATTAAATCCGGTTTTAATATTGGTTCTCCCATATCCACACGAACCAGCGAAACCTTGCCATCCGCAACCGTCAGCTGCAACGTTTTTACCCCGGCTCCGGTTTCAATCGTAATCTCTTTCTTATCCGTCATTTTATGATCATATACATATTTTGCGACACAGCGGATTCCGTTTCCACACATCTCCGCCTCCGAGCCATCCGCATTGTAAATCCGCATCCTGAAATCCGCGATATCCGATGGTCCAATAGTGATCAGACCATCCGATCCGATTCCAAAATGGCGGTCACTCACTGCAATTGATAACTTTGCAGGATCTGCTATCTTTTCCTCAAACAAATTGACATATACATAATCATTTCCGCACCCATGCATTTTTGTAAACTTCATATTTCTACACTCCTTTTTTCTTTTCCATCCTGTCGATTCAGAGCTTCTATTCTAAGTATACCCGCACGATCCGTCTTCTAAAACAACTACAGTGCTTTTTATATTGCAAATTGTGTGGAAACATAGTACACTGAATCTAATTAATATTTACAGGAGATTTATGCAATGTCAGAACTCTCACATTATGAAAAAACAGGATATCTTCATGACGATTTTAAGATTTTTCACTTAAAAGATACCTCTATGCACCCGATTGACTTTCATTACCACGATTTTCATAAAATTCTGATCTTTCGCAAAGGAAATATTTCTTACAATGTGGAAGGACGTACCTATGATCTGATACCGGGGGATATCGTATTCGTTCCCGCAGGTACGGTCCACCGTCCGGTTCTGCACAGTTCTGAAATTTATGAGCGCATCATCATCTATATTTCCAGACACTACCTGGATGCCTGTCATGATTCCGACGATCTCTCACTCTGCTTAAAAGAAGCTCATCAGAAAAAATCGCATGTACTGCGTATTCCGGCACTGAAGACAACACAGATTGCAAGAATTATCCACGATCTGGAACAATCTCTGGATTCCAGAGAATACGCAAACGAACTTTATCATAAACTTCTTTTTCTGGAGCTGATGGTCCAGTTAAACCGTGCAGCTCTCTCCAACCGCATTGAATATCTTTCTACCACAGCCTCAAATCATAAAATGATCCATGTGATAGATTATTTAAATGCACATTTAACAGATGACATCACCATCGACTTTCTTGCCGAACATTTCTATCTGAGCCGGTATCATCTCATGCATGCCTTCAAGGAAGAAACCGGTTATACGATCGGAAACTATCTGACCACGAAGCGCCTTTTGCTGGCAAGAGATCAGATCGCCCAGGGGGAATCCATCACCACCGCATGTTATGCCTGTGGTTTTCACAATTATTCCACCTTTTCCCGGGCATACCGCAAACATTTTGGCTGTTCTCCCAGAGAACAGCGCAATTGATCTGTCTGCCTGTTACATTTTGCGCTCTGCAAGGGTGTTGATCAGCGCAGGAATCAGCTGTTTCTTTCTGGATACCACATTTTCCAGCATAATCCCCTGATCGGAAGGCTCGCAATTATAAGCTGCCGCAACCAGCTGCGATGCATCCGCACCGCGATAAATCAGATAAGTAGACTCATTTAAGATATCCGTCAGCATGACAAAAATCATCTGGATCTGTTTTTCTCCCATCATCTGTTCCAGTTTCGGCTCAATACGTTCCTGCACCTTATCCAGTTCGGTGCGTCCCATCGCGCTGATCTGCGCCACGCCAAAACTCACATCCTCAGCATGGAAAATTTTAAAATCCTGATTTAAAATTTCTTCTTCTGTTTTATTATCAAAATTGCTTCCCGCCTGAAACATTGCTAAGGCAAGCTCCTCGACCTTAACCTCTGCAATCTCCGCCAGCCGGAGTGCTGCTTCCCTGTCTATCTGTGTACAGGTCGGTGAGCGGAACATCAGCGTGTCAGATAAAATGGCTGCACACATCAGTCCTGCCATCTGCGAGGTGATCGTAATTCCCTTTTCCAGATACATCTGATAAATGATGGTGGATGTACATCCAAGCGGCTGATTGCGGAAATACACCGGAGACATGGTCTCAAGGCTGCCCAGCCGGTGATGATCGATAATCTCTAAAATTTCCGCCTCATCGATATTGGATACTGCCTGTGATTTTTCATTGTGGTCCACAAGGATCAGTTTCTTTTTCTCTGCTTTCATCAAATTTCTGCGGGAAAACATACCCACATAGTTCTGGTTTTCATCGAGAACCGGGAAATCCCGATGCCGTATATTGGCTACGGTCTCTCTTACCTCATCCACGTAATCATCCAGATCAAAATGAATGATTCCTTTTTTTGTCATAAAATGCTTGATCGGCATACTCTGGTTGATCAGACGGGCCGCGGTAAACGTATCGTACGGTGTACTGATCAGAACGACTTCGCGTTCCTTTGCCGCCTCGATCACTTCCTGACTGATTTCATATCCGTTAGTAACAATCATGCAGCTGCAGTTTGATGCAATGGAAAGCATCTGCGACTCTTCCCCGTCCCCGATCATAACCAGGTCATCCTTGTCTATGGCAGAAGTCACTCCTTCCGGTGTACCGATTCCGATTACCACCTTGCCGTGAACAAAATACGCATGTTCATTTCCTGTCAGCAGCTGTCCATCCAGCGTCTCTACAATATTCTTGTACTGGGTACGTGCGGTAGAAAGGATGGTATTATCATATACATCCATGTAGGATTTTGCAATATCTCCTGTTACAATCAGTCCTTCCAGCTTATTTTCCCGCACCACCGGAAGTGTAACAACCCCGAGGATCTTCATCATCTCCCATGCCTTTTTCATAGAGATATGACTGTTTACTCCCTCTGTACGGCGTATCTGAATATCCTTGATCTGTGTTCCGACATCCGAAATCATTGCCGGGGCCTCTGCATGAAACCTTTCCAGAACATACGCCGTCTCCGCATTTACAGATCCGGCTCTCTTTGCAATATAGGTCATTCCCGTAGCTGTTTTGGGATTCTTTTTTTCTATTTCATTTTTCAGGTTTGCATAAGAAATCGCTGCACATATGGAGTCTGTATCCGGATGCTTATGTCCTACAACCAAAACTTTCTTTTTTGCCATATCAGATTCTCCTATTCACATTTCTCTTTTCGAATTGTTCTATCTCTTTTTTGAGACAAAAAATGCAATCCTCATTCTTTTGAGAATTGCATATCCTTATTCTAAAACGCAATCACGCCCACACTAACCAGCAGGACCAAAAGTAACACCACCAGATTCACGATTCCAAGTATCATTCCCGTCAGGGAAAAAATACGGACCGGATGCATTCTGCTTTCCATAACGGTAAGCTTGTCCAGGCGTTCATCCATGCTGCGGAACAGATCCGAAATATTTCGGTAGCATTTTACATTTTCTGTATGTACTTTCTCGGAGATTTCTGTTTTTGCCGTGGTCAGCTGTTCTTCGATCTGCGCAAGAGAATCTTTCAGTTCCTTTGCTTTTTCTTCATTTAAGCGTTTGCCGTCTGCCACATCTTCCTTCATGGAAACTTCGATTTCTTCCATCTTGGCAGACACTTTGCCGATCAGACGATCAATCTGCTTTTCCACTTCCGCAGTGAATCCATCTGCTTTTTTCTGACGTTCCTCGAGAATCTGCCCCAGAGCATCTGCTTTCTCCTGACGTTCATCCACTAACGTCTGCAGTTCCTGTGCCTCCGTCTCTCTGGAATCAAGCAATGACTGTAACTGCTTGGCGCGTTCTCTGAATTCATCAATCTGGCTAAGTAAGAAATCTTCCCTGCTCACAACATTAACTTTCCTTTCCTGTACTTCGGGCTGTATTTCCGTGTCCGGCTTTGTCTCTTTTGTCTTCTGCGAAAAAACCTCCTGCGGTTTTTCCTGAGCAGATGCACGCATCCGTTCTTCATATGCAGCTTTCCGACGATTGTGCGCAATCTGTCTGCGCAGCTCCAACAATAATCCAGACATTTTTTCCTCCGCTGTATCAGTTCCTCTGTTTATTGTATCATTCTCCCACGTATTTGTAAACAAAAAAGACTGCCAGCATGACGGTACTGGCAGTCCTTCTCCTTTTATAATATTCAGATCTTAAGCGATTCCGTTTACTAATTTTGCTAAACGGGAAACTTTACGAGCTGCGTTGTTCTTGTGATATACACCCTTAGAGCAGGCACTCTCGATAACTGAAGAAGCATCCTTATATGCAGCCTCTGCAGCAGCCTTATCCTTTGCAGCAACAGCAGCCTCTACCTTCTTGATTGAAGTCTTAACTTCAGAACGGATTGCTTTATTTCTTGCAGTCTTTGTCTCTGTAACTAAAATTCTCTTCTTAGCAGATTTAATGTTAGCCAATCTGTACACCTCCATATCAAACTGTAATTTGTTTCCTGCGGTGAAACAGACACGGACGCTTCATCGCAAACATACTAGAATATAATATGTCAAGCTGTCCCTTCTGTCAAGATGTAATTGAAAAAAAGTTGTAAAAGTCTGCCAATATGTATATAATGTAGACATGAAAACGATTGATAACGACATCAAAACAGGACAATTCAAACAGATTTATCTGTTATACGGAGAAGAACAGTATCTGATCCGCCAGTACCGGGACAAATTAAAGCATGCACTGGCAGCGGATGATGATACCATGAACTTTTCTGCTTTCTCCGGCAGCGACATCAACCAGAAAGAGATCATCGATCTGGCAGAGACACTGCCTTTTTTTGCCGACCGCAGACTCATTCTGATCGAAGACAGCGGTCTGTTTAAAAAAAGCGCCGAAGAACTTGCCGATTACATGTCTTCCATTCCGGAAACCACTTATTTTGTCTTTGCGGAAAAAGAAATAGACAAGAAAACAAAGATGTACAAGCAGGTGAAAAAAAACGGAAGCATCGTGGAATTTCCGCGTCAGAATGAGACGACTCTCTCCCGCTGGATCGAGGGAAGAATCCGCAGAAACGGAAAAAATATTACAAGAGATGCCTATGCGCTCTTTATCCGTAAAACCGGTGATGACATGGAAAATATCGACAAAGAGCTGGAAAAACTCCTCTGCTACACACTGGAAAAAGACTATATTGATATCTCCGATGTGGAAGCCATCACCACCGAACAGACCGAGAATAAAATCTTTGACATGATTGATGCAGTGGCACTGCACCAGCAGAAAAAGGCACTGGATCTTTATTATGATCTTCTTGCTCTCAAAGAAGCTCCGATGCGTATTCTTTTTCTGCTTTCCAGCCAGTTTCAGCGTCTGATGATTGTCAAATCCATGACCAATCAGGGATTTGGCAACAAAGAAATTGCTTTAAAAGCCGGCTGCCCGGAGTGGGCAGTCCGCAAATACCAGTCGCAGAGCCGTGCTTTTTCCATGGATCAGCTCAAACAGGCGATCCGCGATGGTGTGGAATACGAAACTGCAGTAAAAACCGGACACATGAATGACCAGATGGCCGTTGAACTGTTTCTGGTACAGTACAGTGCCGGAAAATAATTTTTTCTATTTCACATAAGTTTCACACACCAGCTTATTTTCGATGACGCGCACCCGTATCCTTCCGCCTTCGATGGTGCAAAAAAATCTGCTGCCGCTCTCTTTGATCCTTTGTACGGCATCCGGGCTCGGATGTCCGTAACGATTATCCTTTCCGGCTGAAGCAACCGTAATTTCCGGCCGGATACACTTCAATAACGCTTCTGCGTTCGCATAGCGCGATCCATGATGATCCGCCTTAAAAACCAAAACCTTATCCCATTTTCTGCGCCGGAGCAGCTGCTCTTCCACATCTGTGGAGATATCTCCACCAAACAGAGCGCTTATATCCCCCTCTTCAAATTGCAGTACCAGACACAGATCATTGACATCCTCCGCTTTATCCGAAGCTTTGGGATACAGACAGCGCATGGCTGCACGTTTGCTTCTTACCGTATCCCCCGCCTGCATATAAAGCACTTTCGTTCCATGGCTGCGGGCCAGTTCTGCCAGCTCTTTTGTCTTTGCTTCTTTTTCCACTGCTTTTGCAAACACCAGATACTCCACACGGTATCCGGACACAAGAACCTCCTTAAGACCGGACACATGATCGGTATCCGTATGACTGACAAACCAGTAAGAAATCTCTGACACTCCTTTTGCCTTTAAAAACGGCAGAATCCGGTACTTTCCCACCTGTTTCACATCGGTGCTCCCACCATCAATAAACATGGAAGTCCCGCCGCCCGTGCACAGATAAATACCGTCTCCCTGTCCCACATCAAGGAAATCAATCTCAAACGATTTCTTCTGTGGAAAAAGAAGAAAAAGCAGAAGAAACGCAATAAAACAGGAAAAAACTATGCCCTGCAGACGTTTCTTTCTTCGGCTTACACACAGATCTGCCGTTTCCCTGCAGTCTTTATGCTTTTCATTTCTGCGTGCACAGGCATAGATCGCCAAAAGAAACACTCCAAGCCCCAGGTAATACCAAAAGATCCGCATATGCGCAGGTTTCCCTGTGATCCTCTGCGCACCCGGAATCTTTAAGGAAACCTCACACAGAAACCGGTAACTGTCGAGCATCCAGCCACAGGGCGCAAACAGAACACGCCCCGCAGGCAAAAACGCCATCCCCACAATCACCCCAAGCACAGTAAGCCCCAGTAATCCGTTGACCACCGCAAGTACAAACAGATTTATCAGCATCGCGTACACGGGAATTTCATAATAAGAATATGCGACCAGCGGGATGGTAAACAACTGGATTGCAAAACTTACCAGAATTCCTTCTTTTTGTCTTGAGAAAAATGTTTTTTTGATGGTTTCCTCTCCGGCCTGCTGTCTGCGTTTCCATGAATGTTCCCATTCCAGCAGTATATTGGCTCCCACTCCGATGGCAATCACCGCCATCACGGAAAACACAAATCCGGAATACGATAGCAGAAACGGATTTTCCCACAAAAGTACGAGCACAACAATTCCAAGCGCATTTAACATGTCATAGGCATATCCTGTCACATCCGCAAACAAATAAATCAGACACATGCCCACCGCCCGTTGTGTAGATACCCCGTTTCCGCTTAAAACCGCATAGGAAATCAAAAAAACGGTCGTTGCCAGCGCTGCTGTCACATACCGGGTATGCAGTCGTTTCCGCAGCAGGCGGTACAGTCCCATCCCCAGAAGGGAAATATGAAGTCCGGAAATAGCAAGCACATGGGCGATCCCCGCTCTCTGATACAAAGATTTTATCTCTGCATCCAGAGCCCCCTTTTCCCCTAACAGCATCGCAGAAAGCACGCCATCGTCCCGGATAGAATGCCGGATCACGTCATTTGCACGCTTTTTCATATTCTGTAGTGCGCACCGGTAACGATCCGGTTTTCCATAGACCCGGCTGATCTTTGTGACCCATATGCCGAAATCAATTTTCTGACTCTGGTAAAACTGCCGGGCATCAAACATCCCTTCATTGGATGCTTCTGTAAATAATGAAATTGTACCCTCAATATTCAGGATTTGTCCAGCCGAATGGCTGGCAGAAGAAACATATGCGATTACATCATTGCATGGCAGTGTCTGCGATTCTGCTTCCACCGTGCAATCTTTTAAATAGTAATAAACGCATCTGGTTTTCGGTTCTATCCGATCAATCTTTCCCGCCAGGCGAACCTCCTGGCCATCTGTGAGTTTCTGCAGGTACTGCTGCCTGAAATCGATCTGTCGCTGCATCTGCAGCATCCCCAAAAGAAACATACCGGGAAGTCCTGCCGCAAACAGAACTTTCCGCATCCCCCGTTCCTTCCATGGAGTGGTATATACCAGTAACAGAACTGCCAGCACACCCCATGCCGGCAGCTGCTCTCTGACACACACAATCCCCAGCAGAAACTCTGTGGCAAGCAAAAGAAATGGTCTTTTCCTCACGCTTTCTTTTCCTATTCCGTAGATTCTACTTTCTCATCGCTTTCTTTTGTGACCAGACGGTCATCTGCCTTGTACATCTTTGATAGTTTATACGTGTAACGGCATTTGCCACTGGTGTCTCCGTTGATGGAAATCTGTACTTTATCGATTCCCGTCAGTTCCGTCAGGGAATCCACGATAGAGTATAAAACAACAGGTTCTGAGATTTCCTGATTCTGATTCAAAAACATTTCATCCAGATTGACATAGCAGACCCCATCCACCACTGTGATCGTAATCAGTTTCGTCTCCGAAGGAATCGTTGCCAAGAGTCCGCTTTTTCTTGGTCCCTCAATCAGCTGTTCCATCACCAGTTTTTCCAGTGAAATGTTGGAACTGTAATGTACCTCTCTGGTTTCCGGAACCAGTCTGGTACCCGCCTTATTTGAAAAATAAAGTTTCAGTGTTGCTTTCTGGCTGGAATTGATCTGTTCTCCCGGATTTTCCACAAAACTGTCCAGATTCATGGCACCTACATTTGCTCCCGAGGCATCCACAAGTGGTTTTCCATCCACAGTAAAGGTCACATACTGGCTCAGCTGCAACAGTGTCTTTGCAATTGCAGCCCTAGTCAGAATCTCTTCCGTCGGTTTCATATCGTAATATTCCTTGCTGAAATCCACCGTAATCTGATAAGAGATCAGATCTATATTCTGGATTTTTACTTTGCGTGGAATGGTTCTTCGAAGCGTTGCATCCTCCGGCTGTGTCTGCAGATCTTTGAGCAGTTCCTTCACCTGTGCTTTGCCGGATGAAGTATGCTGCAGGGTAATCTTTTTCGCAACAACCTTTGTCAGCTCATTGTTTACATAAAATACAAAATAGTCTTTTTTATCTTCTTTTTTTCCACATCCGGCAGCCATTGTGAGTACCATTGCCACAAGGAGTATGATTGAAATTATTTTTTTTCTCATCTTTTTCCTCCTATGCAATATAGTTGAGCGGAATACGAACATCAAAGGTTGTTCCCTCGCCCATCACAGAATGTACTTTAATTGCGCCGCGATGCATCAGTATGGAATTTCTTGTAATCGCAAGTCCTAGTCCGGTTCCTCCGATCTCACGGGAATGGGATTTATCCACCCGGTAAAATCGTTCGTAAATATGATCCAGAGACTCCTCCGGAATACCGATTCCGGAATCTTCTACTTTCAGGTAGAAATACTGGTGATCCGCATTCAGCGATACGTGTACCCAGCCCTCTCCGTCATTCCGGTTATATTTGATTGCATTCTCCACAAGATTTGTGATCGCAAGCGTGATTTTTACCTCATCCACTTCTGCGGTAACCGGGCGGAAACTCTCAAGGACAAGTTCCACTTTCTGCTTATCCGCAATCGGCTGCAGACGTTTTAAAATCTGCTCTAAAAGTTCATTGATATTGACGGAAGATACATTCAGCCCTGCTGCAGACTTATCCATCTTCACCAGAGAAAGCAGATCGTTGATGATCTTTGTCTCACGCTCAATCTCGTTGGTGATATCTTCCATAAATTCCTGATACAGTTCCTTCGGCGCATCCGGCATGCTATTGATCGAATCCGCCAGCACCTTCATGGATGTCAGCGGTGTCTTTAATTCATGTGACACATTCGATACAAACTCCTGCCGGGAATCATCCATGACTTTGATCCGGCCAAGCATCTGATTGATCTTCTCACAGATTCCCGCCGTCTCCGTGTAATCATTGACCTGAAGATTGTACTCTCCGTATCCGTTTTTGATTGCAGCGATTCCCTCTTCGATCTTCTGCAACGGCTTCAGGAAATACAAAAGCAGAAGGATTGCAAAAAACACAATTGCAATTCCGACCATGACCATAACGATCACCGCCACCTGTCGCATATATGACTGGTTGATCACAATATTGTCCGTAGAAACACTGATCAGCATAACTCCGATCACCGTTTCACTTTTATCATCAGGATCGCTGATCGGGATCGTCATCTCAATGTAATGGTTCTCCGAATCATAATGCACAATATCCTCGCCCTTGAAACTGCGCATGACCTCCTCTGCAATGATCAGCTTATGGTCATCGAGATTATACGTGTCATAATAAACTTTGCAGTTGTCATCCACAACAATGACACGACCATCATAGATGGTCGTGAGCATATCAATCTGTGTCTGAATATTGCTGGACGATACATCCGCCCCCAGCTTCATATATTCACTTGTCGCTATCTGATTTGCCAGAATTTTTGCCTGGCTTAAGATTTCACTTTCCCGGATAGAAACGGCACGCTTTTCGTAATATTTTAAAACTGCTGCCGAAAGAATCAGACTCGGTACGACCGCAATCACAACGATCAAAAGAATCAGCCGAAATTTTAAACTTTTTAAGAACTGAAGAAACTGTTTACTCTTCTGCATGGAAAAACCTTTCTGCCTTCTCGTCTATTTCTGGTAATAATAATATCCCACACCCCATTTTGTGTGCACGTATTTCGGTTCACTTGGGTTGGTTTCGATCTTTTCACGCAGACGACGTACATGCACATCCACTGTACGCACGTCTCCCGGATAATCTTTTCCCCAGACCAGTCCGAGCAGATTTTCCCTGCTGTATACTTTATTTTCATTTTTCACAAGAAGTTCCAGCAAATCAAATTCTTTTGCGGTAAGGTTTACTTCCCTGCCTGAAATAAACAGCCGTCTGCTGTCACAGTCCAGACGCAGATCCCCTTTCTCCACAATCGAAGAAACTTCTTTCTTTTCTCTCGGTCCTGCGGTACGACGCATGATCGCTTTGATACGCGCTTTCACCTCAAGAATATTAAACGGCTTTGTGATATAGTCATCGGCACCATAATCAAGTCCCAGAATCTTATCCATATCGTCGCCCTTCGCTGTCAGCATAACAATCGGCATATCAGAAAATTCACGAATCGCCTGACATACTTCGAATCCGTCCATCTTCGGAAGCATGATGTCCAAAAGGATCATATCATACTCATTTGCTTTCGCCATATTCAGCGCTTCTTCTCCATCGTATGCACAATCCACTTCCATCCCGTCCTGTTCAAGACTGAACCGGATTCCTTTTACGATTAATTTCTCATCATCTACTACGAGAACTTTCTTTGCCATATTACACCTCAACGAATCGTTATATAATCTTTCATTTTCTCAAAAAGTGCGCTTTTGATTCCGGATACCTGCATGATATCTTCGACTTTCGCAAACGGCCCGTTTTTCTCCCGGTATGCAAGAATTGCCGCCGCCCGTGTCTCTCCGATTCCCGGAATGGTCACAAGCTGCGTGGCATCCGCCGTATTGATATCAATCCGCCCATCCGATTCTTCCACAGTGGCACCGGCTGCCTCTGCCGATGCTTTCCTCTCCCTTGCCTCTTCCTCTGTGGGAAAATAAATCATCTGTCCGTCCGAAAGCTTCTCAGCAAGATTCCAGTATTCGCGGCTGGCAGCTTTGGTCAGTCCTCCTGCCGCCTCCACCGCATCGCAGATGCGCATACCGTCTTTCAGCTGATAGACACCGGGAGCTGCTACCTCCCCGCATACATATACCTGTACCGTCTGGTCGGATTTTAATGTTTCTTTTTGTTCCGTTCGTTCCGTTTCCACCGTCTGCTCCTGTGTCTGAGTGGTATCCAGATATGGCACTTCCTCCCTGCCACATCCCGTCAGATACAGGCATGTCAGAATCATACAGCACTTTTTTATCCAATGTTTTTTCATCTCATTTCTCCCTTTCCGGGGCGAAACGAGTCTCAATGCATTTCTATTTTAACGATTTTTTGTTACTTTTACAAGTGTAAGTTATTCCTGCACAGAAAGTAATGCTTTTTCCAGCTTTTCAATCATTTCATCCACATGCTGTTTTTCGATGACAAGCGGTGGAACAAAACGAAGGACATCCGCTCCCGCTGTGATCACGATCAGTCCCTGCTCAAGTGCTGCGGCTGCCACTTTTCCAACTGGAAGCTTGCAAACCACACCCTGCATCAGACCTTTGCCTCTGCGTGTTATAAGGAAGTCATATTTTTCTACCAGCTCATCCAGTTTCTGTTCCAGATAAGGCGCTACTTCCTTTACATGACCTAAAATGTCACAGGCTTTAAACTGATCAAATACTGCCGAAACGGCTGCTCCGACAAATGGGTTTCCACCATAGGTCGTTCCGTGGTCTCCCGGTGCCAGCGATTTGTCTGCCACACGCTGTGTCAGGAAAAATGCACCGACCGGCACTCCACATCCGAGTGCTTTTGCACAGGTCATGATATCCGGTTTTACTCCGTAATTCTGCCATGCGAACATCTCGCCGGTACGTCCCATGCCACACTGGATCTCATCTAAGATTAACAGAATATCCTTTTCATCACAGAGCCTGCGCACGCCCTCGATAAATGCAGGATCGGCCGGATAAATTCCGCCTTCTCCCTGTACCGTCTCCATAATAACCGCACAGGTCTTGTCCGTTACCAGTTCTTTTACACTTTCTAAATTGTTATACTCTGCAAATTTCACACCCGGCATGAGCGGAGCAAACGGTTCCTGATAATGGGCATTTCCGGTTACGGAAAGTGCTCCGATACTTCTTCCGTGGAAAGAATGTTTCATGGCAATGATTTCATGGCCGGCATGTCCGTCTCTGGTATATGCATATTTTTTTGCAGCTTTGATGGCTCCCTCAATGGCCTCCGTACCGCTGTTGGTAAAGAAAATACGATCCATTCCGCTGGCTTTTAGTGCTTTCTTTGCCGCCTCAATGGTCGGGACATTGTAATAAAGATTTGACGTATGCAGCAGTTTATCCACCTGATCCTTCAGCGCATTTTTATACGCCTCATTGCTATAGCCCAGCGCACATACGGCGATTCCAGCTGCGAAATCCAGATACGCTTTTTTGTCTGTATCGTAAAGGTATACGCCCTCACCATGATCAAGTACAAGTGAAAAACGATTGTAGGTATGCAGAAGTTCCTGCTCCGCGGTATCAATATATTCCTGTTTATTCATTGTTTATCCACACCTCTTATCTCTTATTCATTGTAAAAATGATGTTCTTCATCACCCAAAATTGCAGTACCGATTCCGCGATTGGTGAAGATTTCCAAAAGCAGACAATGTGCGATTCTTCCATCGAGAATATGCACACGGGATACTCCGTTATCAATAGCGTCAATGCAGTTATTCAGCTTCGGAAGCATACCGCCGCCGATATATCCGTCTGTAATCAGTTTTCTTGCATCGGAAACCGTAAGTTCGGAAATCAGAGTGGACGGATCTTCCGGATCTTTGTATACTCCCTCGATATCGGTTAAGAATGCCAGTTTCTCTGCGGAAACCGCACGGGCAATCGCACATGCCGCATCATCCGCATTGATATTATATGTATCATAATTGTCATCAAGACCGATCGGGCAGATAATCGGAAGGAAATCTTTCTCCAGCAGATCATACAGAATCTTTGGATTCACTTCCTTTACTTCTCCTACATATCCGATGTCCTGACCATCCGACAATTTCTTTTCCACCTTTAACAGACCACCGTCTTTTCCACTGATGCCGACCGCCTGCACCCCAAGTTCCTGCACCATGGATACCAGTGATTTATTGACACGGTTTAACACCATCTCTGCAATCTCCATGGTAGGCGCATCCGTCTTACGCAGTCCATTGATAAATTCCGGTTCCATTCCTGCTTTGGCAACCCATTTGCTGATCTCCTTGCCACCGCCATGCACAATGATCGGTTTGAATCCAACCAGCTTTAACAGGGTGACATCCTGGATGACCTGTTTTTTCAGTTTCTCATCTACCATCGCTGATCCACCGTATTTTACAACGATAATCTTGCGGTTAAAACGCTGGATATAAGGCAATGCCTCAATCAGCACCTGTGCTTTTTCCAATGCGTTTAAATTCTCACTCATAACATTCTCCTTACTGATTAAATCTCGTAATATTTGCTTCGTTCAATGTAAAATCGTAATAGTTTAAGTCTTCCCTGAAACACCAGCCGGCATCTTTCCAGAAATGATTTCCCAGCTCATTGCTCTTAAATGCGATCAGGCTGACCTTATTGATTTTTTCTTTCTGCAGGGCGCGCATACATGCGACTGCCATGGCTTTTCCGATTCCGTTCTTCCGGTAATCTTCATGCACACAGACATGATACAGACATCCGCGTCTCCCGTCATGTCCGCAAAGAATGGCTCCCACGATCTTTCCATCTGCTACCGCTACCATACTCGTGGTCGGATTTCTTTTTAAAAACCGCTCCACTCCTTCTTTGGAATCATCGATGGAACGGATTCCAAAACCGTGGATGCCCATCCACAACGCATACACCTCATCATAATCTTCCAGTGTCATCACACGGATTGTATATTCTTTACTCATTATTCACCTCATTATAGAGCTCATTGTATGAAAGTTCCTCTTACGCGGAAACAATGAGCGTAGGAAATGCATCAAACAGATGCATTTCATTATGGAAACATCGGAACCATGGAAAGTCCTTCTGCCTCATCAAATCCGAACAGCAGATTCATGTTCTGTACGGCCTGTCCGGCTGCACCCTTGACCAGATTGTCCAGTGCACCCATCATCACAACTCTGCCGGTACGCTCATCAATGACAAAGTTTACGTCCACGTAATTGCTGCCCTCTACCCACTTGGTCTCCGGGCAGACACCTTTCTTTAATACACGCACGAAACGTTCCTTTGCATAATATTTATCGTAAGCAGCCTTCAGTTCCTCATAAGAAGGATAGGTACCATCCGGCTTTTTGATCAGGGTTGCATACTCTGTCGCAAGAATTCCGCGGTTCATCGGAACCAGATGCGGTGTAAAATTCACGGTAATCTCTTTTCCTGCCGCATAACCGAGCTGCTCCTCAATCTCCGGTGTATGTCTGTGTGTTGTCACACCGTATGCTTTCATGCTCTCGTTCACTTCGCAGAACAGGTTCGGTGTCTTTGCCCCACGTCCCGCTCCGGAAGTACCGGATTTTGCATCAATAATCAATGTATCCGGATCAATCAGTCCCTCTTTTACCAGCGGATATGCTGTCAGAATGGAACAGGTCGTATAACATCCCGGATTTGCAATCAGACGGGTCTGGGTGGTCACCTTATCACGGTTAATCTCACAGAGTCCATAAACGGCTTCCTTAATAAACTGTGGGCTTTTATGCTCAATCTTATACCATTTTTCATAGGTAGCAACATCTTTGATTCGAAAATCCGCACTCAGATCAATGATCTTTACCTTATTTAAAATATCCTCATTCAGCACACCTGCCAGAAATCCCTGTGGTGTTGCCGTGAAAATCACATCCACGCGGGAAGCAAGCTCATCCATGTTATCACCCAGACAGTCTGCATCGACAAGTTCAAAAAAGTTTCTGTAAATATCTGCATAATTTTCATCGATATAGCTTCTTGATCCAAACCATTCGATCTGTGCCTCTTTATGATTCAATAAAATACGCACCAGTTCTGCTCCTGCATAACCGGTCGCTCCGATAATTCCTACCTTTACCATGTTTCTTACCTTTTCTTTCTTTTAAAAATATGATTCTACCCTATAATAGTCCATCTTTTTCCATCCGTAAATAGCAAATATTCACAAATTTATGTATATTTATGCAATTTTATGTATATTTTTTCACTTGTGTTTTCATTTGGATTGATGTATAGTAGGGTTAGTCGTACGAGAGCGTACAATTCCATATAGAAAGAAAGGATACAATCTTATGAAAGAAAAAGTTGTTTTAGCTTACTCCGGCGGACTCGATACTACCGCTATTATCCCTTGGTTAAAGGAGACTTATGGTTATGAGGTTGTCTGCTGCTGTATCAACTGCGGACAGGGCGAAGAATTAGACGGACTGGAAGAAAGAGCCAAATTATCCGGCGCTTCTAAATTATATATCGAAGATATCACAGATGAGTTCTGTGACGATTACATCGTACCTTGTGTACAGGCTGGTGCTGTATATGAGCACAAATACTTATTAGGTACTGCCATGGCACGTCCTGGTATCGCAAAGAAACTGGTAGAGATCGCCAGAAAAGAAAACGCTGTTGCAATCTGCCACGGTGCTACCGGAAAAGGAAATGACCAGATCCGTTTCGAGCTTGGTATCAAAGCACTTGCTCCGGATATCAAAATCATTGCTCCTTGGCGTGATGACAAGTGGCAGATGGATTCCCGTGAGGCAGAGATCGCATACTGCAAAGCACACGGAATCGATCTTCCATTCGGCACAGACCAAAGTTACAGCCGTGACCGTAACTTATGGCATATCAGCCATGAAGGACTTGAGCTGGAGAATCCTGCAAACGAGCCAAATTATGATCATCTTCTGGTTCTTGGTGTTTCCCCTGAGAAAGCTCCGGACGAAGGCGAATATGTAACCATGACATTTGAAAAGGGTGTTCCAAAAACTGTAAACGGAAAAGAAATGAAAGTTTCCGATATCATCCGTGAATTAAACCGTCTCGGTGGAAAGCACGGTGTCGGCATCATCGATATCGTAGAAAACCGTGTCGTTGGTATGAAATCCCGTGGTGTATATGAGACTCCTGGCGGAACGATCCTTATGGAAGCACATGACCAGCTGGAAGAACTGGTTCTCGACCGCGATACCTTATCTGCAAAGAAAGAGATGGGCAACCGTCTTGCCAATGTTGTATACGAAGGAAAATGGTTCACTCCTCTTCGCGAAGCAATCCAGGCATTTGTTACTTCTACCCAGAAGTATGTCACCGGTGAAGTAAAATTCAAGCTCTACAAAGGAAACATCATCAAAGCCGGCACAACTTCTCCATACTCTCTCTACAGTGAGTCTCTGGCAAGTTTCACAACCGGTGATCAGTACGATCATCACGATGCAGACGGATTCATCACGCTGTTCGGACTTCCTCTGAAAGTTCGTGCAATGATGCTGCAGAATGTAGATAAAAAAGATCTGGATAAATAAATCCCCAGAATAAAAGAAGCACCGCAGTCGCGGTGCTTCTTTTATTTTTTCGATTGTTACCCGGATTTTATTCTGCCGGAAACCAGGAAGCAAGCTTTACTTTGCTGCTGCCATCTGCCTTATAGCAGTAAACTGCAAGTTTCTCAGTCACATCAGCTCCCTTGTACGGAACATTTGCTTCCACGAATACATAATTTCCACAAACCGAGTATTTTTCAATGCCAAGTTTAAAGGATGCCACAAGGTTTTTCTTTCCCGTCCTGTTATCTGTCCGGTAGAGTTTCGTCTGCATGTACCGATCCTTTCCTGTCGTACGGTAGGTATACGTTCCATCATTGACGGCTTCCAGCGAAACACTCAGATAATTTTCATCCTTAACCGCAAAGGCCTCTCTCTGATAACTGTTTCCCTCCAGATCATAAAATGTCTTGTTCTCGTTTTCCTTGGTATAGTAAATCTTTCCCTCACTCTGAAACAGGGAATACCGATAAGCATCTCCGCTGTTTACAATCTGTGCAACTTTCTTTTTATCCGTTCCGTCCGTCTTCATACTCATAACGGTTCCGGTATCTTCCGAATAATTCATGCCATCTTCACTTTTACTTTTCAGTGCCAGATAATAAATCCGTCCATCTACAAGCTGTGGATCACGTCCGAGCGCAAGTTTCTTTGCGGATTTCCCGTCTTTTGCGATCCGGTAAATATATTCTTTTGTTGCATCGGTTCCATAGTAACGGTCCCAGGTTGCATAAATATATTTCTTATCCACAGATAATTGGGAAAAACCATTGCTTCCCTTTTTGTTTTTCCCTATTTTGTAGGAATATACCTCACTCTTTTTGCCTGTTTTGGTGTTGTATTTCATAATTCCCATACGCACACCCATCATTTCAAACGCATAATACAGGTTCTTTCCATCCGAAACCGTACATGACGTACCCTTCATCAACGGTTTTGCCTCCGTCTTCACGTCCGTGTGGATCGGCATCACCTCATTATCATACGATACCTGACCGGTCTGTTCTGTTGTATCTGCAAAAGCTGTAACCGAAGGCATCACCGCACACCCTGTAAAAGTGATCGCTCCTGCCAGTGTCGAGGCAGCCATTGTTTTTTTAAACTGATTCCAAGATTTTTGTCTCATCATCCAAGACCTCCATTCCTATCTGTCTTTCATTTCGTCTGCATTGTACTCCCGCTTTTTCAGGAACGCAAGCTGTATCTGAAAAAGATAAGAATTTCATAAGAATCGTAACATCTTCTTAAAATATTAAGCCCAAAGTCCCATTGCCCGTGCGATCATGGCAAGAAGAAACAGGTGTGCCGGATAGAATATATAAAAGAAATATTTCATCTGTTTTCCCCTGGTTCCATTGTAAAAATAAACCGGTATCATATCCAGAAATGCTGCCGCTTCAATGATACTTGCCAGCAGGGTTAAAACAAAAACACCGATACCCATTCCCTTCACTTTCTTCGGATAAAACATGTAAATTGCAAAAATTGTCACAATTCCCGACAAATCGTAATCTGTACGGAAAAGAAGTGCCAGAAATCCCCCGGCTGCAACTGTCACAATGATAAGAATCACACGGATGGCTGCTGCTTTTTCCCCGTAAACATCCGCCACAAACTTCTGTTTTATCCCTTCAACACCCCAGATCACCAAAAGTCCGAACAGCAAAGTAAAAAAGACATTGTTGCTGGAAAAATCCCACATTCTCCTGCTGAATGCCAGGTCAAACGGAACCTCGGAAATCAGTGCAAACAAAAAAAGCCTTCCCGCATATTTTGCCCTGCTGCGTGTATGGTAAAATCCCTCTACCAGAAGAAAACAGTAAATCGGAAACGCCAGTCTTCCAATGATGCGCATCAAAAATGCGGGATTTTCCAGTCCCGGAATCTGTTCTAAAATAACGGCTGACGTGTGATCAATGAGCATGGAAATTACAGCAATCAGCTTTAACCAATAGCCGGAAATCCCCGGTTGTTTTGTTTCCATAACCATTCTCCTTTTTGTCATTATTTTGCAAGAAGCTGTTGAATTTCTTCTTTATATGGAGGAATCGTCTTTTTTGTCTCCCCCTCTGCACAAAGCCATGGCGTTTCCAAAATCTTTGGAATTTCCATAAAACGTGGATCATGAACCAGACGATGCAACGTCTCAAATCCAATGGTTCCCTGCCCGATATTGGCATGACGGTCTTTGTGTGCCCCAAGTGGATTTAAACTGTCATTGATATGAAAGACCGCAATCTGGTCGAGTCCGATCACCTGATCAAAATGTTTAAAAACACCATCGTAATCATGCACCAGATCATACCCGGCATCGTTTACATGACAGGTATCAAAACAGACTCTCAACCGCTCCTTTTTGTTCACTCCATCATAGATTGCCTTAATTTCTTCAAAGGTTCTTCCAATCTCACTGCCCTTTCCTGCCATCGTTTCCAGAGCAATAAATACCTCATCCTCGTTCTCATCCAGCACCATATTCAGCCCGCGGACAGTCTGTGCAATTCCGGCCTCTGCACCCGCATCCAGCGCGGACCCCGGATGTAACACCAGGATATGACTTCGCATAGCAGCCGTGCGCCGGATCTCCTTTTCCAGAAACTGTACAGCCAGTTCAAATGTCTCCGGCTTTACGGTATTTGCCAGATTGATGATATAAGGCGCATGAACCACAATCTCCCGGATTCCGGCCTGTTTTGCATAGGCCCATCCTGCCTCAATATTCAGATCTTTGATTTCTTTTCTGCGGGTATTCTGTGGTGCACCCGTATAGAGCATCAACACATTTGCTCCGTAGCTTTCTGCCTCCTTTACGGACGCTAAAAACATCTCTTTTCCTGCCATTCCCACATGGGAACCGATTTTAATTTCTTCCATCTTATGATATATCCTCTGCTCTGAGCTTTTTTTTCTGCTGATGTGCGGTAATTGCAATCAGCACTTTTTGTGGTATAAATCTTCCACAGGTTGTCACGGCTTTTAGCGTCAACGTAGGAACAATCACTACTTTGCGCCTTTTCATCTGCTTTAAAGCATATCTAACACAATATTCCGGAGTAATTCCTGCCAGTGCAAACTCTACATTTGCAACGGCATTAAATTCTGTATTCACCGGTCCGGGACATAATGCCCCCACATACACGCGGCTGCCTCTCTGTTTCAGTTCGAGTGCCACGGCACGTGTCAGGCTGGCTATATAAGCTTTGGTCGCATAATAGGTGGCCATATAAGGCCCTGCCGGAAGAAGTCCCGCCGAGGAAGCCACATTTAAGATGTAACCGCCCTCCTGCTTCTCCATACGGCGAAGCATCAGCTTCATAAGAAGATGCATAGCCTTAACATTTACATCAATCATCTGCATTTCCTTATCTGCGTCCGTCTCCAGAAAGCTGCCACAGTCACCGAATCCCGCATCGTTAATCAATATCCCGACTGGCAGCTTCTCGATCTGCTGCATCAGGTGATAACAGGCTTCTTTTTGTGACAAATCTGCCGATATCACAATGCTCTCGGTTCCCTTCTTTTGTAATTCCTGCGCCAGTTCCTGTAGCCGGTCCTCTCTGCGTGCAACCAGCACCAGACGATACCCCTCTGCTGCAAGCTGCCGTGCAAACGCCATACCGATTCCGGAGCTTGCCCCTGTGATCACTGCATATGATTTCTTCATTTTGCCTCCTCCTTAATGTATCACGAGTATAGCACAGTGACACATGAAAGTCCAATAAAAATCAGGGCTTACAGAGGTTCTCCCTCCATAAGCCCCGATAGCAGATAATGAGTAATTTATTGATATTTTCTTACTTTACAGTTACCTTAATGGTTACGATTTTCTTTGTTCCATCTTTTAAGGTAACGGTTACCGTTACTTTTCCGGTTCCCTTCTTCTTTCCTGTAATCTTTCCGTTTTTATTTACGGAAACCACAGACTTCTTGGAAGACTTATAGGTAATCTTTGCAACGTTTTCCATATTCAGTTTCTTGCTCCACTGGAATACGGTTGTCTTTTTTACACCAATATTTACTGTGCTCTTTGCAGGTGCGATAGTCTTTGCAATCTGCTTTGCAGCTGCCTTAACTTCTGCCTGTGTCTTTAAGACGTATACGCCACGGTCTTTGAAAGTCAGTGATACGGAACCGTCCTTTGTAACCTTATACGATTTCTTATTCACAAGAACCAGTTCTCCGGTCTTTTCGTCTTTCTTCATGACTGCAAGTTTTGCACCTGCTTTGACGTCTGCTGCATTTACCTGTACGGTGTATGCAGTGGTTCCATCTGCTTTCTTGACTTCCTGTGTGATGGTTACGTCTTTCGTTCCGGCAGCTTCTGTTACAGCTTGGATCACATCGGCATTTACGGTTGCTTTCACGCCTGTTTTGCTTGTCTTTCCAGTTGCTGCTACTGCTGCCTCTGCGGTTACTTTTCCGCTTGCATCCTTTGTGACTGTTACGGTTGCAGTCGTTCCTTCCGGAAGTTTTTCTGCAGGAATAACGATCGTTGTTGTATCCTTTTTGGTATCTTCAGAAGGCTTGGTTTCGGTTGTTGTGCTTCCGCTGGAAGAACTTCCTCCGGTAGAACCTCCGTTGGTACTTGAATTATTTTCCAGAACAACGGTGCCACCATCTGTTGCCGCTGGAATGATCACTTTAATCTTTCCGTTACTTACCGTATATGTTTTTCCAGAATACAGATCCTTCAAAACAGTTCCATTATTTTCACTAACTGGAATTTCTACAGTCTGTGCAACATCTTTGATATTTAAACCAACATATAATTTTGTTCCTTTGTAGCTTCTGGATACAATATCATAACCATTTTCATCAGATGCTAAAATTGTTTTTCTGTCTCCTCTTGCAAATACATCTGTATATGCATTACGGATAGAAAGCATCTTCTTATAATGCTGATAGGTCTTATTGTCATTACTTACTATTGACCAGTCAAAATCATAACGATTTGTCTGATATGGATAATTATTTAATCCTGTCTGTCCGATTTCCTCACCATAATAAATCACTGGCTGTCCCTTTGCAGTAATTTGTAAGCTTGCTGCAACCATAGACGCTGCAGTTGCTGCATCTTCTTTCATTCCACCATCCAAAAGTTTCTGCTTAAATCCATCTTCATCATGACTTCCAAGAAACTGTCCTGTCATGTAAGTATTATTTAACGCACTGTTTCTGGATGCCAGGAAATTTTCTACAGAAGAAATATTTCCTTTTACAAAATTAGCTGCCTGATCATTAAAATCAAAATCCAGATCCGAATCCATTTCTCCGGTTCCTAAAGTATTGCCATTAGAAGCATAGCCTCCTCCTGCATACTCTCCAATCATCTTAAAATCTGAATCTACTTCCGTCAGAGCATTTTTTAATTCTGCCCAAGTATCGTTTTCCACATGTTTAACTGTATCAACACGGAAATAGTCGATGCCAAAATCCTTTACCCACTGGGTCTGCCACTTTACAAGCTGCGCGCTGACCGCAGGGTCTTCTGTTTTAAAATCCGGCAAATCACTTAAGGAATCCTTCTGGTCACTTCCGGATACAACATCGTCCTCACTCCGGATCATATCGCCAAACTTTGTATCATATCCGGCATGGTTAACCACAATATCTACCATAATACGAATACCGCGGTTATGTGCCTGATCGATCAATGTCTGGAATTCTTCTTTTGTTCCAAGCGTTGGGTTCAGTTTTGTAAAATCGCTTGCCCAATATCCATGGTATGCAGCATTGTACGGAACATCTTCTTTTCCCGTGTCAGTTACCGTAACTCCCGGAATATTTTCTACAATAGGAGTAATCCAGATTGTATTAATTCCCAAATCCTCTAAATAGTCTAACTTTTGTGTAATTCCTGCGAAATCACCACCATGATACAGACCTGCATTATCCTTTCCGTAAGTCTGTGCTCCGCTTGCTGTATTGTTTGATTCATTTCCATCAAAGAAGCGGTCCGTTACCATAAAATAAATAACGGATTCATCCCAATCAAAATCTTTCGCATTTTTCCTGGTTCGAGCAGTCACTTCAACCTGTACACTTGTTGAATACTCATTTCCATACTGATCTGTTACAACAATTGGCAATGTTTTCTTACCTAGCGAAGTATCTGTTGTGGCTGATATTGTTACCGCCTGCAAATCCGGTACAATTGCCAATGTACTGCTTCCACCTAAAGAAGAAACATCAATACTTGCAGATGCAACTTCCATCTTCTTTGTCTCATTCTTTGTCTCATTCTCATCCTGATTTACAGTAAATTTTACGACATTATTCTCATTATAATTAAATGACGCATTCATTACCTCTGCCTGAATAGTGGCATTCAGTTTATAATACTCAATATAAGAATAATCGTTTCCCTCTTTTTGTTCCTGCTTATCGTTATATTTGTCTAAAATATATTCATCCCCGACTTTATAACGATAATATGTACGTCCGCTTTCCAGTTTGTTATAGTTATACTCAAAACGCTTATTCCCAGCATTATAAGTCATTTCATATTCCGTACCATTGATATCTACAGATACCTTCATATCTGCAAGCTTATCATCAATTAAGGCGTTATCATCCCGATAATAAAATGCAATCTTATTTTCTTTTGGAAGGACTTCATATCCCTTATTGTATGGAGCACTCAATACAGGTTCTTCCCCTTTTTTCATGCTTGCGCATACAACGTTCTGCTCTTGTGGAAATGCAATGGAGTGATCTCCTCCATCCTTGATCCAGTCAGAGCCGGAAGGATCCAACACAACCACGAAATCAACCTTCGTGCAAGTTGATTTAACAGGAACTTTGATCTTCCATTTTCCGTTCCCGTCAGATTCAAATGGTTTGCGTACTTTCTCTTCAATACCAGTAGTCCATGAATAAAACTCCGGAGTGGTTGTCAAAGTATCATTTTCGTATTCCAGACACAGATACCTTGGATCTGCTTTGGTAATGACCGGTTTTTCTATAACCGGTTTTTTCCCAAACACATACCATAAGGTTATTTCTGATTTTTTCTCATCAATAACATAATACTGATTACTATCCTGTCCATCCCATGACCCCGCCGTTGGTCTTCCAATAATCCCAAGCGAATTAAACGAAACATAAGTTGTTCCCTGTAACCAAGTCACATTATTTTCTGTGTCTTCTATTGTATTATTTAAAGGAACAAATTCCTTTTCAGCACCATTTTTATTATATATATATACATCAGATACACCAGATTTCATTTCAAAATCTGGAGAATACATATTAATTGTTACTTTATACTGCTTTTGTACAACGTTAACGGTAACATCGGACTTTTCATTTCCAGCGGTTGCAATTAAATCAACAGTTTTTATTCCACTGCCTTTTTTCACATTGATTGTTTCATCTTTCAATGTAACCTTATCACTTAAAGAAGGGTCTTTTAATGTATATGAAACTGTTTCATCACTGCTTGTTCCATCATCGCCATAAAGCTTTAATGTTTTCGGAAGTTCGAGATCCTTACCAGCCAAAGCTTCCATATTTTTTGATTCAAGTCCCGGAACTACTAATCTACTATTGCCGTCTGTCATGGCATCATTTGCAGGGTCTGTGATCCAGCTAGTCCCAATTTTATACTTATACCCATATATTCCTGGATTTTGTTTTTGAACTGTTACGGTGAATTTATCTCCTTCCTTTTTCATTGATAATCCATTATCCCAGTTCGTTCCTGCGACAGTTCCCATAAGCCGAACATCTTCTGCATCTTTATATTCGCCTGTTGCATCCAGATTAAATGTAACTGTACGGTCCTCATGTACAACCGGACTCTGTACTTTTATAACCGGTTTTACCGGTGCGCTGCTTGTAGATTCCTTCCATCCTTCCGGTGCCTGATCCTCGATTACCGTTTCCTCTTGTTCGCCAGTAACCCACTTTTCTACTTTAGAACCATTTGCCGTAAATCCAATATTACCTGTTTGTTTTCCATTTCCTTTATTATTAAATATACAATGGAATTCCTTCTCTGAATTTGTGCTAATTGTAAAGCTATACCAGCCTTCATTTGCAGAATCTTTTTCTACTTCAGCTCCTGGCCAGCTATTTGCATAACCATAACCATCAACAGCCGTCCAGCTATCTCCTTCGGCTATTTTCGTATAAACAGCCTCCCAATTTGTAGAATTTTTGAAGTGCATAATAATTTGTCTGCTGCCTTCTGCTTTTGCCTGTACCGCCCCAATCGGCAAAAGTGTCAGAACCATCGCAATTGCAAGTAAAAAACTTACAAAACGGTTCTTTGTTGAAAACCTTCTCTCTCCCATTTTTTCCTCCTTTTGAATGATTTTTCGGGTTTTTTCGTCTTTCATTATACTTGAAAATGTATACGAAATAAAGTTGGAAAAACTGCCAAAAAACCTCTGGAAATTTTGTCTAAAAATTCCAGAGGTTTTTTCAACTTATTATACACATTGTATATTCATTTTTATTGCTGCAGTACCAGCTCGCGCCCTGTCACATCCAGTTCCATGCTCTGTGGATCTTTTTTATACTGCTCAAGCACGGTCAGCCACAGCATATGTACTTCGTAGATCAGCATCTGATCCGCCTCCACTGCATACGGAGCTAAAACATCCACATCGAAGAAGCGGATGCCAAGCGGTGGCAGAAAAATCAAATTGCAGGACTTCTTTTTCTCTCCGCAGGTGTAGATCTGCTCATAAGAAACCAATAGAAATTCTTTTTCCTGATCCATACAGTGATAGGAAACAAAACACTCATCAATCACCCATGTCTCTCCCTCTTCGGTTTCCACTGGTTTCTTCGCCGGATCGTTGTACTCGGTAGTCTGGCACTGAATATCCCAGTGCAGTTTTCCTTCCCGCGTTTTTTGTATCATATCGGTCACTTTACGGACCAGCTGTTCTTCCTTTTTCTTCATTCTTATGCCTGCTCTCTCACATAAATCTGTGACAGATTATTCATGATCGCCGCTGCGACATCCGGTTTATTCATAGAGTAAATGTGAATGTGGTTGACTCCGTTGGCAATCAGATCAATAATCTGCTCGGTTGCATAGGCAATTCCTGCCTGCTTCATGGCTGCAGGGTTGTCCCCAAACCGATCCACAATGCTTAAAAATTTGGCAGGAACCAGATTTCCGGTCAGGGAAATCGTTCTCTTCACCTGTGCTGCATTGGTAACCGGCATGATTCCGGCAGTCACCGGAACATCAATTCCTTTAGCAAGTGCCTTATATAGGAAACGATAATAAATGTTATTGTCGAAAAACATCTGTGTGGTCAGATATTCACAGCCTGCATCCACTTTTTCTTTCAGATGATCCAGATCTTCATTCATATTGGCAGCCTCCGGATGTCCCTCCGGATAACATGCACCGCCGATACAGAAGTCTCCTGCCTCTTTGATCTCACGAATCAGCTCAATCGCATGGTGATACTGATCCGGAAGCGGAAAATCCGTGTTTGTCGGAATATCCCCGCGAAGTGCAAGGATGTTTTCGATTCCGCGCTCTTTCAGCTCATGGATTACAGTATGTACCTTTTCTCTTGTGGAAGAGACGCAGGTCAGATGTGCGATTGCCGGCACCCCATAAGAGTTGATCGCATCTGCGATCTCTACGGTATAATCACTCGTTCCGCCGGTTGCTCCATATGTACAGCTGATATATGCCGGTTTCAGCTTTGCGATTTCTGCTGCGATTGCCTTGTAATTCTGCAGCTGTGCTCCCTGTTTTGGCGGGAAAATCTCACATGAGATTGTCACCTCATTCTTCTTTAAAATTTCCGATACTTTCATATTTTTCTCCTGTTGTTAAAATTTTCGAAGCTCATCTGTGCCGTCATCCATAGTATTGACAATACGCTTAATCTGCACAAAATAGGAATAATTATCATTTACATGAACTTCACAGCGATCTCCGACTTTATGCCCGAAAATAGCTGCGCCAAGCGGTGATTCCCTGCTGATCAGATTTTTCAGTGAATTGCTTCTGACCGTTGTCACCAGTTTATACGTTTCCGTCACATCATCCTCTTCAAAATAAATATCGACGGTATTGTTCATTCCAACCTCATCTTCCGGAGAATCTTCCGAAACAATCACTGCTGTCTTGATCATTTTTTCCAGATAACGGATACGGCTTTCATTTTCGTTTTTAAACTTTTTGGCTGCCTTATATTCAAAATTTTCGCTCAGGTCTCCCTGGGCACGTGCTTCTTTTACATCTTCGAGGGCTTCCTTCCGAACCACCAGCTTCCGGTGCTCGATCTCTGCCTCCATTTTTTCAATATCCTTTTTTGTTAATTCATCATGCATATTCTGCCTCCAGATATTAATCTAACATTTTACATACAAAATCGCAAGTCCTATCTTCCTGCGTACAGACACTGATCAGATATCTGTCTTTTGGCGTTCCCAACGGAATTTCTTTATAATATTTCCCATGCAGGGTATCCACGGTATGAAATGCCTTTGTCATTCCTTCCCCGGTCATTTTCACATAGCTTTCTTTTCTTGTCCAGAACCGGAGCAGTTCCTGCGGATCATCCCCGGCATCTTTCCACCAGTTCCATTCCGCTTCCGTTAATATCCGCTTTGCAAGTTTCCGGTTGCGGGTTTCCTGCAAAAAACGGTTCTGCTGTTCCACATCCACACCTACCGGGACATCCGACAGCACCCCCGCCACATATGCTCCCGCATGACTTAAATTAAAGAAAACCCCATCTTTTTTCAGACGCGGCTTTCCATGTTCTTCCAGTCCGAAAGATTCTTCGGCATAAGGAATCTGTTCTTCCAGCAGCATATACCGGAGCAGAAGTCCCGCCGCAATGGATCTGCTGCGATTTTCTTTTCCTTTTATTGTTCTTACTTTCTCCCTGCGGCTCTCCACAAGAAGGGACAGCGAAGCCACCTCTTCTTCCGGACGCAGGAGACAAACCGGCCGGATATATAGTTTAAGCATGTAATGCTCCTAAAAATCCACACGCCAGCACAAAAATGCCAAGAATGATCCGGTAATATCCAAACACCTTGAAATCGTGTTTTTTAATATATCCCATCAGAAAACGGATAACAATCAGGGAAACCGCAAATGCAATGACACATCCCACAAACAGGATAACGACCTCGGATGTCGAAAAATCCAGTCCAAACTTCGCAATCTTTAAGATACTGGCACCAAACATAACCGGAATGGCAAGGAAAAACGTATACTCTGCCGCAACGGTTCTGGACACTCCGATCAAAAGTGCTCCGACAATCGTTGCACCAGACCGGGAGGTTCCCGGAAAGATTGCAGCGATCAGCTGAAACAGACCGATAAAAAGTGCCGTGTCGTAACCGATATCTGCAAGCGAATTGATTCTGGAATTTTTCCCTTTATGGGAATTCTCAATCAGAATAAACGCAATACCAAACAGAATCAGCATGACAGATACCATCTGGTAATTGTAAAAATGTTCCTCCACCCAATCATCCGCAAGAACACCGATCACCGCTGCCGGAATGGTAGAAACCAGAATATGAAACCACAATTTAAAAATATCTGTTTTGATCCATGCGCCCGGTCCCCGTTTTGTCAAAGGTGCTACATTGTTTTTTCTTCCAAACGGCCAGATCTGGCTCCAGAATAAAACAACGACCGCAAGAATCGCTCCCAGCTGGATCACGACCTCGAACATGCTGTAAAATTCATCACTTACTTTCAGTTTGACCACTTCATTCAGCAGAATCAGATGCCCGGTACTGCTGATGGGAAGCCACTCGGTCACGCCTTCCACAATTCCAAATAATACGGCTTTTAATACCTCTATCAGTTCTATCATTTTTTCCCTTTCTATCGCTCGCTTCCATCAAAATCCATCTGGTTCATATATTCCTGTGAAAAATCCGGATGGGTAGACAGTTCTATATAATGCATACTTTTCTGAATTATGGAAAGCTGCTCTCTTGCTTTTTTTGAAATAGCTGCTGATACTGCGCCTTCTCCGGCTGCATTTCCAACTGAATCCGTAATCGGAAGTAATTCCTTTGGGATCAGTCCAATCGCCGCTGCCGATTCTTTTTTCAGATAGCTGCCAAAACCACCTGCGAGAATGACATGATCCAGCTGTTCATAAGAAGTATGACTGTCCTGTAGCAGAATCCGCATTCCGGCTGCAAATGCTGCCTTTGCAAGCTGTAGTCCCCGGATATCTTCCTGCGTCACACATACCTTATGCGCCAGCCAGACACATGGCTGCCCTGCATATTCTCCCAGGTATTTCCGGTAAGCAACTGAGACCGACTGTTTCTGCTTTAACAATCCTGTGTGATCAAGAAGCCCCATCTCTAAAATAACCGCAAGTGCATCAATCAGACCGGAACCGCAAATACCACATGCCTCCTCGTCTCCGATTACCTGCACCCGGATTCTCCGCTGGTCGAGCCAGACATGGGATATCGCTCCGGCCGCTGCCGGCATTCCCATCGCCATCTCCGCACCTTCAAATGCAGATCCGACCGCCGTGGCACAGCAATAAATCTGATCTTCGTTTCCGACCGCCATCTCTCCGTTCGTTCCAATATCCAGAAGAAGCACTTTATCTTTGGGTTTCTTCTGCATCACTGCCAAAAGATCCGACGTAATATCTCCTCCGACAAATCCTGCAACCGCCGGTGCTATGTATACCGATCTGCAATCCGTAAGTCCCAGCTGCTCTCCGGTATACTCTTTTCCAAAGAATTCCTGCGGCATAAACGGCGTCACCCCGATGGAAACAGGCGAAATTCCCGCGAACAGATGACACATTACCGTATTTCCCACCACGGCAAGACGCTGAATCTGTTCCCCTCTCCCTGTTTTTTTCTGCAGTGTCCGAAGCATCTGTGCGATCTGAAAAATAATCTGTTCTTTTAATATTTCCAGTTTTCCTGCTTCGGCTGCCTGAATACGTGAAAGCACATCTGCACCAAAACTTCTCTGTGCGCTTGGTTCACTGACCGTTGCCAGCTTTTCTCCTGTCTTTCCATCGATCAGATGGCAGACCACCGTCGTAGTACCGATATCGCATGCCGCATCCAGCCCTTCTCCGTCATCCGCCGGATAATGTGTGACCGTTCCGTTTTCTGCAATTTTAGACTTCTGTGCGCGAAGCTGCACCTCCGGAATTGTGATGCGCATCCCATCGGTTACTTTTGTCATACAGGCAAGTACTTCTCCCATATGTTCCACCTCTACGGTACACTTTCCGCATCTTCCCCTGCCGCCGCATGGCGCTGTCAGCACATGGATTCCATGTTCCTGAAGTGTCTCTAAAATGGTTTTTCCTTCTTCTGCATCAAGTTTATGTGATTTTTTTTCAATTATTACTTCTATCTGCATAGGCTTTCTTATACTCTAAAAGCAGCAAACCGGATCAGATTCGATTCGCTGCTTTTTACAGGCTCTGTTACTTGTTTCGATTACTTGTTCAGAGAAGACTCACGGTAAATGATATCATCTCTTCCCGGTCCGTTGGAAACCATGGTGATCGGATATCCAATCTGTCCCTCGATAAACTCAATGTACTTGCGGCAATTTTCCGGAAGTTCTTCATACTTCTTGATACCGCGGATGTCACATTTCCATCCCGGAAGCTTTGTGAGTACCGGCTTTGCCTTCTCCAAGAGACTGGTCACAGGGAATTCGGTTGTCACTTCTCCGTTGATCTCGTATCCGGTACATACCGGAATCTCATCGAGATATCCTAATACATCAAGTACGGTAAATGCCACATCGGTTGTTCCCTGCAGACGGCAGCCATATTTGCTGGCCACACAGTCGAACCATCCCATTCTTCTCGGACGTCCGGTGGTTGCACCGAACTCTCCACCATCTCCACCACGGCGGCGGAGTTCATCTGCCTCATCCCCGAAGATCTCACTTACAAATGCACCGGCACCTACAGCAGAAGAATATGCCTTACATACGGTAATGATCTGTTTGATCTCATATGGCGGAACTCCTGCCCCGATTGCACCGTATGCAGCCAGTGTGGAAGATGAGGTAACCATTGGATAAATTCCGTGATCCGGATCTTTTAATGTTCCAAGCTGTCCTTCTAAGAGAACCGTCTTTCCTTCTTTGAGTGCCTTGTCCAGGAATAAGGAAACATCACATACATATGGAGCTACCATATCGCGGTACTCATGTAATGTATTTAATAATTCATCAGTATCAATCAGTGGCTTGTGATACAGATGCTCTAAGATTACATTCTTCTGCTCTGCAACACGGACTACCTTTTCCTTTAACAGCTCATCGTCGAAAAGCTCACTTACCTGAAAACCGATCTTTGCGTATTTATCTGAATAAAACGGAGCAATACCAGATTTTGTCGATCCGAAAGATTTTCCTCCCAGACGTTCCTCCTCGTACTGATCAAACAGTACGTGATACGGCATCACAATCTGTGCACGGTTGGACACAAGAATCTTTGGCATCGGAACGTTGCGGTCTGTGATGGACTTAATCTCCTTGAAAAGACGTGGAATATCAAGTGCCACACCATTTCCAATCACACTCGTTGTATGACTGTAAAATACTCCGGACGGAAGTGTATGTAATGCAAACTTTCCGTAGTCATTTACGATTGTGTGTCCTGCGTTCGCACCTCCCTGAAAACGTACAATGATATCGGCCTGCTTTGCAAGCATGTCCGTAATCTTGCCTTTGCCTTCGTCGCCCCAGTTAGCGCCAACAACTGCTTTTACCATCTTTTATTCCTCCTGTATGTCTGCTTTAACTTTCCGTGCGCACTTTTTTACGCACGAAAACGGACAGGTGTAAAAACCCATCCGTTTTTACTTTATGATTATAAAGGATTCCCACTGAAATTACAAGTCATAAACTTTAATTTGTTAGCATATGAAAGTTTCCAAAAGCTGCCTGCTACGCTTCAATCTTTTTGGAACATGCGATCGCAAGTGCTCCCGGTCCGATATGACAGGCAATGGATAATGACAGTGGCTGCATGACGATCTCATTGTCCGGAAAGACAGCCTGCACTTCTTCTTTGAATGCCTCAGCGGCTGCAGTGTCAAATGTATAGGCCAGTTCCAGATTCATCTTCTCCCCATCCGGGCTGTGAAAACGCTTCTCAAAATCGTTTTTCATAGCCTCGGTCATGATTGTTTTTGCCTGTTTTACCGTACGTGCCTTTGCAAATGCATCCAGCTTTTCTCCCTGGATCTGCAATACCGGTTTCAGTTTCAGTAAGGTTCCCAGTGCTGCTGCTGCCGGTGTGATACGTCCGCCTTTTTTCAGATACTCCAGTGTATCGACCATAATGTATATGGAGGATTCAAATTTTTCTTTTTCCAGAATCTCTTTGATTTCTTCTGCACCTTTTCCCTGCTCTGCCAGCATTTTGGCATCGAGCACGGACTGCCGCATTGTTACGGAAATACGCTGGTTATTGACTACCTGTACTTTTCCGTCATAGTCCTGGGAAAGCATATATGCCGTCTCACAGGAACTGCTTAAGCCCGAAGACATCGGTATGTATACAATTTCATCGTATTCTTTCAAAAGTTCATCCCATTTATCGGTCACATCTCCAACCAGCGGCATGGAGGTTTTGATCTCTCCGCCCTCTTTGAGTTTCTGATAAAACTGCTCCTGTGTCAGGTCAATATCTTCATAAAACATCTGTCCGTTAATATAAAAAGGCATCGGCATTACCACTACGCCAAGTTCTTTTGCCTCGCTTTGTGTAATACCACTGTTACTGTCCGTTACAACAATCACTCGACTCATTTTTTCCACTCCTGATTTTCGTTGTTTTTCCAAACGGTTCCTTTGTCTTTGAACCGTTACGCTTTCTATCATATCATAGGACAAAAAAAATGAAAAGCCTTGATTTTCAAGGCTTTTCATATCTATTTCACATGGTTTTTGATACTATGTTTACTTTATAACGCAACGGTTATGTCCGATTACATCATTCCGCCCATTCCCGGAGCACCACCGGCTGGCATTGCAGGAGTATCTTCCTTAATGTTTGCAACAGCAGACTCTGTGGTGAGTAATGTAGAAGCAACGGATGTTGCATTCTGCAGGGCACTTCTTGTAACCTTAACCGGATCAAGAATTCCGGATTCTACCATGTCAACATACTCTTCGGTAGCTGCATTGAAACCGGTTCCCGGTGCAGATTCTTTTACCTTATTGATGATAACGGCACCTTCAAGACCTGCGTTTGCAGCGATGTAATACAGAGGAGCTTCCAGTGCCTTTAAGATAACCTTCGCACCGGTCTTTTCATCTCCCTCTAAGGAATCAGCAAGCTCTGCGACCTTCTTGGATGCATGGATGTATGCAGATCCACCACCTGCGATAATACCTTCCTCGACTGCTGCACGGGTAGCATTTAATGCATCTTCCATACGAAGCTTTGCTTCCTTCATCTCGGTCTCTGTTGCAGCACCGACACGGATGACTGCGACACCACCTGCCATCTTTGCAAGTCTTTCCTGTAACTTTTCTTTATCAAATTCAGAAGTGGTCTCCTCGATCTGTCCACGGATCTGTTTGATACGTCCCTGAATCTTATCCTTGTCTCCGGCACCATCCACGATAACGGTGTTCTCTTTCTGAACCTTAACGGATTTTGCACGTCCAAGCATATCCATGGTGGTATCTTTCAGTTCTAATCCAAGATCGGAGCTGATCACCTGACCGCCGGTAAGGATTGCGATATCCTCAAGCATGGCCTTTCTTCTGTCACCATATCCAGGAGCCTTGACAGCTACTACGTTGAATGTACCACGCAGTTTGTTTACGATCAATGTGGTGAGTGCTTCTCCCTCGATATCCTCAGCGATGATCAGAAGTCTTGCACCGGACTGTACGATCTGCTCAAGCAGTGGCAGGATATCCTGGATATTGGAAATCTTCTTGTCTGTGATCAAGATGTATGGATCATCGAGATTTGCTTCCATCTTATCCATATCTGTGCACATATAAGCAGATAAGTAACCTCTGTCAAACTGCATACCTTCTACCAGGTCAAGCTCTGTCTGCATGGTTTTGGACTCTTCGATTGTGATGACACCATCGTTTGTAACCTTCTCCATAGCGTCTGCTACCAGATTACCAACTTCTTCATCACCGGCAGAAATTGCTGCAACTTTTGCGATCTGCTCTTTGCCCTTAACCTTCTGGCTCATTTCCTTTAATGCCTCAACAGCGGCATCTGTTGCCTTCTTCATACCACGTCTTAACACGATCGGATTTGCTCCTGCTTCCAGGTTCTTCATACCTTCCTGAACCATAGCCTGTGTTAAAACAGTAGCGGTAGTTGTACCATCACCGGCTACATCATTGGTCTTGGTTGCAACTTCTTTTACAAGCTGTGCACCCATGTTCTCAAATGCATCCTCAAGTTCCACTTCTTTTGCGATTGTTACACCATCGTTTGTGATCAATGGAGCACCAAAGGATTTATCCAGTACAACGTTACGTCCTTTCGGTCCTAATGTTACACGAACGGTATTTGCTAATTTATCGACACCTGCACCAAGTGCTGCTCTGGCGTCTGAACCATATTTAATCTCTTTTGCCATGACTACAATAACCTCTCTTCTTTAAAATTCAGCCTATAACTTCCAATTTATAAAAACTACTCAACAATTGCAAGAATATCATTCTGTCTTACGATAATGTACTCTTCCCCATCAAGTTTTACTTCTGTCCCTGCATATTTGGAATAGATTACTTTCTGGCCTTCTTTTACCTGCATAACGATTTCTTTGCCATCGACTACTCCGCCAGGACCTACAGCGATTACTTCTGCTTCCTGTGGCTTCTCCTGTGCTGCTCCCGGTAATACGATACCGGATGCGGTAGTCTCTTCTGCTTCTAACTGTTTTAATACTACTCTGTCTGTTAATGGCACTAATTTCATTACAAATAGCCTCCTTTTCGCCTTTACTAGCACTCACTTTATTCGAGTGCTAACTCTTTCTGTAAATAAAATATCACTGTTGTTTTTCATTGTCAACAGTGATACTCAATTTTTATATTTTTTTTAGATTCCCGGAATTCACTTTCTTTGTATGCTTTATTATTTCATCGTACTGTGCATACATTTTTTGTGTTTCGTTTTCAAGTGTATAATAATGAAAAATATACGGCACAAGAAGCACAAGGAGCAGCATGGTAAAACCATAGAGTGTCATGATCCCCGTCAAAAGCGGGGCAAACAATGATAGTACCGTTATCACAGCAAATGTAACCGTTACAATCAGATGAATCAGACGTTCGTGCTGGAAAAATCCAATCTGAACCAGATGTTCTTCCAAAATACATTCCCATTCCTCATATGTTTTCTCTTCTTCGTCTGCCAGAAGCCGGTCCACACGTTTCCGGTACTCTGTAATTCTTTTTTTCATTTCTGCCTCGATTCAGACTCTATATTAATCCATAGTGTTCCATTGCATGCTTTATTCCATCATCGTAGATATCCGTTGTCACAAATTCAGCCGCCTCTTTTGCCGGAGGTGTTCCATTCCCCATGGCAATTCCATGTCCCACAAAAGAAAGCATATCCAGATCATTGACACTGTCACCAATCGCATAGGTATCCTCATTTTTAATACCCATATGCCTGCAGAGCCAGTCTATCCCGGTCGCTTTCGATGTTCCTTTCGGAACAAATTCCACAACATGTCCTTCATGCTCCAGACAGTCAAAATCAGTCCCCAGTTCATCCCGGATTCTGGCATAATCGGTTGTTGGCAGGATATCCCCCGACATTTTATTAATGCGGATGTCCGGTGAATAGCCTTTTAATATTTTGGCAGATGCTCCCATTGCCTCAAAAAGGTACAGCACATACGGATCTGTCTTGAAATTTTCTTTATCTATCCAGTGGCAGTCCGGACCTTCCAGCACAATCGGCATCCGGCATTCTTCCATGACCCGGACAATTTTTTTTGTAAGTTCCGGGGAAAGGATATTTTCATACAGAACCTTTCCATCCATCTCCACATGGTTGCCGCATGCTGCAACAATTCCGTCAAAGCCGATCCCAAGCAGCCGCTTATCGTTTATATTGCTGCGGGATCTTCCACTGCACAGAAATGTCTTATGTCCGTTTTTCTGCAATTGTTTGATGGTTGGAATTGTACTTTCCGGAATCTGCATTTTTTCATCCCACAGCGTTCCGTCTATATCAAAAAATATGTATGCCATTTTTACTCTCCTCATCTGTCAGCTGTTTCCCCTATACTAGCATAATCCGGCAGATGCGTCAAAGTATCCTGATTTTTTTTCTATTTCAATGCATTTGCAATCCGCACAACAACATATCTGTTTTTCTGGAATTCGATCTCATACTGCCAATACGGGCACGGTGCTACTGAGCTTCCAATCTCAATGGTAATGGAAGGTTTATTAAGCAGATCCATCACATACTCCCGGTACTGTCCTCCCCAGGACTTTCCGCTGCCGCTATCCGGGGCTTTGCTGTATCCGGTAATTTTCTTTGCGATATCATACATTTTATAGGTATCTTTTTTCAGGCTTCCTTTTGTACTCCCTTTTTTCTATTGTCTTTTATTAGACGTTTGCGAAACGCGCCTTGCGTCTGCCACCGCTTACACAGTCCAATGCTCTTTATAGACAGAATTGCTGAATTTATAGGAATCTGCCCAGTTTTCTTTCCAGTCACAGAAATCTGCTTTGATATGCCGCCTGATATCTTCCGTGTCCTGCATAGTATACGCCTCTCTGTTTATTTTACAAATTATATTACCTCGATTTTATTCTTTCTCCTTATCTTCCTGCTTTTTTCTGTCAGACAAATACCGCCACATCAGCACAATCCCAGCTCCCAGTATCATCAGGGAAAATATCCATGCGACCGCATCTCCCCTGACACTGAAATCCAGCCAATGCGTTTCCGTCCGGACTACCGCAATAAAATTTGCCGTCATATGTCCGATCATGGATGCATAGACATTTCCCGCACGATCCATCAGAAGTGCCAGCACCACACCAAGAATCAGTGCGTAAATAAACTGCACGATATTGACATGCACGGCCGCAAAAATCAATGCCGAAATTCCAACCGCAAACGGTTTCGACAGCATATCTTTTAATCTTCCGAAAATAATTCCCCGGAATACCAGTTCTTCCAGCATCGGTGTAAACACCGCCAGGCAAAGGATCTCCATTCCCATTGTACTTCCATAAAAATCGGTATTTGCCTGCTGGTAACCCATCGAAATTTCCGTCAGTTTCGTCATGGATATGAGATTGTTTAAAGAAATTCCAAGGCATGCCATGATCCCGGCCGCAAAAAGTGCATGACAGATACGTTCCCGGCTGATTCCCAACGGCTGCTTTGCAATCCCTGCCAGTGCCTGTCCCTGCCGGTACATCGGCACCATGGAAGGAATTGTAAAAACAGTGGCAATCAGCTGACAGAACACATAATGTGTGGCATCTCCTCCAAATGCCCACTGCGCAATTGTCATAATAATCAGCATCACCGCATAATAAAAAAGAAACGGGTATAGAATATACCATATTTTCCCTAAAATCTCCTTAAAAAATTCCATACGATATCCTCCCGTTTCTCTTTTCCCAATTGTTTTCTATGTTAAGCGTTTACAACCGCTTAATTTTTTAACGGTTTTTATGCACGTCACATGTATGCAGCTTACGCAGCAGCTCCGGAAGCTGCTCTAGGGAATCGCACATGCCTGCTACTCCTGCTGCTTTCATTTCTTCCACATCCCCGAACCCATAACTGACTGCAATACAGAAAATTCCAAGTTCTTTCGCCCCGTTGACATCAAACATCGTATCCCCGATCAGACACATCTCGGATTTTGGAATATGACTCCAGCGGCGCATGACTTCCTTAAGAATCTCGGATTTTTTATCCCGTGTACCATCAAATGTTGCACCTACCACATCATCAAACAGCGGAAGAATTCCAAAATGCTCCAGAATCCGTCTGCAGGATACTTCCGGCTTGGAAGATGCCATGCCAATCCGGTATCCCTGTTCTTTTAATGTACGGATACACTTCTCCACACCCGGATATAACTTACACTCAAAAATACCGGTCTTATTGTACCGTTCCCGGTATTTCTGCACAGCCTCATACGCTTTTTCATGCGAAAATCCATAATATCTTTCAAAACTCTCCGAAAGCGGCGGCCCGATAAACCGGTATAATTTTGCCGTATCCGGCTCCTTAATTCCGTAAAAATCAAGCGTATATAAAACACATTTTATGATTCCCTCGGAAGAATCAATAAGCGTTCCGTCCAGATCAAACAAAATGGTGTTCATTATTTCTTTACTCCTTTGGTATCACGGTTTCCCACATGCAGACGATGCAGGGCAACCGGCTTTCCTTTCACCTCGACCTCTTTCTCCTCACCTTCATGCAGCACATGAATACTTTTCAGTTCATCCCCGGCAGCCAGTTTCATGCCACGCACGCCCACCGCACCTTTCTTTTTCTGCGGAATTTGTGCACAGTCAATCCGAAGAAACATATCTTTCTTTGTTGCCATCACCAGTGTATCATTTTCTTCTAACGGACATACCGTTAGTACTTCATCTTCCTCTCCCAGCTTTGTTGCCGCCGTTGTCTTTTTTGCGACCACAAATTCCATACCGTCCACAACTTTGATCATGGCATACTTTGTGCCAAATAACATCCGGTGCGAGCTGACATGTTCAAGACCTGCCAGATATACAACATTCTCTTCTTTACTGTCATAATTGCAGAGGTTGTCAATCGGTGTTCCTTTATCCCGGAATTTTCCATATGGAAGATCAAGCACTTTTAGCAGATGCATCTGTCCCTTGTCCGTAAAGATACAGATTTTATCCGTATTTTTGCACGTAAAGATATGCCTGTATTCCGCGTTTGCCGCCTCTTTATTTCTCTCATAGACAGAAGTATCCACTATCTTTGCATATCCGAAGCGGTCCATCAGAAAGACAACATCCTGCTCCTCGATCTTCTTTGCTGCAACTACAGCTTCTTTCAGATTGTCAATCACGGTTTTGCGCTCTTTGCCATAAGCTTTTTTAAACGCGGTCAGTTCTTTGATGATTACTTTTGCCATGGAAGAACGATGCTCTAAAATATCCTCATATTTTGCAATATTTTCCAGTGTCTCATCATGTTCTTTCATCAATGCTTCAATTTCCAGACCGATCAGTTTATACAGACGCATTTCCAGAATGGCCTGTGCCTGACGATCCGTAAAATTTAACTGCTGTGCCATGATCTTTGAAGATGGATTCTTAAAGGTAATATGATCAGTATTTCCGTCTGTCAGACAGGCTTTTGCATCTTTGATGTTGCGGCTGCCGCGTAAAATCTCAATGATCAGATCAATGACATTGCAGGCGCGGATCAGACCTTCCTGTATTTCTTTTTTGTCCTGTTCTTTCGCCAGAAGGGTCTGGTACTTTCTGGTTGCAATCTCATACTGGAATTTCACATGATGACGGATGATCGGCACGACGCCCATCGTCTCCGGTCTGCCATCCGCTACCGCAAGCATATTGACACCAAAGGTGTCTTCCAGCTTGGTTTTCTTGTACAGCAGATTCTCCAGAGCCTCGATATCTGCTCCTTTTTTCAGTTCCAGAACAATACGAATTCCCTCTTTGGATGACTGATTGGTAATATCGGTAATGTCACTGGTTGCCTTGGATTCTACCAGACCGTAAACATCATTTAAAAATTTCCCGATATTGGCTCCGATCATGGTATACGGAATCTCCGTGATTACCATGCGGTCTTTGCCGCCTTTGCCCTTTTCAATCTCGATTTTTCCACGTATTTTGATCTTGCCGACCCCGGACTCATAAATTGCCGGAAGATCATCTTTATTTGCAATGATTCCTCCTGTCGGGAAATCCGGTCCCGGAATATACTGCATCATCTCCGCAGTGGTAATATCCGGATTTTTCATATAGGCAATCACACCGTCGATCACTTCTCCGAAATTATGCGGCGGAATGGAAGTTGCCATACCGACAGCGATACCTTCCGCACCGTTGACCAGAAGATTTGGCACCTTTACCGGCAAAACAACCGGCTCTTTTTCGGTTTCATCAAAATTCGGCATGAAATCCACAACATTTTTATCCAGATCTGCCAGATAGGCTTCCTGCGTTACTTTCTGCAGACGTGCCTCCGTATATCGCATGGCAGCGGCACCATCGCCTTCAATGGACCCAAAATTTCCATGCCCGTCCACAAGCGGCAGTCCCTTTTTGAAATCCTGTGCCATGACAACCAGGGCATCATAGATCGAAGAATCTCCATGCGGATGATATTTACCCATGGTATCTCCGACAATACGCGCACTCTTACGATACGGTTTGTCATATCGGATTCCCAGTTCATACATATCATAAAGTGTACGGCGCTGCACCGGTTTTAATCCATCCCGGACATCCGGCAGCGCACGGGCAATGATAACGCTCATCGCATAGTCAATATATGATTTTTGCATCAGCTCCGAATACTCGGTGCGAATGATACTATGTTCCATTTTATTTCTTCCTCACTCCTAGAAAACCTGACAGGATCTATACGTCCAAGATCGCATCGTTTGCATGTTCATAAATAAATGCCTTTCTCGGCGGCACATCCGTGCCCATCAGCATAGCGGTTACATCCGACGCCATACGGCCGTCTTCAATCTCCACGCGCTTCATGACACGCGTCTGGGGATTTAAAGTCGTCTCCCATAACTGCTCGGCATCCATCTCTCCGAGACCTTTGTATCGCTGCAGGGTAAAACTTCCGGTATGTGTTTTCCGGTATTTTTCCAGTGCCGCATCATCATAAAGGTACTCTTCTTTCCCTTTTGACGGAATCACTTTGTACAATGGCGGCATCGCCACATAAACATGTCCTTCAAAAATCAGTTCCGGCATAAACCGGTAAAACAGTGTCAGAAGCAGCGTGGAAATATGGGCTCCGTCGACATCGGCATCCGCCATGATAATAATCTTGTCATAGCGCAGCTTACTGATATCAAAATCATTTCCGTATCCTTCCGAAAAGCCACACCCGAATGCGTTGATCATTGTCTTGATTTCCGCATTGGCAAGCACCTTGTCGATACTGGCTTTTTCAACATTCAGAATTTTTCCGCGGATCGGCATGATCGCCTGATACATACGGTTTCGCGCCATTTTGGCGGAACCACCGGCAGAATCTCCCTCTACGATAAAAATCTCACACTTTGACGCATCCCGGCTCTCACAGTTGGACAGTTTTCCATTGGAATCAAACGAAAACTTCTGCTTGGTCAGCAAATTGGTTCTCGCTTTTTCCTCTGCCTTGCGGATTTTTGCAGCCTTTTCCGCACAGCCAATCACAATCTTTAAGGTTTCTAAATTTTTATCAAAAAACAGCGGAACTTCATCACTTGTCACTTTGGCAGTTGCACGGTTTGCATCCTGATTATCGAGTTTTGTCTTCGTCTGTCCTTCAAAACGCGGGTCCGGATGCTTGATGGAAATCACTGCTGTCATTCCGTTTCGCACATCTGTACCGTTGAAATTTGCATCCTTCTCTTTTAAAATGCCAAGTTCTCTGGCATAGGAATTGATAATCGTCGTAAACGCAGTTTTAAATCCGGTCAGGTGTGCACCACCTTCCGAATTATAAATATTATTACAAAATCCCATGATATTCTCATGGAACTCGCTGGTATACTGGAATGCCGCTTCCACCTCAATGCCTTCACTTTCCCCTTTGAAGTAAATGACATCATGCAGCACTTCGAGATTATTGTTCAGATCTTTGACGAACCCAATGATTCCATCCGGCTCATGAAACTCAATGTGCTCTGCTTCCGGCTTTCTCCGGTCCTCATATATGATCGTCAGTTTCGGGTTCAGATAAGCGGTCTCATGCATCCGGCTCTTAACATCATCTTCCCGGAATCTGGTCTTCTCAAAAATTTCTGGATCTGGAAGAAAATTGATCTTCGTTCCGGTCTTCTTTGTCTTCCCGATCTTTGGAAGAAGTCCGTCTTCAAGTTCTACCACCGGATGTCCCTGTGCATAGCGGTCATGATACACATATCCGCCCTGGCTGATTTCCACATCCATATAGGTGGAAAGTGCATTGACTACCGAAGATCCGACACCATGCAGTCCTCCACTCGTCTTGTACGCATTGTTGTCAAATTTTCCTCCTGCGTGCAGTGTAGAAAATACAACGCGGGCAGCCGATACTCCCTTTGCATGCATGCCGACCGGAATACCACGTCCGTTATCTTCCACCGTACAGGAGCCATCTGCCTCAAGGGTCACCCATATTTTATCACAGGCACCTGCCAGATGCTCATCCACGGAATTGTCGACAATCTCATAAATCAGGTGGTTGAGTCCTTTGGTCGTTGTACTTCCGATATACATTCCCGGACGTTTCCGGACCGCTTCAAGCCCCTCCAGTACCGATATACTGCTTGCATCATATCCTGACATGTTCCTCTATCTCCTTACTATCCTGCTAAATTACATTTGATCTCTCATGTGAGCAATCACCATCACTGCAATCCGAAAAGTCATCGCATCGTCAAACGTACGGATATCCAGTCCGATTGCTTTCTCGATACGTTCCAGACGATATACCAGAGTATTGCGGTGCACATACAGCTGTCTTGCCGTCTCTGATATATTCAGATTATTCTCAAAAAATTTATTGATAGTAGACATTGCTTCCTCATCATCTAAGATGTCCGGAATTTTCTCACCGAATACCTCTTTGATAAACATATTACATAAACTCATCGGAAGCTGGTAAATCAGACGCCCGATGCCAAGCTTTCCGTAAGAAATTGTGTCATACTTTGCATAAAAAACACGACCAACTTCCAGTGCCATCCGCGCTTCCTGATAAGATTCCGCAATTTCCGGAAGCTGTGTCACAACGTTTCCATAACCGACACGCACACGAATCATTGCTTCCATATGTAAATTATCTGCAAGGCTTCCCGCAATTTTTGACAGACGTTCCTCCATCTCCTCTTCTTTTATATGGGAAACATCTTTGATCAGAACGATACTGTGCTGATCCACGCAGGTCACAAAGTCCTTCGAACGGATATCTGCAAGATTTTTTACCAGTTCCATCGCCATATCGTTATTTTTACTTCCGGTATCAATCACAAAAACTACCCGCGGTACTTCCTGAATGTGGTGCTTTTTTGCTTTTCCGTAAATATCCACAATCAGCATATTACCAAGAATGATATTCTGCATAAAATTATTGCGGTCGAACTGCTCTGCAAAACTCATAACCAGATTCCGGATCTGGCAGACTGCCATCTGTGCGCATACAAGAAATGACTCTTCTTTCACCAGACAGACTAAAATATATTCCGTTTCACCTTCTACCATCACTTTATACAGATGATAATCCTGATACGTCTGTTTTTCAGCAAGCGATTCTGCGAAATCAACGACCACCTGCTGTTCTAATGCCTCCGGCAACGGCATCTCCTCCGTATGTGCTACCAGCTTCCCCTTTGCAGTAAACAATGCCGTATCCATGTGGCTGATCTCTTTAATTTCGTTTAATGAATTCTGTAATTTCTGATTTGAAAGCATATACTCTCCTATTATTTACGTTCGAAAGAACCCGGGTGTAAATACTAACACCCGGGTTCAAGATTTACAACTATATAATTTTAACGGACTAGTTGGTAATTGTCAATTCTGTTTCCTTATCGAATACATGAATCTTATGCGGATCAAATGCAAGCTTGATATGATCGCCATAACGGGCAGGTGTATCAGAATCAACTCTTGCTGTCATGTTTGCACCGGCTACAGAGTAGTACAGTAATACTTCTGCACCAAGTAACTCGTATCCTGTTACATCAGACTCGATGACACAGTCACCATTCTTCTGGATCATTTCAGGATCATCAGAGATATCCTCTGGTCTGATACCTAATACAACTGTCTTTCCGTTGTATCCGCCCTCTTCAAGCTTCTTTGCCTTGTAATCCGGAAGAACCACAGAGTAATCACCGAATGTTAATGTAGCTTTATCTCCCTGAATGGTGCACTTTGCATCGATGAAGTTCATCTGTGGAGATCCGATGAATCCGGCTACGAATAAGTTATTTGGCTCATTGTATAATTTCTGTGGAGAATCAACCTGCATGATTACACCATCTTTTAATACAACGATTCTGGTTCCAAGTGTCATAGCCTCTGTCTGATCATGTGTTACATAGATGATCGTAGCACCTAATCTGTTATGTAAAGAAGCGATCTCAGATCTCATCTGTACACGAAGTTTTGCATCCAGGTTGGATAAAGGCTCATCCATAAGGAATACCTTAGGATTACGAACGATTGCACGACCCATGGCAACACGCTGTCTCTGTCCACCGGAAAGAGCCTTCGGCTTACGATCCAGTAACTTCTCCAGATCAAGGATTCTTGCTGCTTCCTCAACCTTTGCTTTGATCTCATCCTTCGGAACTTTTCTTAACTTAAGACCGAATGCCATGTTATCAAATACTGTCATATGTGGATACAGAGCGTAGTTCTGGAATACCATTGCGATATCACGATCCTTTGGCTCTACATCGTTCATTACCTTTCCGTCGATGATCAGATCACCGGAAGAAATCTCCTCAAGACCTGCGATCATACGAAGTGTTGTAGATTTACCACATCCAGATGGTCCTACGAAGATGATAAACTCTTTATCTGCAACATCCAGATTGAAATCTTTTACTGCCTCAAATCCGTTTGGATATACTTTGCAAACGTTCTTTAATGATAAACTTGCCATTTGAAAAACCTCCTGATTTTTGCTTTTCGTTATTTTTCTTTGGTGAAGTTTCTTTGAACTTCCTGACAAGTGTATGATAACGGAATCTGCCCGAAATTACCACCGTCAATCCGTCCAAATATTTACATGGTTTCTTGGCGAAATAACGAAAGGGGACATTGTTGTAAACAATGCCCCCAAAAATTACAGTTTTGAATATCCAAAACCGTTAACCATCGCCTCAATCTTTTGTCCCTGCCGGCAGAGCGGACAGTCTGCAACCGGATATGCCGCATATCCGGTGACATCATTTTCATCAAAAAGTGTCTCGACTTCTACGCCGTCTACCGAATTGATCGTTCCGAATAAAGAAGCCACCCACTCGATCTCTCCTCCGTAATACTGGATACACTCGAGTGCTCTGCGGATGGTCTCGCCGGTTGTCGTAGTTGCTAAAAGAAGCACAACATGTTTTCCGTTGATGGCAGCTTTATTGTTATCCCTAAACAGCATCTGGTTATTGCTGTTAATCTCCGGCGAAATCACATACACCGTCTCATGCTGGTTTGTGGTGCCCATAATTCCGTCCCGCTGGATCTCCTCCGTCAGAAAGGTACCGACCACTTCCGTTCCATCCATACACACAATGGTATCCACGTATTTTGTCTTTGGAATTCTCGAATACAGTACATGTGCCGCCTGTTTTGCTTCCGCCACACGTGTCTTGATACTTGTCACATCCACATAATAATTAATGTGGGAATGACTCGTTGCAAAATGTCCGTGCATGGCATGCAGCGCCAGCATGTTGCTTTCTTTTGAATAAAATTTCATCATACGATCTTCCATAGTATAATCCTCCTTCTCCTGTTGCTGTTATTGTTATGATAATCCGGTACTGCCAAAGCCACCGCGATCTTTCCCCGTCAGATGTTCCACCTTTTCAAATACAATCTCTGGCTGGTTTTCCACGATTCGAAACTGTGCAATGCGGTCATTTACGTGGATCACGGTATCCCTGGTTGCATAAACCGGCATCCGCCACATATCGTTGTCCCCGCAATAGGAACCATCTACAATTCCAACACTGTTTGTCTGGATAATTCCCCAGTTTTTAAATGTGGAACTGCGCGGCACAAGATGTGCCTCATATCCCTTTGGAAGTTCCATTGCCACGCCAAGCGGGATCAGTGCAAACTCTCCCGCTTTTAAAGTTACTTCTTCCGAAGCCCGCATATCAATCCAATCGGATTTTCCTTCAATGTAATCCAGCGGTTCGATTTTGTCTGTAAAATATTTAATCTTGATTTTCTGCATATCAGTTTTCCCACTTCAGATTCAGATGCTCCACACGTTTTTCGCGGACCATCAGATCCTTTACACCTTCCTTTGCCGGTTTGTCATCGAACAGTACTTTATTCACTTCTTCTATAATCGGAAGCTCCACATCATACTTTTTTGCCAGAGCAAGTGCTGCCTTGGCCGAATAAATTCCCTCTACGACCATTTTCACTTCGTCGGTAGCCTGCTTCATGGTATACCCCTGTCCGATCAGCATACCCGCCTTGCGGTTTCTGCTGTGACGGCTCTCACAGGTGACAATCAGGTCTCCGATACCGGTCAGTCCGCAGAGCGTCTCCACTTTTGCCCCCATCTTTACGGCAAGTCCCGCAATCTCTGCAATGCCGCGGGTAATCAAGGCCGCTTTGGTGTTATCCCCGTATCCGAGTCCGTCCGCCATTCCGGCAGCAAGTGCAATCACATTTTTTAATGATCCGCCCAGTTCCATGCCAAGCATGTCCGGGCTGGTATAAACACGGAACACTTCATTCATAAACAGATCCTGGATTTTTTCCGCAGTGCTTTCTGTTTTTGCTCCTGCCACAACGGTTGTCGGAAGTCCGATTCCAACCTCTTCCGCGTGGGACGGTCCGCACATGACAGCAACATCCGCACATGGAATCTCCTGCTCTGTCACATCGGAAATGGTCATCAGGGTATCTTCTTCAATTCCCTTTGCCACGCAGACAATGATCTGTCCTTCTGTCACATATCCTGCCATGCTTTTTGCGGTGCTTCTTGTAAATACAGACGGTACCGCCAGAATCAGGAATTCCTTTCCAACGATTGCTTCTTTTAAATCTGTTGTAAACAGGACATCCTCCGGAAGCTTCACTCCCGGAAGTTTATCGATATGCTCATGCTCTCTGCGGAGCATGGCAACTTCCTCTTCCACGATCGACCATACCGTTACTTCATTTCCATTGGTACGAAGAAGCTTTGCCAGCGCAATGCCCCAGCTGCCAGCTCCGATCACTCCTACCTTTGCCATATCATTTATCTCCTTTTTTCGTTCCGAATTTGTTCTCTGTTCCATTCATCAGACGAACAATATTCGCACGGTGTCTCCAAATCGCCATGCCGGTAAAACATGCACTCAGTATGTAAAACTCGATCCGGCTGGCTCCGCTGATTTTTAACCAGCCAATCTGTCCGAAAATAATCGCCTGTACCAGATAGGCAGATACCAGAAATATGGAACCCACCGAAACATACCGGGTAATTCCCACAATAATCAGGAATCCAACGGCACAGCAGATTACTGCCGGAGGACAGACGGCAAGGATGACGCCTGTCGTACAGGCAATTCCCTTTCCGCCGCGGAACTGCAGATAGCACGGAAAATTATGTCCTAAGACTGTTCCAAACCCGGCATACAGTTCCAGCACCTTTGTATCAGCCCCATACGTTCCGTGAAAAATCAGTTTTACAAGAAGTACGGCAAATACTGCTTTCAGAAGATCACCGGCAAATGTAATAATGCCGGCTTTCCATCCAAGCACCCGCAAAGAATTTGTCGTGCCTGCATTTCCGCTTCCCTGCTGACGGATATCAATTCCCTTACTTTTTCCATACAGATATCCCGTCTGAAACAGACCGAATCCATATCCGATCAGTAATGCAATGATTCTTGCAACGATCATCATAACTAGTCTTCCTTTCGCTCCCTCGTAATGAATTTGAGAGCTGTACCGCGGAACCCAAACGTATCGCGGATACGGTTCTCCAGATATCTGGTGTACGAAAAATGCATCAGATTTTTGTCATTGACAAACACAACAAATGTCGGCGGTTTTACCGCAACCTGTGTTACATAATAAATCTTGAGTCTTTTTCCTTTATCGGTCGGTGGCTGCTGCATGGCAACTGCTTCTGTGACGATTTCGTTTAAGACACCCGTTGCAACACGCATACTGTTGTTCTCAATGACAACATCGATCATTTCAAAAATCTTATTCAGACGCTGACCGGACTTTGCAGAAATAAACAAAATCTCTGCATACGGCATAAAGCTTAAGATCTGACGGATTTTCTCGGTATGTTTCTTCACCGTGTTGTTATCCTTTTCGATGGCATCCCATTTGTTAACCGCAATAATGATACCTTTTCCTCTGTCATGTGCAATTCCGGCAATCTTGGCATCCTGCTCGGTTACTCCTTCGGTGGCATCAATAACGATGATCACCACATCCGCGCGTTCCACAGCGGTAACTGCACGGATAATACTGTAGCGCTCAATCTCCTCTTTGATCTTGTTTTTGCGGCGAAGCCCCGCCGTATCAATAAATACATATTCTTTTCCGTTGTATTTAATGTCTGTATCGATGGCATCTCTGGTAGTTCCCGCAATATCCGATACGATTACACGGTCTTCCTGTGCCAGCTTGTTGATCAGGGATGATTTCCCGACATTCGGCTTTCCGATAATGGCTACCTTCGGTCTTTCATCCTCCGGCTGATTTTCCGATCCTTCCGGGAAATATTTCACCACTTCATCCAGCATATCTCCAAGTCCGAGCATGGAAGAAGCGGAAACCGGATACGGTTCTCCGATTCCGAGATTGTAAAATTCATACACATCCGGCATAAATTTTTCAAAACTGTCCACTTTATTTACCACCAGAACCACCGGCTTTTTGGATCTTCGCAGCATGTCCGCTACTTTTGCATCCGCATCCTGCAGTCCCTGACGCACATCCGTGATAAACATGATCACATCTGCCGTGGCAATCGCAATCTCTGCCTGTTCACGCATCTGGGAAAGGATCACATCCCCGCTGTCCGGTTCGATTCCACCGGTATCAATCAATGTAAAATTATAGTTCAGCCATGTGACATCCGCATAAATGCGGTCTCTTGTGACACCCGGAGTGTCTTTTACAATGGAGATTCTCTCTCCTGCCAATGTATTAAAAAGCGTAGATTTTCCGACATTCGGACGCCCGACAATGGCTACGACTGGTCTGCTCATTTTTTACCTCCAACAAAAAAATGGATGGCGTCCGAAAACGCCATCTTTATTTTACAATAAGCAGCGAAAGTTGTAAAGTCCCGCTGGTTTCATCACTGTGATGTTTTCTCTTCCGGCCGCTGGAACTGAATGTCCGATACGTCGGTAATCACACCACAGTCAATCAGTGTCTGTATGATATGGGTGCAGTCTTTTCCAAAACTGATATACGCAGATCCACCATATGTTGTGGGTGTTTCCACGGATTCTCCCGTATTTCCGTAATAATCATCAATCCGGTCATATACGTTTTTCCAGTCTGCAGATGCATGGTAATAATCCAGACTGATACTGGCAGAAGAGTACTCCCCTGTTTCTTCCGGATCTTTCAGTGCATTCGTCAGATTGTACTTTTGCAGCTTCTGATCTGCGGCGTCTTCATAAATCGCCTGATACAGTTTTTTTGCAGTATCCGCATCAAAGTCACAATCCTTATAATTTTCCGATGATTCATTTAACGTCAACGTTCCGGTACTAAACTTTGAAATTTTGTCAGAATCCGTTCCAAAGAGATATTCCATAAAATGATCCACTTTATTTTCTTCTTTAAACAACAGTTCTGAAAGCGTTTCATTCCCCCCGACAATTTCATATGTGCGGGAGAGCGTTTTTCCGTTTTTCAGATAGTAATAAAAAATGATCTGCGTACTGTCATCCGTTTTATTTTCCCTGTAACTTTCCGCATGACTTAAAATTTCTTTCTGTGCCTGACGTGCCACACGAACGCTGTCCCCTTTATATTCTACCGGATAATCAAGAGAAACTTCCACCCGGCTTACCTGATCTGCATCCGGGACATACTGTTCCAGATAGGTGGCATTTTTTGAGCATCCCCAGAAACTGCCCAGCACAAACAGCACAAATAACCCGCTCTCACAGAATCTCCGGCGGCAAAATACGCGAAATCCTTTTTCCACAAACATCTGTGCAATAAAAAAACTGACAAAACCAAATGCCACCACAAGAACAAGCAACATTGGTTTTTTTACATGCAGATGCACGGAATCTAAAAATTCTGCCATCAGGACGCCTGCAAAATAACCGACTCCGGTTCCCACGCCCCAGCGGAACAATGGTTTTACCCAGTTAAAAGAAATCAGATCCCCTGCACTTTCAATCCTGCGTTTTTTATAACAGTAATAAGCAATCAGATAAATGACAACTGCTGCAGCCACATAGGCCGCAAGTACCCGCAGTCCCCGGTAGGACAACACCCCCGACATCAGATCCGTTTCCTGGTTATAGGATTGCCGGAATACAAACCGCACATTGTTGTACAGATAATTCATCGGGGAAAGAATCCGCAAAATTAAAAATTCCGGCACAGTATCCATGCCAAGTCCATATCCCAGATATCCGATGACATAACGTGCACCGCTGGAAAATGCAAATGCCACATAATTAACTGCCAGAAAGTACACCGGAAGTGCAAACAGCTGTCCGGTAAACATGACACAAAAACACACCGTTGCATAAAGGAAAAAAGCAATTCCCATAACACTTAAAAACCACAATCCCAGAAACTGCACACTCGCAATGCCTTTCAAAAGACAAAGAACCACCGTTACCAGAAAAACCAGTGCCTGCGGAATCAATAGAAAACAAAGGCCACTGATCATATTCGTCACATACAGTTCCCCCCTTGTAACCGGCAGTGCATGGATCATATACGCATTCTTCTGGGTAAACAGATAGCCAAACAAAGCCATCCCACAGACGACTGCCATAATTGCAATTGCGGCCACATCCACTTCCAGACGCAGACTGTTGTACAATGCATAATCCCTAGCATAAGCAGTCATGTCCGTCTGTTGCTGCAGACGCGACCACAGCTGCCCCGGCACTTTTACCATCCCATATAACAGATAGCATACCCAGATCGGCCAGTACAGGGTCACATTTTTTTTAAAAACCGTACGGTTAAAAAAGGATGTCTTTGACTTCATAGCCCAAACCTCCCATTTCATAAATAAAAATTTCTTCCAGTGTAAGCGGCAGAATGTCCACAATAGCCAGATGGTCTCCCTCTGTCTGGATGGCTGCCGCAACCTCCCTGGGATTTCCCTTGACAATCATTGTATATACACGCCCGGAATTTGACATATGCAATACCTCAAATTCTTTTGGGAGTTTCGGCATACCGGTCTGGCATGCCACCTGGATTTTACTGATGTTTCCATGTAAATCAAACAGGGAACGCTCAATTATAACCTTTCCGTGATTCATAATGCCCACATGATCACAGACATCCTCCAGTTCGCGCAGATTATGGGAAGAAACCAGTACGGTCGTCCTGCGCTCTGCAACCTCGGACATCAGGATCGTCCAGATCTGTTTCCGCATAACCGGATCAAGGCCATCCAGCGGTTCATCCAGAATCAGAAGTTTCGGTCTACAGCAGAGTGCCAGCCAGAATGCAACCTGTTTTTGCATTCCCCTGGACAGTCTGCGGATATTGCGTTTCATATCAATTCCCGGGAAAAACTCCTGCAGGCGATAAAACATCTTTTCGTCAAAGGACTCGTACATTCCCCGGAAATAACGCATCATTTCCAGTGTATCCGCCTGTAAAAAATAAAACGGCTCATCCGGTATATAAGCCATTTGAGCCTTTACCTGTTTATTTTCATATACCGGAGCCCCGTCAATAAAAATTTCTCCGGCATCCTGCCGGTATACGCCTGTCAGATGACGGATCAAGGTTGATTTCCCGGCACCGTTTGGTCCCACAAGCCCATATATGTTTCCAGATGCCACATGCATATTTACCCCGTCGAGCGCACGGAAATCCCCAAATTTCTTTATCAGATTATTTACTTCAATCAAAGTCTTTGCTTCCTCCTGCCAGTTTCCACATACGTCCTGTCAATTCTTCTTTCCCTACCGACATATTCTGCAGTCTGATTACCACCGTGTCGAACTCCTGCAGCAGCTCTTTGCGGATCAGTTCCGCAATCTGCTTTTCCGATGCCGCCATCCGTTCGCCTTCCCGGTCACAGACATACCCTTCCTCTTCCAGCTCCTGATAAGCTTTCCTTACAGCATTGGGATTTACGGCAAATTTTGAAGCCAGTTCCCTCACTGACGGAAGTTTTTCTCCCTCCGGTATCGCATGCGTTATGATCATTTTTCGAATCCCGTCCGTGATCTGCTCATAGACCGGTTTGATATCTCTGCAATCTGGCTGCATCAAAGAGCATCCTCCTATCTTTCCTCAATACAGTCAGTGTACCATAAATCTTCCCCGAGTAATTTAACATCTTTGAAATACATTCTTAAGGATTTCTTAATTTGTTACACAAGTTTTAAAAATGCTCCCAGATTTCCGCGTTTTCCATGGCTTGCCCTATGGGAAAACAGCAGATTCGGATTACAGCAGGTACAAAGATTCGTTACCGCCAGATGTTCCGGAAGGATTCCTGCATCCTTCAGCACAATCTCATTACTTTTCCACAGATCCAGCTGATATTTTCCACCGCCCTTTTCGATCAGGATCTCACACTCATGACCGGAAAACTCTTTTGCAAAGGCAGATGCCACATCTTCACTTACTTCATAACAGTCCTGACAGATGGACGGTCCAACGGCGGCAAGAATTTCTCCGGGGTCACTATGAAATTCCCTGCGCATCACCTCGATGGTATGCTGCCCCATGCGTCCGACCGTTCCTCTCCACCCGGAATGGGAAAGTCCGATCGCATGGTGTATGGGATCTACAAAATAAAGCGGTACACAGTCAGCGTAAAAAGTTGCCAGAATCAGTCCCGGTTCATCCGTCACCAGCCCGTCCACATCCGTATAAGGCCGTTCCTTTGTCACACCATAGCCCCCGCAGCTTCTATCCACCCGCCGGACATTCGTCGTATGGGTCTGATCCGAACAGACAATATCCGAAAGCGTTCCTCCCATTGCCTCTGCCACTCTGCGGTAGTTTTCCGTCACTGCCTGTGGATTATCTCCACGTGTAAAACTCAGATTCAGGCTCCGGAACATCCCGGTGCTGCATCCACCCTCTCTGGTGGTAAAACAGTTCTTTACGCCCGTATGTGCCAAAAGAAGGGGAAAATACAAAAGCGGAAGCCCCTGTCCCTTTTTGCCCTGAAACTGTTCCAGTTCTAGTATATGCTCTTTATTTTTCCACTGAAAATCCTCTCTGTCCATGTCTGTCACCTCTGAAAATAAAATGCATTTGGGATGTGCCGGATACTTCCGTCCCCATAAATTCCAATCACATCAAAACGGCAGTCCATCTCCTGCCCTGCTGCATATCCTGCATAATGATAATTTGCAACCTTACAGATCTGGCGCTGCTTTCTCCGGTCTACCGCCTCTAACGGATCTCCGTAATCATTGCTGCTCCGGTATTTTACTTCAACGTATACAAGTACCCCGTCCTTTTGTGCAATAAGATCCACCTCTCCAAATGGTGTCCGGTAATTGCGTGCAAGAATTGTGTAATCATGTGTGCACAAATACCGGGCTGCCATGGTCTCATATTCTGTTCCAATTGTACGTTTATTCAAATTTTATTTAACCCCTGCCTGATCAATCTTTGCCTTCATACGATCCATATCATCCACAAAAACAAGAATCTCCGCAACCACCTCATACAGCTCCGGCGGAATCATGTCCCCAATCTGCAATTTGGAAAGGGTAGACGCAAGTTTATTGTCTTTGTAAGTCGGAACCTGACTCTCTTTTGCTTTTTCAATAATTTTTTCGGCTACCTGCCCCTTTCCGGTTGCCAGTATCTTTGGTGCTTTTTCGCCCGGCTCATAGGCAATCGCCACTGCCGTTTTCTCCGGTTCTTTCTTTTGTTTTAACTGATCAAAAGGAAAGGGTTTAAAATTATTATTTTCCATTTTATGCCCTCATATCAAAGGAATACCGGTGCAGCTGTGTCGCCGCCGGCTGATCCATCTTCAGAAAATCGTCCACAAAATTTACATGTTTTTCTTCATTTACCACGTCGATCTTACAGTGATATCCCTTTTTTTCCAGCCTCGCTTCCAGCACCGGATAATTTTTTTCCAGCAATGCATATGCAGTGTCATTGTCCAGATAAAAACGCGTACTTACTTCACGTCCTCTCATCCGGACCGAAACATCCGTACTTCCCAGATGATCCAGATCCAGATGCAAAAAAGCAGTCAGATCCTTTTCTCCCTGCGCCAGTGCCTTTTTGTTGGTATACACAAACAGTTCGCCGCTTGCATGCTGCCCCGACATTTTGAGTGGAATCTGTGCATATGTATACATCTGGTTCACCTGATTCATAAATTCTACATTGCTGTGGATCTCTCCCGCCATCTGTGAGAAAGCGGTATGCTCCTGTCCCGCATTTTTGAGTGCTGACTCAATTTTTTCCATCTGACTGTTCAGACGCTCATACAGCCTCCCGACATAATCGCCCTCTTTGAGATCCCCTGGTTTCGCCATCCACTGCTGTTCTGCCGTATCCCGGACAAGTGCCTGGAATTCCCTGGAAGAAAACAGCTTTCCGAGATGTTCCCGTTCCAACGGCAGCGGATCTTTGCACAGCTGCTGCAGATCCTTTAACACTTCTACCGTACCGCTATTTGCGTTATATGCACTCTGCGGCTTTCCGAGAATATCTCCGATCATCCGGTTTAAATGCTGCAGCTGTTCCTGTGAAAGTACAGCTCCCAGTGTATGTGGAGTCTGCGACATCTGCCCGGTATAAGTTGTTTTTCCGGAAACAGTTTCCATCGTTTCGGCTTCCTGCTGTCCGGCCACGCCTTTCTCCTCCGCTGCAGCCTGACCTTCCTGCTGCGACAAAATTTCCGGATGTTCCTGCACGGTTTCCGTGGCAGTCTCCGGTGCAGCTTCCGTCTGCATCTGCGTTTCTGCGGTATCTGTCTGCACGCTTTCATACTTCAGACCATCCAGGTTGTATGCCACATCCGGTTCCGGACTTTGTATCTGCTGCGGTACTTCTTCCAGCCCGTCTGTCAGAATCTGCAACAACTCATTTCCAAGCTGACGCATGGTCTCTGTCTTTACTGGTGCGCCTTCTGTTCCGGTCAGACTCTGTGGAAACTGCTCAATCAGTGCATCCAGTTCCCGTGTAATCGCCTGACTGTCATTCATATAATTTTCAAACTGGGAGGCATTTTCTACAGTAATCGGTATTCCAAGCTTTTGCATCTGTACCAGCGTCTGTACATCAATCCGTGGATTTGCATTGACCAGCCGTGCCATCTGCTGCAGACTCTCCCGGTCAATCGGCATCTGTTCTTCCATCATCCGGTCAACCATGGACAAATACTCCGGCTGTGCGGAAAGTCCCGCTGCGGAAAGCGCCTGCATCAGCGTATAATTTGCGCCTGCCCCGTCAATTGCAAACGGCCGGATGGCAATCTGCGTGCCATCGTTGGACTTTACCTGGAAAAACATGGATTCCCCTTCCATAAGGGAAATCTTTCCTTCCAGCCGTGCCATCACCTGCTGCCCTCCGGAAAGAGAAAGCGTCACGCGGCCATTTTTAACGGAAGTGACCGTCCCCTCAAAAATATTTCCTTTTGTCAGAGACCGCAGAGAGGCCACAAGATTTTCCACACCTTTCGTCCCGGTCAGCGTCTCCGCACCTGATGAGATCGCCTGATGATACTGTTTTACCAAATCTGAAATCTGCATCCGAACAGCCCCCTTTGTGATTTTGAATAATTATCTTATGATACAAAATTCTTAATAAAGGTTCTTCTGTGAATCGGTGTCGGTCCATACTTTTTGAGTGCTGCAATATGTTCCGCGCTTCCATATCCTTTATTGGAAGCAAAACCATACTCCGGATAAATCGAATCATAGTATACCATCATCCGGTCCCTGGTCACCTTGGCAATGATCGATGCCGCACCGATGGAAATGCTCTTTGCATCTCCCTTGATAATCGGTACCTGCGGAATTGCCACTTTCGGAATCGTCACTGCATCATTAAGCAGCAGATCCGGCTGCGGAGATAACTGTGCAATCGCCTGCCGCATTGCCTCATATGTTGCCTGCAGAATATTGATCTCATCAATCCTGTCCGGACCGATCGTGCCAAGTCCGGTTGCCACTGCCTGCTCCATGATGATATCATACAGTTCTTCTCTTTTTGCCGCTGAAAGTTTTTTGGAATCATTAATATATAATATATCACAATCCTTCGGCAGAATCACAGCTCCTGCCACGACCGGTCCCGCAAGCGGTCCCCGTCCTACCTCATCGATCCCACAGATATATGTATATGTATCGTACTCTTTTTCATATTTCTTTAAATTTTCCGTGCGGATCATTTCCTTCTGTAGCTTATCCATGCGTTTTTTTGCGGTATCCACCAGTTTCTGCACACCGGTGCGGGAATCCGACGCATATTTTTCCACAAACGCCTCCAGTGCTTCCGTCGGTGTTGCTGTCAGTTCCTCTTTAATCGCATCAATTTTTTCAGCCATTTTCCTGCTCCTTTGGCCACTCCAGCGTAACTTTTCCGAGTTTTCCGCTCCGGAATTCATCAATCAGAAGTGCTGCCGCTTTGCTGTAATCGAGTTCCCCGCCTTTCGTGATACATTTCCTGTTTTCTGCAATCCCGCATAAAAGTTCGGTCTCCTTTTGTGTTTCTTCGACTTCATAACGTTCTGTCAGGATTCCCGGATACTGTGTTTTCAGGAAACGGATCAGCTCTACCGCAAGTTCATCCGTATTTAAGATCTCATCCCGGATGGAACCGATCAGCGCCAGACGAAGTCCAACTTTCTGATCCTCAAATTTCGGCCAGAGAATTCCCGGAGTATCCAAAAGCTCTACACTTTTGCTCAGACGTATCCACTGTTTTCCCTTCGTTACACCCGGCTTGTTTCCGGTCTTTGCACACGCTTTTCCCGCATACGAATTGATAAATGTGGATTTTCCGACATTTGGAATTCCAACAACCATGGCACGGACCGGCCGGTTTTTGATTCCGCGCTTACGGTCCCTCTCCATTTTTTCCTTACAGGCTTCCATAATAATATCGGTAATGGATTTCATTCCGTTTTTGCTTCGCGCGTCAAGGCTTACCACATAATATCCTTTTTTTTTGAAAAAAGCAGACCACTGCTCGGTTGCCTTGCGGTCCGCCAGGTCCGCTTTATTCATTAAAATCAGACGATATTTGTTTTTCCCAAGTTCGTCAATATCCGGATTTCTGCTGCTGAGCGGAATCCGGGCATCTACCAGTTCGATCACCAGATCTATCAGTTTGATGTCTTCCTGCATCTGTCGTTTTGCTTTGGTCATATGACCGGGATACCATTGAAAATTCATCTCTTTTTCCTCATTTCCTAAATCAGCCCGCTTAATCGATCAGTCCCATCTTTCCAAATCCCTTAAAATGGAACCACGCTTTTCCAATTATATAATCTTTTTTCACATTTCCGATATTTGCCATACGGCTGTCCTCACTGCTGTTTCGATTATCCCCGAGAACAAAATATTCGTCATCCCCAAGTTTCACTTCATCTGCTGCCACACCGGGATCTTCGATGGAAGCAGAAACAATATCTTCCTTGTAAAGTTCTCCATTAATATATACTTTCCCATTTTTGATCTGTACCGTATCCCCCGGACAAGCAATGACCCTCCGGACATAATAATGGGATTTTTCATTTCCATTCGGCAAAAAAACGACGACATCGCCCTGCTTTGGCGCGCGTACCATATAGACAAAGCGATTGACAAAAATCTGTTCCTCGCTCTGTAAGGTATCCTGCATGGCATTTCCCACAACTGTCGTCCGAAAACCAAAAGAACTGACCAGTGCATATGCAATGGCAATTACAATGGCACATTCTAATACCCAGGTCATAATTTCTTTAAACAGGGGCACATTAAACTTTTTTCTTCTTCTGCTGAAATTCAGTCCGCTTCTTCTTTTCACTTTTCCACCTCTTTAATTCAAGTTAGAAAAAAGGGATGCCGCATTCTGTGGCATCCCTTCCATGAAGCAAATTATTTTACTAACTCTTTTACCTTTGCAGCTTTGCCGACACGGTCTCTTAAGTAGTAAAGTTTTGCACGACGTACTTTACCTTTACGAACGATCTCTACCTTCTCAACGTTTGGAGAATGTAAAGGCCATGTCTTCTCAACACCTACACCGTTTGAAATCTTTCTTACAGTGAAAGTGGTACGGTTGCTTCCACCCTGCTTCTTAATAACAGTTCCTTCGAATACCTGAATACGCTCACGGTTTCCCTCTTTGATCTTTCCGTATACCTTTACAGTATCACCTACGGAAAACTGTGGTGCTTCAGCCTTTAACTGCTCTGCCTCAATGTTCTTGATAATTTCACTCGCGTTCATTTTGTGACCTCCTGATTATTTTGACGTTCTTAAACTCCATCTATCGGTGCCAGAGGACCGTCACTTCTATTCACATTTGTAACTATCCGTTCCGTAATATTACCGGATAATTACACCGCAACAATTATAAACTTTAGCATACTCATTCCGAAAAATCAAGTCCTTTTCCATCATTTTTCGCACATCCAGAAAATTTTGTCACGCGACAGGCAAAATCCCTCTTTTTCCTGCAATCTCTTGGATTTTTCGTTGTCCGTGATAATCTGTGCAAACGGAATTTTCCCCTGTTCGAGCATACAGTTTGCAGCATACGTTTCAAGCGTCATGGCAATATGTCTGCGCTGGAATTTTTGGTCTACCATGAGCATTCCGATACTTCCCTCACAATGCTGCCCGATAAATCCGGCAAGCTTTTCGTCATAAAAAGCCCCCACAAGCATACCATCCTGTATCCTCGACCGCAGGTAGTCCTCATCACAGCAGCCGTGATAAAAGGAAACCACCTGTGGAAAATCTTCTCTTTGTAATCTGCGCATCGACAATCCATCCTCACGCGTCAGATCCGGCCGGTATAACCCGCGCACCGGAAGCTTTTCATGTCTGGTGTACACAGCCTGATAACATTCGCACTCCTGATTAAGTCCGTATCTCTTTTGAAAATAAGGAATCATTTCCTCCTGATGCAAAACCGCCAGCGGTATTTTTTCAACTGGAAGCGTCCATGTACGGATATCCGGAAGTCTTGACGGATCAACACATGCATGAAAATAGATCTCGTATTCCATATCTTTGAGCAATATCTGTCCCTGCCCGAAATACAACAGTTGTGCGCGTCCACGATTGATCAGTTCAATCATATCGATGTGCAACAGTTTCTGTTTCATAAGCAGTTGTCTGCATTCCTGCAGCCGCACATAGCGGGCATACAGATCCGGCCTGCGTTCCTTTGTACGCAGGATGGACTGTTCCTTTTTCCATGCATCTATGTGTTTCTGGTTTCCGGAAAGCAGCACCTCCGGCACCTTTTTCCCGTGCCACACATCCGGTCTGGAATATTGCGGATGTTCCAAAAGCTCTCCGTGGAAAGATTCGGTCAGGGCCGACTGTTCATTTCCAAGCACTCCCGGAACCAGGCGTGCCACTGCATCGACAATCACCATGGCTGCCAGCTCGCCGCCCGTCAGTACATAATCACCGATGGAAATGTAATCTGTGACCACTTCCTCAAGCACGCGCTCATCAATGCCCTCGTAATGCCCGCATAACAAAAGCAGCTCATCCTGTGCCGCCAGTTCCCGTGCTTTTGCCTGTGTAAAAGGAATTCCCTGCGGGGTTACATAAATCACCCGCTTTTTCTTATTCTGCGGTATCTTTTCCATAACACTCTGACATGCATCATATACCGGCTGTGCCTGCATGAGCATCCCTGCACCGCCGCCGTAAGGATAATCATCCACCCTGCCATGCTTATCCTGCGTATAATCACGAATATTCACCGCATCAATATCTATTTTTTTCTGTTGTACGGCTCTCCCTGTGATGCTTGTCATAAGCCCCTGCATCACCATATCCGGAAAAAGCGTCAAAACATGAAACTTCATTGTCCACCCTCCGTTTAACGCAGTCCCGGCAGCAGATGTACTTCCATCTGTCCCGCAGCCACATCCACGTTCTGGATACACGCATGGATTGCCGGAATGAGCAGATCTTTTGCGCCGTCTTTACTCACAACATAGACATCATTGGCACCGGTCTGCAATACATCGGAGATTGTTCCAAGTTCTTCTCCTTCATCCGAAACCACCTGTATTCCGATCAGATCTGCAATAAAATACTCGTCTTTTCCTAATTCCACTGCATTTTCCCTGGTAACAAGCAACTTTGCCTGCCGCATTCTCTCCACGTCATTTCTATCATCTATCCCCTTGAATTTCAGGATCACCATATTTTTAAAGAACTTAACACCTTCGATTTCAAGTTCTCTGGTTCCCCGACCCTGATCAAGGAGGACTGTTTTCAAATTTTTAAACCGGGCATTATCATCCGTGGTAGGAAACACTTTCACCTCTCCACGTACCCCGTGAGGAGCCGTAATCACTCCCACCTGAAATAAATCTTCCATAAAATCTCCTATTGTGCAGATTCTCTCATGAATTTGTTTCATAGAAAAACAAGCACCTCGCAACTGCGGGGTGCTTAATGCGGTATATCCTACCGTTATGTTATTGCATGATTTCCACAATAACTTTTTTGTCTTCTTTGGATGCCGCTGCTTTCACAACCGCACGGATTGCTTTCGCAATGCGTCCCTGCTTTCCGATTACTTTGCCCATATCGGACTGTGCAACCCTAAGTTCCAGCAGAGTTCCTTTTTCATTCTCAGACTCCGTCACAACAACTTCATCCGGGAAATCAACGAGTGACTTTGCAATTACTTCAACTAATTCTTTCATTAATTACATCCACCCTTCGGAATTATTTCTCGATACCAGCTGCCTTGAAGATTCTGTTAACGGTCTCTGTTGGCTGTGCGCCTGTAGATAACCACTTCTTAGCCAGCTCAGCATCTACGTGATACTCGCTAGGATCCTTTGTTGGATCATATGTTCCGATCTCTTCGATGCATCTTCCGTCTCTTGGTGAGCGGGAATCTGCAACTACGATTCTATAGAAAGGAGCCTTCTTCTGTCCCATTCTTCTTAATCTGATCTTTACTGCCATGATTTCACCTCCTCATAGGTTTTGTTTTTTATTTAAAAGGGAAGTCCTTTGAACATTCCTCTTTTACCACGTTTGCCGCCCATCATGCCGGGCATCTGTTTCATCATTTTCTTTGTCTGCTCAAACTGCTTGACCAGACGGTTGACTTCTGCCACCTGTACACCCGCACCTCTTGCAATGCGGTTCTTTCTGCTTGGATTGAGCAGATTCGGATTTTTACGTTCCTGCGGTGTCATGGAATGAATAATTGCCTCTATTCTCCGCATGTTTTTCTCCGCTTCGTCCGTATCAATCTCCGGCATCTTTCCACCGCCGAGTCCAAGTCCCGGCATCATGCCCATCAGACTGGACAAACCGCCCATCTTTTTCATCTGACTCATGGACTCTAAATACATTTCAAAGTCAAATTCATTCTTGCGCATCTTCTGCTCAAGTTCTTTGGCTTTTTCCTCGTCGAGATTCTCCTGTGCTTTCTCAATCATGGTAAGCACATCACCCATACCAAGGATTCGGGATGCCATACGATCCGGATAAAACTGTTCCAGATCCGAAAGTTTCTCACCCATACCTGCGTACAGAATCGGTTTTCCTGTCACTGCGCGGATGGAAAGAGCTGCACCACCCCGGGTATCTCCATCGAGCTTTGTCAGAACAACACCATCGATTCCTATCTTGTCATTAAATGTCGAAGCAACATTTACCGCATCCTGACCGGTCATTGCATCAACAACGAGAATGGTCTGGAATACATCCACCGCTTCTTTGATCTCCACAAGCTCATCCATCATCTCTTCATCAACATGCAGACGACCTGCCGTATCAATGATCAGAACATTACAGTCTTCTTTCTTTGCATGTTCCACGGCCGCTTTGGCGATATCCGCAGGTTTGTTTTTATTTCCCATGGAAAATACTTCCACGCCCTGCTTTTCTCCATTGATCTGCAACTGTTCGATTGCAGCCGGACGATACACATCACAGGCTGCCAGCAGTGTCTTTTTCCCTTTGGTCTTTAATTTGCCTGCGATCTTTGCCGTGGTAGTTGTTTTACCGGCACCCTGCAGACCTACCATCATAATGACGGTCAGTTCTTTTCCCGGCCGGAACGCAATCTCGGTTGTCTCGGAGCCCATGAGCTTAACCATCTCTTCGTTTACGATCTTGATGACCATCTGTCCCGGATTGAGACCGCTCATCACATCCTGTCCGATTGCCCGTTCCTGCACATCTTTTACAAACTTCTTGACCACACGGAAATTTACATCTGCCTCAAGCAGTGCCATCTTGACTTCTTTCAGTGCTGTCTTGACATCGTCCTCTGTCAGTCTGCCCTTGCTGCGAAGATTCTTAAATACATTCTGCAATTTTTCAGAAAGACTGTCAAATGCCATACTACAGCTCCTCCAAAATCTGATTTGAAATCGTTGCGATCTGTTCTACGATCTGTTCATCTTTTGTTTGATGAAACTGTTCTGCCAGTCTGTGAATTTCCTCCACATCCTGCTTCACAGATAAGAACTTCTCTACCAGATGAAGTTTCTTTTCATAATCCGAAAGCTTCTTTCCACAGCGTTTGATCATATCTGCCACGCCCTGTCTGGTAATCCCCTCCTCCCCGGCAATCTCACCGAGAGAAAGATCATTGAACACGAAGTCCTCATAGATCCGGCGCTGATGTTCATTCAGTAACTCGCCATAAAAATCATATAAATAAGCCTGTTGTAACTTTTCTTCCACATCAATCACCTTGGATACTTTACCATAAAGAAAACAAGGTGTCAAGTATTTTTTCTTGACACCTTGTAATTTATTTTTAAATCATGGTTCTTACGATCTTTGGCTTATATCCGGCCTTTTCCAGCGCCTTGATAATCTGCTTCTTGTGATCGGTACCAAAACACTCCAATGTAATCCGAAGTTCAACTGCGGCATTCCGGTTCGTGGAAACAAACTGATTGTGTTCGAGTTTGATGACATTTCCCTGCTCTTTTGCCAGTGTCTCGGAAACTTTCGCCAATTCTCCCGGCTTATCCGGAAGCAATACCGAAACGGTAAAGATACGGTCACGGAAAATCAGTCCCTGCTGTACCACAGAGGACATCGTGATCACATCCATGTTTCCACCGCTTAAGATGGATACCACACGCTTGTCCTTGACATTTAAATGCTTTAATGCAGCTACTGTAAGCAGTCCGGAATTTTCTACAATCATCTTGTGGTTTTCCACCATATCCAGAAAGCTTACGATCAGTTCATCATCCGTTACCGTGATAATGTCATCCAGATTTTTCTGGATATATGGGAAAATTTTGCTTCCCGGTGTCTTTACGGCAGTACCGTCGGCGATTGTATTTACTGTCGGAAGCGTTGTCACTTTTCCGGCTGCAAATGAAGCCTGCATACAGTTTGCACCAGCCGGCTCCACACCGATCACCTTAATCTTTGGATTGAGCAGCTTTGCAAGTGTGGATACGCCTGTTGCCAGTCCGCCTCCCCCAATCGGAACAAGAATGTACTCTACCAGCGGAAGTTCCTTAAAGATCTCCATTGCAATGGTTCCCTGACCGGTTGCCACTGCCAGATCATCGAACGGATGAATAAAGGTATATCCATTTTTTTCTGCCAGCTCCAGTGCATGTGCACATGCCTCATCATATACATCTCCGTACAACACAACTTCCGCACCGTAACTCTTGGTACGATTCACCTTGATCAGAGGCGTGGTGGTTGGCATTACAATTACCGCCTTACAGCCGTAGCACTTTGCGGCATATGCCACTCCCTGCGCATGGTTTCCGGCAGATGCTGTAATCAGTCCTCTCTGACGTTCTTCCTCTGAGAGCGTGCTGATTTTATAATAAGCACCTCTTACTTTGTATGCACCGGTAAACTGCATATTCTCCGGCTTTAAATATACTTTATTGCCTGTCTGGTCACTTAAGTAATCACTGTATACAAGTTTTGTCTCCAGAGTAACCTCTTTTACTTTTTCACTTGCTTCTTCAAATTTATCTAGCGTCAGCATCTTCATCGTTGTCCTCCTTATTTTTTACGTCAAACAATGCATTCACAAATTCATCTGGGTCAAATTTCTGGAGGTCATCAATGGTCTCTCCCACGCCGATATATTTGACCGGCACTCCAAGTTCCGCCTGAATTGCCACCGCAATTCCTCCCTTGGCTGTTCCATCCATCTTTGTCAGCACAATTCCGGAAATCTTTGCCACATCGGAAAATTCCTTTGCCTGGACCAGCGCATTCTGTCCGGTTGTCGCATCCAGCACAACCAGCGTCTCCCGATACGCCTGTGGATACTCTTTTTCGAGAATCTTGTTAATTTTTCCAAGCTCATTCATCAGATTTTTCTTGTTGTGCAGACGTCCTGCCGTATCGACCAGAAGCACATCTGCATTTCTGGCCTTTGCTGCAGCCGTTGCATCATAAACCACAGATCCCGGATCTGCGCCTTCCGTTCCGCCAATCATGTCAACTCCCGAACGGTCCGCCCACTCTTTGAGCTGATCTCCTGCTGCTGCACGGAAAGTATCCGCACCGGCAATCACAACCTTTTTTCCCTGCTCTTTCAGTTTACCTGCAAGTTTTCCGACGGTTGTGGTCTTTCCCACACCATTGACTCCGATCACAAGGACAACGGATGTCTCTTCTTCAAAGCGGTATGCCGTCTCACCGACCTGCATCTGCTGTTTGATGCTGTCGATCAGAAGCTGTTTGCATTCTGCAGGCTCTTTCACATGGTTTGCCTTTACTTTTTCACGCAGATCATCCAGAATCGACTCAGTAGCCTTAACGCCCAGATCACCCATAATCAGAATTTCTTCCAGTTCCTCGTAAAATTCATCATCAATTTTAGAAAAACCGTGAAATACCGAATCAATTCCGGATACAATATTATCTCTTGTCTTGGTCAATCCTTCGACAAGCCGGCTGAAAAAACCTTTCTTTTCTCCCATATCAGTTTCCTTTCTTATCGCTTCTTTCTTTTTACATAATCAATCAGTTCAAATCATGTTCAATCAGATCTACCGACACAAGTGTCGATACACCTTTTTCCTGCATGGTAATTCCATACAACCGGTCCGCTGCTGTCATTGTACCACGTCTGTGCGTAATTACAATAAACTGTGTGTTTTTTGTCAGCTTATTTAAGTAACTTGCAAACCTTGAGACGTTGGAATCATCAAGCGCTGCTTCGATCTCATCCAGAAGACAAAACGGCGAAGGTTTCAGCGCCTGAATCGCAAACAACAGTGCAATTGCTGTCAGCGCTTTCTCACCACCGGACATCTGCATCATATTCTGCAGTTTCTTTCCCGGCGGCTGCGCAATGATGCGGATGCCACATTCGAGAATATCCTCATCCTCCACCAGTTCCAAAGCTCCATGTCCGCCGCCGAACAGGTGCTTGAATGATGCATTGAATTCTTTCTGGATTTCCGCAAACTTTTCCATAAACTGTTTTCTCATGCCACTGTCGAGATCTTCTATGATGCCGAGCAGCGTCTGCTCTGCCTCAACCAGATCATCATGCTGCCCTTTCAGGAACGTATAACGTTCCGAAACTTCTTTGTATTCTTCAATGGCATTGACGTTGACTGTTCCCAGCTTCCGGATCTCATCCTTTACTGCTGCGATCAGTTTCTTTAAAGCAAGCAGATCTTCGTATTCACTGTTTCTTAATTCTGCTGCCGCATGCGGTGTCAGTTCATATTCTTCCCACAGATAATTTGTCTGTTGTTCTGCAGATTCATTCAGCTTTTCCCGCTGGTTGTTCAGACGGAACACTTCTTTATCCAATTCGTTACACCGCTCGGAAATTTCCTCCTGTTTCTGGAAAAATCCCCGGTATTCCGCAGACATCTGTTCTTTTTGTTCTACGCTTTCACGAAGTTTCTGTTCCAGTTCCCCATGGGAATCCGAAGAAGCAAGGATCGTCTTTTGGATTTCTGCAATGTCGTGCTGTTTCTTTTCCACATCTTCTTTGAAATTTTTCGCATTCTCCAGAAGCCCGGTCTTTTCCGTCTCGAATTTTTCCAGATCTCCATTGATACGTTCCACGTTTGTCTGGGCAAATTCTACTTTCTGCCGGATATTCGCTTCCTCAAGCTGAATTCCGGAAAGTTCCGATTCCGCTTTATTTTCCAGTTCTTTCTGTTCTTCAAGCATCTTCTGAAACGCTTCATTCGCATGCTGGATTTCCGTTTCCCGTTGTCTGGAATGTTCCAGTTCCTCCTTAATGCCTGTCTGATCTGCACGGATTTCTTCCACCTGCCGATCCATCTGCTGCCGTTCCTTCATGAGACTTGAAAATACTTCTTCACTCTCATTTTTCTGCTGCATTGCGCGATCCACATTGATCTTTGCAGTATTCTGACGAATAAATTCTTTCTGCAGGGTTTCTTTCACCTGTTCGAGGTCTTCCTCATTCAGCTCAATGGCCGTAAGAAGATCCTCCCTGCGGTTTTTTATCTGCGCAATCTCCTGAAGCAGACGATTCGTTTTCGTTTCCAGTTCCTCCACTTCGCGGCGTCTTGCCAGCAGATTGGATGAATTTTTAAATGCTCCACCCGTCATGGAACCACCGGGGCTTAAATATTCTCCCTCAAGAGTTACAATATGTAAACTGTAATGATTCTTCTTTGCAAGTGCAATCGCATGATCAATCGAATCTGCCACAAGCACACGCCCCAGCAGATACGCCGCCACTTCCTCATACTTTTGCTCACACTTTACCAGCTGACTGGCAATTCCAATAACTCCGGGCTCCTTCCGTGCCGCTTCATTCTTCGGATTTTTTCTTGCGCTTACACTGGTCAGCGGAAGAAATGTTGCACGTCCGAAACGGTTCTGCTTCAGAAATGCAATCATTTTCTTTGCCGTTGCTTCATCTTCCGTCACAATATTCTGAATGTTTCCACCCAGAGCGGTCTCAATCGCAATCTCATATTTCTTATCCACCTGAATCAGATCTGACACAACCCCGAGTAATCCCGGATTATGTTCTTTCTGTTCCATCACTTTGCGGATACTGTTTCCGTATCCGTCATAGCGCTCCGCAATATTTTTAAGCGACTCCAGACGAGACTGCTGCCTGTGAAATTCGTTTTGCTTTTCTTCTAATGCACGGTCATTTTCTTTTGCCTTAGTTCTCCATTCTTTTTCCTTTGCACTTAATTCTTTTTCCTGCTCCGAAAGTTTTCGGATATGCGCACTGACCTCTTCGAGATCTTTTTTACAGTCTGCAAGAACCGAATCCAGATCCGTTTCCTGCGTTTTTCTGTCCAGCAGACGCTTTCCAAGCTCTGCTTTTCGTATATTGATCTGCTCCACCATGGTATCGGAACGCTGCTGTTTGGCCTGAATATCTGCTCTGCGGTTTAACAGCGCAAACAATTCTTTCTGCCCCTGTTCCATTCCCTCATTACAGGATGCAATCTGTTTCTGTATCTCTGCCAGTGTCTGTGCTGCTTCTTCCTGTCGTTTCCGTACCTGTGCAAGCTGTTCATCACCGGAATGTTTTTCTTTCTCGTAGGAAGCTTTTGCCTCCTCCTTTTCCCTCTGTTCCCGCGCAATGGCATCCAGACGGCTCTGCAGATGTTCATCTGTCATCTCTGCCGTATGGATCTGCTCTGCCAGTATCTGGATCTGGCTTTCGAGTTTTTCCTTCATCACAGACGTATTGCTGATATTTTCCCGGATTGCATTGATCTTTTCGTCCATTTCCGTGATGCTTTCGCCCAAACGGTCATATTCCTGGCGGATCTTTTCCCTTGCATCCGTGCTTTCTTTCAGCTGTTCCTCTGCAATTTTGAATTTTTCCTCTACTTCACGCTGCTCGGATGCGATTCTCTCTGTTTCCATGAGAAACATGTTGACATCATAATCTTTCAGCTCATTCTTCTTTTTTAAATAGGTTTTTGCCTTTTCCGACTGCAGCTGTAACGGTTCCACCTGGCGTTCCAGTTCCGACAAAATATCGTTTACACGGACCAGATTGTCTCTCTCATTCTCTAACTTTTTTTGTGCAGTCGCTTTTCGTTTTTTGAATTTTACTATTCCTGCCGCCTCATCAAAAAGTTCGCGCCGTTCTTCCGGTTTGCCGCTTAAGATCCGGTCAATCTGTCCCTGTCCAATGATCGAATATCCTTCTTTTCCGATACCGGTATCATAAAACAATTCTGAAACTTCTTTCAGTCGGCACGGACTGCCATTGATCAGATATTCACTCTCTCCGGAACGATACAGACGTCTGGCAACGGTGACTTCCTCATAGTCGATTGCCAGTTTATGGTCGGAATTATCCAGTGTAATCGCTACATACGCATAGCTGAGCGGTTTCCGGTTCTCCGTACCCGCAAAAATAACATCCTGCATGGAAGACCCACGCAGCTGCTTGACCGACTGCTCTCCAAGTACCCAGCGCACCGCATCCGCAACGTTACTTTTTCCACTTCCGTTCGGTCCTACAATGCCCGTGATTCCCTGGTGGAATTCAAATACAATTTTGTTTGCAAATGATTTAAATCCCTGCACCTCAATACTTTTTAAATACATGTACTATCCCCTTTGCTGATTTTTAAGCATCAGAAGTGCCTGATATGCAGCCTCCTGTTCCGCCGCTTTTTTGGTATGTCCGGTTCCGCTGCCAATGACACGCTCTCCAATACATGCACGGACAGTAAAACTCTTATTATGATCCGGACCGGACTCATCAGTCAGTACATAAGTAAGCTGCTCATGTTCTCCCTGCACAACCTCCTGCAGGATAGTCTTGCTATCATAAAAGAGCTGTTTGTGTTCAATATCTGTCAGAATATATTTATGAATAAACTCTTTTGCATTAGCAAAACCACCATCCAAATAAATTGCCCCGATCACAGCTTCAAGCGCATCAGACAAAATAGATTTGCGGCCTCTTCCTCCGGTCTGGTCCTCTCCTTTTCCGAGTAAAAGATACTCTCCTAAAGCAATATCCTTGGTACAGAGTGCCAGTGTCGGTTCACAGACAATGCTTGCACGCAGTTTTGTCAGTTCTCCTTCCGGCTTGTCCGGATACTCTTTGTACAAAAATTCACTGGAGATAATCTCAAGCACGGCATCGCCCAAAAACTCCAGTCTCTCATTGTCCGAATGTTTCTTTAAGTGCTTCTCATTGGCAAATGAACTATGCGTCAGTGCCTGACGAAGCAGTTTTTCATCATGAAAGTGATATTCGATCACTTCCTGAAATTTTTTAATATCTGTCACTTCTTTCCCCTTTCTGAAACAAAGGAGTCCGCCACCGGACTCCTTTCGTATCTGTGTTTAGTTTTCATTCATTGCAGCTTTGATCTGTTCTACCGCATCCCCTACTGTAACAATCTTTTCTGCCTGCTCGTTTGGAATCTCGATATCAAATTCTTCCTCAAGTCCCATAATGATCTGGAATACATCCAGGGAATCCGCTCCCAGATCATCAATGAATGTGGTATCCATCGTAATCTCATTTTCGTCCACGTTTAATACGTCCACAATAATCTTCTTTAATTTTTCGAATTCCATAATACTTCATTTCCTTTCTTATTCTTCTTCATTATTTTTGGAATCTGCAACTCTTTCTTTGATAATTTCGTTAATATTCTCTTCACGGAATGTCACACACTGGTAAATGGAATTGGTAATTTCCTTTGCCCTGGAACTTCCATGGGTCTTTACCACAAGACCATTCAGTCCCAGAAGCGGTGCTCCGCCATACTGGCTCGCATCAAATGCTTTGAGTGTCTTCTTCAGTGACGGCAATGCCAGTGCCGCACCGATCTTGCTCTTTAAATTGCTCATCAGTCCCGCCTTGATCACACCGATCAATGTTGAACTGAGACCTTCGTATAATTTTAAAATGACATTTCCGACAAATGCCTCGCACACAATGACATCTGCTCCACCGTGTGGAATCTCTCTTGCCTCAATACTTCCGACAAAATTGATATCCTCACATTCTTTCAACAATGGAAATGTTTCTTTTACCAGAGCATTTCCCTTTTCCTCTTCCGCACCAATATTTACAATCGCCACTCTCGGATTCTTAATCCCCACAACGTTTTCCATATAAACGGAACCCATCTTTGCAAACTGTAATAAATGTTCCGGCCGTGCGTCTACATTTGCGCCACAGTCGATCAACAGTGAAATTCCGGTCTCTGTCGGAATGATCGGTGCCAGCGGTGGGCGTTTGATTCCACGGATGCGTCCGACAATCGTCTGTCCGCCAACCAGAACCGCTCCGGAACTTCCTGCGGAAACAAATGCATCCGCTTCTCTTTGTTTTACCATATTCATACCTACAACGAGGGATGACTGTTTTTTCTTTCGAATTGCCTGAACGGGTGGCTCTGCCATCTCAATTACTTCAGGCGCATCCACAACCTCAATACGCTCCTGCGGATATGGATACTTCTGCAATTCTTCCCTTACCACATCTTCCTGTCCAACCAGAAAAACTTTGATATCTTCACGGGAAGAGACCGCATCAACTGCTCCCTTAACAATTTCTGCCGGTGCATTATCACCGCCCATTGCATCAAGAGCTACTTTCGTGATTGTCTGCATGGTCTGTTCCTCCTTATGCATCTACTAGAAAATATACTATATATCATTCCATAAATCAACGATAAATTGGCTCTTTCAGACACAAAAAAATCAAGAGTCAGCAAAACCGCCAACTCTTGATTTTTAAAGACCTATCCTTATTAGTCCTGCGCGATAATCTCTTTTTTGTTATAAGATCCGCAGTTCTTGCATACACGGTGTGGCATCATTAATTCGCCGCACTTGCTGCACTTTACTAAGGTCGGAGCAGACATTTTCCAGTTTGCTCTTCTCTTATCTCTTCTTCCCTTAGAAGATTTATTCTTTGGACAAATTGACATTTGTTTACACCTCCTTAAACCTGTTAAATATATCTTGGATTGCTGCCATTCTTGGATCAAGCTCTGTTCTCTGGCAACTGCAGGCTGCCTTATTCAAGTTCATCCCGCAGACTTTACAAATTCCTTTGCAATCGTCCTTGCACAGAACTCTCATTGGCCAGTTCACCAAAATCTCGGCGTAGACAAGTTTATCTACATCCAGTTCAAACCCAATCAGGTAATCCGGTTCCTCCATCTCTTCATCGACAAGTCCCTCTTCCCGAACAGTGAGTTTCTTATCTATGTCAAAACGGATCGGCGTCCGAACTTCTTCAAGACACCGCGCACACGGAATCATCACATCAATATCAACCGTACCCTTAACGAATACCGCTGCATTCTCCTCATTACGGATCTGCAATGTCACCGGCGCTTTGCGAACAATAGGAAAATCTCCCAAGCGGGAACGAAAGGAAGTGAGCGAGATGTCCGCCTCCTGTGTCAATTCCTTGTTTATGGATTTTGTAATGATTGAAAGATCAATTTTCACAGTATTCTCCTATTCACACCTAAACAATTATACATAGGGTGTCCTGCTTTGTCAACTAATTTTTACAAATTATCAACAAATTTATCAACATTTATTTTACCAGTGCTACGGTCTCACGACAGATTGCAAGCTCCTCGTTGGTCGGAATGACACATACGGTAACTTTTGAATCCGGTGTGGAAATAATTTCCTCCACGCCACGCACATCGTTTGTCTTCTTATCAAGCTTGATTCCCAGATATCCCAGATAAGAAACGATCTTTTCACGAATGAAAGAAGTATTCTCTCCGATACCTGCAGTAAATGCGATCGCATCCACACCATTCATTGCTGCAACATATGCACCGATGTATTTTGCCACACGGTAAGCAAATACCTCACAGGCATCAATGGCGCGTGGATTTCCTTCATTATAAGCAGCTTCCAGATCACGGAAATCACTGGATACACCGGATAATCCTTCAACACCGGATTTTTTATTTAACACATTCATGACACCATCGATGTCGAGGTTCTCTTTCTTTGCGATAAATTCCATGATTGCCGGATCAATATCTCCGGAACGGGTTCCCATAACCAGTCCCTCCAGTGGAGTCAGACCCATGGAAGTATCCACACATTCTCCATTTAATACAGCACTGACAGATGCTCCGTTTCCAAGATGCGCTACAATAATCTTGCTGTTTTTCAGATCCAGTTTCAGATACTCTGCACATGCTTTGGATACAAAACTGTGGCTGGTTCCGTGGAATCCGTATCTTCTTACTTTATATTTCTCATAATATTCATATGGAAGTCCGTACAGGAATGCCTTTCTTGGCATTGTCTGATGGAACGCCGTATCAAATACACCAACCATCGGTACATTTGGCATAAGATCCTGACACGCACGGATACCGATCAGGTTTGCCGGGTTATGTAACGGTGCAAGTTCATTACACTCTTCTACCTTTGCAAGCACTTCTTCTGTCAGTACCACCGACTTTGCAAACTTCTCTCCACCGTGTACAACACGATGTCCAACTGCGTCGATTTCGCTCAGATCCTTTACTGCTCCACTCTTTGGATTATGCAGTGCATCAAGAACCATCTGAATGGCCTCTTTATGGGTTGGCATCGGAGCTTCCGTGATCTCCTTATCCATTCCCTCTTTCTGGTAAACCAGTCTTCCGTCAATTCCGATTCTTTCGCATAAGCCCTTGGCAAGTACCTCTTCTGAATCAGAGTTGATCAGCTGGTACTTCAGGGAAGAGCTTCCGCAGTTGATTACTAATACGTTCATTTGAATTCTCCCTTATCCTTATTCATTGATGTGACAGCTGCCACAATCTTTTTCCATTATAAACACATTTTCCTTCTTATACAAGTGGAAATCCTCGAAAAGCTGTGTTAATATTTTAACAGAAAAACAGGCAGAAGAAACGACCGGACAGGAGGCAAACGTGAAAACAGCAGGAATTATCGCCGAATACAATCCGTTTCACAACGGACACCAATATCAGATTGAAACCGTACGCCACCTTACAGGAGCAGATTTTGTGATCGTTGCCATGAGCGGAGATTTCTTACAGCGCGGTGTTCCTGCCATTGCCGACAAATACACGCGCACCCGCATGGCACTTCTCGGCGGTGCCGATCTGGTACTCGAACTTCCGGCTGTATGGGCGACCGCTTCCGCGGAATATTTTGCTGCCGGAGGCGTACAGCTTCTCGGAAAAACAGGCGTCGTTGACACGCTCTGCTATGGCTGTGAAACTCCGGAAAAAGAACTTATGCAGGCAATTGTCGAAGTTCTTTCCAAAAATGCTTCGGACTATCAGATGCTGGTTTCTTATAACATGAAGCAGGGAAATCCGTTTCCTGTCGCACGAAGCCACGCACTGTGTTCCCTGCTGCCTTCCTTTTCTTCTGATGCGGTTTCTTCTTTTCTGGCATCTCCGAACAATATTCTGGCCTTAGAATACGAAAAAGCAATCGCCCGCTGGAATTCCATAAACAGCGTACATGACAGAACTTTTTCCAGTATGCCGGTCCAACGTATCGGGGAAGGCTATCACAGCACAAAAACAGGCGTAACCTACGCCTCTGCAACTGCCATAAGAAACGCACTGCTTGTGCCATCTGAAAATGATGGTAACCACAACCATTCCATGTTCATAAGTACAGGCAGCTTTGATTTCGAACTTTCGCAGATGCTTCCCGATACTTCCGCCTCCCTCCTTGCCACTTTGGCACAGCAGAACCTTCTTCTGGACACGGATGCTTTTTCTCAGGCTCTCTACACCCGGTTATGGGCACTGTACGATGGAGGCTATGCTGGCTTTGCAGACTGTGGCAAGGATCTGTCCCACCGGATCACACAGCAGCTTGAACATTTTTTAAGCTTTTCGCAGTTTGCCGATCTCTTAAAAAGCAAAAATACAACATACACACGCATCTGCCGTGCACTGCTCCACATCCTGCTCAACATCCGGCAGGACGATTATGCTGCGCTCTGGCAGCCGGACGGTATTCCGTATCTGCGGGTACTTGGTTTTCGCAGGAATTCCTCTGCGCTTCTTTCCTCCATCAAAAAAGAAGCATCCGTTCCTTTGATTACCAAAGTTGCAGATGCTTCTTCTATCCTTCATGGAATTGCATACAAACGTTTTTTACACGATGTAGCCTGTGCTGATCTGTACCGCACTACATCTTCCATGCAGATACAGACCGAATTACCAAACGAATACCGACAGCCCATCGTCCTCGTATAACCTTTACAGTTCCATAATAATCTCTCTTGCCAGACTCTCCTCGATCGGCTTGGCATACACATTCGGTGCAAACTCCACTACATCGCCAATGCCTTTTTCGATCACAAAGCGTAACTTTCCGTCACGCACCTTTTTGTCGGTATAAAGCTTCTTAACCAGAGCCTCACGATCAATATAATCCGGAATTCTTGTCGGAAGTCCCACACGCTCATACAGCTTAGTCACACGCTCTGCCTCTTCCTCTGACATATAGCCAAGGCGTGCCGAAAGCAGTACCATAGCCGCCATTCCGATGGAAAGTGCCTCGCCGTGCAGAAGCCGGTAGTCACTGACAGTTTCAATGGCGCGTCCCACCGTGTGTCCTAAATTCAGGACTTCGCGCAGTCCGCTTTCTCTCTCGTCTTTCATAACAACATCATACTTGATCTTGCAGTTGTTCTCTGCGATATATTCGCAGGCAAACTTCTGGAAACTCATAATATCATCCAAGTTTTCCTCGATAAACTCAAACATTTCACGGCTCGCCAGACATGCATGCTTGATGGTCTCTGCCATGCCGCTTGCCATCTGACGTTTCGGAAGGGTTTTCCATGCGGCAATATCAATGTAGACCTTGCGCGGCTGATTGAAAAGTCCAATCAGATTCGTTGCAAGCGGTGTATCAACGGCAGTCTTTCCGCCCACGGATGCATCTGCAGCAGCCAGAAGTGTGGTCGCATAATTGATAAACGGTACGCCTCTGCCATATGTTCCTGCCAGAAATCCTGCCAGATCCGTAACAACACCTCCGCCGATTGCAATCACAGCACAATCTCTGCGGAACCCTTTTTCCAGCATGGCATCTTCAATCTTCGCCTTCGTCTGTCTGGTCTTACTTTTTTCTCCTGCGGGAAATACGAACAGTTCCACTTTAAATCCAGCCTTGCTCAGCTTTTCACTGATTGGTTTTGCATACAGATCCAGTACATTGGAATCCGTGATCACGGCAAACTTCCTGATTTTTCCCAGAAGACCGGTCTCTAAATCCTCTACCAGTTGATCCTCCAGACGATACCCCATCTCAATATCGTAACTGTCATCCACCACTTTTTTCAGTTCTACATTAAATACGCTCACTTTGTCACCCCTGTCTGTCTAATCTACCCCGGCAGCAAGTCTTGCCAACCGGTCCGCCTCTTCATTTCCTTCTACCCCGGAATGTCCTTTCACTTTCACAAAATGAAGGGAAATTTTATCATTCACGGACTGTATAAAATCATAATAGGCAATCGTTCCCTGTTTGTTCCGCTTCCAGGCTCCGGTTGCCCACATCTCTATTCCCATATAGTCATAATAAATGGTTAAGTCGGTAAGTCCCATGGCAACAGCTTCTTTTACTGCAGCCATGCTGCCTAACACCTCTCCTGCCACATTGCGCATCGATGCCATCTGTGGATCATTGCCGCTTCCGCTGATCACGTGACGTTCTCCCTTTGTCACGAGAAATCCGCCATATCCATAGACGGAAGTAGCACTGTTAAACGAACCGTCGACAAACGCATAATTTTCCGGTTCCTTTTGTTCCTCTTTTTTTTCTTCCAAAAACTGTTCCGCTTCTGCGCGTGTCACAAACCCTTTATAGACAGCTCCCGGAAATCCATGCACCATACTTTTACATGCATCCCATGAGGTATAAATTCCCGGAACTTTTCCCTTTTTTACCGCATAAAATTTTCCAGCCATAGATTATCCTTTGCCGTGCAGTTTTGCAATAATCTCTTCTTTTAAAAGCATCGCTCGGTCTTTTGCCACTCGGGAAGCTGCCTGTGAAGTCAGAATCATGGAAATGAATCTGGATGCAATGTCCACCTTTCCAAGTTTATAAGCTATATTCGCCATCAACAGGTTTACGGTACTTTCTTCCATTCCGCACATTGGGAAATTTTCGGATGCAATCGCTTTTAAAAATCCCTCATATGCCTGTTCATAATACGTGGCTTCTTCTTTCCGGCATTCGGCAAGTGTTTTTTCATCTTTCTTTTCTGCCTTGGAAAGCTCCTCAATCCAGCCGCGGTACAGCCAGGATATCTTTAGGCACTCATATGCCTTTTCACTGTTCTTTCCCTTTTTCACCAGTGTATTATATAAAGCCAATTTATACCGCTCAATGGCTTTTTCGTAAGAATACGGCTCCATCGGTTCTTCTTTTGGCTGCTTCTGCCCTTTGAACTTATGGCATACCCCTTCTTCAATCATCTTGACCTGACCGGTAGACAAATGGGTAAAATAGCGGTTCATCGCCGTATATCCGCACTGTGGGCAGGACGATACATCGTATTTATTTGTATCAATGTACTGAAAACGCGGACGCAGATCAAAATCCGGTTCCATGCGCTTTACCCGTCCGGTTTTTACCATTCTTGTACGGAAAACATTATCACATACCGGACAACGGATGGATTTATCCAGTAAGAACTCAGTTTCGCTGTGAACCGGTTCTTTTTTTGGCACCGGTTCCGGTGCTTTCCGTGCAGGTGTATCACTTTTTTCCTCTTCAAACAGGTGGTCTGTATCCATCTGATCCAGACCAAATTTTTCCAATCCCGATAATAAATTCATTCTACGCCTCTTTTTGTCTATTCTTTATTTTTTCGGCAGCTTAAAAGAACTCTTCAAAGAAACAATTCTGTTAAATACAGGCGCTCCCGGCTTTGAATCCTTATAATCTGCGCAGAAAAATCCTTCTCTTACAAACTGAAAACTCTCATATGGTTTTGCCTCTAACAATGCCGGCTCTACAATGCTCTCTGTCAGGACAGTCAGGGAATTCGGATTCAGATTCAGACTTCCGTCTTCATTATATACGCCAAGTTCTTCATTAATGAGATTCTCATATAAGCGAACCGTTACTTTCTTTCCGTGTTCTGCCGATACCCAGTGAATGGTTCCCTTTACTTTTCTTCCATCCGGGCTGTTTCCGCCTTTTGATGCCGGGTCATATGTGCAGTGGATAACCGTAACTTTTCCGCTCTCATCCTTTTCAAATCCGACACATTTCACGAAATATGCATTCATGAGACGTACTTCATTTCCCGGGAACATACGGAAATATTTCTTCGGCGGTTCTTCCATAAAATCATCCCGTTCAATATAAATTTCCCTGGTAAACGGAACGGTTCTCTTTCCGAGTTCTGGATTTTCCAGATTATTGTCCACCGGAAGTTCCTCCGTCTGGCCCTGCGGATAATTGTCAATGACAACCTTTACCGGATCTAAAACTGCCATCATACGTGGACGCTTCATCTTCAGATCCTCACGGATGCAGTACTCAAGCATTGCATAATCCGTAGAACTGTTTGCCTTGGAAATACCTCCAAGTTCGATAAATTTCTGAATGGATTCCGGTGTATATCCTCTGCGGCGCAGCGCTGCAATGGAAACCAGACGTGGATCATCCCATCCATCTACAATCTTCTCCTCAACCAGACGCTTGATATAACGTTTTCCGGTTACAACATTTGTCAGATACAGTTTTGCAAACTCGATCTGCTTCGGAGTCCCTTCCGGACTGGTCTTATATCCAAGTTCTGTCACAACCCAGTCATACAACGGTCTGTGATCCTCGAACTCCAGAGTACAGATGGAATGGGTTATTCCCTCGATTGCATCCTCAATCGGATGTGCAAAATCGTACATCGGATAAATGCACCACTTGTCCCCGGTATTGTGATGTGTCATATGTGCCACACGATAAAGAATCGGGTCTCTCATATTGATATTGGAAGAAGTCATATCAATCCGTGCACGAAGTACACGACTTCCATCCTCACATTTTCCTTCCTTCATTTCTTCAAACAGCGCAAGATTTTCCTCTACGCTTCTTTTGGCATATGGGTCTTCTTTTCCCGGCTCTGTCAGAGTACCGCGATACTCACGGATTTCGTCTGCAGACAGATCGGATACATATGCTTTTCCCTTTTTAATCAGTTTAATCGCTGCTTCATACATCTGATCGAAGTAATTTGATGCAAAGAAGAGGCGATCTCCCCAATCTGCTCCAAGCCATTTTACGTCTTCCTTAATAGACTCTACAAACTCAAGTTTCTCTTTTGTCGGATTTGTATCATCAAAGCGGAGATTGAATTCTCCTCCGTACTTTTTTGCTAACCCTGAATTTAAAAGAATGGACTTTGCATGTCCGATATGCAGATATCCGTTTGGCTCCGGTGGAAAACGGGTTTTTACCGTTTCACAATGTCCCTCTGCCAGGTCCTTTTCAATAATCTGTTCAATAAAATTCTTGGAAACCGCTTCATTTTCCATATGTCTATTCCTCCAGCACTCCTCAAATAAGAATAATTATAGGGATATTCCCGATATTTGTCAACCAAAACGCGCCTGTGTACGCTATTGCTCCTGTCCTTTTTCGGATTCCAGAATTCCGTCCAGCGCACGTGTTGAAAAATATGCAATCTGTTTCTTCCCGTTTTTTATTTTTTCTTCCGTTTTTTTCACTCTGTCACCGGTTCCGGAGGATGCACTTTTTCCCAGTGTAGAAATTGTAACCGCTCCCTGTGCATATCCGCCATTCCAGTTCTGTTCCATATAGCGGCCATTCAGCTTTGCCTCAAACAGCTCTGTATAATAAACCGACCACACACTGACAACCGAAGTCAGCGCGGCCTTTCCTGCCATCTGACGCATATCAGAGTTTCTTCCAACCGCGTATACGCATTTTCCGCTTTCTTTTGCATTTTCAGCCATCTGCATAACAGCATCCAGATCGGTATTGGATGCAAGAACCACACACCCGCTCCGGATCAGATCTCCGGCTGCGGTTGCCTCCGCATCACTGTTATTCCAGGCATCTATGTATTCTACCTGTAAAACAACCTTTTTACAGACGGCCTTTACTCCCAGGTAATAGGCATTAATATCTGCATGTGCATCATCGTTTGCCTCTGCCGCCACATATCCCAGTTTTACATTTTTCTTTTCGTCAAAACTCTTTGCGGGAATCTTTTTCTTTTCCTTCAGCTTTGCTACTTTCATTCCGGCCGTGACTCCTGCCACATAAGAAGCTTCGTAGGTATCCATATGTACATTGTAAAGATTTGTGAGTTCTGTTCCGTCTTCCGTTACCGTACTCTGTGTCTTTGAATCGTTGATAACTACAAAATCAACTTCCGGATTCTTTTCTGCTTCACTTTTTATTGCTTCTTCATAGATGGCGCTGTTTGCAATAATAATCTCACATCCCTGTCTGATAAGATCCTTTACCGCACTTTTGCAGCCATCATTCGCACCGACACGCTCTTTCCAGATGATATCCTGCTCCGGAAGACTGACATTTTCTGCTGCTGCCCGGATTCCGTCAATATGTGCCAGTGTATAGGCTTCTGTCTCATCTCCGTTTAAGATAACACCGATCCATCCCTTTTGTTCTTCCTCATTTTCCGGTGGAATTTCCACTTTCGTTTCCGCAGTCTGTTCGTTTTCCTGCTGCTTTTGTTCTTTGGCTGCTTTCTGTTCTCCTGATTCTGTCTGTGTTCCGCTGACACCTGCCATTCCTATCAGAACCGCAACGATAAGCAAAACACTTAAAAACTTTTTCTTCATGATTTTTTTCTTTTCCACTCACTAAATTTTATTTTACGTGCTGGTGGGTAAACAGATGATCCTGACAGTATTCACGATTTCCCACGCATTTGCTGCAATAACGGAACTGTAATTCCGGATTTGTCAGCTCGGTTCTACCACAGATGGCACATTTGTGACGTGCAATGCCGGACCCCGGACGAGGCTGACTGAACTGTGCCCGGAATTCTTTCTGGCGTTTCTTTTGTTTTCCGGACAAACGGGTCTTCATTGCATGGAAAAACCAGAACATATTGAGTACCGGAACCACAATCTGTACGCAGTTTAAAACACCCACGAGAATTCCCATTCCGGTTCCATAACTTGCAATTCCGATCGAGAATATACGAACCACCTGATATCCCAGATATACCAGTTCAAAAATTAACATCCATTTCATCCTGATCGGAAGGACAAAATACAGGCGTACCTCTCCCTCCGGCATGCACATGGCCAGCGCCAGCAGCATGGACATCAGAATATAATACGTGGACAGATACGGAGAAAAACCATATCCCAGCAGAATCCGCGTAACAACATATACGATCGCACCCACAATGTCACACAAAATCACACTTCCCCACAAAAATACATTCATGCGGAATGTTCCAAGCATGGATTCCAGCGAACTGCCCCACATAAGCACACAGAACAGAAATAAGATTCCAAAAACATCCAGCGATGCCGTCGGTGTAAAAATCCATGTCACAACTCTCCAGAGCTGTCCGTGCAGAATACTGCCCATATCAAAATTCATATAACTCATGAGTCCGGGTGCCGTCAGCTGTACCACGTATCCAATCACCTGTGCAAGTACAAAATATCTGCTCAGATTGGCGACCGCATGTCGTCCCCATTTGCGTTCCAGTTTATCCATCCAGTTCATAAATCTGTCTCCTGTCTACATAGAATAGTGTATGTATGGTTACGGTCACTTCTGACCTTTCTGTCAACCAATTATACGGTTTTCAAATCCCTCTTGTCAACGCAGCGGCACGTTCTTTCCAACATTTTATAAAATCTTTATGTTTTCAGTCGTTGTCTTTTGTCAATTCTTGTCGTATAATGTTTTAGGTTTTGTTTTGAAATCATACTTATTTATAATAAGTTTAGTTACTTACACATGGAGGTTACATTTATGAGTGACAAGCAGTTACATAAACTTGGAATTGATATCGGTTCCACCACCGTCAAAATTGCAATCCTCGACTCACAGGACAACATCCTGTTTTCCGATTACGAGCGTCATTTTGCAAATATTCAGGAGACACTGGCGTCCTTAATTGCCAAAGCATCCAACGAACTGGGGGATCTTTCTGTTTCTCCTGTTATTACCGGATCAGGCGGACTGACCCTTGCAAAGCATCTGGAGGTTCCGTTTACGCAGGAGGTTATTGCAGTATCCACTGCTCTCACTCATTATGCGCCACAGACCGATGTTGCAATCGAGCTCGGCGGAGAAGATGCCAAGATCATCTATTTTGAAGGCGGCAATGTCGAACAGCGTATGAACGGTATCTGTGCCGGCGGTACAGGTTCGTTCATTGATCAGATGGCATCCCTGATCCAGACCGATGCTTCCGGATTAAATGAATATGCCAAAAATTATAAAGCAATCTATCCGATTGCAGCGCGCTGTGGTGTATTTGCCAAGACAGATATCCAGCCGCTCATCAATGAGGGTGCAACTCGCGAAGATCTGTCTGCCTCTATTTTCCAGGCGGTTGTCAATCAGACGATCAGTGGACTTGCCTGTGGTAAACCGATCCGCGGACATGTGGCATTTCTCGGTGGTCCTCTGCACTTTTTATCCGAACTGAAAGCAGCGTTTATCCGCACGTTAAATCTCGATGATGAGCACGCAATTACACCGGAAAATTCGCATCTGTTTGCAGCGATCGGTTCCGCATTAAATTATAAAGAAGACGTAGAAACCACTTTGGGATCTCTGCAGCAGCGTCTTTCCACCGGCATTAAGCTGGAGTTTGAAGTTGCCCGTCTGGACCCGCTGTTTGCCAGCCAGGAAGATTACGATGCTTTTACCAGCCGGCACGGAAACAATCATGTAGAAACCGGTGACCTGAAAAACTATTCCGGAAACTGCTATCTCGGTATTGACGCAGGTTCCACGACAACAAAGATCGCACTTGTCAGCGAGGACGGAAAACTTCTGTATTCATTCTATGACAACAATAACGGAAGCCCGCTTGCAACTGCCATCCGTTCCATTCAGGAAATTTACCGTCTGCTTCCGGAGAGTGCGCACATTGTACACTCCTGCTCCACCGGATACGGGGAAGCTCTTTTGAAAGCTGCATTGATGCTTGATGACGGCGAGGTAGAAACCGTCGCCCATTACTATGCCGCCGCTTTCTTTGATCCAAAAGTTGACTGTATTTTAGACATCGGCGGTCAGGACATGAAATGCATCAAGATCAAGAACCAGACCGTAGATTCGGTTCAGTTAAACGAAGCATGTTCTTCCGGCTGCGGTTCTTTCATTGAAACTTTTGCAAAATCCTTAAACTTCACGGTGCAGGATTTCGCCAAAGAAGCACTGTTTGCCAAACATCCGATTGATCTTGGTACCCGCTGTACCGTATTTATGAACTCAAAGGTAAAACAGGCACAAAAGGAAGGCGCCTCCGTTGCCGATATCTCTGCCGGACTTGCCTACTCTGTAATCAAAAACGCATTATTTAAGGTGATCAAACTGTCCGATGCCAAAGATCTGGGAGAAAATATTGTTGTTCAGGGTGGTACTTTCTACAATGACGCCGTTCTGCGCAGTTTTGAAAAAATTGCCGGTGTCCACGCAACCCGTCCGGACATTGCCGGAATCATGGGTGCTTTCGGTGCCGCACTGATTGCCCGCGAACGTCACGAAGCCGGCTATCAGACGACGATGCTGTCCATTGAACAGATCAATAAACTGTCCTACACTACCAAGCTTGCACGCTGCCAGGGATGTACAAACCACTGTCTGCTGACGATCAATAAGTTTTCAGACAACCGTCAGTATATTACCGGAAACCGCTGTGAGCGCGGACTTGGAAAAGAAAAAAACAAAGAGAATATTCCAAACCTCTTCGAATATAAGAACAAACGTATTTTTGCTTATGAACCTCTGTCAGAAGCCGAAGCAACCCGCGGGACCGTCGGACTTCCGCGTGTACTGAACATGTATGAAAACTATCCGTTCTGGGCAACGTTCTTTAAGAAGCTCGGTTTCCGTGTGGTTCTCTCTCCGCAGTCCACACGAAAAATCTACGAACTCGGCATTGATTCTATTCCAAGCGAATCCGAATGCTACCCGGCGAAACTGGCGCACGGTCATATTTCCTGGCTGATCCACCAGAATGTAGATTTTATTTTCTATCCGGCGATTCCTTACGAGCGCAACGAGTTTCCGGATGCAAACAACCACTACAACTGCCCGATCGTAACTTCTTATTCCGAAAACATTAAAAACAATGTTGAGGAAATTACGAGTGGACAGATGCGGTTCTTAAACCCGTTCATGGCGTTTACAAACGAAGAAGTCCTTTCCAAACAGCTCGTAGACTGTTTTAAGAAAGAATTCAATATTCCGGAAGCCGAAGTACGTGATGCCGTATCCGAAGGCTGGAAAGAACTTGCCATGACCCGTCTGGAGATGCAGAAGAAGGGCGAAGAAGTATTGAAATATATGGAAGAACACCATCGCCGCGGTATCGTGCTGGCCGGTCGTCCATACCATGTTGATCCGGAAATCAATCACGGTATTCCGGAAATGATTACTTCCTACGGTATGTGTGTACTGACAGAAGATTCCATTTCCCATCTGGGGAATCTGGAACGCCCGCTTATTGTCATGGATCAGTGGATGTACCACAGCCGGCTGTACTCCGCCGCAAACTACGTTAAGACCAGGGATGATCTGGACCTCATCCAGCTGAACTCCTTCGGCTGCGGACTGGATGCCGTAACAACCGACTGTGTCAGCGATATTCTGACCAATTCCGGAAAAATTTATACATGCTTAAAGATTGACGAAGTCAACAACCTCGGTGCTGCCCGTATCCGTATCCGTTCGCTTCTGGCTGCAATTCGTGTCAAAGAGAAAAAACATGAAAAACGCGAAATCAAGCCGGCAAATTACGAGCGCGTTATCTTTACTGAGGAAATGCGTAAAGATTACACTATCATCTGTCCACAGATGTCACCGATCCATTTTGAACTTCTCGTTCCGGCATTCCGTGCCGCAGGCTACAATCTGGTCATCCCAGATGTTCCGTCCAGAGAATGTGTCGATGTCGGTTTAAAGTATGTAAATAACGATGCATGTTATCCGTCCCTGATTGTCATCGGACAGATTATGAGTGCGGTAATGTCCGGCAAATATGACCTGAGCAAAACAGCAATCCTGATCTCACAGACCGGTGGTGGCTGTCGTGCGACCAACTACATTGGATTTATCCGCCGTGCACTGACCAAAGCCGGCCACCCGGATATTCCGGTCATCTCCATCAACATGGTCGGTCTGGAGAAAAATCCGGGATTTAAACTCACACCAAGCCTGATCCAGCATGGTCTGTACGCTCTGGAATTCGGAGACATCTTCATGCGCTGTCTCTACCGTGTGCGCCCATACGAAAAGGTACCGGGATCTGCCAACGCATTACACGAAAAATGGAAAAAACGTGTCATTGACTTTGTTGGCAACACCAAGATTCTGTCCCACCGTAAATATCGCAAAATGTGCCGTCAGATCATCCGCGACTTTGACAATCTGCCAATGACGGATGAGAAAAAGCCGCGTGTCGGTGTGGTTGGAGAGATCCTTGTCAAGTTCCTTCCGGCTGCCAACAACTATATTGTAGACCTGCTCGAATCCGAAGGCGCTGAGGCAGTCGTACCGGATCTGACCGATTTCTTACTGTACTGCTGCTACAATCAGAATTTCAAGGCGGATTATCTTGGAGCTACCGCAAAATCCAAGCGCATCAACAATATGCTCATCCGCTTCTTTGAGTGGCTGCGCAAGGATGCAAGGGATGAACTTGCAAAGAGTAAACATTTTGAGCCAACTGCATATATTCAGGATCTGGCAAAACAGGCAGAGCATATCGTCTCCTGCGGTAACCAGACCGGCGAAGGCTGGTTCTTAACTGGAGAAATGCTTGAACTGATTGCACAGGGAGCAACCAACATCGTCTGTGCGCAGCCATTTGCCTGCCTGCCAAACCATATCGTCGGTAAAGGTGTCATTAAGGAAATTCGTCACGAATATCCGGGCGCAAATATCGTTGCAATCGATTATGATCCGGGTGCATCGGAAGTTAACCAGCTCAACCGTATCAAGCTGATGCTTTCTACAGCACAGAAAAACCTGAAAAAAACAAATTCATAATTCTGCGATGTTTCATCATAAGTCGCAAAAATACCCCGGCAACGGAAATTCCGTTTGCCGGGGTATTCCTTTTTTATTTTTCCAGTCAGTCTAACACTTTTTCCAGTTCAGCAATCACGATCCTTAATGCTTTGATCCGTGCATATTTTTTATCTACGGATTCTAAGATATGCCACGGTGCATAGGTAGTGCTCGTCTTTTGAATCATCTCATTGACTGCCCCCTCATACGCATCCCACTTATCACGGTTGCGCCAGTCTTCCTCTGTAATCTTCCATTGCTTTTCGGGCGTATTCTGCCGATCGGTAAAACGGGCAAGCTGCGTATCTTTGTCGATCTGCACCCAGAATTTGATGATCACGGCTCCCCAGTCGTGCAGTTCCTTCTCAAACTCATTAATTTCATTGTACGCACGCATCCAGTCATTCTCGCTGCAAAACCCTTCCAGACGTTCGACCATCACACGCCCATACCACGTTCGGTCAAAGATTGCAATATGCCCGGTACGCGGAAGCCTTGTCCAGAAACGCCACAGATAATGTCTTGCTTTCTCATGCGGCTCGGGACTTGCAATCGGATGAACCTCATATCCACGCGGATCAAGTGCTCCCGTAATCCGCTTGATATTTCCGCCTTTTCCGGCTGCATCCCACCCTTCATAGGCAATGATGACCGGCACTTTCTTACGATACAGACGATTGTGCAGTTCTCCAAGTCTCTGCTGAAGCTGCTTTAATTCCTTTTTATAGACATCCTCCTCCATACACTTGTCCAACGGAATGTCACAAAGAAGCGGCATTTTTTTCAACGGAAATACATTCTGCAGAAGCGGAACCGCCATCTGGTGATTACTCAGAGCAATCTCAATCCCCTGGGTAAGCGTCTCAAGAATCTGTACTTCTGTCCATTTTCTGGACTTTGCATCAATGATATACCAGGGTGCGGATGGCATATTTGTATTTTTCAGATATCCGGAAAATACATCCATACATTTCTCATAATGTTCATTCTGCCACAGATCTTTTTTGCTGACACGCCATGTTGTGTCCTTCTGATGCTCCAGCTGTGCAATACGCTGTGACTGTTCCTTTTTTGAAATATGCAGAAAGAATTTCATGACCAGATAGCCATTGTCTGTAAGCTGCCGTTCAAACCGGCGGACACTTTCAATCCGGTTGGCATATACATCCTCGGAAATGGTTCCGTGCAGACGCTCCTCCGTAATCTCATCCATCCATGCCGTATCCAGAAATACAAACTGTCCGGCTTCCGGAATTTTGGCAAAATGCCGGTACAAAAACGGTTTTCTCTTGTCATCCTCCGTCTTTTTCTGCATCGATACCACCTTAAAGAAACGCGGATCAATATTCTGGATGATCTGGCCGATTGCATAACCTTTTCCGGCCGTTCCCCAGCCTTCAAGCACAACAAGAACCGGTACTTTTTTTTCTTTAATCAAAAGCTGCTGCCGTGCCAGTTTCTCTTTTACCGCTTCCAGCCGTGCCTTAATTTCCTCCTCCGATGGTTTTTCGGATTTTTCCCACTCTTTTAGCATAAAAACCCCTCCTTATGCTTTTTTCTTATCATACCACAGCTGCTGATTTTCATCCACTTCTTTGCAAATTTTTTTGTTTTCACTTTTCACTGGCAAAAAATGCAATTCCGATGTATAGTATCCTATATATAAACTTTCGAAATCTGTGTTTTCGTAAATATAAAGGAGTATAAAAAATCATCATGCTGCAATTAGAACGTCAGAAACTTATATTGGAATATTTGAAACAAAACCGAAAAGCAACCACAAATGAACTCAGTGAAATGCTTGGAGTTTCCACCACAACCATCCGTACCGATTTAAACCAGATGGATAAAGAAAAACTTCTGACCAAAACACATGGAGGCGCACTCTACCACGATAACTCCGCAGACAATAAAGAACTTACCGGAAAAGCCTATTTCTTTCATGAACGTGCACTGGAAAATAAAAAAGAAAAAGAGGCAATTGCCGCAAATGCCATCCACATGGTAAAAGATCACATGTGCATCTTTTTAGATGCCAGCTCCACTGCCTATACACTTGGCATGAAACTGACCGGCTTTACAGAACTTACCGTTATCACAAACGGCATTGACCTTGCACTGGCTCTGAAGGATATCCCCGGGATCACCGTTATCCTGACCGGCGGAATCGTTACCTCTGCCTCTTCTTCCATTGAAGGTCTCCTCGGTGTGGATCTGCTACAGAAAATTCATACGGACATTGCATTTGTCTCTGCACGTGGCTTCTCCGTTGAAAACGGACTTACCGATTTCAGCATCTACGAAGCAGATTTAAAACGCATGTGTATCAAGGCTTCTGCTAAAACAATTGCATTGATTGACCACACCAAATTTGACACCTCATCCATCTCCAGCTATGCCTCTATTGATGATCTGAATCTGGTAATCACCGACTCCGGATTATCCGAAAATACAAAAGAAATTTATGAAAAAGCCGGCGTTGATCTGCTCATCGCCGACTAATTATCAATTTTCCATGTTTAACAATTTTTGCATTGCAGCTGCCTGAACCGGTCTGGAATAATAATACCCCTGAAACCACGTGGCTCCAAAGGAACGCAGATAATTCTGCAGCTTTTCATCCTCTACCCCTTCCAGGCAGCTCTTTAAATCCGCTTCATTCGCAAAATCAACCATGCTGCGCACCAGTGCCTGTTTGGTCTGATTATCCGTAATTCCACGGATAAAACTCATGTCAATCTTTATCTCATCCATCGGGGTCTGTAACAGGACACTTGAAGAAGCACTTCCCGTACCGTAATCATCCATTGCAAGTCTCACTCCATGTTGTTTGAGGTACAACAGTTTTTCTTCCATAACGCTGACCGGCATGCTTCTACACCGCTCTGTCAGTTCCAGACACAACTGCCCCGCCGGAAAACCGGTTTCTTTCAACAATGCCATGACAACACCACAGAACGTTTTCCTTTCCAGCTGTTTTGCGGACATATTGACATTAATAAAAAAATCCGGATTTGATTTTCGAAACTCCACAGCATCCGTCAATGCCTGTTTCAAAACAAAATTTCCCAGATCATACATACATGGATTGCTTTCCAGCCAGTCAATAAACATTCCCGGTGGCACAATACCATATGGCTCCTTTTTCCAGCGGACCAGTGCTTCCGCTCCGGCAATCTCTCCTGTCTGTGCATGTACGACAGGCTGATACTCCACATAAAATCCGTCACATTGGTTCAGCACAGACTGATGAATTATCTTCATCAGATCCAGATCCACGTCCCCATTGATCTGTACCAGATCATTAAAGAACATTAACTTATGATCCCGTCTGGTACGCATTTTTCCTAAAACATATTCCAGCTTACTCTGTACCGTGGAAATTTCCCCCTCATAATGATCAAGAATTATCCCGCTGGCATATATCTTCAAGTCAAAATGGTTGTTTTCCAAGACGACACTTTCCTCCAGCCGCGCGCGAATCTTCTCCAGAAATGCCGCAGCCTCTTCACGGCTGGCATCCCTCAAAATAAATGCGTAATTGGAATTTCCCATACGATAAACTGCTTTATCTGCATCCATCATGTAAATAAACCGGTATGCAAGAACCTTTTGAATCCGGTCGCTGTAATTTGTTCCGTACAATATATTGATATCATTCATATGATCAATTTCAATTTCCAAAACAGCTACTTTTCGTCCCTGCTGAATATAATCCACAATATCTTTTTCAAATTTGACCTGACCATAAAGATCCGTCAACGGATCAATTTCCGGAATCACATTCTGATTCCGAAGCAGAACAATAAAATATCTGTTTTTACCCTGCTCTAAAATCATATCCGTTATAATCTGCGTCATCACATACTTTTTGTCTTTTCCCATACGGATGTACAGATCGTTCTCCAGATTGATCCCCCGCAGACGTTTTTTCATCTCTTCCGTATATTCCGGGCAGTCATATGGGTGTACGCTCTTTTCCAGCACTATTTTATATCCATCTTCACACCATCCCGATGGAATCCCCAGAAATTCTGCAGTACTTTCTGGAACAAATGTTAAATTATGCTGCATATCAGTAACCATTAAATAACTGTCCTGAGATAATTTTGAAATACGACTGATCATCTCCTGAAATATCTGAGATTTTTCCATGCAAAATTCCTGTTTTTCCATCGCTTCCACCCCATATGCCTTCTGTCAATAGTCTATGATTATGGTAACATATTTCTGCCATTTATGCAATTTTCAACTTTGACTGGTGCATACAGGGCAACAGCTGTTATACCCGTTAGTCAGTGTAAACTACATACATCGCCTACACCTGCATATCCACATGATCCTCCCGCGCCTTTATCCCATCGGTTACCTTTAAATCTTTTTTGGAAACATGCGCGGCACTCTTAAACGATACATTTGCTTCATCTGATCCGTCGACATATTTGCGGTTTTTACAGGTCTGGCATTCCTTCTGTTTCCCATTTTCATCTACGCTTCCGATGCCGTTTTCTTTTCCTGTGACATGTCTGGTATCGCTGTCCGAAATTCCATAATTATATAAATATGATAGGTTTCCTACTCCTGTTATATCCATGGCGGACTCCTTTCTGTTTTGTGTATGCATAAACGATCACATCATTTTATTTCCAATATACCATAAAAATCAGAAATTGCATCTTTTTCATTTTAGGTATGTATCTTATATAATGACAGTGTGTTGACATTAGAAGCGCATTTGAGTATACTATACTTGAATGGAGGTGTTCTGTATGGCAACAACTAATTTAAATATTCGTACAGACAAGGCAATCAAGGATCAGGCGGAGGAAATCTTCAATGAGCTTGGTCTGAATATGACAACTGCTGTAAATATGTTCCTGAGAACCGCTATCCGTGAGCATGGTATTCCTTTTGAATTAAAACTGGAAGTACCAAATGATACTACAGCCGCTGCCATTGAGGAAGGCAGAAAAATGATGAAGGATCCTTCTGCTCCGCGTTATTCCAGTATGGATGCGCTTAAGGCAGCTCTCGACGTATGAAATACGACATTCAGTTTACCAATCAGTTTAAAAAAGGATTTGAAGCTTGCAAAAAAGCAAAATAAAAATCTTGATAAGCTGTTTGAGGTAATCGATATTCTGGCGAATGGCGGTACGCTGGATGCAAAATACAGGGATCATGACCTTACAGGAAACTACAAAGGTACGCGTGAGTGTCACATCGAACCGGACTGGCTGCTTATTTATGAGATTTGTGGAGATGTTCTTGTTTTGATGCTTTATCGCCTTGGTCCACATTCTGAGCTGTTTAAGAAATAAGTACAAATCGGAAGTTGTGGAGGAGTGCAATGAATAAAATTGGTACAAAAATAATAGATACAGAACGTTGTATATTGAGAAGAATTGTTCCAGACGATTATCAAATGATGTATGAAAACTGGGCAAAATACGAAGAAGTTTGCAGGTACTTTCCGTTCAATCCCGTAACGGATATGGAAATATATAAAGAAAAGGTACATAAATGGGCAGATAATTATGAATCTGATACATATTTTCATTGGGTAATTGAATGGAAAGAAAATCATGATTTGATTGGAACGATTAATTTGGGAAATGTTGAAGAATCATGTTTTATGTCAGATACATGCTATATGCTTTCGCCACAGTATTGGGGACAAGGTATAATGACGGAAGTGCTTCAAGCTGTACTAAAATATGCATTTGATGAGATTGAATTAAATCGTGTTCAGGCAGAAGTGTTTGATGGAAATGTTGCATCTGTACATGTATTAACAAAGTGTGGAATGCGGTTTGAAGGAATTGCTAGACAAAAGTATTACAAAAAGGACACGTTTATTGACACTGCGCAGTATGCAGTTCTTAAGAGTGATTTCAAAGAGTAAACCCCAATTTAACAACACAGGTGAAACTTCCAGTTTGACGGAGTAATGGATATGAAAATCAGAGAAGTGAATGAAAATAAAAAGCAGTTTATATCATTATTGCTATTAGCTGATGAACAGGAGAGCATGGTTGATCGCTATCTTGAAAAAGGTAATATGTATGTACTTGAAGATGGTAATGTAAAAGCTGAATGTGTTGTCACCGATGAAGGTAACGGAATACTTGAAATCAAGAATATCGCAGTCGATCCGGAAAACCAGGGAAAGGGCTATGGCAAAGCACTAATTGATTTTCTTGCCAGTAAATATGCAGATGAATATTCTGTTTTGCAAGTTGGAACAGGTGACAGCCCGTTGACCGTACCATTTTATGAAGAATGCGGATTTGTCCGTTCTCATAATATTCCGAATTTCTTTACGGACAATTATGACCACCCAATTTATGAGTGTGGTGTACAGTTAATAGATATGGTATATTTGCAAAGATGTTTATAACTTCCTGTTTGTAAATCTCAATAGAATAGCAATTTATTAGCATCGGTCGGAGAAATCTGATCGGTGCTTTCTTTATGCTCGGCAGAAATGCCGGGCAATTTTTATGCCCATTTTGCAGGGAGGAGGTGCGTTATGGCGGGAAGTAGAATTAAGGGTATCACGGTCGAGATCGGTGGCGATACTACCAAGCTTCAGAGTGCCTTAAAGGGTGTCAATTCAGAAATCAAGAATACGCAGAGTCAGCTCAAGGATGTCGAGAAGCTCCTGAAACTGGATCCAGGCAATACTGAGCTACTTGCCCAGAAGCAGAACTGTCCTCTCTTTATCATCGACAAGATAATACACAATAAAGTTGTCTACCGGAAGCTGATGCATTTTCATCGAATGCCAAGGCTCCCATTCAACTAACGTATAACGAGCTGGCATAAAATCCAATGAACGAACTTCCTTTCGTATGCGCCCCAGCTGAGCTGCGGCTGTCTCCGGAACAAGAAGTTCATTCGCAATATACGAATAGATTTTACGTAAATCACCAAGTGCATCTACAGAATAGCCGACATTATAGCTATCCGTCATATGCCAAACTCCTTTGCAAGTACCGCGTCGACTTCATCTGCAGAATATACCTTTCCTTCTTTGATGGAATCAACACCCTTCTGGAGTTCTGCATCAAGTTCTTCTCTGGTCATTGCACCAACAGCTAATGGCTTAGAAGAAGGAAGTTTCAATTCAAACGGCATACCTTTTTTCAGTACGATCTGGCTATAAAGCATCTGAATTGCACTGGATGGAGAAATGCCAAGCTGAGAAAGAATACTCTCAGCATTGTCCTTGAGATTCGTATCTATTCTTGCATAAACAGCGGATGTATTTGCCATAGTATCGCCTCCCTTTTCTTTATTATGTTCGCTTTTGCTTGCAATTGCAAGCATTTGCGCAAATTATTTTGTAACGTAACTTTGAATTTTATACGCCTCTTAAGGCAGAAAGGAATATTTATGGGATTTTTATCGGGGCTATTTCATTCCAGAGACAAGCCCACCAATAGCACCAATGGCAGCTCCTATCGTTTTCTCTTTGGTGGAAGCAACTCTGACAAAGCCGTCAATGAACGAAGTGCCATGCAAATGACTACAGTCTATGCCTGCGTCAGGATTCTTTCGGGGTCCATTGCAGGACTGCCAGTCCATATTTATAAGTATAAGTACACTGACTCGGGTAGTAAAGAAAAGGCAATCAAACATCCTCTGTATCGACTGATTCACGATGAGCCAAATCCGGAAATGACGTCCTTTGTCTTCCGAGAGACTTTGATGACGCATCTTTTCTAATATTGAGCAGCAATCTCTCGAATTTGTGAAGTACACCTTGGAACCTTGGATTGTCCGTTGGGAACAGTCCATCAACCGTGCCCTTCTATCTGAAACAGAGAAGCCTACGAAATCAAGACCGGTATGAGTCGTACCAAGCTATCCCATCTCATGGATGCAGAAACTTGGATGGATGCACATACGGCCATCAATATGGATTTTGCCGATGAAATTCTGACAAGACCTGCAGAGATACCTGTAGAAAACAACATCGCTGGCCCTATGCTTTTCTCTCGTGCATCTGTGATCAACTCTCTTATGGATAAGTTGGCTGCCAAATGCCACATCAAGAAACCAGAAATACCAGAACGCTCCGTAGATTCTCTCATGAAGCGTCTTGACCTAATCAAACAAACTATGATAATTCCTCTCAAACATTTCCCTCGCAACTTATTTTTTTATCTCTTTTCTTTGCCATATTGTTATTTATGCCTTCATCCTTCTTGACCAGCTCTTTATAGCGAATGGCATACATAGAATACCAATCAAGACAGGAATAGTAATAAGTAGATATGGTGACCAGATAAGCTTCCCAAAAATACGAGAAGTATTAGTTCTGAAAATATCTGTTGAACTTCCTACCAATGGTATTAAATCCAATGCTTTTTGCATTTCATAAGGAAGATATTCTACAATCATCATTGGTCCATATACAACAGCCAGACTAAGCAGTAAGGTAAGTACATTATTTTTTACAGCCGCTGATATAAACATAACAATTCCGGCAAAACCTATTGCTCCAAGCAGTACAAAAGCATATTCATAAATTTCTGCCTGCAGCATATTCATAGGTGCAATAGCAATCAGCTTGATATTCTGAATCGGCATATCCCATCCGGCAGTTCCCATAAAAAACAACTGTGATATAACATTTGAAACAGCAAGTAATGCAAATAACTCCACTGTAAACGCTAAACCAGTAAGAATTTTGGCAAGAGCGATTTTCCCCCAACCATTTCGAGTCGTCAATACTAGTGTGCTTGTATTATCATGCCATTCGCCCGCAAATAAAGAGGATAAAACAATACCGAGAAACAAAGCCATCACAACTCCCAGATCCGCAACCATACTACCAAGAAGCGTTGACCAGCCTTCTACCCACTCATAACGAAATGGTTTTTCTACCTTTCTCTCTATCTGATGTAAAAACTCTTTTTCAGCTCCTACCTGACCACTGACCTCCAAAAACTCATCAAGCACCTGCTGTCTTCTTTCATAGAAGCCTGTTAATTTATCCGGATCAACATAGCTTATCATCGTTTTATAATTACTGGTATCTCGAAGCTCCGGATACAATGTTCCGAGCCAACTATTAACTATCTGCCAGTCTGTCTTTTCCAGTTCTTCCTCCATACCGTCAGCTTCCATTTGCTGATAATCACTTACTATTTTCTGCAAGGTTTCATCCGTCAATTCTCCACCAAATGAAAGTGCATATTCCTGACTATCCTTTATTACTGTATATCCATCAAAATTATTGCCAAAAGCACTTGTATAGTCATCTGAACTGCCAAAACCGAACCATTGAAACGAAAGTATGCTTCCAAAAATTACACAATAAACAAAACACAACAACACACATATTTTAACAATTTTCTTTCGCCATAACTTTTTATGCTCTAACCAAAATAGTTCCATTCTATTTCACTCCTTCCTCTGTGGAAAAATAAAATAAATAAAGATCTTCCAATGTAGCTTCACAAGGCACCGCTCGCTCACTAGGCATATTGTCTGAAATAATACGCAATATAATTTCTTTTCCTTCGTGCCGTAAATTAGCAACCGTTGTTTTTGTCTGCCATTGTCTAGCTTCTTGTGGAGAAACAGAAAGCTCCCAAACCTTACCATTTGCCTTGTGAATCAACTCAGGAACCGTACCCTGCAATACAAATTTTCCTTTTTTCATCAATAGCACTTCATCTGCTATTGCTTCTATATCCGATACAATATGTGTGGAAAGAATTACAATTTTATCGCCTGCATACTCTGAGAGCAGATTACGAAAACGGACACGCTCTTTCGGATCAAGTCCTGCAGTCGGCTCATCCAAAATCAAAATTTTCGGATTATTAAGTAACGCCTGTGCAATTCCTACTCTTTGTTTCATACCACCGGAAAAAGTTTTTACTTTTTTGTTTGCCACATGGCTTAAATCAACCACTTCCAACAATTCAGTCACACGTTTTTTTGCAACATTCTTCGGTATTCCTTTCAGTGCTGCAATATACATTAAGAACTCCACCGCAGTATAATTTGGATAATATCCAAAATCCTGTGGTAAATAACCCAACACATTCCGGTAATCTGCCCCCATCGAAGTTACTTCTTTTCCATCCAGCAATACCTCCCCTGAGGTTGACTCCAAAACAGCACATAGCATACGCATCAATGTTGTTTTACCTGCACCGTTAGCCCCCAAAAGACCATATACTCCCGGCTTTAAGGTTGCACTAACACAATCTACCGCTATTTTCCTGCCATACTGTTTTGTTAAACGATCAAGCGACAATTCCATACATTTTTCCTTCCTTTCTCATCTCTGCAATATAATGAATTTCATTTATAAAGAACATAGCAAAAATCAAAAATGTAACAATCCACACACCCACTGCTGATGTTTCATATAACCATGGCAATATTCTTGCTGACATACCCCAACAAATGCAGGAACCCAGCATTACAATCGCACATATCTGTAAACTCTGTTTCTTTTGCAAACGGATCAAACGTAGCAACGCAACCATACACACTAAGTACGGAACCAGGCAGTATAGGACCATCTGTCCAATCTCTTTATAAGAATTTTGCAAATAAACTTCCATACACAAAAGAATTGTTATACACACCAAATTAGCTGCCCCGACCAAAACCAGCTTTGCTAACGTGATTTGGGCACCAGAAGCTCTTGTTACCGCTTCAATCTCGCTCATTCCATAATACTGGCTTTTAAAAATTGCTGGTATGATAGCCAATACAAACAGCGGCATAAAAATTGGTATATTCTTTGGCACGTCTGCAATGCTAGCAATTGTTAAACAAACTATAAATAACGTTACTGCCTGCAAACCAAATATTGGAATACCTTCAAAGCGAAATACATCTGAAAGATAGTGAAAGAAACCTGTCCTCGGTTCTACCCTAGTCACTTCCTGTTCTCGTACAATTTCAGTGCAAAGCTTAATCGTTTCCTCTAATCTTTTAGGCTGTACTTCCTCTCCTAAAGATTGCTGTAAATAGACCTTCAAATTTTTATCTTTCATTTTCCTGCTCCTTTCTCATAATTTTTAAAGCATTACGAACCCTGCTTTGTGCTGTTCGCATATTGCATCCCATCACTTTTGCAATCTCTCCAAAACTAAGTTGTTCTCCAAAGCGTAGAATGACTGCTTCCCTTTGTTCTGATGATAAAAAATTCAAAAAATAGCTTATCTCTGCCCTATCCTCTAGCCGAACTATGTCGTTATACTCATGCACTATATTTTCTTCATCTTCTAATGGATAAAACTCAACCTTCCTACTTTCATCAATACATAAATGATTTGCAATCGTGTATAGATAAGCCTTAAATTTCTTTTTCCCTTTATATCCGGATAAATTCTTAAACAACTTCAAAAATGTTTCCTGAGTCAGGTCTTCTGCTTTTTCCAGATTAGAGCAATGCCACCTACAGTAACGTAAAATAGATGTATAATAGCGCTTTATCAATTCTTCTGCTGCATTTTCATTTCCAAGTAGAATCTGTTCCACTAATTCGTCATCACTCAACACGCATCAGACTCCTTTCCATTGAATATCTATATATATAATAACGAGTTATGCACTTAAAATGATTAAAAGATTCCTCATTTTTGAGGCATCATCAGAATGTGTGAGCAGGTAGCTGCCTCTGGCAACACACTTATCCTTTATTCTGCTTGCACTGGTCATTATATTGTATCCTGTTCTTATCATTCAAAAAGAACATACAGATTGTAAATCACCTGATGCTTTAATGCGGCATCTTAGGGATAATGGAATTTCCATCTCAGGGAGTTCACAAAAGCAACAACTAATCAATACCGGATATTTTCATGGATATAAATGATATCGTTTTTGTATCTTCCCCTAACAGACTTCCATTCACTTCATATAATGAGATTAACGCAACCATACAATATGATACAAAATTAAAATCTCTTTTATATGGAAAAATGATGTTTATAGAAACTGCGCTTAAAAATATTGCTTTGAACACCATTATGTTAGAAATTGATTCCAGCAGTATCTATGATATGTACGATAAAGCAATCAGCAGCTACAAAAATGCACCAGCCGGAACCCGTGAAGATATAAAAAAGAAATACCAGAACAACAAACTAAATCTTCAAGGCTCCATACAAAATGCCATTGCTCACAACGATGTGGTATATGATACCCGTTTCAAAAAAATGGATCCTTCAAGACCAATGAAACAATGCCTGATTTTAGAAATGGGGGATGCCGTACATAAATTTCAAGACTATCGGTGATTACATTATCCTTATCTGTTACTACTTAAAATTACTGAAAGTCTCTAAAACAGAGATCAAATCATTCATCCGTGAATTTGAAAAGATTACAAGAGAATACGAATCTTCTGTAAACCCGAATGTTTCAGCTATTTCGATTCATCCTGATTTGTTCTCTCGCTTAAACATCTTAAAAAATTCCATATAATGCTCGCATATTTTACCTGCCTATAGTATATTATAGATAGCAATTGGGGTATGTGTTTGCGGACACATACTTGGAGGAGTCGGAGTGATCCGGCTCCTCTTTAATTTTTAATAAAAAAACGGTAGTCAAAAGGGACACCTAATGACTACCATATTTTTATTCTGCTCTTTGGAATCTTTCTTGCCCTGTGCCACTTCCTTCTGCTTAGCCGCCAGACGCTCCTTTAAGGAAAAACGAGCCTGCGGTTTTCCGCCTGTTCTTTCTTTTCTTCCTCACGATTGAATTTCTCCACGCCATTGTTGAGTCTGTCATCAATCATGTTGTAATTCTGTTCCTCAATCTCCTCGATTTTGGCAAGTGGCTTATATTCTGCCAGCTTTGCAAGCAATTCCTTTACAATGAAATTGAATGTCGCATCGGTATCGGAGATAATGACAAACAGTGCTGTCTTTTTCTCCCCCAGTGTATCAAGCTCCAGTTCATCATAAGCAGTCAGGTCACGCAGCTCCTTGATGTCAAATGGTGCCAACCTCGCACCACAGCTAATCAAAATAGATTTTGCGGTCTTTCCAGTAACAAAATGTCAATAGTTTTTTAATCACTTTTTTCAAAAAGGCAAAAAAAATAGAACGTATAGATTATTTCCATACGCTCTATCTCACATTTCATATTAAATTTTTGAATTCTACAAACAGGAATTTGTCGCATCTTCACTTCCTTATTGCCTGCTCCATCAGGCCGCCTTCATAAAGGCCGCACAGAAAGCTGAAATTGTTACTGGTTAAAGCAATCACGAATTGAAGTAGACAACTCTTCATATCCTTTCAATATTTCTTCTTTATGTGCCTGCATTTCTTCATTCATTTTTGTATAGTCCAAACAGTTCTGATAACCTGCCTCACCCCAATATAGAACATTTTTGTCGGCATTATATAAAAGTCTGTCAGCACGTTCAATGGAGAAATTCTCAGCATTTTCAAACTTTATCGTCTGGTCAGCAGTATATATTATTTCGATAAAGCAGTCTGTATCATTCCAAATTTCACCTTCAGAAGTTTTTTGGATTTCCAGCAAATGACCGCCGCAATTGGAAATCTGACTTGCAAAAGAGCGGTATTGATAGGAATCAATGCTAATGCTCCGTTCTTCTCCCTCAGAATAAACATTGATTTCAGCAATGCTATTTTCGACAGCAGACAGTCCATCCGGTAGCTGCTTTTCATTGTCCCCCACTGCATAAATTCCAATCAAACAAAGTGCAAGGGTCAAACATAGTGTAACAATGGAAACAACTGCTTTTCGGCGATTTGTCTTTCTTTCGCATATGGCGGTACAGACAATATAGCCTGAAAATCCGCCCAAGGTATTGATTAGAAAATCTTCCATTTCCGCATATCTGCCGCCAAACAACTGTAATAGTTCAATCAAGAATGAGATTAAACCGCTAATAATCGCCACCTTTTTCCAATTTCCTCTACAGGAACGAAAAACAAGCGGCAACAAAAAACCAAGAGGACAAAACAAAGCGAAGTTAAGCAATATAGGGACAATAGAACTCCCAATAAACGGAAGCAAATTATAATTGAAAGGACCATTCAGACTATAACTTAGTGTGAAAATCCCCGTTAGGTTGAGAAGCGTAACGCAGTAAATGCAGAATATTCCCTCAAACATATAATTCCATGAGATAGTTCTGCGTTTTTGAAAAGATACAGCAACACAAAAATAACAATATAAATTATGATACCTAAGAAAACCGATTCTTTAAGTGCTTGTATACCTTTTATCATATAATTCATACTATCACCTTCCCTCAAGAAATTCCGAGTTGTCTCTATCTTTATCTTTTAATTATACACAGGATTTGAATCTTTTTCTACTTATCTATAATCAAAAAATCCTCTCGAAAAATCCTCTTCCTTGTATTATAAAACCGCTTTCATAAAGTTTTTCTTCTTTTTCAGAATACCTGCGTATCACTACGAATATTCCGACTGTCAAAATCACTCCAAATACGATTCCTGCCAGAATTCCATTCGTCCCCATTCCATAACTCTCATTCAGATAATAAGATGGCAGGAAAGAAAGGATTGTTCCCACAACCGATGGCGGTATAAATCTTAGAAAATTCTTATAACATAGGCACTTTACCATTTCCTTGTCTATCATTCCCAACATTCGCAAACTACAAACGACCCTGCTATTTTCTTCCTTCTCTGCCTGGATACGTGAATGAATTAACAGAAACTCAGCCATTATCATAAGCCCTATCACAAATGCCATCAAAAATAATAAAAATTGTCCTGATTTCTTTGCATCCTGGTATTTCTCCACTTTCGAAGACAATTCATAATATGTCTGCTCATCTTCATTCAACTGATTGCTTTCCTGCAGATATTCTTTTACTTCACATACTCCCGCATAAGAATCTTCCCAATTCTGAAACTGAAACAAGTTTGCGATACCAGCACTACCTGTTATATCTGCACTTAATTTTTCGAAATCAGAATCGTTGATGATCAGTGTTTTATCTGCAAAGGTCGGATTTTGATTAAACAGTATCTTTACATCTGTTCCAACAGACTGCAGCTTTCTGTCCCCGGAAATCGTTACAGTAGATACTGGCTGTATGTTATGTTCATACCCATCTTCCAAATTGTACTGAAACAAATTCAAAAACTCGCCTTCCTGAATCTGATAATCACATCCAAAATCCCGGTTTATTTCTGTCACAGGAAAGTAATTAAAAACATCATCTCTGATATAGGGAAGCTGAATAACCTGTTCTACAGTAACACCATTTTTCTCCAATATATGAAGGACATCCTGTACTGAAACCTGATTCATTCCATAGATTTCTGAGTACACCATGTCATAGGGAGAATAACTTTTTGCATCCTGTAGAAAAGCCGGATATAAAGTCACACATACCCCCGTAAGCATAACAGATACCGCTATTATGAGAGAGGCTAAAACATACCTACATCCCCATTCTTTCTTGTGTCTGCGGACAAATGACCATTCCACCAGATGAAACCTCATGTAGTTGGGTGCAAGTCTGCATAAGAACGTACCAATCTTTCCTGTTTTTTCTGCCCGATATTGTGCTTTTAGCAGGGTTCCGATTTTATCCAGCATAAGTCTCCCGGCATTCAGGATAAAGGCAACTGCCACCACTACTGTATATAGAACTGCTGTAAGCTTATATGCTTCCGGGCAAAACTGCCATTGCACTCCGTGAACATCTATTGCATAAATGATAACGGAAAAAAATAAAAATGACAGCACAGTTCCTGCCGCAAGTGCTATTGCTAATGCCAGCACGGATATGATCACATTTTCAAAAAGTAAGTTTCTAAACGCTTCCTTCCGGCTCATGCCAAGAGAAAACATCACTCCGTATTCCTGTTTTCTTGATGCCAGAAATGCCTGACACGAAACAGGAAGAAAAAAAACCAGAAACACTGCAGACAGAAAAAATGGAAGATAAACGTTATTGGATATTGATGAATTTACAATCGACGCATTCATAAACGTCCTGTTTGTGGAAATAACTGCAAAACAACAGAATAATGCCGTTGCAGATAAATTGCATAGAAAGTACAATCGATATTTGTAAAAACCAGCTTTCAGCATCTTTCGGGAAATATCAAAAAAGGTCATCTTTTCCACCTCCCAAACCGCACAGCGTTTTCCATATATCTTCTCTGAAATTATCGGCAGTGTTCTCTTTCTTTACTTCTTTTGCCAGATTCCCATCCTGTAGAAAAAGTACCCGGTCACAAAAGGATGCCGTATAAGCATCATGTGTCACAAGCAGAAAGCTGATGCCAGACCGTTGATTCATCTGTTTCATACATCGCATCACATCCCCGGTGGTCTTTCGGTCAAGGCTTCCTGTTGGCTCATCTCCAAAAATAATATCCGGTTCATTGATCAGCGCCCTGCCAATCGCAACTCTCTGTTTCTGACCTCCCGATATTTCCGTAATTCCTTTGTCAGCTAATTTTTCAATGCCGAGCACATCCGCTATTCTTGAAAAACGCTCTTGCTGGATGTCTGCTTCTTTTCGTTCAAGAATGAGTGGTAACAATATATTTTCTTTTACCGTCAAACTCTCCAAAAGCTGGAAATCCTGAAAAATCATTCCCATATGCTTTCTGCGAAAAAATGCCTTCTCTTCTTCCGTAAGCCGTGAAAACGTTTCTCCTCCTATTACGATTTCTCCATCGTCCGGTGTGTCAACCCCGGTCAGCACATGGAGCAGAGTAGTCTTTCCACTGCCGGATGGTCCCATAATAGCAACCATTTCTCCTTTCATAACTTGCAGATTCACATTCTGCAAAATCCGCATAGTTTCTCCTGCAGTTTTATAACTTTTTGAAATATGATTTGCATTTAATACATACATCGAAGTTCCTCCTGATAATAAATTTTAAATTTGATTATCAGAAGTATTTAATCATCCATCCGAACCGATAGACTGCAAAGGGTAACTCCCGGTCTGAAAGAAAACTCACCTTGTCCGAGGTCTTTAAAGCCATCATATACCCAGAGCACCATTATTTCTATTCCACCGAAACATATACACTCATAGAAATGCAAACATATACTTTCGCTTATATCGTTTTCACTATTTGACTTTTCCAAGCATTCCATCTGCTGTATGACTATACTTTCCAAATCCCCTTCTGCATAATATCCACTCCAGAGTCGGAAATTTAGCGACAAAAGTAAAATCAGCATGATGGAACTTAAAACCATAATAGCAGCAATTCTCTGTTTTTTTACTGAAATCATATGAATCAAACCCTATACTTCTGCTTTATCATCTGGAATTTATTTTAATAAATATTTTTCAAATGCTTTGTGCGTGTCAAAGTGAACCTCTTTGAAAAGTAAAACGAGCCAAATAATAAAAGCCGGAATAGCCATATATGGTGTTAAAAAATAAGACAACACTGCTCCTACTAACATTATGCCAGCCCATGTAAAACACTGATTTTTTATATCACGAGAAATATGAGCTTTATCATACAATGCCTGTTCTTCTTTCGGTAATGAATTAAATCCCGAAACAAATTTAGCCGCTTTTTCTTTAAATATTGCAAATAACACTCCTATAATCACAAATGGAATAACCAAAACTCCACATAGCCAAAACCCTATATTCATAGTATATTCCTCCTTCACAGTCGAGTAGACTTACACCTCACAATGTAAGCCCCTCACAGAACCGTACGTGCGGCTTTCCCGCATACGGCTCTTCATAATAATATTTACATTCTCAAAACAAGCTGACATAAATCTTTGGCATTGCCAATGGATAATATTTCAGCATTTCAATGAATCCTTCTCTTGTATAACTCTTTCTGTCACTTCGTCTATTCAGCACCTTAAACAGAAGTTCTCTCACTTGTTGTTTGTAGTTTGAAATCATTCTGCCATTAAAACTTATGCCATAGTACCTATAATGACCTATTAGTTTCAGATTTAGCATACCCATTAGTTTCTTTAGCGGTTGGTCTCTATTCGCATATAACCATACCTTGATATCTCGAATTTTCTGTCTGAATTTCTTAGAGCTTGTCTTTGGCATTATATATGGCATGCCTTTGCGTGAACGCCCACAATAGAATGTGAATCCCAGAAAATCAAATGTTTGTAATCTGATACACTCACCGCTCTTTTGCTTTGCCCTTGCAATATAAGCACCGCTTTGTAAGAGACGACTTTTACTATCTTCTAATTGCAGACCGAACTTTTCCATTCGTTCTTTAAGAAGCTTGTAGTAATTCTCTGCTTCCCATTTGTATTGAAATCCTGCAACAAAATCATCTGCATATACAATTAGAAAGTTATCTCCCTTGCATTCTTTGGTAATAATAAACTTATACCATAGTGTCAATACATTGTGCATATATATGTTTGCTAGGATTGGACTTATGATATTGCCTTGAGCTGAACCTTCTTCATTCACCATAAGTTCACCATTATCCAGCACTCCCACTTTAAGATACTTCTTGACAAGACCAATTATATTGGGGTCTTTAATATAAAGTTTGAGAAACTTGATAATCCATTCATGCTTCATATGGTCGAAGAATCCTTTGATGTCAGCATCCACAATATAGCAGATTTTCGTATTGTTTAAGCTCTTATACAGTTCTTTTATTGCGTTATGACATCCTCGATTTGGTCTGAATCCGTACATGCAATTCAGAAATCTCGGTTCATAGATAGCTTCCAGTATCTTCTTTAATGCTAATTGGACTATTTTATCCTCGTAGCATGCAATTCCTAATGGTCGAAGTTTTCCATTGCTTTTAGGGATATATACCCTAATTGATGGCTGTGGTTTGTATGATTTTCTTTTCAATCTTTCTACCAAGTCATCTATGTTTTGTTCCAGATTCCTCTCGTATTCTCTCTTCGTAATCTCATCCATACCAACTGCCTTACTTCCGTCTAATTCTTTGTGACATTGCAGAAGCATTTCTTTATTGATTAGATGATACAACGCTGTGAACTCTGGTCTCGGCGAGCTTGCCGATATTTCTGCTATTCTTTCCAATTTTGTTTCCATCAATACCCCCGTCCCTGAGTACGGTTGATGTGTCCTCAGAAAGACCATTATTATGTAGCTCCCTTCCCTCCATTGGCATTACCCAACTTCTTCAGTACTATGAAGCTATCCGACTGCCTACTATTCTTTTGGCATTCTCCTGTTTTGCAGTTGTTTGCCATACTTGCAATGGCAAGAAACAATAGGCTCTCCCCAGTTGACTGAATAGTCACAATGTAAAACATAAAGTGCTCTTTGACCCCGCAGAAGCAAACCATTTCTTACCATGACGATTTGGTTTGTGTTGCTTTCCGCTGGAATTAAAACGTCAGCCTTCCAGATGTCAAAATTTCGAGGCTCAATCACACTCTCTATTTTCTCGCTGTCTACGCTTAGCAACTACCATTACTGGCAGTCACCCAAGACTCGCTACTGGCGGTTGGTTAGACCTTACCAGACAGGCATTCCACCTGCTAGACTACTCGCCCTTATCTGGGCGCACAATCCCGATTTTCTTGATTCTGCAAACTTTATCGTCTTATTCCATTCTTATCAAAATTCTTTTTTAATGCTATTTCTGTTGGGAGAATAGACCCAATTAAAGGAATAAGTTGAACACCACAAATAATTCCTCCCATACTCCCAACACAATCTTCACTTTTTCCAATTACTAAAAGCATGAATATTACTGTTATTGGCAACATAACCATTCCACAGACATACCAGACTTTACCGCAATATTTATGAGCAAATTCCCATGTATCTTTATTCTTCATAGACATCGAAGTCCGATATCCGAATACTGAATTTATTTCCTTTGGAGCCTTTTTCATAAAATATTTTCCAAAACCAATCATCGTAAATGGAAGAAGCAAATCCATAATCAACATAAAAATCCAAAACTCCATTGTAAATCTCCTTTACTATAACTTCCGCTTTGCATTTCCGTTTTTATTCTTTTTTGTGAAATTCTTTCAAATTTAATTCACGTTTCAATTCTTCCTCTGACGGCAGATAGGTGAAATATTTCGATGCAAATATCTGGTGATTATCTTCAGGAAGCGTATATTTTACAATAGAATCTCCCTTATCTGCACAAAGTACAATCCCAATAGGCTGCGTGTCTCCTTCATTCATCATTTCACGAGTATAGTAATTCACATACATCTGCATTTGTCCTAGATCCTGATGGGTCAGTTTACCCATTTTCAAGTCAATGAGAACGAAACATTTTAAAATATAGTTGTAAAATACCAGATCAATAAAAAAGTCCTGTCCATCCAATGTAAACCTTTTCTGGCGTGCTACAAATGAAAATCCTCTTCCAAGTTCCAAAAGGAAATGTTGAAGATGATCAATCAATGCCTGTTCCAAATCTCCTTCATATACATGTGTGTCAGGCTGAATCTGCAGAAATTCCATAATATAAGGATCTTTCACTATTTTCTCATATTCTGGTTTTGGCTCTGTTGTTTGAATTTCATTTGCAACCGCTATCTTATCCTGGCTTGCTAAAATACGCTGATAATACATCGTATTGATCTGCCGTTCCAGTTGACGAACACTCCATGCTGCTTTTGCACATTCTTCCATATAAAATCTTCTTGCCTGTTCATCATTTATACGCATCAAGACACGATAATGTGACCAGCTCTATACGCATAAGAATCTGATAATGCGTCCAGCTCAACTTAAATGGCATTTTTTTATATGCCGTCTCTAATTATCCAATCGGGAATTGGACAATTCCAAAAGCCTGTTCAAATTGTCCAATTCCCGATTGGATAATTTCATTCTCTCTGTCTTTGTAAGCCATATAGAACTGCCGCATTCCCGCAACATTGCTTCTTGAGAAACCTCTTCCGTATTCTTCTGTCAAATATGATGACAAGGAATCCAGGACTTTTGCTCCATACTTAGCTCTTTCTGCTCCCTGTTGTTCCTGCTCTACAATATATCTTCCCAGCAAAAAAACTGGTAAGAACCGTAATTGCATTTGCCATTTGTCCCATATTACTTCTGGCACTGTCAATCAATTTCTTTGATTTATTAAATAAACTTTGAAACTCATTACTTTCTATGATTTCCAATTTTTCGATTTCCACACTAAGACCTCCAAACTGTCTATGATTTCCAATTATTTTTTTATAAAATATTTGTTTTTCTAATATCAAAACGCATACCGAAATTATAACTTATCCAACGATTTTTCACAATCAATTTTATGATTGTAAAATAAAAAGCAGGTAGCCAGCCATTGCAACCGACTATCTACCCACTTACTACCGCTATTCTTCTGCTGCTTCAAAAGAAATTTTCAAAAATTCCTTATCTGTCATTCCATCTAGCTTTCTCAACACCTGCCCAGCAAGCTCCTCCATATCACTGTCCTTTATGTGCAGCATTACCCGTCTGATTTCTTCCATCAGCTTCATTCTGTTTGATGTCTCAAAGACACACATCAAATTTGTTTCTTCTACCGTAAATGGATTATTCATATTCCTATATTTCCTCCCTGTTCGTCTTTTTAGTTTTATCCTGCTCTTTTGCATCTTTATTCTTCCCCTGTGCCACTTCCGTCTGCTTGGCTGCCAGACGCTCCTTTAAGGAAGTACGAGCCTGCGGCTTTTCCACCTGTTCTTTCTTTTCTTCCTCACGATTGAATTTCTCCACGCCATTGTTGAGCCTGTCATCAATCATGTTATAATTCTGCTCCTCCAGCTCCTCGATCTTGGCAAGCGGCTTATATTCTGCCAGCTTAGCAATCAGCTTTTTTGCCTGTCTTTCGCTGTCCTCGTCAATTCCCTCATCAATAGATGTCTGCAAAAAAATCTGTAATGGCTTCACATTACCGCTTTTTATATCATTTGCAATCATTTGAACCTGTGCTTCCCTGTCCGGTACCGAGTCTCTATATTCAAAAGTGTCAATATCATAGGATAACTGATCAAGTTCTGCCGCAAGCGTCTGTATCTTCGTTTCTTTTGTCTCCCGGTCATTGACCTCTTTCTCCGGATATGCCGCAATCAGTTTTTTAAGTGCATCCTGCACTGTGGGAGTATCCCGAAGCTCTGGTGTGTAATTCAGAAAATCCACATCTATGCAATTTCCTCTGACAATATCTGCTTCCTCATCTTCCCATTCTTCTGTACCATCAATGTGCATATTGACACCAATCGAAGGTATTCCATGCATATCTTACTCATCTGCAAGCACTTCTTTTAATTTTTCATAGTAGAATTTCTGGTGCTAGAATATAAATAGTACAAGCCAAAATGAGAAATTCCAAATACACATAAGCATGGTACAATAGAAACATGCTGAAGGAGGATCTCATATGGCAAAGCAACATGACAAACAATTTAAACTTGATGCAATCCAGTACTATCAAGATCATAAAGATCTCGGAGTACGTGGATGTGCAGAAAATCTTGGCATCGGCTACAGTACATTAACAAAGTGGCTGAAAGACTTCCGAGAATCAGGTGATATTCCTGTTCGTGGTTCTGGTAATTATGCATCTGATGAGCAGAAGGAAATTGCCCGTCTCAGACGTGAATTACGTGATGCCCAAGATGCACTTGATGTGTTAAAAAAAGCAATCAACATTCTGGGAAAATGACGGAAGCCATTTATCTCGAGGTGACTGAGAAGACGGAAGCTGCCAAAAAGGCTGGACGCCGGGTTTCCGTCTCCGGAATGTTGAAATTTTTAGGTGTCTCTCGCTCAGGATATCTTGCATGGCTCCACCACGTACCTTCTGATACAGAAAAACGTCGTAAAGCTGTAAAAGCAAAAATACAGGATATTTATGATGATTCCAAGCAGAACTACGGTGCTCCGAAAATCACTGTAGAACTTCGAAAAACTGGTGAAGTCATTTCGGAAAGAACCGTTGGTACATATATGCGCCAAATGGGAATCCGTGCTCAGTGGAGCAAACCATGGACGATCACCACAAAAGATTCCGATTTCAGCACTGAATTACAAAATATCCTCGATGAGCAGTTTAATCCTGATCGTCCGAATGCAGTCTGGTGTTCGGATATTACCTACATCTGGACAATAGATGGATTTGTCTATCTGACCAGTGTTATGGATTTATTTTCCAGAAAAATCATAGCCTGGACGCTTTCAGAAACACTGGAAGTATCCTGCGTGATTGATACGATAAACAAAGCCAAAGCTCGCCGAAATATCGATCAACCATTAATTATCCATTCGGATCGTGGCAGCCAATATGTTGCAAAGGAATATAAAAAAGCAACCGAAAATATGCAGCGCAGTTATTCGAAGAAAGCTTTTCCGTGGGATAATGCATGCATTGAATCCTTTCATTCTGTTATCAAACGTGAATGGCTCAATCGCTTTAAAATCCGTGATTATAAGCAAGCATACCAGTTGATTTTTGAATATCTGGAAGCTTTCTACAATACGAAACGAATTCATAGCCATTGCAACTATATGTCGCCAAACGAATTCGAACGATTGTATAAAAGAACGAACACTGAGGCTGAGCTTCTGGCAGGTTAAAATGAGCCCGTGAAATAATCTCTGTAAATTCAACACTATAAAGGTCTTCTATGATAAAATATTAAAATCATAGGAGGCCTTTTATTATGGCAAACAGAAAAAAAGAAGTTTACAAACCAAAACCAATGACCGAAGGAAAAAGAAATCTTATCCAGGGTCTGCTTCAGGAGTACGATATCCAATCTGCTGAGGATATTCAGGATGCTTTAAAAGATCTGCTTTCCGGAACAATTCAAGATATGCTTGAAACGGAAATGGATGATCATCTAGGCTATGACCGTTATGAAAGATCCGGTGAGCCTAACTACCGTAATGGTATGAAATCCAAAACTGTCCGCAGTAAATATGGTGAATTTCAGGTAGATGTCCCTCAGGATCGCCAGAGTTCTTTTGAGCCACAAATACTTCCAAAGCGTCAAAAAGATATTTCTTCGATTGATGACAAGATTATCTCAATGTATGCAAAGGGAATGACTACTCGACAGATTTCAGAAACCATAGAGGATATTTACGGCTTTGAAGTAAGTGAAGGAATGGTATCGGATATCACAGATAAACTCCTTCCACGAATCGAGGAATGGCAGAATCGTCCTTTGTCCCCTGTGTATCCTATCGTTTTTATTGATGCGGTACACTTTTCTGTACGTGATGATGGTGTGATCAGGAAACTTGCAGCATATGTCGTGCTTGGTATGAATGAAGATGGCATGAAAGAAGTCCTAAGCATTGTTGTGGGCGAAAATGAAAGCAGTAAATACTGGCTGTCTGTCCTGAACAGCTTAAAGAATCGTGGAGTTCAGGACATTCTCATTCTCTGCTCTGATGGTTTGACCGGTATCAAGGATGCAATCTCTACGGCATTTCCAAAAACGGAGCAGCAACGTTGTATTGTACATATGGTGAGAAACACGCTTAAATACGTTGCAAACAAGGATATGAAAGCATTTGCAAAAGATTTAAAAACAATCTATACCGCTGCAGATGAAGAAGCCGCAAGAAAGCAGTTAGAGTCTGTAACAGAAAAATGGTCTGCCCAGTATCCAAGTGCGATGAATCGCTGGCACGAAAACTGGGATGCAATATCCCCAATCTTCAAGTTTTCCAAGGAGGTTCGTACCGCATTTTACACTACAAATGCCATAGAATCGCTGAATTCCTGCTATCGTAGATTGAATAAGCAACGCAGTGTATTTCCAAGCTCTCAGGCACTTATGAAAGCCCTATATCTGGGAACTTTCGAGATCGCAAAAAAGTGGACAATGCCAATCAGGAACTGGGGAAAAGTTCGTGGCGAGCTGGAAATCATGTACCCTGACCGGATGCTGATATAGCAACAAAAGCTGGAATATCAAGAGTAAATATACGCCCAGATTTTCTGGGCGCTCTTGACATACCAGCTTATTTTTGCTATTAAATAAACAACGGCTTAACAGCAGAAACCGCTGTCAAGCCGCATCAATTATCATAGAAGATCTAAATTTACAGAAAAAATTTCACACCGTCGTTAAAATGGAGAGAAATTTCTCATTTTAACTTGTACTAAATCTTGACATAGGACCATTCTCATGTGCTTCGCTAATAAAGCGAATGTTCTCTTTCTTGTTACTTACTGCTCCTAACGCTGTGTTGTTCATAGTGAACCTCCTTCTGAAATTGAATTGAAAAAGACACTCCTAATGGAATGCCCTAATATAAAAAATAGGGACACACATTTTTCTAAGCGCATCCACTTCTTTATGCCACTCATTATCCGTATTTGCAAAGTCCGTAACCTCTGCTCCTTTTTCGTGATTATCAAAATCAAATACAATAAATCTGCATGTTCCATTTGGCAGTAAAGGATATACACCTATTACATCTGATCCATCTTCTTTTGTGCCTAACAAATGATCAATTATTTTTTTAACATCCAAACTAATCCATTTGGTATTTTCACATTCATCACACAATACCTTCTCTTTACGTTGTTTAGGGCAAAGCCGGTCATTCCAACGATTCGCACATTGTGGAAAATAGCCCCCGTTCTTTCCTCTTCTGGCATATACATCTTCTCTTCCCCAAAACATCGAAAAGAAACGTATTGCCATTTTCTCTGTAATATACGGTGGATTTACAATACGATTCCCTTGATCCAGGTCATATTCTTCTGCACTTTCTATTTTTTCTTCAAAAGGATTCACCTCTTCATATGAAATGCCTGCTTTCTTCAATTTATCTTTTAATATCTTGTTCTCATATTCAAGCAACCTAACCATCTTTCTCAATGAATCTGCATCATATGCTTCTATGTTCAAACCTTCCACCTACAATTCTTATTATCTCGTAACATAACTTCCATTCAATGTCCCAACTTTATTTTAGTATTTGTTCCAAATATTTTCAGTACTTATTTTTCTTATTGACGCACTTCTCTGTCAATCGTATAATTAATACACAAAAAACGAAAAGAGGAGGTGTTCGTATGGCTACTTCAAGTATTACTCATAATTTTGTCATATCCAATCCAAATAGCGTGAAACATTTTATCGCAGCGATTGATGAAGCTGACCGTGACCGCACACCAAAGCAGGCACTTCCCGGACGTCAGTTGACAAACCCACAAGAAATCTTAGCTTTAATGTCAAAGAGGAAAAAACAAACTCTTAAATATTAAAATTCTTCAATAAAAAATCCTCTAAAACAATAGGTATTTCACTATCTCTTAGAGGATATTTCTTTACTTTAAATGATATTTGGTAATACTTTTCCAGTTTTCCGAGAAACCCATTTTATTCAATAATTCAACTTCACTTATATGCTCTACTTCTCTGTTTACTCGGTCAATCTCTTTTATGAGCTTTCTTTTAAATTCCAGAAAATCTTTTCCAGGTAATAGATATCTAAAAGCAATCACCACAGCAAACAAATCTTGTTTTCCTTTTTCGTACTGATTACCGCTCTGTGGTAATGAAAGTTTTTTATGAAGCGGTGTATCCGCAATAGCATCTACTGTTCTGTATGTAAACAGTCGTTCCCCATGGGCACATACATTCCTATACTTAGTGAGAACAGATAGAAACTGTTCCATCTGATGCTGATTCAAAGGTTCAAAGTTTTTTGATACTTTTGATTTTAAGGACTGCGGAAACACTCGGAACATTTTTGATAAGTTTCCAAACGTAAGTACATTTGCCAAAACCCATAATGGAATTTCACCATATGTCTTGCGGTAATAGTTGATATATGTATAATCTGTGGTCGTTGTTGCCCGTTTCAAGGTCGCTATCAACTTTACGATTGTTGCATGATTTCTTTTTGTATTCCATATAATTATTAGCATCCAGGTACTGCTTCTGCTCTGCTCCATACATTTCAGTAAAATAGTATGACATCAAAGAACGCATCTGTCGCTCAATCTGCAGTAAATATTTAAAGAACAACTCTCTAAGCTCTGCATCAAACTTATACAGACTGACTATTTCTTCAAAACTTGTTCCTGCTTTATATTTTTTTGTGTTTGATATTCTAAAAAGATGTTTATATCCTCCCATAAGAGGAAAATATCCTATTTGGCGTAACATCTCTTCCGCATATTCTCTGTCTTTTATTTTTATTCCCTTTTCATCACTGATCCAGGAAACCTGGTCACTAAAAGAAGAGAATTTTTTCGGTGTCTGCATCTCATTTCTCCTTAAAACAAAAGAGGGAGAGACCCGCAGGCTCTCCCCCGCCTGTAGGCTTCTCAAGTTTCTACAGAACGATCACTGAGCTTAGTATACGTCATTTTAAATGTCCTGTCAATACGCCAAAACATTCTTAGCCATACCCGCTCAGAAGTATTCTATGCTGTTTTTTCTTCCTTATTCTGTTTTTCTTCCTCCAACTCCCAGAGGACTTCAGCGCCGTACTTATCAATCATCCGTACCAGAAAATCAATGCACCGCTCAAATTCAATATTCTGTTGCATAAGCTCCTCCCGTTATTGTTTGATCTGAGCTTATTTTACAGAACCTGCCGGAAAACCACATTGAATAGAAATCCGAAAGAGTAATCTCCGAATTGCAAAAATTATCCGGCATCATCAAGGAATACCATTCCGATCACTGTCTGGATTATGCCAAAGTACAGGAAACCCTTGGAACCATTTATCTGATGACTGCCAATCTTCCGCAAGCCAAAACACATTTTAAAAGAGCTTTCAAAATATATGAAAAGATCTGGGCTGATGAACCAGAAATGATTGAAGCAAAATATCAGGAAATTCAGGAGTTATATCCACAGATTGGATTTTGCATTGAAAAAAATCTATCCGGTCTTTTAACAAAATAAGCATAATTTACGGCGGGCAACTTGCCCGCCGTTATATTCAACTATTCGTCAAATAAATATATGCATCTTCCAAAGTGATATCCTTATCCAGGACACAATTCTCATTTGGCTTTCCTTTGCTTAATACTTTCATATGAATTCCATTTTCTACATACTGCTTAGATGATATAGAATAATTGGCTTCTAACAAACGGGCTTCTTCTGCATTTTGTACCGTACAATTCCAAACACAGCCTTTTGCATTTTCCAGCAACCCACTCACGCTTCCAGAATATAAAAAACTTCCTTTTTTCATAATGGCAAGCTGTGTACAGGTTGCTGCTAAATCTTCTACTACATGAGTGGAAAACAGCACAGTTCTATCCTTTGAAAAATCAACCAGAAGATTGCGGATCCTAATTCTTTCTTCCGGATCTAACCCAGTTGTTGGTTCATCAATAATCAAAAAATCCGGATTATTAAGAAGTGCCTGTATGAGTCCGACACGCCTCTTCATACCACCAGATAATTGCCGCATTTTTTTATTCTGATGCTCTGTAAGAGAAGTCTTTTCCAGATAATAGGTAATTCTTTGTTCGAGGTCATTTCTGGATACTCCTGACAGTCCCCCCATATATACAAGACATTCTTTCACCGTAAGATTCGGATATAAGTCGATTTCCTGTGGAAGATAACCAATCTTTTTCTGTATTTTCTCATAATTTCCCTCGTTATACAGAATTCCATCAAGGGAAACCATTCCTTCCGTTTGTTTTAAAACAGTTGTAAGAACCCTCATCAAAGTGGTTTTTCCAGCACCATTCTCTCCCAAAAGTCCGTAAATTCCCTTAGGTATTTCAAGAGATGCCTTATTTACTGCAACTACACCATTTTTAAATCTAACTGTTAAATCATTTATTCTAATACTCATAATCTATCCTCTTTTCTTTAAAGCCATTGGTAATACTGCAAATAAAAACAGCCCCGCTATAAAAGACACAAGCGTTCCATAAATCCAACTCTCGGACATTAATTGAGTAGGTTCACAAAAGCTGAAAGAAAACAATCCCAGATTTCCGAAAAATGAACTTCCCGCTTTTGATATAAGTCCAATGACAATTCCAAATAAACATCCAATACCTGCCCACATATTTCGAAGAAATGTACACAAAATCACAGAGCATATACTCCAAAGCCAGATAGTTCCAAACATTGCAATGAAATATAAAAGAAATATCTGAATACCCGAAATGCCTTCGTTTACACTGCCCGGTTTTTGCCAGAAAAACAAAACATATCCAACACAAGAAAGTATTAATAAATATAATATTTGAACGCCCACTCTCTGCGATATTACTTTTAACTGCTTTTTTTGATCATACAAATGAAATACATCGGCACGCTTACTTTTTACTTCCATCAAATATGTGTCACTACAAAAAATAATTGTTAAAAATGCTATTGGAGACTGAATTGCTGAACCGATTTCTTCATAGTATATAATCGGATGAATAACACACAATATCAGTATAAATGCACATGAATAAAAAATCTTATATAACGACAGGCAGTTTTTTAGTTCCGTTTTCAATGAACTCTCCTCCTTTTCCAGATTGTAACAGAAATACATACTAATATAACTGATGAAATTACAAGAATAATCTGATTTATGTTTGACATTTTGGCTGCATGTGTTTCAAAAAATCTGCCAGGGAATCGCACCATAATAGAGAACGGTCTCATATAATAAATATCATTCTTCATGGTCAGCATATTTGAATATATAATGTGTAAAAACAAGATTGGTGCTGCCGGAAGCGGATTTTTAAATATTACTGCTGTAATTGTATAGACACAACATATCATCAAAAGATTCGGAACAATATAGATCAGAGAATTCACGCAAAAATCAATTGGTGTTACTGGAAAGCCCGATTCTAAAGACGTTTTCAAACACAGCATAAAGAATATAACATTCAAAATCACTAATACGCCCAGCATACTAATGAATCCGCTTATTACTTTCCCACATATATATTGGATTGCCGTAACGGGCTTTGTATGTAATAATTCATAGGTACTTTTTCGTGTATCCTGAATAAATAAAAATGATAGCAA